>Ga0007794_10000152_pt1 | contig 21998 bp, 20 predicted proteins | sample CryBogmetaGMA5M_FD_60365 | JGI IMG/M metagenome (GOLD analysis project Ga0007794, IMG submission 60365) | Freshwater microbial communities from Crystal Bog, Wisconsin, USA - MA5M | ecosystem: Environmental > Aquatic > Freshwater > Lake | place: Crystal Bog, Wisconsin, USA | collected 2009-07-06
CGTGCACGCACCCAGCCTTTTTCAGAGACCACCACGGTCACGGGCTCGTCAATCACCTTGACTTCGGCCACTGCTTTTTTCTCTTCTTGAATCAGCGTGCGGCGTGGGTCAGCAAAGGTTTTGGCGTCAGCTTCGATTTCTTTGATCATCAAGCGGCGCAGTGCCGATGGGTTACCCACAATGTCTTCAAGCTTGGCTTGATCTTCGCGCAACTCTTTGAGCTCTTGTTCAATCTTGATGGCTTCCAAACGCGCCAGCTGACGCAGGCGAATTTCTAAGATGTCTTCGGCTTGTCGTTCGCTGAGATTGAAGCGATCCATCAGGGCCTGCTTGGGCTCGTCGCGCTGACGGATGATGGCGATCACCTCGTCAATATTAAGCAACACCAACTGACGACCTTCCAAGATATGGATGCGGTCCAGCACCTTATTCAAGCGGTGCTGTGAGCGGCGCAGGATCGTGCCGGAACGGAACTCAATCCACTCGGTCAACATGTCGCGCAGCGACTTCGGGACCGGACGGCCATCGATACCCACCATGGTCAGGTTGATGGACGATGAGGTTTCCAAGCTGGTGTGCGCCAGCAAAGTGGTGATGAGTTCTTGTTGCTCAATGGTGCGGGTTTTGGGTTCGAACACCAACCGCACAGCGGCGTCTTTGCTCGATTCGTCGCGCACCACATCCAGCACCGACAAGAGGGTCGCTTTGAGCTGGGTTTGATCAGCGCTGAGTGCTTTTTTGCCAGTCTTCACCTTGGGGTTGGTGAGCTCTTCAATCTCTTCCAATACTTTTTGGGTGCTGACGCCTGGTGGCAACTCGTTGACCACCAATTGCCATTGGCCGCGGGCCAGGTCTTCAATGCTCCAACGCGCACGCACTTTGAGCGAGCCACGACCGGTGCGGTAGGCGTCGGCAATGTCCGATGCGCTGCTGATGATTTGGCCGCCACCGGGGTAATCGGGTGCAGGCAAGATTTGCAGCAACTCGGCATCACTCATCTTGGGTGACTTGATGAGCGCCACGCACGCATCGGCCACTTCGCGCAGGTTGTGGCTAGGAATTTCGGTGGCCATGCCCACGGCAATGCCGCTGGCACCGTTGAGCAAAGCAAACGGCAAGCGCGCGGGCAACTGCTTGGGCTCTTCGGTGGAGCCGTCGTAGTTGGGTTGGAAGTCAACCGTGCCTTCATCAATCTCATCCAGCAACAGCGTGGTGATTTTGGCCAAGCGCGCTTCGGTGTAGCGCATGGCGGCAGCGCCGTCACCGTCGCGTGAGCCAAAGTTGCCTTGGCCGTCAATCAGCGGGTAGCGTTGCGCAAAGTCTTGCGCCATGCGCACCAACGCCTCATAGGCGGCACTGTCGCCATGGGGGTGGTAGCGGCCCAGCACATCGCCGACCACACGGGCGCACTTGACGGGCTTGGCGCCCGAGTTGCCACTGAAGCCAAGCCCCATGCGGGACATCGAATACAAAATTCGCCGCTGCACCGGCTTTTGACCGTCGCAGACGTCAGGCAAGGCACGGCCTTTGACCACGCTGAGCGCGTATTCAAGGTAGGCACGTTGGGCGTAGCGGCCCAAGCTTTGGTCGTCGTCAGCCTCGGGGGTGACAACTTCAGGGGTGAACAAATCGGTCATACGTCAATCTCAATCGAATCGCCATGCAGTTCCATCAGCTCACGGCGTGCAGCGGCTTCGCCTTTGCCCATGAGTTGCGTGATCAAACCTTCGGTGGTTGCAAAGTCGAGCGAGCCCAGTTGCACAGGCATCAAGCGACGGGTGTCAGGGTTGAGGGTGGTGTCCCACAGTTGTTCGGCACTCATCTCGCCCAAACCTTTGAAGCGACTGATGCTCCATGAGCCTTCGCGCACACCGTCTTTACGCAGCTTGTCTAGGATGGCGGTGAGTTCACCGTCGTCCAAGGCGTACACCTTGGACGCTGGCTTTTTGCCTCGCGCGGGTGCATCGACGCGGAACAGGGGCGGGCGAGCCACGAACACATGTCCGGTTTCGATCAATTTAGGGAAGTGACGGAAGAACAGCGTGAGCAACAACACTTGGATGTGCGAGCCGTCCACGTCCGCATCCGACAAGATGCAGACCTTGCCGTAACGCAGACCGCTCATGTCGGGGCTGTCGTTGGGGCCGTGCGGGTCGACGCCCACCGCCACCGAGATGTCGTGAATTTCGTTGTTGGCAAACAAGCGGTCGCGCTCGACTTCCCACGTGTTGAGCACCTTACCGCGCAGGGGCAGGATGGCCTGGTTTTCTTTGTTCCGCCCCATCTTGGCGCTGCCACCGGCTGAGTCACCCTCCACCAAAAACACTTCGTTGTAGGCAATGTCTTTGCTCTCGCAATCGGTCAACTTGCCTGGCAACACGGCCACGCCTGAGCCTTTGCGTTTCTCTACTTTTTGGCCCGCTTTTTGGCGGCTTTGGGCGGCCTTGATGGCCAGTTCAGCCAATTTTTTACCGTACTCCACATGTTGGTTGAGCCACAGCTCCATCGTGGGGCGTACATAGCTAGAGACCAAACGCACGGCATCGCGTGAATTGAGGCGTTCTTTGATTTGCCCTTGGAACTGAGGGTCGAGCACCTTGGCGCTCAGCACGTAGCTGGCACGGGCAAACACATCCTCTGGCATGAGCTTGACGCCTTTGGGCAACAACGCGTGCAATTCAATGAAGCTCTTGACTGCGGTGAACAGACCATCGCGCAAGCCACTGTCATGCGTGCCACCCGCGCTGGTGGGGATCAAGTTGACATAGCTCTCACGCACGGGTTGACCGTCTTCGGTAAAGGCCACGGCCCAAGCTGCGCCCTCGCCTTCGGCGAAGCTGTCGTGGTTGCTGTCGGCATAGCCATCGCCCTCAAACAAAGGAATGACCGGGTCACCGTGCAGGGACTGCATCAAATAATCGCGCAAACCGCCTTTGTAGAGCCAGTTTTGTGTGTCTTTGGTTTTCTCGTTGGTGAGTGTCACGCTCACGCCGGGCATGAGCACGGCTTTGCTGCGCAGCAGGTGCACCAGTTCATTCATCGGCAAGGCCGACGTTTCAAAGTATTTGGCGTCTGGCCACACGCGCACGCTGGTGCCTTGCTTGCGGTCGCCGGATTCTTGTTTGCGGATGGTGAGCTTTTCCACCACGTCGCCACCCGAAAACACCAAGCGGGCCACTTGACCTTCGCGGTGCGAGGTGGCCTCCATCCGTTTGGAGAGTGCGTTGGTCACACTCACCCCAACGCCGTGCAACCCGCCAGAGAAGCTATAGGCGCCGCCCGAGCCTTTGTCGAACTTGCCGCCCGCATGCAGCCGGGTGAACACCAGTTCAATAACGGGGGCCTTTTCTTCAGGGTGCATGCCGAATGGAATGCCACGGCCATCGTCGTCGATGGTGACCGAGCCATCGGCATGCAGCGTGACGCCAATCTTTTTGCCGTGTCCTGCGAGGGCTTCGTCAGCCGCGTTGTCCAACACCTCTTGGAGGATGTGCAACGGGTTGTCGGTCCGGGTGTACATGCCCGGGCGTTGTTTGACCGGCTCGAGTCCTTTGAGAACACGAATCGAGCCTTCCGAGTACTGGGGCGGTGGAGTAGGTTGCTTTGTTGCCATGGGGCGGAATTGTAGACAGATTCAAACGCGGCACTGTATAAAACAACAGATCGTCATTTGCGACACCGTCTACGCATGTAAACACCTTGCCACAACGCTCTATTGCGGCATTGGGTAAAGTCACCCCATGTCTCAACACAACAAAACGCTGCCCATGTGGCAAGTGCTGGCCTGCGGGGCCGCGATCGTCACCTTATCCATGGGCGTGCGCCACGGCTTTGGCCTGTGGCTTCAACCCATCACGCAAGCGCAAGACTGGACCCGCGAAAACTTCGCCATGGCGATTGCCATTCAGAACCTGACTTGGGGTTTTGCGGGCATCTTCTCAGGCATGTTGGCTGACCGATTTGGGGCCTTCCGCGTCATCGTGACGTGTGCGGTGCTGTATGCATTGGGCTTAGTGGGCATGGCGTACTCGTCCACGCCTGCGATCTTTACAGTCACTGCAGGTGTGGTGATTGGCATCGCCCAAGCCGGCACCACCTATGCCGTGATCTACGGCGTGATTGGACGCAATGTGAGCGCCGCCAAGCGCTCATGGGCCATGGGTGTAGCAGCTGCGGCAGGTTCGTTCGGTCAATTCTTGATGGTGCCCACCGAGGGCTACCTGATCAACACCTTGGGCTGGCAAGAGGCGTTGGTGTGGCTGGCGTTGTCTTGCATGCTGATCATCCCCCTCGCCTATGGTTTGCGCGAGCCCGGGTTTGCCGGCGGGGCCACGCCCAACCGCGATCAGTCCATCCTGCATGCCCTGAGCGAGGCGATGAACTACCGCAGCTTTCAGCTGTTGATGGCTGGCTACTTTGTGTGCGGCTTTCAAGTGGTGTTCATCGGGGTGCACATGCCCAGCTATTTGAGAGACCACGGTTTGTCGCCCGAGGTGGCCAGCATTGCTTTGGCGTTGATTGGCCTCTTCAACGTATTTGGTACCTACATCGCGGGCAGCTTGGGCCAGCGCTTGGCGAAGCGCAAGATTTTGTCGTTCATCTACTTCTCTCGCTCGGTCACCATCGTTCTTTTCTTGCTGGCACCCCTGACGCCGATGAGTGTTTACATCTTCTCTAGCGTGATGGGTTTGCTGTGGCTCTCTACCGTGCCGCCCACCAATGCGGTGGTGGCGCAGATTTTTGGCGTGGCGCACATGTCGATGTTGGGCGGGTTTGTGTTCTTCAGTCACCAAATTGGCAGCTTCATGGGGGTTTGGTTAGGCGGTTATCTGTATGACAAGACCGGTAGCTACGACATCGTTTGGTACATCGCGATTGCGTTAGGCGTGTTTGCAGCCTTGGTGAACTTACCGGTGAAAGAACACGCCATCGAACGTGAACTCACAGGGGTGCCAGCGTGAGCCCAGTGATGCGTCACCTCTTGCGACAAGCCCTGATAGGGATCGCCTGTGCAGGGGCCCTGTTGGGCGTGCTGTGGCTTTATTTGCGGCCAGATTTTTTGCTGACCTTGGCCAACCAAGTGTGGGGGTGTTTCTGACATGACGGCAGCGCTTTTACATGGCCAAGAGGCCCCCTCCTCTTGGGTTCAAGCTTGGTCGCACTTGCTGCCGGCCCACGGGACGGTGCTGGATATCGCCTGCGGACACGGCCGTCACATGCGTCATTTCAAAGCCTTAGGCCATGCGGTGTTCGGCGTCGACCGCAATCCAGAAGCCACGGCGGCGGTCAGCCCCTTGGGTGAGGCCATCTGTGCCGACATCGAAAACGGGCCTTGGCCGCTGCATGGCCGTAGCTTTGACGCGGTGGTTATCACCAATTACCTGTGGCGCCCTTTGTGGCCAGCGATCTTGGCCAGCCTCGCTCCCAACGGGGTGCTTATCTACGAAACCTTCTCGGCCGGCAACGAGACGGTAGGAAAACCGTCTCGTACCGACTTTTTACTCAAACCCGCTGAGCTACTAGCCGTGTGCCACGACTTACGCATCGTGGCGTTTCAAGAGGGGTTTATCGGTCAACCTGATCGGTTTGTGCAGCGCATCGTCGCCATCCGCGAGGCGACCGGCACGCAAACGCCTGTGCGTTACCCACTTTCTCCATAAAAATGCCATCGGCACTCGCTAGAATGAACGTTTTTCCTTGACCGAACCAACGGACATGACACCCATTACCGGCAGCATCGTGGCTTTGACCACCCCCATGCATGAAGACGGCAGCGTCGACTACCCAACTCTACGCAAACTGATCGACTGGCACATCGTCGAAGGCACAGATTGCATCGGCGTTGTGGGAACCACGGGCGAATCCCCAACGGTCAACGTGCAAGAGCACTGCGAAATTATTCGCGTCTCCGTCGAGCAAGCGGCCCAACACACCGCCCGTCACGTACCCATCATGGCGGGTTGCGGCGCAAACTCAACCGCTGAAGCGATTGAGCTGGCCAAGTTTGCCAAAAAAGTTGGCGCCCATTGCCAACTGCAAGTGGTGCCCTACTACAACAAGCCCACGCAAGAAGGCCAATATCTGCACTTCAAAGCCATCGCCGAAGCGGTGGACTTGCCCGTGGTTTTGTACAACGTGCCCGGCCGCTCCGTGGCCGATATGGCCCACGACACAGTATTGCGTTTGACCCAAGTGCCAGGCATCGTCGGCATCAAAGAAGCCACCGGCAACATTGAGCGCGCCCAATGGTTGATCCGCGATGTCCCCAAAGGCTTTGCCGTGTACTCAGGTGATGATCCAACCGCCGTGGCATTGATGCTGTGCGGTGGCCAAGGCAACATCAGCGTGACAGCCAACGTGGCTCCCCGTTTGATGCACGAGCTGTGCGTGGCCGCGATTGCTGGCGACGTGAAGCGCGCTATGGAAATCCAATTCAAACTCATGCCCGTTCACAAACACCTGTTTGTGGAAGCCAATCCCATCCCTGTCAAATGGGCCATGAAGCGCATGGGCCTCGCCGGCCCGACCTTGCGTCTGCCCATGACCGAGCTCACCCCCGCCAACGAACCCGTCGTAGAAAGCGCCTTGCGCGCTGCTGGTTTGATCTGATTGTTAAAAAGGCCTTGTCTGTGAACTCTACTTTTGCATTAAATCGCACCGCGGTGGCCATCACCACCTTAATTTTGCTCGGCGGCTGCAGCTCACTGACAGACGGTGGCAAAGTCAACTACAAAACCGAAGGCGGCACCAAAGTTGTGCCTCTGGATATCCCACCAGATCTCACGCAATTAACGCGCGACACCCGCTACATCGTGCCTGGAGGCCCAGTAACGGCCAGTAGCATGGGCATTCGCCCCGTTGCCCCTGTGGCGTCAACCGCTGCAGCTCAAGTCAACGATGTACGCATCGAACGCGATGGCAAACAACGCTGGTTGGTCGTCAACAGATCCGCTGACTTGGTTTGGCCCATCGTGCAAGGCTTCTGGAAAGAAAACGGCTTCGAGTACGTGATTGAGCAACAACAACTCGGTCTGCTCGAAACCGAATGGGCTGAGAACCGCGCCAAAATCCCACAAGACTTCCTGCGTCGCACACTGGGCAAGGTGCTAGACGGCATCTATTCCTCGGGTGAACGCGACAAATTCCGCACCCGCATGGAGCGCAACAGCACGGGTGGTGTTGACATCTTCGTGACCCACCGCGGCATGGTCGAAGAATACAAAGACCAAACCAAGTCAAGCACGATTTGGGTTCAACGTCCCAATGACCCTGAATTGGAAGCCGAGTTCTTGAGTCGGTTGATGATCAAACTGGGCGTCTCCGCTGAGAAAGCACAGGCCAGCATCACGCCACAGGACATCATCGTTCATAAAACGGCATTGGCGACCAAAGGCGGCGCCACGGTCTTGAATATCCCTGACTCCTTTGACGTCTCTTGGCGACGTGTCGGTTTGGCGCTTGACCGCACAGGCTTCACCGTAGAAGACCGCGATCGTGCGCAAGGCGTGTACTTCGTGCGCTACGTCGACACAACGGCCAAGGAAGAAAAAGGTTTCTTCAGCAAGATGTTCAGTGCGTCCCCAGCCGAAACCGGACCTGTGAAGTACCGCGTTGTGGTGCGTCTCACAGGAAGTACCTCTGAGGTGAGTGTGCAAAACACCGCAGGCGTTACCGAGAACAGCGCCGTCACACAACGCATCTTGAAGCTCTTGGCTGACGACCTGCGCTGATCAGCGCAAGTCAGATGTTGCGCCATGCTGCGCTTTAAAAGTCTGGGCAGTGGTAGCTCAGGCAACGCCACTTTGGTTGAAGCCCAAAGTGGCGTGCACACCACCCGCTTGCTTATCGACTGTGGCCTACGCCTGCGAGATCTTGAGTCACGCCTGATCGAGGCGGGCACCACTGCCGACGAAATCGACGCCATCTTTATCACCCACGAGCATGGCGACCACATCGGCTGCGCGCGTAGCTTCGTCAAACGCCACCCCATCCCTCTGTGGATGAGCCAAGGCACTTGGCTTGCCATCAGCAACGATGCGTGGGCACCCCATCAGCACTTATGCCAGATCGCACGCGATGGCGAACGTATTGAGTTAGGCGCCTTGCAGGCCTTACCGTTTACCGTGCCACACGACGCCCGCGAACCCTTGCAACTGCGTTGCACCGATGGCAACCGTGATTTGGGCGTGGTGACAGACTTGGGCCATGTCACTACTCACGTGGCACATGCCCTCAAAAACTGCCATGCCTTGCTGCTAGAGGCCAACCATGACCCCGACATGCTGCAGCAGTCGGCCTACCCCAGTTTTCTCAAACAACGCGTTGGTGGCGCATGGGGGCATTTAGCTAACCATGCGGCGGCAGATTTATTGGGCCAAATCAAGCATGCCCACTTGAACCGCGTCATCGCGGCGCACTTGAGTGAGCGCAACAACACCCCGGAACTGGCCCGCGCCAGTCTCAGTGTCGCCCTAGAGTGCAGCCCCTTAGAGATTGATGTCGCAGACCCGCTCTTGGGAACCGACTGGGTAGTGGTTTAAAACCAGACGCCCATGAAAAAAGCCACCCGAAGGTGGCTTTTTTGTAGTCAGTTTAAAAAACTGATTACTTGCTAGCAGCGTCAGAAGCTGGTGCAGCGGCTTCAGAAGCCACAGCAGAAGCAGCTTCAACAGCAGCGGAAGCAGCAGGAGCGGCTTCAACAGCAGGGGCTTCTTTTTTACCGCAAGCGACGAGAGCAGCAGCAGCCAACAGGGTCGCCAACAGGAGCGTTTTTTTCATGGTGTTATTCCTTAAAGGGGGGTGTAAAACAATTTCCGGAAATTGCTGCGGCTTGCACCACAACTGAGCAGGGGGACTCGAGCCCACCAACTCAACTTGAAATTATAGGGTATGTCCTAGCACTTTAATAATTCAACGTCAGCGGGGCGTCAATTTGCATAAGGCGATGCACCAACATGGAGCCATCCATCGTCACACCACTCCATCAACAAGCTCAAAGCCTCTGGGCTGGCCTTGAGCAGCTCAGTCGGCGTCAGCTCGCGAGCATCTGCCAATTGGCGCATCAAAGCGGCGTCTTTTCCCGCAGCGCGCCAGCTTTCCCCATTGAAAAAGATGTGGTGGGCGTCATACATCATCTTGCTGCGGCGGTCTAAATGCACAGATGTCAGCTGGTTAGGCACGTCGTCAATCTCAAACCACACATTGGCTTTGGGTTCGGTCAGGTATTCCCCCAAGGCGCGTTGCAAAGCGTGAGGGTCTTTGAGTGCCTTTTGCAGCGCTGATTTGGCGAATTCGACCAAACCTTCCGGCATGGCAGCCGGCTTGGAAACTGCAGGTTGTGAGGCGTCTTTGTACAAGTCACATCCCACATTGTCTTCCGCACCTTCGCTCACACGCACCAACAACTCGCGGGCTAAATCACCCATTTGTGGCACACGAAAGCCCACGGAGTAAGTCATGCACTCGCCCTGAGCAATGCCGTCATGGGCATAGCGAGGCGGCAAATACAGCATGTCGCCAGGGTTGAGTATGTGGTCAAACTCGGGCTTGAAGTTGGCCAAAATCTTCAACGGCATCTCAGGCACCAGTGACAAATCTTTTTGTCGCCCAATGCGCCAGCGGCGTTGCCCATGGGCCTGCAACAAGAACACGTCATAACTGTCAAAGTGAGGCCCCACGCCACCGCCGTCAGTGGCGTAGCTGATCATCACGTCATCCAGCCGAGCGTCCGGCACAAAACGAAACTGCTGCATAAGCGCTGCCACACGGTCATCGTGCAGGTCGACGCCTTGCACCAATAAAGTCCAATCGCGTTCGGTGAGTTTGGGGATGGCGCGGCGTTTGAAGGGGCCGCGTTGCATTTTCCAATCTCGCTGCCCCCCGTCAGAGCCCATTACCAAACGGGACTCCACCTCGTTTTGCTCCGCCAAATCGAACAGCTCAGGGCGGCTCAACAGGGGTTTGAAGTTGGGAATGGCTTGGCGCACCAGCAAAGGCTTGCGCTGCCAGTAGGTGGTCATAAATTCGGCTGGGCTGATGCCGCCGAGAAGGGTCAGGGGTTTGTTCACATTCATCGTGCGACAATTTTGCCTTATGGAAATTACTCAAAACTGCGTGGTCGGCTTAACTTGGACCCTCAAAGACACTCTAGGCGAGGTGCTTGACGAATTGGACAGTCCCATCGAGTTTTTGGTGGGTGGGGATGATTTACTTGCCAAGATTGAAGAATCCTTGCAGGGCCACAGCGTGGGCGCGCACATCGACCTGCATTTGGAACCCGAAGAGGCCTTCGGGGACTACGACGAAACCTTGGTTTTCTTAGAAACGCGTTCGCGCTTTCCCAAAGAACTCGAAGAAGGCCACACGGTCGAGGGCCATGCCCTGCCTGCGGGCTGCAACCCCGACGCGCCGCAGGACTTGATTTACACGGTGACCGATCTGTACCCCGAACACGTGGTGCTGGACGGCAACCACCCGTTGGCGGGCATTGCCATCCGCATTCACCTTGATATCGAATCGGTGCGCGTCGCCACGCAAGATGAGCAAGAACGCGGCACCTTGGGTACAGGCTTTTTCAAAATTCAGTCACAAGCACCAGGCAACGATTTGTTGCACTGATTTATTTTTTACCGGTTGATCCGTAACCGCCTTCACCACGCTCGGTGGGGGCAGCAAATTCGCTCACCACATTGAACTGTGCCTGCACCACGGGCACGATCACCAATTGAGCTAAGCGCTCCATCGGCTCCAAGGTGAACGCCACATCACTGCGGTTCCATGCGCTGACCATGAGCTGACCTTGGTAGTCGCTGTCAATGAGACCGACCAAATTACCCAACACGATGCCGTGCTTATGACCCAAGCCAGAGCGCGGCAAGATCAGCGCTGCATAGGCAGGGTCCGCCAAATGGATGGCGATGCCCGTCGGTACCAATTGCCAGGCGTTGGGCTCAAGCGTGATCGCTGCGTCCAAGCATGCGCGCAAGTCCAAACCAGCACTGCCCGGGGTGGCGTATTGCGGCAGATGCTCTGCCATGCGGGGATCGAGAATTTTGACGTCGAGTTTCATGTGCTTGAAATGGAAAATTAAAAGTGGAGAAGTAAAGGTTTACGCTTTTAAGCGGCGGGCAATCTCGGCCACCAGCTGACGTGCCAGCGTGAGCTTGTTTGCTTGCGGCAATGCCTGGCTGCCCTGTGCGTCGACCAACAACAACGCGTTGTCGTCTAACCCAAACGTGGCGGGGCCAATGTTGCCAACCAATAGCGGCACACCTTTGCGCTCACGTTTGGCGGTGGCGTGCTTGAGCAAATCATGGCTTTCAGCCGCAAAGCCGACGCAATACAAGGCGCCACTTTTTGCACGCCCTGATTGCGCCACGCCCGCCAAGATATCTGGATTTTCGACAAAGCTCAGCTGCGGCAATTGCCCCGAGCCATCTTTTTTAATTTTTTGCCCAGCCACATCGGCTACGCGCCAATCAGCTACGGCAGCTGTGGCCACAAACACCGAGGCCGCATCCACATGCCGGGCCACCGCCGCCTGCATCTCCAGGGCCGAGCGCACATCCACGCGATGCACACCTCGCGGCGTCTGCAGATGCACGGGGCCAGCTACCAAGGTCACCACGGCACCCGCTTCGCGAGCGGCACGCGCAATGGCGAACCCCATCTTGCCGCTGGACAAATTGGTAATGCCGCGCACTGGATCGATCGCCTCATAGGTCGGGCCCGCAGTGACCAGCACATGCTGACCAGCCAGCACCTTGGGTTGGAAGAACGCCAACAGGTCTTGCACAATTTCTTCAGGCTCCAGCATGCGGCCATCACCCGTTTCGCCACAGGCTTGTTCGCCCTGCCCCACATCCAACACGTGCGCTCCGTCGGCTTTGAGTTGTGCCATGTTGCGTTGCGTGGCGGGGTGTTCCCACATTTCGCGGTTCATGGCGGGTGCCAGTATCAAAGGTATACGCGCAATCGGACGTGCTAGGCACATGAGGCTCAACAAGTCGTCGGCTCGACCATGAAGAAGCTTGGCCATAAAGTCAGCGCTGGCGGGGGCCACCACAATGGCGTCGGCCTCGCGGCTCAAATTGATATGCGCCATGTTGTTGGGTTCACGGCTATCCCATTGCGAGACATAAACCGGACGGTTCGACAGGGCTTGCAAAGTAACGGGCGTGATGAACTGGGCGGCAGCCTCAGTCATCACCACCTGGACCGTGGCTCCGGCCTTGACCAAGGCACGGCACAGCTCCGCCGCTTTATAGCAGGCGATACCGCCGCTCAAACCCAAAACAATGTGTTTATTTGACAGATCAGACATGGCTCGCAATGTAGCAGAGCGCCTATAATTTCTATTTCCACCTACCGGGAGATCATCCTCCCGATCTGGCATGACCCAATTTGTATTCGTCACCGGCGGCGTGATCTCTTCTCTCGGCAAGGGAATCGCAGCTGCTTCACTCGCTGCGCTCCTTGAATCGCGCGGCCTCAAAGTCACTCTCATCAAGCTGGACCCCTACATCAACGTAGACCCAGGCACCATGTCGCCCTTCCAGCACGGCGAGGTGTTCGTCACCGAAGACGGCGCAGAAACCGACCTCGATTTGGGCCACTACGAGCGCTTCATCACGACGCGCATGAAAAAGGCCAACAACTTCACAACCGGCCAAATTTACCAAAGCGTGCTCGACAAAGAGCGTCGCGGCGACTATTTGGGCAAGACGGTTCAAGTCATCCCGCACATCACCAACGAGATTCAAGAATTCATCAAACGTGGCGCAGCGTATGACACGCCTGAGGCCGTTGACGTGGCCATCGTTGAAATCGGCGGAACCGTGGGTGACATCGAGTCCCTGCCCTTCCTAGAAGCCGCTCGCCAGATGAACTTGAAGCACGGCCCCAACAACACTGCGTTTGTGCATCTGAGCTATGTGCCTTGGATTGCAGCCGCAGGCGAGCTGAAAACCAAACCCACCCAACACACGGCCCAAAAGCTGCGCGAAATCGGCATTCAGGCGGACGCGTTGGTCTGCCGTGCGGATCGCCCGATTCCAGAAGAAGAGCGCCAAAAAATCAGCCTTTTCTCCAATGTGCCTGAGTGGGGCGTGATCTCCATGTGGGACGTGGACACCATTTACAAAGTGCCTCGCATGTTGCACGAGCAAGGTTTGGACCGTTTGGTGTGTGAAAAACTGCGCATCAACGCACAGCCCGCCAACTTGCAACGTTGGGACGATTTGGTTCACGAAGTGGCCAACCCTAAAGCCGAAGTCACCATCGCGATGGTGGGCAAGTACGTCGACCTGTCCGACAGCTACAAGTCGCTCAACGAAGCGCTGCGCCACGCTGGCATGAAAAACCATGCGCGTGTGAAGATCGAATACATCGACTCTGAAAACATCACGCCCGACACCGTCAAACAACTCGAAAAGTTTGACGCCATCTTGGTCCCTGGTGGCTTTGGTATCCGCGGCGTTGAAGGCAAGATTTCTTCTGCCCAATTCGCCCGTGAAAACAAAGTGCCTTACCTCGGCATCTGTTTGGGCATGCAAGTGGCCACCATTGAATACGCTCGCCACATGGCCGGTCTGAAAGACGCCAACAGCACAGAGTTCGTGCCCGATGGCCCTAACCCCGTTATTGCCCTCATCAACGAATGGAAAGATGCGGACGGCAGCATTCAAACCCGCAGCGCCAGCTCCAACTTGGGCGGCACCATGCGCTTGGGCGCACAAAGCTCAGACGTGGTTCCTGGCACCTTGGCACACAAGATTTACGGCGACGTGGTGACCGAACGTCACCGTCACCGCTATGAAGCCAACGTGAACTACTTGGACGCGTTGCGCAAAGCGGGCTTGGTGATTTCGGCACTCACCCAGCGTGAGCAACTGACCGAAATCGTTGAGTTGCCTCAAACCGTGCACCCTTGGTACATGGGCGTGCAGTTCCACCCTGAGTTCAAGTCGACGCCTTGGGATGGACACCCTCTGTTCAACGCCTTCGTGAAGGCGGCTCTTGATCACAAGGCCAAAGCCTAAGCCAGCAACCAACGGGACACGCCATGAAATTATGCGGATTTGACGTCGGTCTCCATCAGCCCTTCTTTTTGATTGCGGGCACCTGCTCCATCGAAGGCTTGGAGATGTCGATCGACGTAGCTGGGCAACTCAAAGAGATTTGTACAACCTTGGGCATCCCCTTGATCTACAAAGGCTCCTTTGACAAGGCCAACCGATCCTCCGGCGAGACCAAGCGTGGCGTGGGCATCGATGCGGGCTTAAAGATCCTCGACGAAGTGCGTCGCCAAATCCAAGTGCCTATCTTGACCGACGTGCACGACGCGTCGCATGTCAAAACCGTAGCCAGCGTGGTCGATGTGTTGCAAACCCCTGCATTTTTATGCCGGCAGACCGACTTCATCCGTGCAGTGGCCCAATCTGGCAAGCCTGTGAACATCAAGAAAGGTCAATTCTTGGCCCCTTGGGACATGAAAAATGTCATCGATAAGGCCCGCGCCGCAGCGCGCGAAGCAGGCTTGCCCGAAGACAACTTCTTGGCCTGCGAACGCGGCGTGAGCTTTGGCTACAACAATTTGGTGGCGGACATGACCAGCTTGGCCGAGATGCGCAAGACCGGCGCCCCCGTCGTGTTCGATGTGACCCACTCGGTGCAAAAACCCGGCGGCCAAGGCACCAGCAGCGGTGGCGCTCGAGAGATGGTGCCCGTGTTGGCCCGCGCAGGCGTTGCTGCAGGCGTGGCCGGTCTGTTCATGGAAACCCATCCTTGCCCTGCAGAAGCTTGGTCCGACGGCCCCAACGCCGTTCCTTTAGGCAAAATGAAAGCCTTGCTCGAGACCTTGGTCCAGCTCGATGCCGTGACCAAAAAGAATCCGTTCTTAGAAGACAACTTCGCTTAACAACCCTTTTATTTTTCAATTGAGAGAGTCTGAAAATGAGTGCAATCGTAGATATCGTCGCCCGTGAAATTTTGGATAGCCGTGGCAACCCCACCGTGGAATGTGATGTGTTGCTGGAATCCGGCACCATGGGTCGTGCCGCTGTCCCGTCTGGCGCATCCACTGGCAGCCGCGAAGCCATCGAATTGCGCGACGGCGACAAAAGCCGTTACCTTGGCAAAGGTGTACTGAAGGCTGTTGAACACATCAACACCGAAATCTCTGAAGCTGTGTTGGGCTTGGATGCCTCTGAGCAAGCCTTCCTCGACAAGACCCTGATCGACCTCGACGGCACAGACAACAAAGGCCGCTTAGGCGCCAACGCCATCTTGGCCGTGTCGATGGCTGTGGCCCGCGCTGCGGCCGAAGAATCTGGCCTGCCTTTGTACCGGTACTTCGGTGGCATGAATGCCAACCAATTGCCTGTGCCCATGATGAACGTCATCAACGGTGGCGCACACGCCAACAACAACTTGGACTTGCAAGAGTTCATGATCATCCCAATCGGCGCACCCACTTTTCGTGAAGCCGTGCGCTGGGGCGCAGAAGTGTTCCATGCCCTGAAGAAAATCATTCACGACAAAGGCATGAGCATTGCTGTGGGCGACGAAGGTGGCTTTGCCCCTAACGTGGCCAGCCACGAAGCTGCGATCCAAATGATCTTGGACGCCGTTGCCGCTGCCGGCTACACCGCAGGCGAACAAATCGCCATCGGCTTGGACTGTGCAGCCAGCGAGTTCTACAAAGACGGCAAATACCACTTGGCTGGTGAAGGTCTCCAACTGACAGCCCAACAGTGGACAGACATGCTGGCCACATGGTGCGACAAGTACCCCATCATCAGCATCGAAGACGGCATGGCTGAAAACGACTGGGACGGCTGGAAGGTTTTGACCGATCGCTTGGCCAAGACAGTTCAAATCGTGGGTGACGACTTGTTTGTGACCAACACCAAGATCTTCAAAGAAGGCATCGACAAAGGTATCGCCAACTCGATCCTGATCAAGATCAACCAAATCGGCACGTTGACCGAAACCTTCGAAGCCATCGAGATGGCCAAACGTGCGGGTTACACCGCCGTGATCAGCCACCGCTCTGGCGAGACCGAAGATTCGACCATCGCTGACATCGCCGTTGGGTTGAACGCTGGGCAAATCAAAACCGGTTCGATGAGCCGCTCTGACCGCATGGCCAAATACAACCAACTCTTGCGCATCGAAGAAGACTTGGGCGACGTGGCCGTGTACCCAGGCCGCTCAGCCTTCTACAACCTGCGCTAATCGCTCGTGATGCTGCGTCCACTCCACCTCGTGCTGATTGCCCTGCTGCTTGTGCTGCAGGGCCAGCTGTGGTTTGGTCGCGGCAGCTTGCCAGACGTGATCCGTTTGCGCCAAGTGCTGAATGAACAAAAACAACAAAATGTCGCGTCGCAATTGGCCAACGACCGCCTCAGCGCAGAGCTCCATGACCTCAAAGATGGTCTGGAGATGGTCGAAGAGCGTGCGCGCTCTGAAATTGGCATGGTCAAACCGAACGAAGTCTTCGTGCAGATCGCGAAGTGACCGAATTTCTTTTTTCGACGGCTTTCACCCTCTGGGGTCTCGACACTTCTTGGCTTGAACTAATCGCGGTGTCGCTGTCACTCGCCATGGTGGTGTGCACCATCGCAGAGCAACACTGGGGCTGGCCCTTGGCGGCCCTCAGCTCCCTTCTCTATTTGTTCTTGTTTTGGAGCCAGCGACTCTACGGCGACGCCCTGTTGCAAGTGGCTTTTGCTGTTCTTGCTGTGTGGGGTTGGTCGGTCTGGCTGCGTGGTCTAGCAGGTGAGCCGTTAACCGTCACTTGTTTAAACCCACGACAGAGATGGCACTTCGTTTGGTTCGGCTTAGTCTTATGGCTGGCCACCGGCCTGACGCTAAAAAACTTCACCGACACCGATGTCCCTTGGTGGGACGCCTTCCCGACCGCCATCAGCTTGATTGGCCAATATTTACTGGCTCGCAAGCGTCTAGAGAACTGGGCCGCATGGTTCATCGTCAACGTCGTGGCCGCCGGGTTGTTCGCTTGGAAAGCCTTGTGGCTCACTTGCCTGCTCTACATCGTCTTCATCGCCCTGAGCGTGATCGGTTGGCGCAGCTGGTCAGCACGCATAAAGGCGAGCGACATATGAAAATAGCCTTACTCGGAGCCGAGAGCACCGGCAAATCGCATCTCGCCGTCGCCTTAGCCATGCACCTGAGTGGATGCGGCCTCAAGGTGCACCGTGTGGATGAGTATTTGCGCGAATGGTGCGACGATGAACAAAGAACACCACGACAAGAAGAGCAACGCCTGATCGCGCACACACAAATGGATCGCGTCTTGGCCGCCCCTCCAGATGCTGTATTGATTGCAGACACCACGCCGCTCATGACAGCGGTCTACAGCCAAATGGTGTTCAACGACCACAGTCTCGACGCCTTCGCACTCGCCCATCAAGCTTTGTTTGACGTCACCTTGCTCATGGGAATGGACATCGCATGGGTCAGCGATGGTTTACAGCGCGTCGGCGCCCACGTGCGTGAGCCTGTTGACCAAAAGATCAGGAGCTTGTTGGCCCAAGCAGATCTGCCTTACCAAGTGGTTTACGGTAGCGGGACGCAGCGACTAGAGAATGCTTTGTTTTGCATTGGCCGGGAAGCGCCGCAATGGGCCAAGCAGCTTGAGCGGCAGGAGTCGCCGAGACGCTGGAGCGGTCCTTGTGAAACTTGCGGCGATGGCGATTGCGAACATCGCATCTTCACAAGTCTGCTCCAACCCTGACGGGCGTTACTGCAGCGACGACGTGCCTGACCCCGCGGTCGGCACCCCAGTGAATATCTGGGCAGCATCCACGGCGTCATACCGGTATTGCCGCCCACAGAAGTCACAACCTACTTCCACATTACCTCGCTCGGCCAAGATGCTCTCGACCTCGTCAGAGCCCAAGCTCCGAATCATGTTGCTGACGCGTTCGTTGCTACAGGAGCAGGTAAATTTGGGCGTCAGGGGCTCAAACCGCACCAAGGTCTCTTCCCAGAACAGGCGACGCAAAATAGTTTCAGCATCGAGCCCCAGCAGCTCTTCAGGCTTCAAACTAGCGGCCAAAATCGAGATGCGGTTGTAGTCTTCGTTGCGGCCAATTTCGTCTTCGTCTTCCATGCTGGCTTTGGCCGCCAAATTACCTTCTCCCTTGAGTGGAAGGCGTTGAATCAACAACCCAGCGGCCGTGGTGTCATTGGCTGCCAAGACCAAGGTGGTGTCGAGTTGCTCGCTTTGCAACATGTAGTGTTGCAACACATCGCTGAATTTATCGAGCTTGTTGCGTTGATCATCAAACAAAGGAACCACACCTTGATACGGCTGTTGCCCCGGTAATTTGCTCAACGGATCTAGCGTGATGGCGCAACGGCCTTCGTTGTTGACGTTCACCATCTCAGGCAAGCTACTGTTATCACTCAAGGCACCGACGACTTTGGCGGTGGCACGTAGGCTCAAATCTGGATTCACTTCCACCACGGCCAGTTTCAATGGGCCATCGCCAAATATCTGCATCACCAAAGCACCGTTGAATTTGATGTTCGATTGCATCAACACTGCCGCTGCCGTCATCTCACCCAACAAGCGACGCACAGGCTCTGGATAAGCACCGGTCTCTAGGTTGTCGGCGCGACGTTGGAGCACTTCCTGCCAAACGTCAGTGAGCTGCACCAACACGCCACGCACAGGCAAACCATCGAACAAAAATTTATGGAGCTGAGACATCAAACTATTTTCTTTAAACCCGCTTTGGAACGGTTTTGTTGATCACATCGTGCGGCGCGCTAGGGCGTCACACTGCATTTTCTAGGACTTCTTACAATTGTAAGGATGAGTCTGCGCCATTTAGCCCTAACTGCCCTGTGTCTATGCGAACCCGATGGAAAAGTTCAAGCGGTTCAGTCGCTGTGGGCGAGGCACAAGAAATCAACACTCACCCCTAGCGAACAACTCTCACCGGAGGCCCACTTGGTGTTGCCCGGCCGCCCGTTGCGCCCAACGCTGATTCCTCCCCAGCTCGTCCCCACACGGACGCCCTATACCCCGGAGGGCTTGGCTGCGTTGTTGCACGCGGTGTGTCACATCGAGTTCAATGCCATCAATTTGGCGTTAGATGCCGTCTGGCGATTCCCCCATATGCCTGAGGACTATTACACCGACTGGCTGCGCGTGGCGTTTGAAGAGTCACAACACTTCGAGCTCCTGCATGCCCACTTGAATAGTTTGGGTGTCACGTATGGCGACTTGGATGCCCACGACGGCATGTGGCATATGTGCCAAAAAACCTCGGACGATGTGCTGGCACGCATGGCCTTGGTACCCCGCACACTTGAAGCACGTGGACTCGATGCCACGCCGTTGATCCAAGCCAAGCTGCGCAAAGCAGCTAGCCCTAGCGCGCTGCGTGTTGTTGAAATTTTGGACATCATCTTGCATGAAGAGGTGGGGCACGTGGCGATCGGCAACCATTGGTACCGATGGCTCTGTGAACAAAGGGGCTTAGACCCGCTGTCGCACTATGCCGAATTGGCAAAACGCTATGAAGCGCCCAAACTTCGCCCCCCTTTCAACACCGAAGCCCGCAAACGTGCAGGCTTTACAGACACCGAGCTGAACTACTTGCTGGGCGCTTGAACACATCATCCCCGTGGGTGATGCTGGCCATGCAAACTCTTCAATCGCTCACGCGCAATATGCGTGTAAATGGTGGTGGTGGAAATATCAGCATGCCCCAACAACATTTGTACGGCACGCAAGTCTGCGCCGTGGTTGAGCAAATGCGTTGCAAATGCATGTCGCAAAGTGTGCGGCGAGATCGGCACATGGATCTGGGCCTGTAAAGCATAGCGTTTGATGAGTTGCCAAAACATAGCTCGCGTCATCGACTCGCCCGCATTCTTGCCACGCACGGTCACGAACAAGGCTTCGGTGAGATGCCCCGCCAACAGCACAGGACGCACCTCACTCAAATAGCGCTGAAGCCAATCGCGGGCCACTTCGCCAAATGGCACCAAGCGTTCTTTGCTACCTTTTCCCATGATGCGAAGCACCCCGTCATTCAAGCTCACATGCAAAGTTTTGAGATCGACCAGCTCGCTCACACGCAAGCCACTGGCGTAGATCAACTCCAGCATGGCGCGGTCTCGCATGCCAAGCCCAGTGGCGACATCGGGGGCATTAAGAAGGCTTTCAACTTGCGCCTCGGTCAAACTCTTGGGCGCGCGCGCAGGCTGCTTGGCGGTGAGAAGTTTCAACGTGGGGTCCGCCACCAACAACCGTTCACGCAAAGCCCAGCGGAAAAATCGCTTGAACACCGTCAACCGCCGATTGGCACTGGTGGCCTTGGTTTGGGCATGACGGTGCGCAAAATACTGTTGCAAGTGCGCCTCTTGCGCGCCCAACAACTGCCCCCCTTGCGCTTGGAGCCAAGCAGACAGTAAATTCAAGTCACGTCGGTAAGCGGCTAAGCTGTTCGCCGCCAACCCGTGTTCTAACCAAAGTGCATCGATGAAGATGTCAATATGAGCGTCTGGCGCAGACGCCTGTGATGCAGCCAACGTGATCAATCCAAACTGAGTTTTTGTTCAATTACCACACGTTTGTAGACATCAAATTCCGCCTTAATTTGTGCACCGAACTGCTCCGGTGTGTTGGCCACAATGAGGGAACCCGTGTCTTCGATGCGCTTGCGAACGGCTGGATCCTCCAAGGCTTTGCGAACACCCGCATTGATTTTGTCCACAATCTCTTTGGGCATGCCCTTGGGGCCGTAGATGCCATAGAACGCCATGCGGTTCACCGGCTCTAAACCCACTTCTTTGAAGGTTGGCACGTTGGGAAGAACCGCCAAACGCTGAGGCGCAGCTACCACGATGGGCACCAAACGGTTGTCTTTGATGAACGGCAAGGCCGATGGTAGATTGTCAAAAATCATCGGCACTTGGCCTGCCACGGTGTCATTCAACGCCGGGCCTGCGCCACGGTATGGGATGTGCGTGACAAAGGTGCCGCTCAAATTCTTGTACAGCTCCATCTGCAAATGACCAATGCCCCCTGTTCCTGACGATGAATACGAATATTTGCCCGGAGATCGCTTGACCTCAGCCACAAAACTTTTGTAATCCGTTGCAGGAAAACTAGGGTGCACCGCAATGATGTTGGGCGTCGCAGCCACGTTGATGATGGGTGAGAAGTCTGTCAATGGGTTGTATGGGATCTTGGCATTGATGGCTGGATTGGCCGCTGTCGTTGAAACCGTCGCCATCCCCAAGGAATAGCCATCAGGCACAGCCTTGGCTGTCTCATTGGCGCCGACCACCCCGCCGCCGCCCGCCTTGTTGACCACAACAACCGTTTGCCCCAAAGCCTTACCCAGAGGGTCGGCAATGGTGCGCGCGATGATGTCCGTGGTGCCACCGGGGGCAAACGGCACCTGAAGTTGAATCACTTTATTCGGATACCCCTGCGCAAAAGCAGCACTAGTAAAGACCAATACAGAGAGCGCAAAACAATGACGATGTTGCATGGATAGTTCTCCTAAAAACGATTCAATCAAAAGACCCGTTCTTGGATCCTATACGCTTTGGTCCGACTCAAGAATTGATCTGCGGTTATTCTCTGTCGCGTGAATTACGCTCAATTACTTTTCCCAGATTTTTCGCTCATTCTTTGTGGTTATTTGGTTTGCAAATACACCGCACTCAACCGCACTGTTTGGGAGCAGGTGGAGAGCTTGGTTTATTTCTTTCTTTTTCCTGTCCTGCTGTTCCACTCCATTGTGCGCACGCCCTTGAATTTGCAAGCGGCGTCCCACCTCATCATGGCGGGCTTGATGTTGGGACTCAGCAGCATTGGCATGTCGTATGCCATCCCCAAACTTCCCTTTTTACGCAAACACATTGACGTCCGCTTGCATGCGGCCAGCGCGCAAGTCGCATTTCGATTCAACTCCTTCATCGCACTGGCGCTGGCGGAGCGCATTGCT
>Ga0007794_10000154_pt1 | contig 21951 bp, 16 predicted proteins | sample CryBogmetaGMA5M_FD_60365 | JGI IMG/M metagenome (GOLD analysis project Ga0007794, IMG submission 60365) | Freshwater microbial communities from Crystal Bog, Wisconsin, USA - MA5M | ecosystem: Environmental > Aquatic > Freshwater > Lake | place: Crystal Bog, Wisconsin, USA | collected 2009-07-06
TCCACACGAGGCACAAGCAGATCAGAACTGCCGGCACCTCCTAGCAGTGCGTCGTGCAGCACGCGTGAAAATACCTCTGCACTGGCCTCGTCCACAGGGGTGTTCAGTGCAGACAAACACAGGGGCTCGATCAGCTGCTGCATCACGCGAGGGCTTAAACGTGCCTTGTCACACAGCTGGGCCACGGTACACGTGGGATCGCATTCAAACTTGGCACGTTGCCATTGCCAAGAAGCTTTGAGGAGACTGATTTTGTCCTTCAATTGCCAGCCTTTTGCACGGCCTAACCCCACAAGAAGGTTCAGCGGAATAGGCCAGTCAGGCAAACACAGGCCTTGGCCATCCGCAAAGCGCAAGTCGAGTGGCAAGCGTTGTAGCAGCGCGTCTGGGTCTAAGCCTACCGTGCGCATCAATGCAAGCGTGTCGCGGTACGCGCCAATCAAAATGTGTTGGCCGTTGTCTAAGGGCTTGCCCGCAAAGCTTTGCGTAAGGCTGCAAGCCCGGCCCCCGACCCGTGTGGCAGCTTCATAAAGGGTGACTTGCCACCCTGCTTGCGTGGCTGCAACGGCAGCGGCCATTCCGGCCCAGCCGGCTCCTACGATGGTCAGTTGCTTCACGCTGTTCAAAGTGGTTTAGAAGCGACCGAGTGCCTGCATCTTCCAAGCTAGCCAGAGCTTGCGCAGCGGCGTGAGGGCGACGCGTTGTTTCAAGACTGGAAACTTCTTGGCTTCGATTTCACGCAGCAAAGTGCGGTAGATGCTGGCCATCATCAGGCCTGGCTTTTGATGCTTCCAGTCGTCCGCAGGCAAGAGGGCCAAGGCTTCGTCATACAAAGCGTGCGCGCGCGCCGCTTGGAATTGCATGAGCGCCTGAAAGCGGTTCGAGTCCACGCGGTTCAATAGTTCGTGGGCTTTCACATCAAACTGTTGCAACTCAGTCACAGGCAAGTAGATGCGACCCCGCAAGGCGTCCTCGCCCACATCGCGAATGATGTTGGTGAGCTGGAAAGCTTGGCCCAGTTTGTGGGCGTAAGCCGTGGTGGCGGAATCTGTTTGGCCAAAAATCTTGGCAGAGACTTCGCCCACCACGCCTGCTACCAAATGGCAGTAGCGCGTGAGGTTGGGGTAGTCGAGGTAGCGGGTTTGCGTCAGGTCCAATTTGCAACCGTCGATGACCGATTGCAAAGACTTTTCTTCAAGGCCGAATTCCGCCACGTAAGGCATCAGGGCTTGGGTGACTGGGTGGTTGGGTTTTCCAGCGAAGGCAACGCGCACTTCGTTGCGCCACCATGCCAGTTTGGTTGCGGCCACGCCGGGGTCGGTCACTTCGTCAACCACATCGTCCACTTCGCGGCAGAAGGCGTAGAACGCGGTGATGGCAGCACGGCGCTGTGGCGGCAGAAAAAGGAAAGCGTAATAAAAGCTACTGCCAGAGGCAGAGGCTTTTTGTTGAACGTAGTCTTGAGGTGTCATGTGCGCCTGATTATCCGGCACGCCGATGCCACTTACATGCGCGCGCAGCGCCAAACGATGCGCGCCATGTCGAGCTTGTTCAGCGTCGGGCGTGCCAACTGCATGTGTTCCGTGGTCTCGGGGCGGGCATCAAGTTTGTCCAAGATGCGCAGGCCGCCTTGCACCACCGCTCGCAGCTCCCAGCCCGCGCGGCCTTTTAGACGATGTACCAAGGGTGCGCCTCGCTGCATTAAGTCCCGCGCCCACGCCAACGCGTCATTCAGGGTGAGGCCTTGAGGAAGGTAGTCGCGCCCACGACGCAAGTCCTCGCCACGGTCCTGCCAAAAGTTGATCAGCTGCAAGGCGGTGCAAATGGCATCGCTTTGGGCCAGCGAGGCACCATCGTTCACACCATACAAATGCAGCATCAAACGGCCCACAGGGTTGGCCGAACGGCGGCAGTAGTCGAGCAATTCCTTGCGGCTTCTGTAGCCTTGCCCCACGCTGGCGTAAACCACGTCTTGCTCAAAAGCATCCAGCAAGTCAAACAGCAGTTGTGCGGGTAATTGGTAGGACGCCGCCGCTGCCTGAAGCGGCTCAAAGACCTGTGGCCAGCGGACGCTGGGTGTGTTGTCGTGCCGGAGCGCGCGCTCTAAGTCGGCGCGGTATTGGCCCAGATCGTCTAAACGGTGATGGGCGGGTGCTTGGCCTTCGTCGGCTAAATCATCCGCGGTTCTTGCGAAGTGATAAATGGCTTGTACAGCTGGACGCAATTGTGCAGGGCACAGCCAGGAAGCGACGGGAAAGTTTTCGTAGTGATCGATGCTCGACATAGATGGCCGTCATTGTCGTACCCCTTTGTGTACGTGGGGTAAATGAATGTGGGGTATATTAATAACCAATTGGTCATTAGTATTTCAGGAACTTTATGGTACGTCTATTTTCTACGTCTTCTTGCTTGCCTTTGGCCATGGTCTGTTTGGCGGTGCTGGCTGGATGTAGCAAAGCACCACCCGAACCTGCGCCTGTGCGAGCGGTCAAGGTCTTGACGGTGGGTGAGTCGGCCAGTACCTTTGATTTGGAATTCTCAGGCGACGTGCGTGCCCGTATTGAGTCGACGCTAGGCTTTCGTGTGTCGGGTAAGTTGACCAACCGCCCAGCCGAATTGGGTCAGCGTGTCAAAGCGGGGCAGTTGTTGGCGCAAATGGACCCACAAGATTACCGCGTGGCTGCAGAGGCGACTGCTGCGCAGCTGATCGCGGCACAAAGCAACCGCGATGTGGCCGCTGCAGATTTGAAGCGCTACCAAGACCTGTTTAACCAAGGCTTTATCAGCACCGCTGAGTTGGAACGCCGTCAAGCCAATGACAAGGCTGCACATGCCCAATTGCGGCAAGCGCAAGCCCAAAACACTGTTCAAGGCAATCAGTCCAATTACACGCAGTTGGTGGCCGATGGCGCTGGCGTGATCACCGCCATCGACGCATCGGCTGGCCAAGTGGTGGCCGCAGGTCAGTCGGTGGTGCGTCTCGCCTTGGATGGGCCGCGTGATGTGGTTTTTTCTGTGTCAGAGGATAAGTTAGCGACATTGAAACCAGGCGTTGTGGTGGATGTACGCCAATGGACGGATGGGAAAAACTTAGAGGCCAAAGTGCGCGATGTGTCCGCCAGCGCCGATGCTGTGACCCGTACTTTTGTGGTCAAAGCGGCCTTGTCCAAGGACGCAGACCCCGTGTTGGGCTCTACCGTCACCGTGCGGCTTCGCGCGTCTCGCGTCGCGGGCGCTGTGCCCCGTATCAAGTTGCCCACAAACGCGCTGCGTCATGAGGGCGATGCGACCTCCGTCTGGGTGCTCGATCCCGCCACTCTGACTGTCAGAACCCAAGTGATCCAAGTCACCACTGCCGATGGCAACGATGTGGTGGTCGACTCGGGTTTGCAAAACGGTGATCAAGTGGTGGTCTCTGGTGTGCATGTGCTGACGGCAGGACAGAAGGTTTCCGTCTTCGTCGCAGCCAAGTGAGTTGAATATGGAAAAATTCAACCTTTCTAAGTGGGCGCTTGAGCACCCCTCCTTGACGCGTTATTTGATGGTCGTTTTGATGGTGTTGGGCATGGTGTCCTACTTTCAACTCGGTCAAGATGAAGATCCGCCCTTCACCTTCCGCGCCATGGTGGTTCGCACCTATTGGCCTGGTGCAACAGCCCAGCAAGTGGCGGAGCAAATCACTGACAAGCTCGAACGCACGCTGCAAGAAGTACCGTATGCGGACAGGATTCGCAGTTACTCCAAGCCGGGTGAGTCACAAATTATTTTCCAAATCAAGGACTCTTCCAAAGCCGCGGAAGTGGCGAGTGTTTGGTATGCCGTACGCAAGAAAATTGGGGATATCCGTTACACCTTGCCCCAAGGCGTGCAAGGCCCCTTCTTCAATGATGAGTTTGGCGATGTGTTTGGCGTCATTTACGCGATCGATGCACCCGGATTCAACCCGGCAGAGGTGAAGAAATTTGCAGACGATGTGCGTCAACAACTCTTGCGAGTCAAGGACGTGGCAAAGGTTGAACTGTTTGGCGTACAGGATGAAAAAATCTTTGTCGAAATCCCTCAAAAACGGTTGGTACAACTCGGGCTTGATCTGAACGCGGTGTTGGCTCAGTTGGGGCAAGAAAATGCCGTTGAAAACGCAGGCATCGTGCAGTCACCTGTAGATGTGCTGCAAGTGCGCATTGAAGGGCAGTTTGAGACAGAGGAGCAATTGCGCGCCATGCCCATTCGCGGCAGCTCAGGCCAACTCGTCAAGCTAGGCGACATTGCCAAGGTTCAGCGCGGCTATGCCGATCCTGCCGTGGTGAAGGTGCACCATCAAGGTCAGCCTGTGATTGCGCTAGGCGTCTCCATGGGCAAAGGCGGCGACATCATTGCGTTGGGTCAGGCGTTAGACCTGGCAACCGATCGCATTGAAAAATCTTTGCCCGCAGGCGTGACCTTGGTGCAGGTGCAAGACCAGCCCAAGGCGGTCTCTAAATCTGTGGGTGAGTTTGTGCGTGTGCTGATCGAAGCTGTGCTGATCGTCTTGTTGGTCAGCTTCGTGTCTTTGGGTCTACACAAAGGCGGCCGCTACGGCTGGTATGTGGACATGCGACCTGGATTGGTGGTCGCCATCACGATTCCGTTGGTGTTGGCCATGACATTTTTGGCCATGAACTATTGGGGCATTGGACTGCACAAGATTTCACTGGGCTCACTCATCATTGCGTTGGGCCTGTTGGTGGATGACGCCATCATCGCGGTCGAGATGATGGTTCGCAAAATGGAAGAGGGCTATGACCGCGTCCGTGCCGCCACCTTTGCGTATGAAGTGACGGCCATGCCCATGCTCACTGGCACACTCATCACTGCCGCTGGTTTTTTGCCCATTGGCATGGCTAAGTCCTCGACTGGTGAATATACCTTTGCGATTTTTGCCGTGACGGTGATTGCGCTGGTGTTGAGCTGGTGGGTGTCAGTCTACTTTGTTCCCTACTTGGGAACCTTGCTGTTGCAAGTCAAACCGCATGAGGCGCATGGCGGCGACCACGAAATGTTTGATGGTCCGTTTTACAAGCACTTTCGCACCGCGGTCACGTGGTGTGTCGAGTACCGCTGGAAGGCCATCGGTATCACTGTGCTGTTGTTTGCCTTGGGCATTGTCGGAATGGGGCGCGTGCAGCAACAGTTTTTCCCCGATTCAAGCCGACCTGAAATCTTGGTGGATTTGTGGTTCCCTGAAGGCACCGCTTTCAAAGCCAACGAAGTGATCACACACGCCGTCGAACAACGCTTGCTCCAAGAAGCTGGCGTGCAAACCGTGAGCACCTGGATTGGTTCTGGCGTCCCGCGTTTTTACTTGCCACTGGACCAAACGTTCCCTCAGTCAAATGTGTCGCAATTGATTGTGGTGCCTGAAGATTTGAAGCGTCGTGAATCCTTGCGCTTGGCTTTGCCGGCCCTGCTGGCGCAAGAGTTCCCCGAGGCACGTGCCCGCGTCAAGCTGCTGCCCAACGGCCCCCCTGTGCCTTACCCTGTGCAGTTTCGCGTCGTCGGATCTGACCCCAAAGTGCTGCGCATGCGTGCGGATGAAGTCAAGGTGCTTATGCGCGCCAACACGACCACGCGTGGGACGAATGACAACTGGAATGAAAACGTCAAAGTTATCAGCCTAGACGTTGATCAATCCAAGGCCCGCACCTTGGGCGTCACCAGTCAATCGATCGCGCAAGCTGTTCGAACCTTGTTGGTGGGGTCCACGGTCGAGCAGTTCCGCGAAGACAACAAGCTGATCGATATCGTCTTGCGTCAACCCTTGGACGAGCGTGATGCCATCACCGATTTAAATAACGCCTATGTCCCGACCAGCTCCGGACGAATGCTGCCGTTGGCGGAGATCGCCAAATTACATTTCACGTGGGAACCTGGCGTGATGTGGCGTGAAGGGCGGGAATACGCGATCACCGTGCAATGCGACATCATTGAAGGCTTGCAAGGCGCGACCGTGACCAAGCAGCTGTTGCCGGAACTTAAAAAGCTAGAGGCGCAATGGGCGCAAACCGATGCGTCAAGCTACCGCATTGAAGTGGCCGGCGCGGTGGAGGAGAGCGCCAAAGGCTCCAGCTCCATCTCGGCAGGCATCCCCATCATGTTGTTTATCACCTTCACTTTGCTGATGTTGCAGCTCCACAGCTTCAGCCGTGCGATGTTGGTGTTTATCACTGGGCCCTTGGGTTTAGCGGGCGTGGCTGGGGCCTTGCTGGCTCTCAATCGGCCCTTTGGTTTCGTTGCTTTGTTGGGCGTGATTGCCTTGATGGGCATGATTCAGCGCAATTCCGTCATCTTGATCGATCAAATCGAGCAAGACCGCGCCGAGGGCGTGCCTGCGTGGGAGGCTATTGTTGAATCGGCGGTGCGTCGTTTGCGCCCCATTGTCCTGACCGCTGCAGCTGCCGTGTTGGCCATGATCCCGCTCACGCGGAGCATTTTTTGGGGCCCCATGGCCGTTGCCATCATGGGCGGCTTGATCGTGGCCACCGTCTTGACCCTACTTGCTTTGCCCGCGATGTACGCAGCGTGGTTTAAGGTCGAAAAGCCGTCTAAAATGCAAGGCTGACCGATTTCAAGCGGGTGGTCTTCCCAGACCACCCGTTGTTATTTTGAACCCGCGCGGGTGGCGAAATTGGTAGACGCACCAGGTTTAGGTCCTGACGTCCGCAAGGATGTGCGGGTTCGAGTCCCGCCCCGCGCACCACTTGATACATAGCATTGCGGCCAATAGGCCGGTGCTGACCATGCCAATTTAGGAGAAACCACATGGCCGTGACCGTTGAGACTTTGGAAAAATTGGAACGCAAGATCATCTTGACCTTGCCTGTGGACATCATCACCAAGGAAGTGGACCTGCGCTTGAAGCGTGTTGCACGCCAAGTCAAGATTGATGGTTTCCGTCCAGGCAAAGTGCCCATGAACATCGTGGCTCAACGCTACGGTTACTCCACCCAGTTCGAAGTGATGAACGACAAAGTGGGCGAAGCATTTGCTGCAGCCACCAACGAAGCCAAATTGCGCGTCGCTGGCCAGCCCCGTATCACTGAAAAAGACGGCGCTCCTGAAGGCGAAATGCAATTCGAAGCCATCTTCGAGGTGTATCCAGAAGTGAAATTTGCCGATCTGGCCAGCGTTGAAGTCGAAAAAGTTTCCGCTGACGTGACAGATGCTGCCATCGATAAAACAGTCGACATCCTGCGCAAGCAGCGCCGCACATTCGCCCAACGTAGCTTGGACGGCGCAGCGCAAGACAACGACCGTGTGACGATCGACTTTGAAGGAAAAATCGACGGCGAACCCTTCCAAGGCGGCAAAGCTGAAGACTTTCAGTTCTTGCTCGGTGAAGGCCAGATGCTCAAAGAATTCGAAGATGCTGTGCGCGGCATGAAGTCTGGCGAAAGCAAGACCTTCCCCCTGAGTTTCCCCGCTGATTACCACGGCAAAGACGTGGCTGGTAAGCAATCTGATTTCTTGGTGACTTTGAAGAAAGTCGAAGCCGCCCACATGCCAGAAGTGAGCGACGAGTTGGCCAAGTCATTGGGCGTCGCTGAAGCCACGGTGGCTGGCTTGCGTTCAGACATCAAGAACAACCTCGAGCGTGAAGTGAAATTCCGCTTGTTGGGCCGCAACAAGCAAGCGGCTTTGGACGCTGTGGCAACCAAAGCTGAGCTCGACTTGCCAAAAGCCAGCGTGCAAGCTGAAGTGGACCGCATGATTGAAGGCGCTCGCGCCGACTTGAAAGCTCGCGGCATCAAAGACGCTGACAAAGCACCTATCCCTGATGACGTGTTCCGCCCACAAGCTGAAAAGCGCGTGCGCATGGGCTTGGTAGTGGCCGATTTGGTCCGCGCCAATGACTTGCAAGCCACGGCAGAACAAATCAAAGCACACATCGAAGAAATGGCCTCCAGCTACGAGAAGCCTGCCGACGTGGTGCGTTGGTACTACAGCGATATGAGCCGTTTGGGCGAAGTTGAAGCCATCGTCATTGAAAACAACGTGACTGACTTCATCTTGTCTAAAGCTAAGGTCAACGCCAAAGCGATTTCATTCGACGAATTGATGGGTCAATCCTGATCCGCCTACAAGGAAACTACATGAGCGCACTGGACACACAAGCCTTGGGCATGGTCCCCATGGTGATCGAGCAATCGGGCCGCGGTGAGCGGTCCTACGACATCTATTCACGTTTGCTCAAAGAGCGGGTGATCTTCTTGGTGGGCGAGGTCAACGATCAGACCGCCAACTTGGTGGTCGCTCAGTTGTTGTTCCTTGAGAGCGAAAACCCAGATAAGGACATTTCGCTCTACATCAACTCCCCTGGCGGTTCGGTGAGCGCAGGCATGTCGATTTTCGACACCATGAACTTCATCAAACCCCACGTGTCCACGCTGTGCATCGGCATGGCCGCCAGCATGGGCGCGTTCTTGTTGGCCGCAGGCGAGAAGGGTAAGCGCTTCTCGTTGCCCAACTCCAAGGTCATGATTCACCAGCCTTTGGGCGGTACCCGTGGCCAAGCGACTGAGATTGAAATTCACGCCCGTGAAATTTTGAAAACACGCGAGCAACTGAACCGTATCTTGGCTGAGCGCACAGGTCAACCCTTGGAGAAAATCCAGCGGGACACCGAACGCGATTACTATCTAAGTGCCGACGAGTCCAAAGAGTACGGTTTGATTGATCAAGTGATCAGCAAACGCGCCTAAACGACGAATCGCCTTCATCACACACACGCACTGACATGGCTGATAAAAAAAGCGCTTCTGGCGAAAAAACGCTTTACTGCACCTTCTGCGGTAAGAGCCAGCACGAAGTCAAAAAACTCATCGCAGGCCCATCGGTCTTCATTTGCGATGAGTGCATTGACTTGTGCAATGAAATCATCCGTGACGAGCTGCCCGGTCTAGACGCAACCAAAGAAAAGGGCAGCGATCTGCCCACGCCTTCGGAGATCAAAGCCAACCTTGACAACTACGTCATTGGCCAAGAGCCTGCGAAGCGTACTTTGGCTGTAGCGGTCTACAACCACTACAAACGCTTGAAGCACAAAGAGGCGTCGAAGAAAGACGACGTTGAGCTGACCAAGAGCAACATCTTGTTGATTGGCCCCACGGGTTCAGGCAAAACGCTGCTGGCGCAAACCTTGGCGCGCATGCTAGATGTGCCCTTTGTCATGGCCGACGCCACCACTTTGACCGAAGCGGGTTATGTGGGTGAAGATGTTGAAAACATCATTCAAAAACTGTTGCAAACCTGTGACTACGATGTGCAACGTGCTCAGCGCGGCATCGTCTACATCGATGAAATCGATAAAATTTCTCGCAAATCTGACAACCCCTCCATCACCCGTGATGTGTCGGGTGAGGGCGTGCAACAAGCCTTGCTCAAACTGATCGAAGGCACGATGGCGAGCATTCCACCCCAAGGTGGACGCAAACATCCCAACCAAGACTTTTTGCAAATCGACACGACCAATATCTTGTTCATTTGCGGCGGTGCGTTTGCAGGGCTTGAGAAAGTCGTCGAGAACCGCACCGATGCCTCTGGCATTGGCTTTGGCGCCTCGGTGAGAAGCAAAGAAGCGCGTAGCCTGACCGAAGTGTTTGGCGAAGTGCAGCCGCAAGACATCATCAAGTTTGGCTTGATCCCTGAGCTGGTTGGGCGTATGCCCGTCATCGCAGCTTTGGCCGAGCTGACCGAAGATGCCTTGGTGCAAATCTTGACTGAACCAAAGAACGCCTTGGTCAAGCAATACAGCAAGCTGTTGGCCATGGAAGGCGCAGAACTTGAAATCCGTCCTGCTGCCTTACGTGCCATTGCCAAAAAAGCCTTGGCTCGCAAAACAGGCGCACGTGGTTTACGCTCTATCCTTGAACAATCCCTGATTGACACCATGTACGAATTACCCAATACGTCCAATGTCGAAAAGGTGGTGGTTGACGAAGCCACCATTGAGGAAAACAAGCCTCCTTTGTTGGTGTACCGAGAAGCTGCGAAGAAAGCTTAAAGATTCATCTCGGGGACAGTGCCTACCGCCTGTCCCTTTTTTACTGGAAGGCTGACCATGTCTGGACAACCCCCGCTGCCCGCGACCCCTCTTGAACTGCCCTTGTTGCCTTTGCGCGACGTGGTTGTGTTTCCGCACATGGTCATTCCATTGTTTGTGGGTCGCCCCAAGAGCATCAAAGCCCTAGAAGCCGCGATGGCCGCAGAGCGACGCATCATGTTGGTTGCGCAAAAAGCCGCAGCCAAAGATGAGCCCGCTGTCACCGACATGTTTGAAGTCGGCTGTGTCTCTACTATTTTGCAAATGCTCAAGCTGCCCGATGGCACGGTCAAAGTGTTGGTCGAAGGCCAGCAACGCGCCAAAGTAGACGGCATTGAAGACGGTGAATCCCACTTCACAGCTCATGTCACGCCCATCGAAGTGTTGCCCCCTGAGACGGGCAGCGAAGTCGAAGCTTTGCGCCGTGCTGTGATGCAGCAGTTTGACCAATACGTCAAACTGAACAAAAAAATCCCGCCCGAAATCCTCACCTCGATTGCCAGCATCGACGATGCGGGCCGTTTGGCCGACACCATTGCGGCACACCTGCCGTTGAAGCTCGAGAGCAAGCAAGTCGTGCTCGACTTGTCACCCGTTCGCGACCGTTTGACCAACTTGTTTGAACAAATCGAACGTGAAGTTGAAATCCTCAACGTTGACAAAAAAATCCGTGGTCGCGTCAAACGTCAAATGGAAAAAAACCAACGCGACTTCTACCTGAACGAACAGGTCAAAGCCATTCAGAAAGAGTTGGGCGAAGGCGAAGAGGGCGCGGACATTGAAGAGCTCGAAAAGAAGATCAAAGCAGCACGCATGCCCCAAGAGGCGCGCAAAAAAGCTGATGCAGAGTTGAAGAAACTCAAGCTCATGTCCCCCATGTCAGCGGAAGCCACCGTGGTGCGCAACTACCTTGATGTGTTGGTTGGATTGCCATGGGCCAAAAAGACAAAGATCAAGCATGACCTCGGTAACGCCGAAGACGTGCTGAACGAAGACCACTACGGCCTCGACAAGGTCAAAGACCGCATCTTGGAATACCTTGCTGTGCAACAGCGCGTCGACAAGGTCAAAGCGCCTATTCTTTGCTTGGTCGGCCCTCCTGGAGTGGGTAAAACCTCGCTCGGTCAATCCATCGCCAAAGCCACCGGACGCAAATACGTGCGCATGGCCTTGGGCGGCATGCGTGACGAGGCCGAGATTCGCGGCCATCGTCGTACCTACATTGGCGCGATGCCTGGCAAAGTTCTGCAAAGCCTGGCAAAGATTGGCACACGCAACCCCTTGTTCTTGTTGGACGAGATCGACAAGTTGGGTACGGACTCGCGCGGCGACCCTTCCAGCGCATTGTTAGAGGTACTAGACCCCGAACAAAACAACAAGTTTGGCGACCACTATGTCGAAGTTGATTACGACTTGAGTGACGTGATGTTCGTTGCAACCTCGAACTCGATGAACATTCCGCCAGCCCTGTTGGACCGCATGGAAGTCATCCGTTTGTCGGGCTACACCGAAGACGAAAAAACGCACATCGCCATCAAATATTTGTTGCCCAAACAAATGAAGAACAACGGCGTCAAAGATGAAGAGCTGTCGGTGGATGAAACCGCCGTGCGCGACATCGTGCGCTACTACACCCGCGAAGCTGGTGTGCGCTCGTTAGAGCGTGAAATGTCTAAGATTTGCCGCAAAGTGGTCAAAGCGTTGTTGCTCAAACAAATGCAGCCTCAAGTCAAAGTCACGGCTGATAACTTGCCCGACTTCCTCGGTGTGCGTAAGTACAGCTACGGCCGTGCTGAAGCAGAAAACCAAGTGGGCCAAGTGGTCGGCTTGGCCTGGACCGAAGTGGGCGGCGATTTGCTGACCATTGAAGCCGCCATCATGATTGGCAAAGGCACCATCACGCGCACAGGTTCGCTGGGCGATGTGATGAAAGAATCCGTCGAAGCAGCACGCACCGTGGTGCGGAGCCGCGCACGCCGTTTGGGCATTGCGGAAGAGTTGCTTGAAAAGCGTGACATCCACATCCACGTGCCCGATGGTGCGACACCCAAAGACGGCCCCAGTGCGGGCGCTGCCATGACCACCGCATTGGTCTCCGCCCTCACGGGCATCCCTGTGCGGGCAGATGTTGCTATGACAGGTGAGATCACCTTGCGTGGTGAAGTTACTGCCATTGGTGGCTTGAAAGAAAAGTTGTTGGCGGCATTACGCGGCGGCATTAAGACGGTCTTGATCCCAGAGGAAAACGTCAAAGACTTGCAAGAGATTCCAGAGAATGTGAAGAACGGTTTGGAAATCGTGCCGGTGCGTTGGATCGATAAAGTGCTAGAAATTGCGCTCGAAAAAATGCCAACCCCTTTGCCTGACGATGTGCCAGTGACTGCTGCAACCCCTGCAGCAGATGCCGCGGTGAAAGTCGAGGCGGTCAAGCATTAAGATCTTTCAAGCGCACGTTCAAATGGGACGAAAAATGCGCTAGAATATGCGGCTTATGCGGGAATAGCTCAGTTGGTAGAGCGCAACCTTGCCAAGGTTGAGGTCGCGAGTTCGAATCTCGTTTCCCGCTCCAAATTCGATAAGGGAAGCTCCCCAGCTTCCCTTTTTCGTCAAAGTAGATGGCGCGATAGCAAAGCGGTTATGCACCGGATTGCAAATCCGTTTAGCCCAGTTCGACTCTGGGTCGCGCCTCCATATTAAAAATGCAACTGTGTCATTACAGTTGCATTTTTTTTGCTCGCACACTTACAACACACTTCCTGTGTTGTAACACTTCATATTTGAATCTAGCGATTCACCTGTATCATTGCGTAAATATGTATGTAAATAGGTGGGGCTCGTATGGGGGGAAAGTCGAAGGCGATTGCCAATAAAGTTGAGCCTGAGCGTCGTATTTATGCTGCACCAGCTTTAGAGAAGGGCTTGGACATCCTTGAAATGCTCTGTCAGAGTGAGGGTGCTTTATCCCAGAAGGAGATTGCTAAGAAGCTAGGCCGTAGCGTTGGCGAAATCTATAGGATGCTGAGCTGTTTGGTGGATAGAAATTACGTGTCCCAAGTAGATGAAAGTTCTTACACAATCACGACTAAGTTGTATGAGCTTTCTCACATCAATCCTCCCACCCATCGTTTGCTTTTTGAGGCAATGCCAATCATGCAAAGATTGGCCAAAGAGCTAGATCAATCGTGCCATTTAACTGTTTATTCCCAAGGTAAACAATTGGTGTTGGCAAAAGTCGATGCGCCTAGTGGCATGGGGTTTAGTGTTCGAACTGGATCTGAGCTCGATGTTTTAATTTCGGCATCTGGTCGTGTGCTTCTAGCCTTTCAGAATTCTGAAACAACTAAGTTGTGGATCGAGGAGTCCATCCAGAGACGGCCAGATCAATCCGATCCTCAAATCAGTGCCATTCTGGACACCATTAAGAAGGTTGGATTTGAGTCCATACCGAGTGTGCAAGTGCGTGGGTTGTACGCTGTCAGCTTTCCCATTTTGGATACGCAGGGCAAAGCACTTGCCGCGCTAACAGTTCCGTATGCCGAACGTATTGATCAGAACCAACGCAAATCCATTCCAGAAGTGACCGCAGTCTTAGGCGCTGCTTCTCGTACCTTATCTGGAAAAGTTGGTGGAACTGTAAAAAGTAACCCATCCAATTAATTAGTCGACCCGTGCACCCGACTGCTTCACAATTCGGGCCCATTTTGTCAGTTCAGATTTATTGAAGGCCGCAAACTCTTCCGCGGTGTTGCCGACAGGCTCCGCGCCGAGTGCTAAGAATTTTTCACGCACTTCTGGCAGTCGAGTGATTTGACTAATTTCTGCCGAGAGCTTTTCAACAATTGCAGGAGGTGTTGATGCGGGTGCCCACATTCCATACCAAGTGCTGAAGTTGAACCCAGGTAGTGCGCTTTCAGAAATTGTGGGAACGTTTGGAAGTGCTGAGGATCTGCGTTGAGTTGTTACAGCAATAGCCTTCAGCGTCCCAGCTTTAATAAAAGGTTGGCTTGATGGCAATGAATCAAACATTAGCTGAACTTGACCACCCAGCAAGTCCGTCAATGCTGGAGAACTTCCCTTGTATGGCACGTGCTGCATGTTCTCAATGCCCGCAGCTACTTTGAATGCCTCACCCGCCAAGTGAGGGGCGGTTGCATTGCCGGAAGATGCAAAGTTAATAGGTGCCTTTGATGACTTGATCCATGCGATCAACTCTTTGACTGTTTGTACAGGAGCTTTGGCATTCACGACAAGGACTAACGGAACATCCGCAAGATTGCTTAAGGGAGAAAAATCAGCAATCGCATCGTATCGAGGTTTGTCATACAGGCTCGGGTTAATTACATGCAGTGACGCGTTGACGAGAAGTGTGTAGCCATCAGGTGCCGACTTTGCCACCATGTCCGCCCCAATCATCCCACTAGCGCCAGGCTTGTTATCGACTACAACGGTTTGTCCTAAACGTTCCCCTAGCTTTTGAGCAACGATGCGCCCCAAAATGTCTGTTGGACCACCCGGCGGGAATGGAATGATGATCTTTATCGGCCGAGTCGGATAGCTTTGTGACCAGCTGGACGTTAAAGAAAACGCTGCACTACTTCCTAAAGCTTGCAAAACATGACGTCGATTTATCATTTTAATTTCCTGTTAATTTTCTTTTTATGACGAGATGGCTGAGCCACTTGCCAGCATGGATTGAATTTCATTTTTTGCGTACCCCATCTCTTCGAGTAGTTGCTCGGTCTCCCATCCTTTGGGTTGTGAGGATTCACGCAACTGAAGATATGAGTCATTAACTTTGATGGACGCTCTAATCGCTGAAGTTTTTCCTTCAGTTGGATGTTGCTCGCTTTGAATTAATCCAACAGCTTTGAGATGTTTGTCGTGCGGCAGTGTCTCAAGGGTGTGGCAGGGTTGGGCTGCAATATCTGCTTGCTGAAACAACTCAAGCCATTCATCGGTTGTCTTATCTGTGAGCGGTGTTCCTCTAATTTCGAACCACTTAGCAACGTTTTTTGCACGAGCTGAAACAGAGTTGAATCTTTCATCTCCTAATAAGTTCTCTCTGCTCGTCGCGCTGAGAAATGCGCGAACCTGTGTGTCTGTGTTGACCGTGAAGGAAATCCAACCATCTGCTGTTTTGACAGGTTTATTGTGAGGACTTAGCAATCGAAGGTCTCCAGGAGGACCTACCGGAGGATCAAAACTATGTTGAGCTAGATGCTCTTGTAAAACAAATGCCGCCATAGTTTCAAACATCGGAACTTCAATCGAGCACCCGTTGCCGCTCGTACGTTTTTCGACGATAGCGGCAAGAATTGAACCTGCAGCGATTTCGCCTGCTACATGGTCGCAAATGAGCATGGGCACATAGTTCGGACTGCCATCACGACGGAGAAATAAACCGGCCATACCTGTAACGCCTTGTACAACGCTGTCATAAGTCGGTTGGCCTGCATATGGGCCCTCAGTGCCGTATCCTGTAATGAGGCAGTAAACCTTATCGGGGTAACGACCGCGGATTGTTTCTGAATCTAACCCGAGCTTTCCCAAAGCTTGTGGTCGCATGTTTGCAACGATGACATCTGCTGACGCAATAAGCCTATCCATGACCTCGCTGGCTTCCGGTTTTTTTAGATCTAAACAGATGTTTCTTTTTCCACGATTTAAATGAAGATAAGTGCCCGAGTGCTGTCCGGTTGGTGAGATGCCACCAAGTCCTCGCATTAAGTCACCTTCTGGACTTTCAACTTTGATTATTTCGGCGCCATATTGACCTAGTCGCCATGTGCAGACAGGCCCAACAACAACGCTTGTTAGGTCTAGTACACGAATGCCTTTTAAGGGGTTAAAGCTCATGTGGTTCTACTTCCATATCGACTGCAAGTGTTGAGTGGTTGTCATAGGCTTGTAGTTGCCACTTTGAGTCGATCTTGTTGACGACCATCGTGATGGGACTTCCGCAGAACAGAGGTGCAACGTGACGTGCTTTGATGGTTGATGGGGATACTCCCATTTCTTTACGTAAAAACTCAGTAAGAAGTAAGGTGGCTAAGCCGCCATTGACCACTAAGTCTGGGAATCCTTCTACGTTTCGTGCATGAGACCTATCAATGTGAATCTTGTGTGAATTGAACCCCAAAGCGGAGTACTGAAAGAGAAGCGTTTCATCTGGTACGACGGTCTTTACTTTGTTGCCTGTAACGAGTGCCGTAAAAGGTTCTGTTGATGCAGACGATGCACCTTTAGTTGCAGGAAGAAGTAGGTACGTTTGCGTTTCAATGAGTGCAGGAAGGTCTGCATCATGTAGTCGTATTTCGTGCTGAATGACTGCTACAACCATTGGCCCTGACTTCGTTGTCTTCTGCGTCAGACTTTTTATCGAACTATTTCGGATAACCGCCGCTCCAATTGGAATGTCTTGTAAGTATGAGACCGACCTGCTTCCAAGCATCAACCTTGGGAGACCAAGATCAGGCATCGTTACGCCAAGACCGGGAAATCCATCTGCCCGGAGTTGCGATCTTGTCGTGTCAGCGCCCATCAAAATAAATTGCCACCCGCGAGGAAGTGGTGAACCCTCAGCAAATTCATCAGGGTTGAGGTTGAGCATTGCTGCGACGCGTCGAACTGCTGCGATGCTACAAATTTCTTTGCGAACGGTGCCTTGTTGTGCTGCTGATAGAGATAGATATTCTTGTCGTGTTTGATTCATAAGTGAATACTATCATTCATTGGCAATTGTAAAAATGGCAAATATGTCTTAATTCGTAGAATTTACCTAGGGAAACCACCAATAAAAATTCACTAGCAAAATGTTTAATTCAAATATGAAATGATGTATCGTACCCATCAGGCCTGAGTAAGGCTTCTCAACTCACACAAGTCGAGCGGCTTCTGATGGTTATGGCCGTCAGGGAATTTGCAACCTAACTGAAAGAAAGCGCTATGGAATTCAAGTTTCACCACATGAACATTTGCACAGACAACTTGCCAAGACTGACCAAGTTTTACCAAACACTATTTGAGTTGGGAACGATCTCAGATAAAGAGCACACAGTCGTGAGCGGCATTCGAGAAGACCGCGCATACACAGGTAAGGTGGATTTTTTAACTGATGGCGACATTGAGTTCCATTGGTCTGAGCGTGATCTGGATACAGGCTTCAAGATGAAGAAGGTTGTTAACCCAATGGGGCATGGGCACTTCTGTTTCCGTACAGACGACATCAAAGGGTTCATGCGCCGTTGTGATGAATTAGGCATTCGTTACGAAGACTATGGCTGTTGGGCTATACCCGGCTGGCATCAAGTATTCCTCTATGACCCAGATGGCCATTGCATCGAAGTACACCAACCTAACGTGTTCTGATTAATTTCAGAGAATTAAAACAACTGGAGACAACATGACATCAACAACTAACCCAAATGAAATTTTTGTGAGTCTAAACGGTCGCCGCGATGCGCTGAAGCGCATTGCCGGTGCCGCTGCAATAACCGTGGTGCCAGGTGCTGTTTTTGCCCAAGCCGCTGGAAAATTCAATCTGAAGATTGCAATCACATTGCCAGAAAGTCACCCGACGCCAGTTGCATTGAAAGCAGCTTGCGCAGAAATTCTTAAAGAGTCGAATGGACGTCTGAACATTGAGGTCTACCCGAGTGGTCAGTTGGGAAGTGATACCGATACTTTGTCGCAAGTTCGATCTGGTGCGATTGACTTCATTTGCACTGCAGGATCAATTTATGGAAACTTGATGCCGACCGCTGCAATCAACTCAATTGCGTTCGCATTCCCTGATTACGCAACAGTTTGGAAAGCGATGGATAACGAACTAGGCGCACACATTCGGTCCTCGTTCGATAAAGTGAATTTGACACAAGTAGGTCGAGTTTTTGATCACGGATTCCGTCAGATTACGCACTCTTCAAAGGCTATTAATACGCCAAAAGATTTGGCTGGAATGAAAATCCGAGTGCCAGCAACTCCTTTGTGGACATCTATGTTCAAGGGGCTTGATGCTTCACCAGCAACTGTGCCGATTGGTGAGCTCTACACAGCACTGCAAACAAAAGTGGTTGATGGACAAGAAAATGCACTTCCAACAATTGATGCTGTGAAGCTCTATGAAGTCCAGAAATATTGTTCTCTCACATCACATATGTGGGAGTATTTCTCGCTCGTGGGGAATAAAAAGAACTGGAATGCATTGCCAGAAGATATGAGAGCTTTGGCAACCCGAACATTCGATGCCCATGCAATGAAGCAACGTGCTGCTCACGAAACGTTGAACTCAACCCTTGAGGCAAAACTGAAGGGGCAGGGCATGCAGTTCAATCGCGTTGAAACAAAGCCGTTCCGTGAGACTTTGCAGAATGCTGGTTATTACGCCGAATGGCAGAAAAAGTTTGGCCCTGAAACTTGGACCTTGCTTGAAAAATACACAGGCAAGCTCGTCTAATTTGTACATCGTACGAAGTCGATAAATTAATGATCGACTTCGTATTAATTGTCCTGCGTAGTTAAATTTAGTTAGCAGAAATTAATCCGCCGAAAAGTCGGTGCAATTAAAAGACTCGTTTAAAAACGAGTTATTCACTTGGAAAATCCTCTTTGGATACGTCAACTCACATGCATACAACGCCAGAAACAAAACGTCCGAATACTGCTTGGCATCGAGCTATTGGAAAAATTGATCGTGTACTTGCATTTATGACAGAGGTGCCTGCCGCAATATTGGTGCTGATGGAAATTCTGGTTTTGTTTGGCGGTGTTGTTAGTCGCTACGTTATTCATCGCCCGTTAACTTGGTCTGATGAACTTGCTTCGGTTATGTTCTTGTGGCTTGCAATGTTGGGAGCCGTTATTGCATTTCGTCGTTCATCTCATATGAGAATGACGGCACTCGTAGATCTTTCTTCACCTGAGAAACGCGCATTTTTAGATTTGCTAGGCGTCGTTGCCGCCGCAACTTTCTTGGTATTGATCGGCTATCCAGCTTTCGAATTTGCTATGGATGAGGCGATCGTTACATCACCATCACTTGAAATATCAAATGCTTGGCGTGCTTCGGCTTTGCCATGCGGCATCATGCTAATGGGGGTGTCCGCAGTATTGAAATTTGCAGAAGTATCAGATTTGAAGCGCTTGCTTTATGCGCTATCAGTATCTGCCTTAGCTGTTGCCGCTTTGTATCTCATCAGTCCAGTGTTTCAAGATCTGGGAAATTTGAACCTTTTCATATTTTTTGTTGTGATTGTGGCGATTCTGGTTCTCAGTGGCGTCCCAATTGCTTTTGCCTTCGGATTGGCTACGTTCGGTTATATCGCCTTAACAACTTCAAAGCCGACCAGTGTCATCGTTGGTCGAATGGATGAAGGAATGTCGCATCTGGTGCTGCTTTCCGTGCCACTTTTCGTTTTTCTTGGAGTAGTGCTCGAATTGAGTGGAATGGCCAAAGCAATGGTGCAATTCCTCGCCTCGTTATTGGGCCATGTTCGCGGCGGTCTCTCCTACGTCCTCGTTGGAGGCATGTATTTAGTATCTGGAATCTCAGGGTCTAAGGCGGCTGATATGGCTGCAATTGCACCAGTCCTTTTTCCAGAAATGCGAAAGCGTGGTGTCGATGAAGGTGAGATGGTTGCTCTATTGGCGGCTACGGGTGCACAAACAGAAACAATACCACCCAGCATCGTACTTATCACCATTGGTTCTGTGACTGGAATTTCTATTGCTGCGTTATTTTCTGGAGGTTTAGTACCCGCACTAGTCTTAGCTGCTTTGCTGTGTTTTGTAGTTTGGTTAAGAAACCGCAAGGTCGATATGTCAGGAGTTGTCAGGGCAACATGGAGCGAAATCGGTCGTGCATTACTCGTGGCAAGTCCTGCGCTTGCCTTGCCGTTCATTATTCGTGCGGCTGTTGTAGAAGGAGTCGCTACAGCAACTGAAGTTTCAACCATTGGCATTGCGTATGCAATTCTTGCAGGGGCAGTGATTTATCGCCAACTGGATTACAAAAAACTTTGGCCTGCATTGGTTGATACCGCCGCATTATCAGGCGCAATCTTGTTAATCATTGGTACAGCGACAGGCATGGCATGGGCGCTAACGCAATCAGGTTTCTCTCGTCAACTTGCGCAGGTAATGACTCAGTTGCCTGGTGGGGCCGAAGGTTTTCTTGCTGTTTCCGTCCTAGCGTTCATCATTCTTGGTAGTGTGCTTGAAGGCATACCAGCTATTGTGGTTTTTGGACCTTTGCTTTTTCCAATTGCGAAAACGTTCGGCATTAATGATGTTCATTACTCCATGGTGGTTGTACTTTCGATGGGTATTGGACTATTTGCGCCTCCGTTTGGCGTTGGGTATTACGCAGCTTGTGCAATTAGTGGCGTCAGTCCGAGTAAAGGCATGAAGCCCATTGTTGGATACATCATCGCTCTCATTGTTGGAACGTTAATTGTTGCGGCCATTCCTGGTTTGTCTATGGGATTCGGTAAGTGATGAATCTACCAAGTACGGTTTTCATAACTGGCGCAAACGGGTATATCGGTGGCGCTATTGCTGAAAAACTTGTAAAGAATGGCTCCCGTGTTCGGGGACTCGTTCGAAGTCAAGCTAATGCAGAGCTGCTGGTTTTACATGGAATTGAGCCAGTTATTGGTGATCTAAATGATGAGGATTTGTTAATTCGTGAAGCACAAAACGCTGATGGCGTTATCAACGCAGCGAGTGCAGACCATGCGGAGTCCATCAAGGCGCTGATCATCGGTTTAGAAGGAACATCGAAGCCGCTAATTCATACCAGTGGATCAAGCATTGTTGGTGACGATGTTCGTGGAAGTTTAAAAAGTGATTCAGTTTTTGATGAATTCACACCCCTAATCATCCAAGAGTTAAAGCAGCCACGACGAAATATTGATTTGATGGTTCTTGGCGCGGCAGAGGCTAACGTGAGATCAATCGTAATTTGCCCTAGTCTTATCTATGGTCAAGGTCGAGGGTTGAATCCAAAGAGCGTACAAATCCCTTTTCTTGCTGAGAATGCTCAGCAACATGGAATCGTTCAAATCGTTGGTGCAGGAAAGAATGTGTGGTCAAACATTCATATTGACGACGTCGTAGATTTGTATTTGCTTGCACTTCTCAAGGCACCAGCAGGCTCTTTTTATTTTGCAGCTAATGGTGAGGCATCCTTTGAAGATGTTGGTTACGCGCTGGCAAGCAGGTTAGATATTTCAGAAGTCGAGTCACTTGATCCAGATGTCGCGGCCAAACTTTGGGGCATACCTAGAGCGTATTACTCGTTCGGAAGCAACAGCCGAGTTCGATCAGTTCGAGCTAGGCATGAGCTTGGCTGGTCTCCCACTCATACATCGGTGATTGATTGGATTCATAACGAAATGCCAGTCAATTCAAATAATTCTTAAATTTTAAAGCGAGAAACTTATGTTGCTTAAGGACAAAGTGTGCGTCATTGTTGGTGCAGGAACACTTCGCAGTATTGGATATGCCACAGCTGAACTTTTTGTAGAACACGGTGCAAAAGTAGTTGTGGTGGACGTCATGATGGACGAGAAGGTTCTCAAAGAAATTCAAACATCTATAGAAACTAAAGTTGGTGGTCCAGTATCCGTGCATGGCGTTCAGTGTGACATTAGTAAATCTGAGGATTGCGAATCCTTGGTTCGTAGCGTGTTGGATGTGTACGGAACCATCGATTGCTTGGTTAATTCCGCTGGAATTGTTCGCAATCAACCTATCTTAGAAATTAGTGAAAAAGAGCTTGACCTCATGTTTGATATCAATCTCAAAGGCGCATTCTTTTTGTGTCAAAGCGTCCTAAAGGTTTTTGTTGAGAAACGTTCTGGAACCATTGTGAA
>Ga0007794_10000156_pt1 | contig 21903 bp, 18 predicted proteins | sample CryBogmetaGMA5M_FD_60365 | JGI IMG/M metagenome (GOLD analysis project Ga0007794, IMG submission 60365) | Freshwater microbial communities from Crystal Bog, Wisconsin, USA - MA5M | ecosystem: Environmental > Aquatic > Freshwater > Lake | place: Crystal Bog, Wisconsin, USA | collected 2009-07-06
GTCTGGGGCATTGGGCCGTCAGCTGCGGAAACAACAAGAATTGCGCCGTCCATCTGTGCTGCACCAGTGATCATGTTTTTGACATAATCGGCATGTCCGGGGCAGTCAACATGAGCGTAGTGACGTTTGTCAGTTTCATATTCAACATGTGCGGTTGCAATTGTAATACCACGCTCGCGTTCTTCTGGTGCGTTATCAATCTGATCGAACGCTTTGTACTCAGCCTGACCCTTGCCAGCAAGAACTTTGGTGATAGCAGCAGTCAACGTAGTTTTGCCGTGGTCGACGTGGCCGATTGTCCCAATGTTGACATGAGTCTTGTTACGTAAAAATTTAGCCTTTGCCATAAGAGAGGCCCTCCTGTAAACGGATCTTTTATTATTCTACTTGAGTTTCAACGTAATTTTAAAAGTGGAGCCCACATCCGGACTCGAACCGGAGACCTCTTCCTTACCAAGGAAGTGCTCTACCTCCTGAGCTATGTGGGCACATTTTACTGGAGCGGGAAACGGGACTCGAACCCGCGACCCTCAGCTTGGAAGGCTGACGCTCTAGCCAACTGAGCTATTCCCGCACTACCAGACGAAGATATTTGGAAAACATATGGTTCTTACTTACCAGTTAAATGACTTGACGTCTCCTGGAGTCGTACCGAACCATCATTTTCCGATGATTTTATGGTGGAGGGAGGAGGATTCGAACCTCCGAAGTCGCTGACGACAGATTTACAGTCTGTTCCCTTTGGCCGCTCGGGAATCCCTCCAGGGATGATCTTGTGCTATATTACGTGCTGCAAAAATTATGTGGAGCCCCGTATCCGAATCGAACGGATCACCTGCTGATTACAAGTCAGCTGCTCTACCAGTATGAGCTAACGGGGCAAGTGCTTTTCTGTAGCGAAAGAAAACGGAACTTGTGTATTTAAAGAAAAAGCCCGGGGAAGTCAAGCACTAATTGCAAAATAAAAGATGCGCCCATTTTCTGACGCATCTTTTTATACTGCTTTCATGTGCTGTGGAGCGGCTAGGCAGCCATAAGCGGCAAAAGAGCCTGTTTTGTTTTTCGTAAAGCGCCCTCTTCGATCTGTCTGACCCGCTCACGTGATATTGAAAAATGGCTGGCAATCTCCTGAAGGGTTAACGGTTCATCCGCCGTAATCCGTTTCTCTATGATGTAGCGCTCTTTTTCATTCAGCTGGCTGACGACCTCAGCAACTTTCTGCTGCAGATTCTGGCTTTCCTGGAAATCGGCAAGCAGTTCTTCCTGATTGAGACGGTCATCAGCAAGGGAATCCAGCGCGTTTGAGCCGTCTCCGCCGGGGATTTCGGCGTTGAGTGAACAATCCCCCTGCATCCGCTGCTCCATTTCAAGAAATTCCTGCTCTGAAACGTGCAGAGACTGTGCGGCGCTTGGCCCATCTTCATTCTCTTCACCATTTGCCCCCACAAGCGCACTTTTTGCCTGGCGAAGTTTGAAAAAAAGCTTCCGCTGCGCCTGGGTTGTACCAATTTTGAGGAGACTCCAAGATGAGATAATATGGTTCTGGATGTAGGCCTTGATCCACCAGACCGCATAGGAAATCAGGCGGACACCCTTATATGGATTGAATTTTCTGACCGCCATCATCAGGCCGATATTGCCTTCCTGAATAAGATCAAGCATTTTCAGGCCATAGTGGCGGAATTCGTACGCGACCTTAACCACGAATCTCAAATTGGATGTGATAAGGGTGTGTGCCGCTGTCAACTGCTTGTCCTCATAAAACGAAACCGCATAGGAGTGCTCTTCCTCCTCGCTCAACAGCGGGAACTTGCGGATTTCATTCATATACAATCGAAGGCTGTCTGCTACAACAGGCAACTGAGCTACCATGATGCTTCACCTCTTCCGCGTTACTTTTAGCACTCTACCTGAGTGACTGCTAAAATATACCAAGTCATCTCTAAAAAATCAAGAGGTTGTTTGAAATGAGATGTGTACGGCGGTGTAATAATAAAATCAGACATTTGCGCGGGCTGAAACCATTTTTCTTGTAATCTGGCCGCTGTACGCTATAAATTCACATCATGAAAAAACAGACGATCATACGAGTGTTGCTGCTGACACTGTTCATAACAGCAATCAGCATGCTCCATTACCTGACGCCACTGCACCTCCACTACCTGCATGACATCTTCCAGCGGTTGTACTATCTGCCGATTATTCTCTCCGCAATCTGGTTTGGCCTGCGCGGAGGTTTGGCCTGCTCCCTCGCCGTCAGCATTGTTTACGCCCCGCATATCCTGTTTCAATGGGGTGGCCATATGACCCTCGAACTGGAAAAATACCTTGAAATAGTACTGTATAATGTAGTTGGCGGCGTGACCGGCCTTTTGGCGCAGCGGGAGAGGGAGCGGAGCGTAGAACTTCAAAAAACCGCTGACGGGCTTGAGATATCGTACAAAAAACTTCAGGAACAGTCAGAACAGATACTGACCATCGAAGAGAATCTGCGCCGCGCTGAAAAGCTGTCCACCCTGGGGGAAATGGCGGCGGTTCTTGCCCATGAAATCCGTAACCCACTTGGTTCCATTCGTGGTACGGCCGAGATTCTCCGGGACGATTATAAACCTGGTGACCCGAAGTATGAATTTATAGATATCCAGATCAGGGAAACGGAACGCCTGAACCGGGTGGTGGAGGACTTTTTGCGTATGGCCCGGCCGTTGCCGACTGAAATGGTTCGCTGTCGCATCCAATCCGAACTGGAAACGGTCGTTCAGTTGGTCGCCAACGATGCCCGGGAGCGGCGGGTTTCTCTCACCCTCGAATCTTCCGCTGTTGACACGGTTGTGAAGGGTGACAGCGACAAATTGCGCCAGGCCTTTCTCAATATCGTCATAAATTCACTACAGGCCACATCCGAAGATGGTCGTCTGACCATAACCACCTCATTGAGCAGGACGGAAGATGCCGTCGGAATGTGCGAAATCAGATTTTGCGACACCGGCACGGGGATTGATGCTGCAACCATGCCGAAAATATTTGAACCATTCTATACCACCAAGTCAGATGGAACCGGTCTCGGGCTTGCCATTACCCGAAAGATTATTGAGGGTCATGGCGGCACTCTGCATGTTGAAAGTGCCGTAGGACAGGGCACCACTATAGTGGTCAAGCTGCCGGTACTACAGGAACGGTGATACCTATGACATCTAAAATACTGGTAATAGATGACGATGCGTCCCTGCGGCGCGTTCTGGAGTACAACCTTCAGGAAGCGGGCTACCAGGTGCTGACTGCAGCAAGCGGTGAAGAGGGGCTCGTGCTGTTTGCCGAAGAGGCCCCCGGTCTGGTGATCACCGACATGAAGATGCCCGGTATGGATGGTATGCAGGTGCTGAAGGCGGTGAAAGAGCGAGCACCGGATGCGCTGGTGATCATAATTACCGCGTTCGGCACGGTTGATCTGGCTGTGGAAGCCATGAAATTCGGGGCGTACGATTACATAACCAAACCGTTCAACAGGGATGAACTGCGGCTGATTGTTGCCAAGGCGCTGCAGTTCAGGGGGATGGCCGCCGAGAACGTGCGGTTGCGGGATGAATTATCTGACAAGGCGGATTATCGTACCATTGTCGGTTCATCAAAAGTCATGGAGCGGGTGTTCGAAATTGTCCGCAAGGTGGCAGATACCGATGCGTCGGTATTGATCACCGGAGAATCGGGGACCGGCAAGGAACTGGTGGCCCGCTCACTCCACCGCCACAGCAGCCGGCGCGATGCACCCTTCATTGCCGTTAACTGTGCGGCAATTCCCCGTGATCTTCTGGAAAGTGAACTGTTTGGCCATGTGCGCGGAGCATTTACCGGTGCCATAAAGGACAAACCGGGCAAGTTTCAGCTGGCGGACGGGGGAACCCTTTTCCTGGATGAAGTGGGCGAGTTGCCGCTGGAGCTGCAGCCCAAGCTGCTGCGGGCACTGCAGGAGCGTGTTGTTGAACCGGTTGGCGGATCAAAACCGCACAAGCTTGATGTGCGGGTAGTGGCCGCCACCAATCTGGATGTGGAAAAAGCGCTGGCATCATCCTCGCTGCGAGAAGACCTGTACTATCGTCTGGCGGTTATTCCGATTCACCTGCCGCCGCTGCGGGAGCGGCGTGACGACATCGCCCTGTTGCTCCGCTACTTCTGCGGTAAACACGGTGTTGACAAGGTGCAGTTTGAAAGCGGCGCTATGGCAGCCCTTACCTCCTACCGGTGGCCGGGCAACGTCCGCGAGCTGGAAAATCTGGTGGAACGCCTGCTGATCATGCGTGTTTCCGACACTATTACCCGTGACGATCTGCCGGATAAAATACGCGCCGGTATCGCGGGTTCCGGAGCGGCAGCACACTCCGCTGGCGTGATCAATCTGCCGGAAGAAGGCTATTCGCTGGAGCAGCTGGAACGGGAGGTGGTTGTGGAATCTCTCGCACGCAACGGCTGGAACCAGACCGCCGCCGCAAAATTCCTGCGTATCCCACGACACACCCTTATCTACCGGATGGAAAAATACGGGATAGTACCCCCGTAACCGGTTGGACTCCCCCGTAATCCCTCTTCCCGGAGGCTCTTTCTTGTCTTTTGCCGTAATCATCGGTATTATGCACGCCACGCCGCCCCGGTTGTTACCTGACCACTCTATAAATGGCACGGTTCGTAACGGCTTCGCGTTATTCCCGTCTGCATTCAAGATGGCTGTAAAACCCGTATTGTTGTGCCGGACGATGTCCGCCACGGATTGGGCGCGGCACCGCCGAGCCCCTACGCTTTGATGCCATCTTGAATTCAGACTGGAATTAGTACATTTTCAAAAGGTTTTGACATGCCTGTCCGCTATTTCCCCCATCGCACCCTTATCCAGAAAATGATCATCAGCTTCCTGATCAGCGGTGTTTTCATGCTGGCCGCCTTGATGTATTCAATCGTCAGCCTGAGCTCCATGCACCGGATGCAGGTGAACATTGCCCGTAATGACCTGGCTGCGGCCACAACAACCATTTCGTTGCATGAAGTCATGCTGACGCAGGAACGGCTTGCCGGAAGATATCTGATTCTGAAACAGCCAGAATTCCGTGAGCTGTACGAGAAAAACACGGTCAAATTTCTGGAAGGGATGGCGTCTCTCCGACAAATGGGTCAGGGGAACTCCTTTACGGCACTGACAACCGAATATGCCCGGTATGCTGATCTGGCGGGAAGGCTGTTTGCCGGGCAGGAGGTCACACCCGACGTCATGCGCCAGGCCGCTGATTCGGTAAAAAAGGCCTTCGAGGAGTTGAGGGCGGAGCAGAAACGCTCCCTTGACCTCAAGCTGAAACGATCTGCCAGTCAGGAGGCGCGAACCGTCTTCATAGCGACCGTGCTGGCGGTCGGCGGAGTTGCCACCGCCGTTGTGATCTCCTTTCTGATGATTTATACCTTTGCGCTTTCCATCGGCAAGCTCCAGCGGGCGACCCACCGAATAGCCGCCGGCGATTTTGACCATGATCCCGGCATCCCGGCCGGAGATGAAATCGGCACTCTGGCCCAGGATTTTTTACGCATGGCGGAACGGCTGAAGGAGCTGGAACAGATCAGTCTCGATGCCAGTCCCCTGACGCGCCTGCCGGGCAATATCGCCATAGAGCGCTCTCTAAACCGGCGACTGCGGGAGAAGGCGTCCTTTGTCATGTGCTATCTGGATCTGGATAATTTCAAGTCCTATAACGATCGCTATGGCTATATCAAGGCGAGTGAACTCATCAAGGAAACCGCCCGGCTGATCCACGATGCCGTCATGCGGATTAACGACCAGGACGCTTTTGTCGGGCATATCGGCGGCGATGATTTTGTTGCCATTATCAGTGCCGACAAGACCGATGCCGCCTGCCGGATGATTATCAACGATTTTGACGCCATGGTTCCGGCGTACTACTCTGCTGAAGATCAGGCCGCCGGTGCCATCAACGGGATAGATCGCTACGGTGTGCCGAGGAAATTTCCGCTGGTTTCAATCTCTATTGCCGCCCTGGCATGCCAACCGGGGGACTATGCCACGGCGGCTGAAATTGCCACCGCAGCGGCCGGAGTTAAAGACCACGTCAAAGGGACAACCGGCAGCAACTTTATTGTCGTACGGGGGGCGGGACTGCATGAAACTTGAGCGATTGCTATTCACCGGGGTTTTGGTTCTGTCGCTGATGACGGCAGGATGTGCGGGGCACAACGGCGGGATGTCCCGCTACTTCTCCTTTTCCCAGCAGGAACGTGATCTCGGGGCGGCGCTTAACCAGCTTCATTCCGGGAACGAACAGCAGGCGTACGACCTGCTGAACAAAATCGTTGATGCCGAACCGGTGTCCGGTGTGACCGATGAGGCGCTATTCCGCCTGGCGCTGCTCAACCTGAAGGATGACAGCAATAAGAGCCTCCTGCGGGCACAGTCCCTGCTGGATCGCCTGTCAGAAAAATATCCCGCCAGCCTTTGGACCCGGCAGTCTGCCCAGCTCCACGCCTATCTGCGCAGACGGCAGCGTGAACAGAAGAGCCAGAAAGAACTCAGCCGCGACAACCGGGAACTGCGCCAGAACCTTGAGCGGCTGAAACAGCTTGATCTCGAACTGGAACAGCGCATCAAGCGCTGATGTCTGGGCGGCCCCACGACTGAAGAATATCCTTCCTTCGCTGTGGAATATTCCACATCAAACCCCTCCTCGTACATAACACCTCAGTAATATCAATGTGTTGTATATTGGCACGGTATCTGCTCATTGGTGTGTAACTAATCAACCACCAAAGGAGATACGTACCGATGAATAAACTGGTCTTACTCGCAGCGGTCATTGCTGCACTTTCACTCCCGCTTTCCGTACACGCCGTGGATCACAGCACTCATGCATCAACCGCTGCCCATGAAGAGGTTGTCGATGGTGTCAAAGCCACATTCAAAGTGCAGACCATGGCCGCTGCCATGAAGGCAATGGGTATGGAAATGCCCAAAGGGGTTGCGGAAACCCACCACATTTCAGTGTCATTCAAGGATGTCAAGAGCGGCGAGGGTCTGACCGAAGGAACCGTCGCGATCAAGGTGCAGAATCCGGACAAGAGCGTGCAGACGAAGGATCTGGTGGGGATGCACGGTCATTTTGGTGCCGATTTTGTTCTTTCAAAAAGTGGCAAATATGGTGTCATGTGCAAGTTTCTGCTGAAGGACGGCAGAAGCCGCCAAGCCAAATTCTGGTACACGGTACAGTAACGATGGGTACCAGGAATTGCACTATTGTCCTGATCATAGTTGCGGTGACGTTTCTGCTGCTTCTGGGATTCAGGGTCAGTTTCGAATCACACGCCGGTTCAGGGTGCTGTAGCGGCTGCAGCCCACTCAAACAAAGTAAATTATAGGAGAGATGTACATGGTAGCAAAACGAATAGCATCTGGTGTAGTGGGGGTTGCAATGCTGGCGGTTTTCCTTGGTAGTGCGGTCACGCTGCACGCCTTCTCCCTGGGAAAATACGAAAAAGTAAAGGCGAACAACGGCACCATCACGCTGCCGGTGGCAAAAATGGCTGACGGCAAGGCACGCTTTTATAAATTTGAAGATGGCGGCAAAGAGATCGCCTTCTTTGTTGTCAAGGCTTCAGACGGCACTGTCCGGACCGCCTTTGATGCCTGTGATTCCTGCTATCGATCAAAAAAAGGGTATGAACAGCTGGGCGATAAGATGAACTGCAATAACTGCAACCAGAAGTTCTCCATCAACCGTCTCGGCCCGAACGCCAGCGGCGGCTGCAACCCAGGGTATCTGCCGCACCAGCAGAACGGCGGCACCATTTTGATCAAGGCGAGCGACCTGAAGGGCGGCGCGGGATACTTCTGATGAAACTGCACACCATCTCCCTCAACAACCTGAAGCGCCGCAAAGCCAAAATGGCCTTTCTGACGATCGGCCTGACCGTCGGAATCGCCACTATTGTCACGCTCGTCACCCTGACCCGTTCAATGTCCAGCGACATTGAGCGGAAGATGGATGAATTCGGCGCCAATATCCTGATTACCCCCCGGAGTAACGGGCTCTCCATGAATTATGGCGGCATCAGCCTGGGGGGCGTCACCTTCGATCAACGCGAAATCCGGGAAGATGATCTGCTGAAGATCAAGACCATTGCCAACGGCAAAAATATTTCGGCCGTTGCGCCAAAGGTGCTGGGGAGCGTCACGGTGGGAAGTCACGATGTTCTGCTGGTCGGCGTCGATTTTGCCAGCGAATTGAAGATGAAGCAGTGGTGGAAAATTTTTGGTGATGCGCCGAAGGGCGACCGGGAGGTGCTGCTGGGGAGTGACGCTTCCCGGGTGCTCAACGCCGGGGTTGGTGACAGCATATCCATAAAGGGTGAGTCGTTCAAGGTCTCCGGAGTCCTCGATCAGACCGGGTCGCAGGATGACGCCCTCGTGTTTGCCAACCTGTCCAAGGCCCAGAAACTCCTGGGAAAAGAGGGGAAGATAAGCCTGGCCGAGGTGGCGGCACTCTGCTCCGGCTGCCCGATCGGTGACATGGTCACCCAGATTGCCGAAAAACTCCCCGATGCACGGGTATCGGCCATTCAGCAGGTGGTGGAGGGGCGACTGAAGGCGCTGGATCAGTTCAAGCGTTTTTCCTACGCCATGGCCGGGGTAGTTGTGTTTATCGGCTCATTGATTGTCTTTGTCACCATGATGGGGAGTGTCAACGAGCGGACGGTGGAAATCGGCGTGTTCCGCGCCATCGGTTTCCGCAGGAGTCACATCATGCGGATTATTCTGCTGGAGGCGGCTCTGGTCAGCCTGCTGGCCGGAATAGCGGGGTATGGCATCGGCATGGGGGGCGCCAGGCTGGCACTGCCGTTCATGGCGGAAAGCAGGAATGCCCATCTGGTTTGGGACGTGACCGTGGCTTTCGGGTCGGTGGGACTGGCGGTAACGCTCGGCCTATTGGCAAGTCTGTACCCGGCACTGCACGCCAGTAAAATGGATCCGACAGAGGCGCTTCGGGCGCTGTAACCACGTTCTCCATAACTGAATTATTTCGAGGATATATGTCACTCATTACCATAACGGACCTGGAAAAACACTATACCAGCGGCTCTGATATCGTCGAGGCGCTGCGCGGTATTAATATCAGCATTGAAGCGGGTGAATTCATCACCATAATGGGGCAGTCCGGTTCAGGGAAGAGCACGCTCCTTTCGGTGCTGGGGGGTATGAATCACCCGACTGCGGGAGATGTGGAGATGGCCGGCGTTCATCTGTATCGGTTGCCGGGTGAAAAACTGGCCGATTTCCGGGCCCAGAAACTGGGGTTTGTGTTTCAGTCATTCCACCTGATCCCCTATCTGACCGCTCTTGAAAATGTCATGCTGCCGCTGGCGATCGTCTCCATGAGTTCCGCAGCAAAGAAAACAGCGGCCCGTGAGGCCCTTGGCCTTGTCGGCCTCGGCACCAAGCTCGATCGGCTGCCAAACCAGCTTTCGGGCGGCGAACAGGAACGGGTTGCCATCGCCCGTGCCATCGTCAACAACCCGCAGATTCTGCTTGCCGATGAGCCGACCGGCAACCTTGATTCAAAAACCAGCGCAGAGGTTATGAATCTTCTTTGCCAGCTTAACGCCGCCGGGCAGACGGTGGTTATGGTCACGCATAATCCGGAGAACGGTGCCTATGCGAATCGGACCATCCACCTGAAAGACGGAAGGGTGGAAATGCGGAATTAATACATGAATCCCATCGGTGTGCAGGTAACCGGTGCAATCTGTGATAGACTGTCGCTACGCGGTGATGCCCGTGATTCTGGAGTTCCCATGAAAAACATATATATATTTTCGCTACTGCTGCTGTTTTCTCTCCCTCCTGCCATGGCAAGGGGTGCGGAGTCAATGCTGCCGGCCGAACAGTTGCAGAATCTTGTCGCTGTTGCGGTCGCCAACAACCCTGAACTGAAATCCTCCCAGGCCCGTTGGCGGATGTTTGCCAGCAAAGCCGGCCAGGCCGGCACTCTGGAAGATCCGATGTTCATGTTCAAGCTGCAGAATCTGGTGGCCCGGCAGCCGTTTTCTTTTGGCGGTACCGACCCGCAGACGGCAAAGGTCATCGGCATCACCCAGCAGCTCCCCTTTTGGGGGAAGCGGGCCATCAGGCAGGAGGTGGCCAACTATGAAGCAGAATCATACAAATGGGCGATTGAAGAGCGCACCCTTGAGCTGACCCGCATGGTCAAAGAGACCTGCTATCAGCTGTGGGCCGTGGACAAGTCCGCTGAAATAATTGATAAAAATCTGAAAATACTGGCCGATTTTGTCGCCATTGCAGAGTCAAAATACTCCGTAGGGCAGGGGGTGCAGCAGGATATCTACAAGGCCGGCCTGGAAAAATCCAAGATGCTGGACCTGCAGATATCCATCCGGCAGCAGCGGGAAAGTCTGGCGGCAAACCTCAATTACCTTCTGTATCGTCCCGGCACAACCGCCGTCGGCCCAATCGCTGATTTTGCCCTGCCGCCCGTTTCTCTTTCGGCTGAGCAGCTGAACGGCATCGCCCTTGAAAAGCGCCCCCAGATTAAAAGCCTGGCCAGTCTGGCCAGCAAGGGGGAAGCGTCACATCGTCTGGCGCAAAAAGAGAACTATCCCGATTTCAATCTGTCCCTTGAATATATGTTCCGCCAGTCGGTGTCCAATGAGACGACCAACGATCCGGGCTATAACATGTTCTCCCTCGGGGTGACCTTCAACCTGCCGTTTCAGCAGGAGCGCCGCAGGGCAATGCAGGCTGAAGCCATGTCAGAAACAAACATGACGACAGAGGAGTTGAACGCCCTGAAAAACGGCATCTCGTTTACCATCAGAGACACTCTTGCCCGCCTGGACCGCCTGAAAAAACTGGTGGAACTTTACCAGGGGGGCATTATCCCCCAGGCCGAGCAATCACTGGAGTCAGCCGTTATCAGCTACCGCGTCAACAAGGTTGATTTTCTGACCCTGCTGGACGGGCGGCTTAACCTGTTCAATTACGAACGGGACCTGTACCAGTCCCAGGCCGAATACATGATGAAACTGGCGCAGCTTGAGGCGGCAATCGGAACCGACCTCACTGTGGCAGCACCGGCCTCCGAGCCGTCACACCAGCACTAACAGTATCCATTCAAGAGGTATGGCCATGGCCCTGAACAAGAAGATAGTATTTCCGTCGGCACTCCTGATACTTGTCGTTTTGGTCGGAGGAGGCTGGCTGTACAAAAACGGCTGGCTCAAAGATGACGGTGATGGTCATTCCAAGCTGGAACACGCAGCCAAGACCCTCTACACCTGTTCCATGCACCCGTTCATCATCAAGGACAAGCCGGGAACCTGCCCGATCTGCGGCATGGAACTGATCAAGAAAATTGATACGACCGCCCAGTCGGCGACTCCGCAAGCAAAGCAGCAGGGGGATATGCCGGGCCAGGTAACCCTTTCCCCCGCCCAGCGGATTATGGCCAATGTGGCCACGCTGGAGGTGAAACAGGCTGCCCTCAATAAAGAAATCAATGCCGTGGGGATCGTCCAGTATGACCAGTCCCGTCAGGCCAAGGTAACCGCCTGGATCGCCGGCCGGATCGACCAGCTTAATGTCAGCACCGTCGGAGCGTATATCAGCAGGGACAAGCCGGTGGCCGAAATATACTCACCCGATCTGGTGGCCACCCAGCAGGAATACCTACTGGCGGTGAGGAGTCGTGAACAGTTGAAGGGGTCACCGATCCCCTCGATTTCCCAGAACGGGGAAGGGTTGGTGCAGTCCGCCAAACAACGCCTCATGCTGTTCGGGGTGAAAGAAAGCCAGATCGCCGAACTGGAGAAGGCTGGTAAGCCGAATATCCGCATACCGATCTACACGCCGCAATCCGGGGTTGTCATTGAAAAGATGGTGCAAAAGGGTCAGTACGTCAATGTGGGCGAGGTGCTGTTCAATGTGGCCGATATCTCCTCAGTCTGGGTGGAGATTGAGGTGTATGAAAACGAATTCTCCAACATCAGGGTCGGCCAGCAGGTAGAAATACAATCCCAGTCCTATCCGGGCAAGCCGTTCATGGGGAAGGTGGCGTTTATCTATCCGTTCCTCGATCCCAAAACCAGAACGGTCAAAGTACGGGTTGAAATGCCGAATCCGGGCATGAAACTCAAACCGGACATGTTTGTCAAAGCGCTCATCAAGGTGCCGCTCGGCAAAACCATTGTCGTTCCGGTAACGGCGGTTATGGACAGCGGCAAGCGCCAGACCGTCTGGGTGGAAACCTCTCCCGGAATGTTTGAACCGCGTGACGTCCGGCTTGGCCAGCAGACCGATGACAAAGTTCAGGTTCTTTCCGGGCTTGCAGCGGGAGACAAGGTTGCCGTATCCGGAGCGTATCTGATCGACTCCGAATCACAGCTGAAAGGCGGCGGCGCCGTTGACCACAGCGGGCATACGGGGGGAAAAGCGGACGTCAAGGGGCAGCCCCCTGCACCGACCCCGCCGGCTCCCGGCAAAAAAGCGATCACTATGGATGATATGAAGATGTAATCACAGCAGCACTGTTTCTGCACCTCAACGGTACACTGGATCTACTGATATGATTGAAAAAATTATCGAATACTCCGCCCGTAACCGCGTTATCGTCCTGATGATGTTCGCCCTGATCATCGCCTGGGGGGGGTGGTCGGTGTACAAGACACCGGTGGATGCCATTCCGGACCTGTCTGACAACCAGGTGATTGTGTTTACCGAGTACCCCGGTCGTTCACCGCAGGTTGTGGAGGATCAGGTTACCTATCCGCTGGCAACCAATCTGCAGGGGCTGCCGCAGGTGCGTGCCGTACGGGCCTCTTCCGCGTTCGGCTTTTCCATGATTTACGTCATCTTTGAAGACAAGGCCGACATTTACTGGGCCCGGACCCGGGTACTGGAACGGCTCAATTACGCCGCTTCGCTCCTCCCCGCCGGCGTGACCCCGACTCTCGGTCCTGACGGCACCGGTGTGGGGCATGTGTTCTGGTACACCATCGAGGGAAAAGGGTATGACCTGGAGCAGCTGCGTACCCTGCAGGACTGGTTCATTCGCTATCAGCTGAATACCGTTCAGGGGGTGGCCGAGGTTGCTTCCATCGGCGGTCTGGTACGGGAATACCAGATCGACCTGGATCCGGCCAAACTGTTCGCCTACAACATCAAGGTTGCCAAAGTCATGGACGCAGTCAAGGCTTCCAACAAGGATGTGGGGGGGCGGCTGATCGAGCAGGCTGATGCCGAATACCTTATCCGTGGCCGGGGCTACGTCACATCGAAAGCGGATCTGGAGAATATCGTCGTGGGAGCCGATATGCGCGGCACGCCGATTTATGTAAAAAACCTCGGAACCGTGCAGACCGGCGGCGCCATCCGGCGCGGCCTGCTGGATATAAACGGTGAAGGTGAAGCGGTGGGCGGCATCGTGGTCATGCGCTACGGCGAGAACGCCAAGGATGTTATCGACCGGGTCAAGACCAAGATCACGGAACTGGAAAAAGGGCTCCCCCCCGGTGTGAAGATCAAGGTTTCCTACGACCGTTCCGACCTGATCATGCGGGCGGTGGATACGCTGAAGAAAAATCTGCTGGAAGAATCGGTTGTTGTGTCGCTGGTGATTCTGATCTTCCTGCTGCACTTCCAGAGTGCACTGGTGATCGTGCTGACTCTACCGATCTCGGTGCTGATCGCCTTCATCACCATGAAACTGATGGGGGTTACCTCCAATATCATGTCGCTGGGGGGAATCGCCATCGCCATCGGTGTCCTCGTGGATGCCGGTGTTATCATGGTGGAGAACTGCTACCGCCACCTTTCCGAAATGCCGCCGGAGGAGCGGGACGGCAGACGTCTCGAGGTGGTCATCGCCTCGGCCAAGCAGGTCGGGCGGGCGATCTTTTTCTCCCTGGCGATCATCGTTCTCTCCTTCGTGCCGGTGTTCATGCTGGAAGGGCAGGAGGGAAAGCTGTTCCATCCGCTCGCCTTTACCAAGACCTTTTCCATGATGGGTTCGGCACTGATCGCCATCACGCTGGTGCCGGTGCTGATGTATTTTTTCATGCGCGGCAAAATGCCGCCGGAGAGCGCCAACCCGGTATCAACGTTTTTCATACGGCTGTATTCACCGGTGATCCGCTGGGTACTGGTCTGGAAAAAGACGGTCATCGCCCTCAACCTCGTGGCGTTGGCGGTTGCCGTGCCGATGTTCATGGGGCTCGGTTCCGAGTTCATGCCGCCGCTGGATGAAGGGTCGCTGCTCTACATGCCGGTCACGCTGCCCAATATTTCCATCACCGAGGCCAAGCGGATCATTCAGGTGCAGGACGCCATCATCAAAAGTGTGCCGGAGGTGGAGCACGTACTGGGCAAGGTCGGCCGGGCCGAAACCTCCACCGATCCGGCACCGGTCTCCATGTTTGAAAGTATCATCATCCTCAAACCGAAAAACTCCTGGCGCCCCGGGGTCAAAAAAGCCGACATAGTGGCCGAACTGGACACCAAGCTCCAGCAGATCGGGGTGCGCAACGGCTGGACCCAGCCGATCATCAACCGGATCAATATGCTCTCCACCGGCGTGCGGACCGACCTGGGGGTCAAAATCTTCGGCAGTGACCTCAACGTGCTGAAGGATCTGGCGATTCAGGCCGAAGCGATTCTTAAGCCGATTAAGGGCGCGGCCGATGTGGTTGCCGAACGGGTGACCGGCGGCAGTTACCTCGATATCGATATCGACCGCGAGGCGGCGGCCCGTTACGGCGTAAGTGTCGGCGATATCCAGTCCGTTATTGAAACGGCGCTGGGGGGGGAGATGCTCACCACTGCCGTTGACGGGAGAAACCGATTTCCGATTCGTCTCCGCTACCAGCGCGATTACCGCGACAATATCCCCGCCATCCGCCGTATTCTGGTGGGGAGTGCGGAGGGTGCCCAGGTACCGCTCTCTCTGGTGACAAAGCTTAAAATATCCACCGGTGCCCCGGAGATTAACAGCGAGGGGGGGCTGCTGCGCTCTCTTGTCTTCCTGAATGTTCGTGGCCGCGACATGGGGGGCTTTGTCACCGAAGCCAAGCAGACCCTGGAAAAACAGCTCAAGCTGCCGCCCGGATACTATGTGGCGTGGTCCGGACAGTGGGAGAACCAGATCCGCGCCAAAGCGCGTCTGCAGCTGCTGATACCGCTCGGGATGGTCATCATTTTCATACTGCTTTACTTCACCTTTCATTCGGCGCTGGAGGCGAGCATGGTCATGCTCTCGGTCCCTTTTGCCCTGGTGGGGGGGGTGTATCTGGTGTCGGCCCTGGGGTACAACCTGTCGGTGGCGGTGTGGGTCGGCTTTATCGCCCTGTACGGTATTGCCGTGGAGACCGGGGTGGTGATGGTGATCTACCTGCACGAGGCTCTGGATAAAAAGCTGAAAGACGGTCCCTGCACGGAGCAGGACATCTACGACGCCACGTTTGAAGGGGCGGTATTGCGCCTGCGTCCCAAGCTGATGACCGTTGCCGTTGCCCTGCTGGGGCTGATTCCGATCATGTGGTCAACCGGTACGGGGGCAGATGTGATGAAGCCGATTGCCGCGCCCATGATCGGCGGGATGATCTCCTCAGCCGTGCATGTGCTGATTATGACGCCGGTGATTTTTGTGCTGATGAAAAAAAGGGATTTGAAAAAGGGGCGGTTGAAATATTCGGGGATGAAACACTGACAGTGGACTGACGGCGTGCTTGCTTCTGGTGGTGAAGATAAGGGTCGTATTCAACTCCGTAATGTTTTGGAGGTGGAATGCGACCCTTTTTATTGATCCAGGCGCTACCCGGTGATGTCAAAACAGGCTTGGGGCTGGAAACTCGCTTTTTCTCTGAATCTTCACTTTCAGGGGCGCCCCGCTAGTGCCTTTCACTCCCATTCCCCGGAATCGTTGACGTGCCGCGACAAATCGTATATACAATAAACATGGTCTACGAATGGGATGAAAATAAGCGACTGAAAAATTTTGAAAAGCACGGATACGACCTTGCTGACGGTCAGCTTGTTTTTGAGTCACCAGGTAAGATTACGGTTGAAAGTCACCGGCCGCATGAGCACCGGTGGTTAGATATTGCCGAAGTTAACGGCGAAGTGGTAGTACTTTCTCTCACCTACACGTTACGTGGAGATGTCGTTCGCTGTATCTCACTACGGAAAGCCAGTCGCAGGGAAAGGAGTCTATATTATGGCTAAAATAGTCAGACGCACCCCAAATGAAATAAAGGAGATGCGTTCCAGAGGTGAAATAATGACCGATACGGAACGAGTCAGCAACTTTTCCGAAGAGACTGTAGAGCGCATGGCTATGGACGACCCGGACAATTTTCTTAAAACAGATGAGGATTGGGCACGGGCTATCATTCATCGTCCCGGAACCCGTGGCCCGCAAAAAGCCCCAACCAAAAAATCAATTGCTATCCGGCTATCCCAAGATGTGGTGGAAAATTTCAAATCTTCCGGAACTGGGTGGCAGTCTCGAATTGATGATGCATTGAGAACGTATTTAAAAGAACATCCGCTGAAGCATGCCTAGCAGAATTGGTATGGGGCGGGCCTAACTGCCTGTGTTTTTTGGAAATGTATCGAGATGAGACAGGGGCCTTTTGCTTTCAGAGTACTAGTACAGTAGTGAATAACTCCAATCCAATCGTTACTTCACCAGTCCCAATCCCCAGTAACAGAGCATGCCAACCACCACCGTTCCGGCCAGTGAGCGAGTCTTGACCGCGCAGAACAGTGTCGGCAGCGCCGCCAGCAGTTCTATTTTACCAAAGGTGAGTACTCGCGGGTCGGCGTGGGCAAAGAGAGTCGGTGCGATGAGGGCGCTCAGGATGGCGGCCGGGATCAATTCCAGCCACTCGGCAAACCAGGACGGCAGCTTTCGGCCGGACAGTGCCACCAGCGGCAGCATGCGGGGGAGGTAGGTCACCGCACCCATGGCAGCCATCAACAACAGAAATTCACGGCTGTTCATGCCGGTACCTCCCGTTTCAGCAGGGTGCGTTTCAGAACCAGTCCTGCGGTGGCCGCACAGCAGGACGCCACGATCACATAGGCGTTGCCCGGCAGCCAGAGATAGGCCATCAGTGAACAGGCCGCCGCAATCAGGGCGGTGATCGTAAAGATCGGGCCGCGCAGCTGGAACACCAGCAGGCAGATGAACATTCCGGTCAGGGCGTAATCGACTCCGGCTGCGCCGGGGGGGACCAACTGCCCCAGATAAACACCGGCTACAGTGCTGACGATCCAGGTTGTGTTGGCTGCATGGTTGAGGGTCAGGGCGCTGTAGCGGTGCCATCCACCCTGGCTGAAGCGGGTCAGGTTGACGGCAAAGCTTTCATCGGTGAGGCCGTAGGCGAAAAGTGCCAGAAAACGGCGGGAGACGCCGGGGAAATGGACGGACAGGGCCGAACTCATCAGCAGATGCCGCAGGTTGACCATAAACACGGTGGAAACGATTGCCACGGGTGATGCGGCGACCCCCAACATGGCAACGGCGATGAACTGAGAACCACCCGCAAAGACCAGTATGGACATGGCTGCCATCTGCCAGGGGGCCAAGCCCCCCTTTTGAGCCAGCACCCCCAGCGAAAGGCCGATGGGAAAATAGCCGAGACAGATCGGCCATGCGGCAGATAGCCCCTGCCGGACCGTTCCCGCCATCAGAATGAATCCTTTGTCACTACTCCCGGAATACACCCAAAATGCTGGTCAACAGTGAGGATGATCAGGTTGTGGCGGAGCGCCAGCGCAGCGATCTGAATATCGGAGAATGGAATGGTGACCCCGTTTTTTCTCAGGGGAGCTGACAACTGTGCGGCCGAGAGCCAGAGCCCCTTATCCATCTCAACATAGCACAGTGAACTGAACGCCTCGCGCAGCGTCTCGCTCTCACTGCTGGTACGAACGCCCTGAAAAAGTTCGTACATCACGACACCGCAGGTAATTATCTCGCAATTTGTCAGTGCGTGTGCCAGTGCCACCGCTATCGGGGTGTCGCGGCCATTGAAGTAGTCGATCCAGGCACAGGTGTCAGGGAGAACCATGTCACGGGCCATGATACTTCTCCCGCTCTTCGGCGGTCAGCAGTTCATCCTGTTCCGCCTGTTGCCAGTCGTAGTCAATAGCCACTTTTCCCTTAAGGGCAATAAGGGATTCCATGCGGCGGCGGCGAACAAAATCCTCCATGGCGACAACAATGGCGCCGGTTTTTGATGTCTCACCGCTCAACAACTGAACGTCTTTCAACAGTTCATCAGGTATGTTTAGTGTCGCACGCATAATACGCACCTCCTGTAGGCATACATATCATGCATACCTATGACGTGTAAATCAGAAACATAGTTCCGACAGCAGTTCATGAGCCAGCTTCCCCGCGTAGCAAAAACAGGGAATATGTGGTATGGAATGTTGTACTGTACAAGGATTGGATAGCGAAAGTGGCGCACAGTTCGCTATGCGTCAATGGGGAAACCGGGCATGACAGAATCAGGTAAAGGAACAGTATATGCTCTGCTGGCGGTGGCCATGTTTGCCTCGCTGGGTACCGGCTTCAAGGTGGCGGTTACCCGCATGAGCAGTTTCTCTGTCGTTGTCTGGATGGGGCTATGGGGCAGCGGAGCGCTCCTCGCTTTTCTCCTCCGTGAACGGCAAACGGCAATGATTGTCTCCGAGTTTCGCCAGCGGCCGCTGTTTTTTCCTCTGGCGGGGATTATCGGGCTTGGTATCCAGCAGATCCTCTGCCTGAAAACATACGAATATATTCCGGCCAGCCAGGCGGTAATTCTGCACTATACCTATCCGTTGCTGATGCTGCCGTTGTCGTGGCTGCTCTTTCGGGAAAAAACCGACTGGCGGGCGCTCTGCTGTGTGGTTTTAGGTTTTGCCGGGGTCTGCGTGCTGGTCTCTGCCGGTGGCGGAGTGGGGGATGTGCGCCTCTCTGCCGGAGTGATGGCCGGGCTTGGCACCGCCATCAGTTTTGCCCTGTTCTGCGTGTTGATCAAGCACACCAGCTTTTCCGTGACCGCCGGCATGTTTCTGCTCAACCTGTTCGGCCTCCTCTTCCTGCTCTGTCTGCTGCCGATCTACCCCATGCAGTGGTCAATTTCCGGGTCGGATATGCTGCTGGTGGCATATCTGGGGATTTTTCCCACGGCGGTGGCCTTCATCTTCTGGAACCGGGCGCTCCGGATGATCCCGACCGGGCGCTCATCCAATTGTGCCCTTCTGGTGCCGATTCTTTCACTCATCTGCATTGCCGTTGTGCTGAAAGAGCAAATCACCCCCCTGCAGGCGCTCGGCATGGCAATCGTGCTGCTGTCGATTGTTCTTAATGTCAAGCTGACAGCACGTTCATAACAGCCTCTCCGCTGCTTTTTCCTCCCGCCGCTACTCAACCCAGTCATCATCCTCTTCAATCGGCGCGAAACCGCGCCGCATGGTGTTCTCCGTCACGACCCTCGGGTCCATGAAGTGCAGGAGATAGTCCGGTCCGCCCGCTTTGGTGCCGACGCCTGACATGCGCGAGCCGCCGAAGGGCTGGCGATCAACCAGCGCCCCGGTATTGTTCCGGTTGATGTAGAGATTGCCGACCCTGAATTCCCGCCGTGCCCGGTTAAGATGCTCGGGGCTGCGGCTGAAGATGCCGCCGGTCAGGGCGAAGCTGGTGGAGTTTGCCCATTCGATGGCCTGATTGAAATCTTTGGCTCTCATGACGGCAAGCACCGGCCCGAAAATTTCCTCCTGGGCAATGCGGTGCTGGGGAGTAATACCGTCGATGATTGTCAGCGGTACCCAGTATCCTTCACCGGCAGGGATCGGACTTGAGTAGAGCAGTCTGCCTTCCTCCGAACCGACCTGGATATAGTCCAGAATGTTTTTCTGGGCGGAAGCATCCGAGACAGCTCCCATGGAATATTTTGGATCTTCCGACGGGCCGACCTGGTAAACCTTGGCCGCCTTAACCAGACGGTCAATAAATTTATCGTAGACGGCGTCCAGTACAATGACGCGGGAACAGGCCGAGCACTTCTGCCCCTGAAAGGCGAATGATGAATAGAGTACGTGCGGCACCGCTTCATCCAGGTCGGCATCGTCATCAATGATGATGGCGTTTTTCCCCCCCATTTCGGAGATGATCTTCTTGACGTTGGCCTGGCCGGGGTGGACCTTGGCGGCCCGGTCGATAATACGCAGGCCGGTTTCAACCGAGCCGGTGAAGGCGATCAGCGATATGTCCGGGTGGTCAACCATGTAGTCGCCGATAATTGATCCCTTGCCCGGAATGTAGTTGAATACCCCCGGCGGCAGGCCGGCTTCACGGAAGATTTCCACCAGGTTCCAGCCGATAATGCCGGTGATATTTGACGGTTTGAACACTACAGGGTTGCCGGTTACGATCGCCGCTGCGGCCATTCCGAGGCTGATTGCCAGCGGAAAGTTCCAGGGGGAGATAACCGCTGCGATTCCCTTGGGTTCATAAAAATAGTGATTGATTTCACCCGGTGCGTTGCCGATCCGTTGCGGTTCTCCGTAGCGGATCATTTCCCGGGCATAATATTCGAGGAAGTCGATCGCCTCGGTGACGTCAGCATAGGCCTGGTCCCACTGTTTGCCGATCTCCAACACCTGCCAGGCTGAAAGTTCAAAGAGCCGTTTGCGGGCAACCTCGGCACTTTTCAGCAGATAGTTCGCCCGGTCGCGGGGCGGGGTGTCGCGCCAGGCCGGGAACGCTTTCTTTGCCGCTGCGATGGCCAGGGATACCTCTTCCACTCCGGCCTGTGAAATTCTGCCGAGCAGCTCACCCGGCCTGTTCGGATTGACGGTGTCAAACAGTTCGCGGGTGACTACCTCTTTGCCGTCGATATAGAGCGGATAGTTCCTGCCCGTTGCTGCGCGCACTTTGGCCAGGGCTCCGGAGAATTCAGTGCGGTGGTCAGGGCGGGTAAAGTCCACCATCGGTTCGTTGTTGAAGCGGGTAAGTCCGCCGGGGCCAGCGGCAACTGGGCGACATTTGTGGGAACGCTCGCTCCGTTCGCGCTCCGCTGTTACGGCGGGATCTTCCAGCAGGCGGTCAATCTGGGCATCTTCGGCGAAACTCTGCCGGAGGAACGATTCATTGGCGGTATTTTCCAGCAACCGCCGCACCAGATAGCCCATGCCCGGCACCATGTTGCCGTAGGGGGCGTAGAGGCGGATCCGTCCGACCACTTTCAGGATTCCCTTCCGGACCGGTTCGGCCATGCCGTACAGCACCTGAAACTCGTAGCGTGACTCGGGAACCTTCAGTTCTGCCGCTATTTCCAATACGGCGGAGATTGTACGAATGTTGTGCGAGGCACAGGCGAAGTGGCAGATGTGATGTTTTACCAGAATCATGCGGGTCTGCCGTTCAAAAGCGGCGTCACTTTCCGCCTTGACCGTCCAGACCGGGACTGCCCAGCCATTCTGCTTCGCCTTGACCGTTTCATAATCCCAGTAGGCGCCTTTTACCAGACGGATTGAAATCGGTGTGTTGTGAGCTTCTGCCCACTCCAGCAGATCAGCAAGATCATGATCGTTATCTTTCAGGTAGGCCTGCAGAACGATACCGATGTGCGGATAGTCGCGGTATTCCAGTTTCAGGCGCTTGTACAGCTCGATGATAATCCCTTTGTGGCGGTATGATTCCATATCGATGCAGAGAAAACCGCCCATTGCAACAACCCGATCGGCAATGCGGCGCAGCTGCTTCAGCATGGCCTGCACCGAACCTTCAAAATCCTGCGGATTGGCCAGGGCAAACAGTGCGGTCGGTTTTACCGCTACGTTGACCTTTGGTG
>Ga0007794_10000159_pt1 | contig 21416 bp, 23 predicted proteins | sample CryBogmetaGMA5M_FD_60365 | JGI IMG/M metagenome (GOLD analysis project Ga0007794, IMG submission 60365) | Freshwater microbial communities from Crystal Bog, Wisconsin, USA - MA5M | ecosystem: Environmental > Aquatic > Freshwater > Lake | place: Crystal Bog, Wisconsin, USA | collected 2009-07-06
GGTGGTGACGAGGTCTGCGCCCTCGCAGGCTTGCATGGGGTCTGCAAATACTTTGTAGCAATCGTTGCTGGAAAGGCCCGCAATGGCGGGGTTCACCTCGTAGCCGCTGGGCGTGCTGACGTGCACGGTGAAGCCCAGCATGTCGGCCGCTTGCAGCCAGGTGTTGGCCATGTTGTTGCCATCGCCCACCCATGCCACCACTTTGCCTTTGAGGCAGTCGAGCGGATGCACGGTCAAACCACGGTGCTCGATGTAGGTGAACAGGTCGGCCATGACTTGGCAAGGATGGAATTCGTTGGTCAAGCCGTTGATCACCGGCACGCGTGAGTGGGCGGCAAAGCTTTTAATTTTGTCTTGGCCGTAGGTGCGGATCATCACCAAGTCGGTCATGCGGCTGATCACTCTGGCGCTGTCTTCAATCGGCTCGGCCCTGCCCAGTTGGCTGTCACCCGTGGTGAGGTTGACCACCGAGCCACCTAGCTGATACATGCCAGCTTCAAAGCTCACGCGGGTGCGGGTGGAGGCTTTTTCGAAAATCATGGCCAACGTACGGTCGGCCAAGGTGTGGTGCTTTTCGTAGGCTTTGAATTTCTTTTTGATCAGCGCTGCGCGATGGAACACGTAGGCGTATTCGTCCGCCGTGAGGGAGGTGAACTGCAGGTAATGTTTCAGCGCGTGGGTCATGGGGCTTCTGCCAAAAATGTTTTGATGAGTGGCACGAGGATGCTCACCACTTCGTCAGCTTCTGTTTCGGTGATGATGAGCGGCGGTACCAAACGCACCACGCTGTCAGCGGTGACGCTGAGCAACAAGCCTGCATCGAGTGCGCGTTGCATCAACGCGCCACATGAGCGGTCAAGGTCAATGCCAATCATCAAGCCTTGCCCACGAATTTCTTTCACGCCCTTCAGGCTGTCCAGCTCACGGTGCAGTGCCGCGTGTAAATGGGCGCCGACTTTGGACACGTTGTCGAGCAACTTGTCTTCTTCCATGATGCGGATGGTTTCGACGCCAGCACGCATAGACAGTGGGTTGCCGCCAAAAGTGGTGCCGTGGTTGCCGGGCTGAAAAATGTGGGCCGCTTTGGGGCCAGCCACGACTGCACCAATTGGCACACCAGAACCTAGGCCTTTGGCCAGCGGCATCACGTCAGGCACGATGCCTGCCCATTGGTGGGCAAACCATTTGCCGGTGCGGCCCATGCCGCATTGCACTTCGTCAATCATCATGAGCCAATCGCGCGTGTCGCACAGCTGGCGTACTTGCTGCATGTACTCGACGCGCATGGGTGTGACGCCGCCTTCGCCTTGGATGGCTTCCATGAACACCGCCACCACATTGGGGTTGCCTTCGGTGGCTTTTTTCAGTGCGTCAATGTCGTTCACGGGCACGCGGATGAAACCACCCATCATGGGACCAAAGCCTTCTTTGATTTTGTCGTTGCCGGTGGCAGCCAGCGTGGCCAATGAGCGGCCGTGGAATGATTTTTCATAGACCACGATTTCTGGCATTTCAATGCCCTTCATGTGGCCAAACTTGCGTGCCAGTTTCAGGGCTGCTTCGTTGGCTTCTAAGCCGCTGTTACAGAAGAAGGCGTTGGTCATACCCGACAACTCAACCAGCTTGGCTGCGAGGGCTTCTTGCAGGGGTATGTGGTAGTAGTTGCAGCTGTGGATCATCTTGCCGATTTGGTCTTGCAAGGCGGGCGTGAGTTTGGGGTGTGCGTGGCCCAAGGTGTTGACTGCGATGCCGGCCAAGGCGTCGAGGTAGCTTTTGCCCTCGGTGTCCCACACACGCAGACCTCGGCCATGCGACAAAGCCACGGGCAAGCGGCCGTAGGTGTTCATGCAATGGGGGGATGTAGCAGCCGTGGTCATGTCAACTCCAAAAATAAAAACGACCCAACGAAGGTTGAGCCGCCGAAGCGTGATTTTAGAGGCACTGACATGACAAAACCGTGGCTCTTTCGGGGTCATTCAAATGTCACAAGTCTTATATAAGATAGAATACCTGTAACCCGAGCGACAGAGGGAGATCCCCCTTCGCCACGCAACCGTTTTCAGCATCTACCCGATGGTTTCACACTCCGCCAAAGAAGTTTTTATTCTGGGTATCACCCAAGAAGGACGTACGTTCCGCCCCAGCGACTGGGCCGAGCGTTTGGCGGGCGTGATGAGCCAGTTTCGTCCAGGGGGCGCGACCCCCGGCAGCCATTTGAGCTATTCCCCTTGGTGTGTGCCCAACACGTTGGACAACAACAAGTGCGTCATCGTCCACACTGACTTGCGCGACGAAGAGCCCATGGCTTGGAACTTCGTGATGAACTTCGCCAAAGACAATAACTTGCAAGTGGTCGAGGCATGTTTGCTGCCCGAGCACGCACCCGTACGTTAAGACAACAAAAAACCCGCTCAAGAGCGGGTTTTTGCTTTTTCTTTGCTGACAGCGCACCCGTTACAAACGGCGGGCTGAACATTCAGCCCGGGCTGGTTGCCTAATAAATTAGGCGGCGAGTGCCAAGGCTTTCACCTTGGTTGACAAGCGGCTCTTATCGCGAGCTGCTTTGTTTTTGTGGAAGATGCCTTTGTCAGCAATCGTGTCCACAACGGCTTGCATTTTGGCAAACAGTTCGGTAGCTTTGGTTTTGTCGCCAGCGATGACAGCTTTTTCGACGTTCTTCACCGCAGTGCGGTACTTCGAGCGCAACGAGGTGTTGGCAGCGTTGATTTTGATGTCCTGACGGACGCGTTTACGGCCTGATGCCAGGCGTGGGTTCTTTTTCTTGGGTTTGGCTGAAGCCATGATAATTTCCTTAAGTGTCTGAGGATGTTGTCAGCAAAGCCTGCGATTGTAGCAAATCGCTACACTCAAAGCGTGTCACTCTTTAAATCTGCCTCTATCGTCTCGGGTTTGACCCTGGTTTCCCGTATCACTGGCCTGATGCGGGAGCTGCTGATTGCTTCCACTTTTGGGGCAAGTGCCCTGACCGACGCCTTCAATGTGGCGTTCCGCATCCCCAATTTGTTTCGCCGCCTGTTTGCCGAAGGTGCATTCAGCCAAGCCTTTGTGCCGGTTTTGGCCGCCAGCCGCCAGCAGCACGGCGACGAGGCCACCCATGTGTTGATCAACCAAGTGGCGACCTTGCTCATTTGGGCTTTGCTGTTGACCAGTGTTTTGGGGGTGGCCGGTGCGCCGCTATTGGTCTGGGCCATGGCGAGTGGTTTACAGCAGTCGCCTGAAGGCTTTGAGGTGGCTGTGGCCATGACGCGTTTCATGTTTCCCTACATCGCCTTCATGTCGTTGGTGGCGTTGGCGGCGGGTGTACTCAACACGTGGAAGCGCTTCGCAGTGCCTGCGGCGACGCCGGTGTTGTTGAATGTGTCCATGATTGCCGCCGCTTGGTGGGGCGGTCCTTGGTTCGGCACTTTGGGCGTGCCGCCCATTTATGCCTTGGCCGTGGGCGTGATGCTAGGCGGGGTAGCCCAGCTCAGCGTGCAGCTGCTGGCCTTGCGTCGCTTGGGCATGTCGCCCCATGTGGGTTTGAGCTGGTGCGACGTGCGCGAGGCTTGGTCAGGTGACGGCCCCAAACGCATTTTGCAGCTCATGGTGCCGGCTTTGCTGGGTGTGAGCGTGGCGCAAATTTCATTGCTCATCAACACGCAAATTGCCTCGCATCTCACACCCGGCAGCGTGAGTTGGCTGGGCTATGCCGATCGATTGATGGAGTTCCCTACCGCTTTGTTGGGCGTGGCCTTGGGTGTGGTGCTGATGCCTCAGCTCTCGGCAGCGAAGGCGGCCAATGACACTCAGAAATATTCAGACATGCTCGATTGGGGCTTGCGCCTCGTCGTGGTGCTGGCGCTGCCTTGTGCTTTGGCGTTGCTGGTGTTCTCTAAAGCCTTGGTAGCGGTGCTTTACAACTATGGTGCCTTCACGGCTCATGATGTCCAGCAAACCACCGTGGCGCTGATGGGCTACGGCGTGGGGTTGTTGGGTTTGGTGGCCATCAAAGTGTTGGCGCCCGGCTACTACGCCAGCCAAGATATTCGCACGCCCGTGCGCATTGCCGTGGCGGTGCTGGTGATCACACAGTTGCTTAACTTGGCGTTGGTACCTTATTTGGCGCATGCTGGCTTGGCTTTGTCGATTGGCTTGGGGGCCTTGGTCAATGCCGCTTGGTTGTTCTGGGGCCTGCGCAGCAAAGGCGCCTTTGTGCCGAACGCGGGTTGGCTGCGGTTCGTGCTTCAAGTGCTGATGGCGTGTGCCGTGCTGAGCGCTTGGCTTTATGGGGCCGCTCACTATTGGGATTGGACGGCTTTGCGCGCCACACCACTGCTACGCGTGGGGTTGATGACGTGCGTGTTGGCCGTGAGTGCGTTTTTGTACTTTGCAACGCTCGCATTGACGGGCTTGAAATTTCGCGTACTCTTACGTCGATAACAAGGAGGCTGCGCCTATGGATTTCAAACTCGAAGTGCCCACCGCCTTGGAATACTTTGGCTCACTGGTGCAAAGTGACGAACACTTTCCGTTGCTCGAAGCCGCTGCCAGTTTGGCCCAAGACGAGTACCCAGAGCTCGACATTCAACAGGTGTTGGACCAAGTCGACCAACTCAGCGGTCGCTTGAAGCAACGCTTACCCGCCGATGCAGGTGCTTTGCAAAAACTGCGTTTGTTGAATAAATTTTTCTTTGATGAGCACGGGTTCACTGGCAACCTCAACAACTACTACGACCCTGACAACAGCTACGTGCATGTCATGCTGCGCACGCGTCGTGGCATACCCATCAGTTTGGCGGTGTTGTGGTTGGAGCTGGCGTTGGGCTTGGGTTTGAATGCACAAGGCGTGGGTTTCCCGGGGCACTTCTTGGTGACGGTGCGTTTGCCGTTCCCCAACGAGGGGCAGGTGGTGATTGACCCGTTCACGGGCGAGTCGTTGAGCAAAGAGGATTTGATGGAGCGCTTGGCCCCTCTGCACGCCGAGACAGGGTTGATGCGTGATGGCGTGGTGTCCGACGATTTACTCAAACATTATTTGCGCGCCGCCATGCCGCGCGAAATCATCGCGCGTATGTTGCGGAATTTGGAAGAGGTTTATACCTCGCACCCAGACGCAGAGCGTTTGATGCACGTGAAGCAGCGGTTGGCAGTGCTGCTTCCGTCAGTGCAAGACTAAGCCACCACGACGGCTGCGCCGTCGCCGCGCTCGGCAATCACGCCAATCGTGTGCACTTGCTCGCCGTGGGCGCGCAGCACATCAGCACAAGCGGCTGCGTGCGCTGCGTCAATGACGACCACCATGCCAATGCCGTTGTTGAAGGTGCGGTTCATCTCGATGTCGTCAATCCCTGCGGTGTTTTGCAGCCAAGCAAACAGCTCGGTTTGTGGCCAGCTGCCTTTGGTCAGATGAGCGGATGTGCCCTCTGGTAAGACGCGTGGGATGTTCTCTAACAAGCCACCACCGGTGATGTGGGCGAGGGCTTTGATGGGTTGCGCTGCCAACGCGGCCAACACGCTCTTCACATACAAGCGGGTGGGGGCCATGATGGCTTCTTTGAATGGCTTGCCGTCCAAGGTGGCGGGTGCGTTGGCGCCTGCGCGGTCAATCACCTTGCGTACCAACGAGAAGCCGTTGGAGTGCACGCCAGCCGAGGCCAAGCCCAACACCACATCGCCAGGGGTGACGTTTTGACCGGTCAAGATTTTGGATTTTTCCACCGCGCCAACGGCAAAGCCAGCGAGGTCGTATTCGCCATCGGGGTACATGCCTGGCATTTCAGCGGTTTCGCCGCCAATCAAGGCGCAGCCTGACAGTTCGCAACCTTTGGCAATGCCGCCAATCACAGCCGCAGCCGTGTCGATGTGCAGCTTGCCGCAGGCAAAGTAGTCGAGGAAGAAGAGGGGTTCGGCGCCTTGCACCAACACGTCGTTGACGCTCATGGCCACCAAATCAATGCCCACGGTGTCGTGCATTTGCCATTCAAACGCCAGTTTGAGCTTGGTGCCGACACCGTCTGTGCCGCTCACCAACACGGGTTCTTTGTAGCGTTTGGGTACTTCAAACAAGGCGCCAAAGCCGCCGATGCCTGCCAAAACGCCCTCGCGCATGGTTTTTTTAGCCAGTGGCTTGATGCGTTCGATCAGGGCATCGCCTGCGTCGATATCAACGCCTGCGTCTTTGTAGGAAAGGGGTGTGTTCATAGTCTAGGAGGGGCTGTGGCTTGCAAGAAGATGCGCGCCGATAGAATCAACCTTGAATTTTAAGCCCCAACCCTCAGACGCTGTATGCAATTTACTCCCGCACAACATCATGCCCTCTCTTGGACCGGCCTTGCTGGCGTGGCCGCGCTTGTTTTGTGGCTGCTAGGCCCCGTGCTGATGCCGTTTGTCGTCGCAGCGGTGCTGGCCTATGCGCTCAGCCCTTTGGTGGGAGCCCTGCAGCGCCTCTTTGGTGGCCGTTTGCCGCGTTTGGTGGCTGTGGTGTGCGTTGAAGCGTTGTTTTTGTTGCTGATGTTGGCTTTGCTGACGCTGTTGATCCCCATCTTGGCCCACGAGCTGCCCCGCATGCGCGACCAACTGCCTGTGTTGGTTGAGCGGACGCAGACCGTGGTTGTGCCTTGGCTACAAGCCAAGGGCATCCCCGTGGTGCTGGACAGCGCAAGCATCAAATCTTTTGTGTTGCAAACCTTCAATACCTCGTTTGAAGAGGCTTTCAAGCAAGCGCTGACCTCGTTGCGCATTGGCGGCAGCGTGGCCTTGGCCGTCATTGGTAATTTGGTGTTGATTCCGGTGGTGTTGTTTTATTTGTTGCTTGATTGGCAGCGGTTTGTGCGCCATGTCGAGGCCCTAGTGCCCTTGCCAGCACGCGGGGCGTATGACCGCTTTGTGCTCGAGTGTGACGATGTATTGGGCCAATACCTGCGCGGGCAGTTGTCCGTCATGGCGCTGCTGGCGGTGTATTACAGCGTGGCGTTGTCGGCCTTTGGCTTGGATTTGGCGTTGCCGATTGGCGTCTTCACCGGCTTGGCTGTGTTTGTGCCTTATGTGGGATTTGGTTTAGGTTTGGCTTTGGCCGTGTTGGCGGGCCTCTTGCAGTTTGCCCCTGCGGAGGCTTTGTTGATGGTGGCGGTGGTGTACGGCTTGGGCCAGGTGATTGAGAGTTTTGTGTTGACGCCCCGCTTGGTGGGCGAGCGTATTGGTTTGCACCCGTTGCACGTAATTTTTGCTTTGATGGCTTTTGGCCAGTTGTTCGGTTTTGTCGGGGTGTTGGTGGCGCTGCCCGTCAGTGCGGTGTTGTTGGTCGCCATTCGCCGCTTGCGTGCGCAATACCAAGTCAGCGCTTTGTACCGTGGTGTTTGAGAGACGATGAAGCAAATTGCACTCGACATCGGTTTGGCCCCAGGCCCGAACCTGACCAATTTTTTTGCAGGTCCCAATCAAGCAGCGTTGCAACACCTCCAACTGTGGGCAGGCAATGACAAGCGCTCACCCGTGCCTACGTATCTGTGGGGTGAGAGTGGCAGCGGGAAAACCCATTTGTTGCGCGCTGTGCAAGGTGCTTTGCGCGACCAAGGCTGCCTCGTAGGTTGGATGGATGCCTCCATGGCCGAGCCCGCTGGGTTTGACGAGGCTTGGCGCGTGGTCATCTTGGATGATGTGCATCTCTACACCGCGGTGCAGCAGCACGCTGCGTTTAACTGGTTTGTGAACGCCACGACGCCTGGTGATGGTCAGCAGCGTTGGGTGCTGGCCGCAGGCAGCATGCCGCCCAGTGACTTGACCTTGCGCGAAGACTTGCGCACCCGTTTGGGCTGGGGGCATATCTTTCAATTGCAGGTGCTCAGTGAATCCGAGCGGCGTGCGGTGCTACGCCAACACGCCGACGAGCGGGGCGTTTTTTTGAGCGACGAGGTGATGGACTTCATGCTCAGCCGATTCAGTCGCGACCTGAGCAGCCTCATCCAACTCCTCGACCAACTCGATGGCTACGCCTTGCAAACGCAACGCGCCGTCACCATCCCCTTGATCAAAGCTATGCTGGAAAACATGTGATGAAACTCGCTTTATTTGATTTAGACCACACACTGTTGCCGATTGACTCTGACCAATCTTGGGGTGAATTCACCGTTCGTTTGGGCTGGCATGACCGCGATACGTTTTTGACGCGAAATGACGAGTTCTACGCCCACTATCAAGCAGGGACTTTGGACATTCACGACTATGTGCGCTTTGCCGCCGAGGCGTTTTGCCAACGCGGCCCTGACGTGGCGGCTCAGGCACATGCGCAATTCATGCGTGAGGTGGTGCAACCCGCCATTCACCCGCAAGCGCTGGCCTTGGTGCAAAAGCATCGGGAGGCGGGAGACCGCATCGTCATCGTCACCGCGACCAACGAGTTTGTGACGCGCCCGATCGCCCAAGCCTTCGGTGTTGAAGACTTGATTGCGGTCGAGCTGGTGCGAGACCCCCATGGCTGGTTTACCAACGAAATTTTGGGCGTGCCGTCCTTGCGGGATGGCAAAGTGCAACGTCTGCAACAATGGCTCCTAACGCAAGGCTTGGACTGGGCGGATGTAGACGCCACGTTTTACAGCGATTCCCGCAACGACTTGCCCCTGTTGGAGCGCGTCAACCACCCCGTGGCGACGAACCCCGACGACACACTGCGCGCCGTGGCCCTAGAAAAGGGTTGGCCGATTTTGGAACTATTCCCAAAACAATGATCAAACAATTTATCAACAAGCTGATGGGTAAAAAGCCCGCCAGCACCCTGCCCGACTTGGGTAAACGTCAAGTGGTGCCTGCCAAGGTGCATGGCATCAACGTGGATTGGGTCGACGAACGTGCGCTGAATGTGGTGCGTACCCTTCAAGACCGCGGCTTTGAGGCTTATATCGTGGGCGGCGCGGTGCGCGATTTGTTGTTGGGCTTGAAGCCCAAAGACTTTGATGTCGCAACCAATGCCACGCCAGAGCAGGTGAAGGCGGCGTTTCGTCGCGCCTTCATCATCGGCCGGCGTTTTCGCATCGTTCACGTGGTGTACGGGCGTGGCCGTGAGCATGAAGTGATCGAGGTGTCCACCTTCCGTGCGCATCTGGACAACACCGAGGCCGAACAAGTCAAAGGCAACGAACGCAGCAGCAAGCAAGAGCTAGCCGGCATGAAGCATGCGGTCGACGCCAGTGGTCGCGTTTTGCGCGACAACGTGTGGGGCCCGCAGGACCAGGATGCAGCACGTCGTGACTTCACCATCAACGCCATGTATTACGACCCCGAAACGGGCAATGTGATTGATTACCACGGCGGCATTGCCGATGCGAAGAAAAAAATCATTCGCATGATTGGTGATCCCGCCATGCGCTACCGCGAAGACCCTGTGCGCGTGATTCGCGCCGTGCGTTTTGCGGCCAAGCTTGCGGCCTTGGGTTTCAAGTTAGAAGCCAAAACGGCGTCGCCCCTGAAGCGCGCGGCCAAGTTGCTGGCTGATGTGCCACAAAGCCGTTTGTTCGACGAAATGCTCAAGCTCTTGCAAACTGGCCATGCCTTGGCCAGCGTGGCTCAGCTCAAGCAACAAGGCCTAGCCAAAGGCATTTACCCGCTGCTCGACATCGTGGTCGATCGTGCCGATGAAGAGTTTGTGAAGATCGCCTTGGGCGACACCGACCGCCGAGTGGGCGAGGGCAAACCTGTTGCGCCTAGTTTCTTGTTGGCCTGTGTGTTGTGGTCAGACGTGCGCGAGACATGGGCGCAACGCCGTGCCAAGCAACCGTCGCTTCCTGCTTTGCAAAACGCGATTGATGAAGTGTTTGATTCGCGCATCGGTGATGTGTCTGGGCGCGGCAAGCTCGGCGCTGACATGCGTGAAATCTGGATGATGCAACCTCGCTTTGAAAAACGCGTCGGTAGCGGCCCTTGGACCTTGGTGGATCAAGCGCGCTTTCGTGCGGGCTTTGACTTCATGCGTTTGCGTGCGGATGTGGGCGAGGTCGAAGAGGCTTTGTCCGACTGGTGGCAAGAGTTCAGCACAGCGGACGACAGCACCCGAGAAGACATGCTTCAGCAAGTGCGTCAAGAGCAACAAAAAGCTCAACGTGCCCCGCGCGTGCATTCTGTACGTCGCGCAGACAAGCCAGCCGCTGAGCCACGTGCCGGCGATGTGGACCCGCGCTTTCGCGATGCTGAGCCTGAAGGCGAAGAGGGCGATGCGTCACCAGCCAAAAAGCGCCGCCGCCGCCGCCGCAAGCCGGGTGGTGATACGGGTGCTGCCCCCGCAGCCGAATAAACGGAGTTTTCGCCGTGCCTGCTTCCCCTGTCATGGCATGCGTGGCCCTCGGCGCCAATTTGGGCGATGCGGTGGCCACGGTTCAACAAGCATTGCGCGATCTGGCGGGTGTGCCCCAGACGCAGTGTGTGCAGGCGTCATCGCTGTACCGCAGCGCGCCGTATGAAGCGCAGGGACCGGACTTCATCAATGCTGTGGTTCTGTTGCAAACGCAACTCAACCCCCTCGCGCTGTTGCACGCATTGCAAGCGCTAGAGTTGAAAAGCGGCCGCGAGCGACCCTACAAAAATGCGCCGCGTACCCTCGATTTAGATCTGATTTTTTATGGCGATGTGTCATTGATCAGTGCTGAACTGACCGTGCCCCACCCCCGTTGGCATGAACGAGCCTTCGTCTTAATGCCCCTAGCCGAGATCTGGCCTGAGCGAGTGAGTGATGCACAACTTGAGGCGGTGAAACATCAAGCCATTGAGCGATGGGTCTTGCAGGACTTGTCGTGAACTTCTCAGTCACAGCCTTCGCTTGACGCGGCCAGTCGAAAAGCGCTTGAGAAGTAATCACTTTTTCCCCGCGCATGGGCTGCGATTACACTTTGACTGTCATATGTAAGTCATATAAAAGTCACAAATAAGTCACGCACAGGAGTTCCCAATGCTATTTGGAAAGTTGTTGCCCACAGAAGGCAATTTTTTCGTCATGTTCAACCAGCACGCAGACCGCATCGTTGAGGCTGCACATGCGTTCTCAAGCTTGGTCGCCAACTACAACGACCCCATCTTGCGCGCCAAGTACAACCAAGAGGTGGATAACGCTGAGCGCGCTGCGGACCGCGTGACACATGAATGCAATGTGGCCCTTCATAAAACCTTCATCACACCCATTGATCGCGAGCAAATTCACTCCTTGATCAACACCATGGACGATGTGGCTGACTTGATTCAAGACACGGCCGAAACCATGGCTTTATACGACGTACACATCATGAATGAAGAGATCGTGCGTTTGACAGAGTTGAGCGTGAAGTGCTGCGAGCGTGTGCGTGATGCTGTCAAGATGTTGGAAAAAATTTCAGATCACGCAACAGCAGAAGCTGCGCTCAAGACATGTGAAGAAATTGACAAGCTCGAGTCTGACGCTGACCGCGTCATGCGGGGCGCTATGAGCAAGTTGTTCCGTGAAGAGCCGGATGTGCGCGAAGTGCTCAAACTCAAAGCGATTTACCAATTGTTGGAGACCATCACCGACAAGTGCGAAGACGTGGCCAACTTGATCGAGGGCATCGTCCTCGAGAACTCTTAAGCCCGAGTCTCGTATGGAAACCGTACAAACCGCCTTTTGGGTGGTCGCCATGCTGGTTGTGTTGGCCTTGCTGTTCGACTTCATGAACGGCTTTCACGATGCAGCAAACTCCATCGCCACGGTGGTGTCCACCGGCGTGCTCAAGCCTGCGCAAGCAGTGCTGTTTGCGGCCTTTTTCAACTTTGTGGCGATTTTTATTTTCCATCTCAGCGTGGCTGCCACGGTGGGTAAAGGAATTGTTCAGCCGGGCATTGTGGACACCCATGTGGTGTTTGGCGCCTTGTTGGGCGCCATCACTTGGAACGTCATCACGTGGTACTACGGTATTCCCAGTAGCTCCTCACATGCGTTGATTGGCGGCATTTCGGGTGCTGTGATTGCGAAGGCCGGCTCCGGCGCCTTGGTTGCTTCTGGTATTTTGAAAACAGTCGCATTTATTTTCGTGTCACCGTTGCTAGGCTTCTTGCTGGGCTCGTTGATGATGGTCGCGGTGGCTTGGATTTTCCGTAGCTTCCGCCCCTCGCGCGTGGACAAATGGTTCCGCCGCTTGCAGTTGGTCTCTGCTGGCGCTTACAGCTTGGGCCACGGGGGGAATGACGCCCAGAAAACCATCGGCATCATTTGGATGCTGTTGTTGGCCACGGGTTATGCGTCAAGCACAGACAGTTCACCGCCGACTTGGACGATCGTGTGTTGCTACATGGCGATTGGTTTGGGCACGATGTTTGGTGGTTGGCGCATTGTGAAGACCATGGGCCAGAGGATCACCAAGCTCAAGCCCGTAGGCGGTTTTTGCGCCGAGACGGGTGGGGCTATCACGTTGTTCTTGGCGACAGCCTTGGGTATTCCTGTGTCCACCACACACACCATCACGGGCGCCATTGTGGGCGTTGGCTCCACACAACGCGCCAGTGCGGTTCGCTGGGGTGTTGCTGGCGGCATCGTCTGGGCTTGGATTTTGACCATCCCAGCCAGCGCCTTTGTGGCCGCCGTGGCTTATTGGATCAGCTTGCAGTTGTTTTAATCACTCCGACAGCTTTCGCGCTTCTTCGATTTGGTATTCGAAGTAGCGCTGGAAACTGAACACGATGCTTGACATGAGCACCGTGGCGCCGATCAACAAGGCCAACGCAATCGCACCGATGGTGAACCAATTGGTTTGACCAGCCGGTGCGTCGTTGTTTTCGGCACCATTGAAGCGGGCGTTCCAAGCTTCAGGCGTCATCAGGCCATAGACGATGGCATTCAACGCGCAAGCCGAAAAGGTGAAGCCTGCGATGGGGATCAGCCACCAGCTGGCCACGTCATCTAAGCCGTATTGCTGGACCCGTTCCACGCCATAAATGCCCAAGGCAGTCGGGATTGGTAGCAGCCAACCTATGGTGTCCCAGAGGCCAAACAGGTAAAAACGGTGAAGCCCCAAAGGGCCGCCTAAGAAGGTCAGCCAGGCTGCAATGGTTTTATTTTTCATATGTCGAGTGTAAGACGCTATAATGACAGGCTTTTCAGCGTGTCGCAGGCCGGGTGGCTTTAGCGCGTGTCTCAAACGTTGAAAACACCCACCCACCCGAAGGATTCATTATGGTCGTCATCCGACTTTCACGCGGCGGTTCAAAAGCCCGTCCGTTTTTTAACATTGTTGTTGCCGACAAGCGCGATCGTCGCGACGGTCGCTTCATCGAGCGCATTGGTTTCTACAACCCAATCGCCAAAGGTCAAGCAGAAGTCTTGCGCGTTGCGCAAGATCGTTTGACTCACTGGACCAGCGTTGGTGCGCAATGCTCGCCAACTGTGATCCGTTTGATCAAGCAAGCCGCTGTAAAAGTGGCTGCTTAATTGAACAAAGGCAATGCAATGATGCTGGACCTTGAGTCTGCAGAACTTCCTGCAGACGCTATCGAAGTCGGGCGCATTGCAGTGGCTTGGGGCATCAAAGGCTGGTTCAAGGTCTTGCCCCATAGCGCTTCTCCGGAGGCGCTTTTTTCTTCCAAGCGTTGGTTTTTACAACCGGCCGAACGAGGTGCCAAGACGTTTGTTGGCACCGTGCTTCTGAATATTACCGAAGCCAAAGAACATTCTGATTCTGTGGTGGCCACGGCCCAACAGGTGCCTGACCGCAACACCGCAGAACTACTCAAAGGCGCACGCATTTTTGTGTCGCGCGCGAGCTTTCCAACCCCTGCAACGGACGAGTACTACTGGGTCGACTTGATCGGCCTCGATGTGGTCAATCGTGAAGCCGTCGCTTTGGGTCAAGTACGTGAGCTGCTTCAGAGCGGGCCCCAAACTGTGTTGGTACTTGCTTACGAGGAAGATGGCGTGGCCAAAGAGCGCATGATTCCGTTTGTGTCTGCTTATATCGACACGGTCGACTTGGCTGGCCGTCGCATCACGGCCGACTGGCAGCCCGATTACTAAAACGCCCGCCCGAGGCCCTGCCGTGCGTTTTGACATCATCACCCTGTTTCCTGAGCTGTTTGAGGCGTTTCTCAAAAACGGCGTGACCCGCCGTGCCTATGAGCCAGATCTAGTGGCTGTGCGCCTGTGGAACCCCCGTGATTACGCCGAAGGCAACTACCGCCGAGTGGATGACCGTCCTTTTGGCGGCGGCCCTGGCATGGTCATGATGGCTGAGCCCCTGATGGCTTGCTTGACTGCGATTCGTGCTGATCGTGGCCAAGACCGTGAGGTGGCGCCTTTGGTGTTGTTTTCGCCGATTGGCGAGACGTTGCGACATGCCTCTGTGCAAAAGTGGTCTGACAGCCAAGGTGCTGTGCTGCTGTGCGGACGTTATGAGGGCATTGACCAAAGGTTCATCGACACCCAGGTCGATCTGCAAATCAGTTTGGGCGATTTCGTGCTTTCTGGCGGCGAGTTGGCGGCGATGGCTCTGCTGGATGCCGTAGCGCGTTTGCAGCCAGGCGTTTTGAATGACGAGGGCAGCCATCAGCTCGACAGCTTTAACCCCGCCCTCGACGGGTTGTTGGATTGCCCGCACTACACCCGCCCCGAACAATGGGCAGGGCAGGGCGTGCCGGCCGAGCTGATGTCGGGCCATCATGTCAACATTGAGCGGTGGCGCCGTGACCAGCGTTTGTTGCTCACAGCCCGCCTCCGACCTGAGCTGATTGAGGCGGCCCGTGTCGCTGCCAAACTGACCCCGCAAGATGAAGCTGTTTTGAAGGCCAAAAACTCGCTATAATGGTGGGCTTTTCGATCCTCTGGTCGGCCGCTTTGGGCATTGTGTCCCGAAGCCTTTTGTGTAGCGCGATCAAGATCTTTTAGAGGAAAACATGAACTTAATCCAAACTCTCGAGGCAGAAGAAATCGTTCGCCTTGGTAAGGTAATTCCAGAATTCGCACCTGGCGACACAGTCATTGTGAGCGTCAACGTGGTTGAAGGTACACGTAAGCGTGTGCAGGCTTATGAAGGTGTGGTGATCGCTAAGCGTAACCGTGGCCTCAACAGCGGCTTCACCGTGCGCAAGATCTCTAGCGGCGAAGGCGTGGAGCGTACGTTCCAAACTTACAGCCCATTGATCGCTTCTATCGAAGTCAAGCGTCGTGGTGATGTGCGTCGTGCCAAGTTGTACTACTTGCGCGACCGTAGCGGCAAGTCGGCACGTATCAAAGAAAAATTGGTCAGCAAGTCGGCTGCAGCTCTCAAAGCAGCAGCAGCCGCTAAGTAAGTCGATATCTATCAACTTACAAGCCACCCCAGGTGAAAACTTGCGGTGGCTTTTTCTATGGCCCAACTTCCCATATTTGACCCCCAGCACGTGCCGGTGTTCCAGGTGGATACGCACTTGGCGGCGGTGCCTGCGCATCACTTGACGCCTGAGTCTTTGCAAGCGCGGTTTGCCAAGCCACCCGTTTGGCAGCCTGAGTTGGTGCGCGAACGTAAATTTTTGGACCGCACGCCTGCGCAAGCTGCTGTGCTGATCGGGGTGGTCATGCGTGACCAGCCCACGGTGCTGTTGACCCAGCGACCTTCGCACATGTCGACGCATGCGGGACAAATCGCCTTCGCTGGCGGTAAGTGCGATGAGGGGGATGCGGATGCCGCTGCCACGGCGCTACGGGAGGCGCATGAAGAAGTGGGTTTGGGCGCTCAGCATGTGCAAGTACTTGGTACTTTGCCTGAGTACGTGACGGGCTCTGCGTTTTATGTGACGCCGGTGGTGGCCTTGATCTCGCCTGACATGACGCTGCAACTCAACACCCAGGAGGTGTCTGATGCGTTTGAGGTGCCTTTGGTTTTTTTGATGAACCCAGCCAATCACCGCTGGCATCGCTATGTGCATGAGGGCGTTACCCGCGAATGGTTGTCCATGCCTTATCAAGACGGCGATCAGCTGCGCTTTGTTTGGGGCGCTACAGCAGGCATGCTGCGTAACTTTTACCGCTTCTTAAAGGCCTGAAATCGTTAAATCGACAGAACAGACAGCTATCATTCGAAGATGAGTTTCCTATCCCTGCTCCTTGCACTGTTGATTGAACAAGCGCGCCCCTTGATGCGTGGCAATTGGGTGCACCGCACCATACGTGCATGGGTGTCGTGGATCAGTCAGACCTTGGATGCGGGTCACCCCCGTTTGGCTTGGACCACGTGGTGTTTGGCGGTCGGTGTTCCGGCGGCCCTTGCCACGGTTGTGCATTGGACGTTGATAGCGTTGTTTGGTTGGCCGGTCGCAATGATTTGGAGCATTTGCGTGCTGTACGCCACTTTGGGTTTTCGTCAATTCAGCCACCATTTCACCGACATCCGGGATGCCTTGGATGTGGGCGATGAACGCTTGGCTCGTGAACTCTTGGCTGAGTGGCAGCATGTAGAAGTAGGTAGCTTGCCGCGCAGCGAGTTACTGCGCCATGTGATTGAGCACTCGGTGCTATCCGCCCATCACCATGTCTTTGGCGTCTTGACATGGTTTTCGATTTTGGCGGCCTTGGGCTTTGGCCCCGCGGGTGCTGTGGTGTATCGCATGAGCCAGATGGTGTCGTTGGCTTGGCAAGCCTCACCCAAAACCAGCAAAGGTTGGGTGAGTGACACCTTGCAGGATGCCGCGCGCCATGCATGGCATCGCGTCGATTGGTTGCCCGCCCGCTTGACAGCCGTGTCCTTTGCTGTGGTCGGCAACTTTGAAGAGGCCATTGACTGTTGGCGCAACCATGCGCAACGTTTTCCAGATGACAACGATGGCGTGGTCCTGTCTGCCACGGCCGGCGCCTTGAATGTGCGTTTGGGCGGCGAGGCCTTGCGTGCTGATACAGAAGATGATGTGCGTGACAGCGAGAGTACCCCTGGACGTACCCCCGAGCTGGCCCACCTATCCAGTGTTGTGGGCTTGGTGTGGCGCAGCGTGGTGCTATGGATGGTGCTCTTGGCCTTGCTGACCTTAGCCCGCTTGTTGGGCTAGCCTCCCCGTTCAGTAGTTCACAGGCTGTGTGAGCTCGGCAAACAACATACCGTAGAGTTTGTAGCGCGAAGGGCTGATAGCCCCGTCATTGACCGCGTCTTGCACCCCGCATGAAGGTTCGTGCAGGTGGGAGCAGTTGTAAAACTTGCAGGTCGCCACATGCGGCTTGAAGTCAGGCATGTAGGCCGCGAGTTGCATGGCATCGATGTGATGAACACCAAACTCTTGAAAACCAGGTGAATCAATCAACCCCGTCGTGCGCTCCGCATCGACCCAATGCCAGGTGGTCGACGTGGTCGTGTGTTTGCCCGAGTTCAAGGCTTGAGAAATTTCAGCGGTTGCCACATTGGCGTTTGGTACCAACGCGTTGATGAGCGTACTTTTGCCTGTGCCCGAGGGGCCCAGCACCAAGGTGGTTTTGTGTTTCAAGCGCTCGGGCAGGTCTCCCAAATCACCTGTTTTAAATGCACCTTGCAGCACGGTGTAGCCCATCTTCACGTACGGTTCAAGGCGGGCGAAGGCTCGCGCATGTAGCTCAGTCAAATCGCGCTTGTTGAGTACGATGATGGGCTTGATGTGCTCTGCTTCTGCGGCAATCAAGGCCCGCGTGAGCTGCATTTCAGAGAACTCAGGCTCAGCTGCGAGCAAGATAAGCACTTGGTCTAAGTTGGCAGCGAAGGATTTGGTACGTATCTCATCTTGTCGATAAAACAAGTTGAGACGCGGCTCTACTTTTTCGATCGTGCCTTCGTCTGAACTGGCCAGCCATTGCACACGATCGCCCACCACGACTTGGCTTTTCTTGCCGCGTGGATGGCAAATACGACGCTCGCCGTCGGGTGTTTCTACCACGCAGTGACGTCCGTGGCTGGCCACCACAAGGCCGGTTTTTTTCATGCCGCCATCCGTGCCAAGCGTTGAGACGCGGGCGGATGCGAGTAATAGAAGGCCACATACCAAGGGTCGGGCGTGAGGGTGGATGCATTGTCTTTGTACAGCTTGAGCAGCGCGCTGGCTAACGCTTGCCCATCGCTGTGAGCGACGGCATAGGCGTCAGCTTCAAACTCAAATTTACGTGAGCGTCTGGCCGACAAGGGCGAAACAAAAAATGTAAATAAAGGCAGTACCAACATGAACAACAGTAAGGCCAAGGCGCTGTTATTGCCGCTTAAATTGGGCAGTACGCCCAGACCGGCGTAGAACCAAACTTGTTGCGACACCCAGCCCAATAAGGCGAGGCCCGCGAGGCTAGTGGCAAAACTGGTGGCCATCATTTTCAAGATATGGCGGTGCTTGAAGTGGCCCAACTCGTGCGCAAGCACGGCCTCCATCTCGTCCCCGTTGAGTTGCGCAAGCAAGGTGTCAAAAAACACCACGCGTTTGGCGGCCCCTAAGCCGGTAAAGAAGGCGTTGGAGTGGGCCGAGCGTCGACTGCCGTCCATCACAAAAAAACCTTTGGCGGTGAAACCAGAACGGTTCATCAAGGCGGTGACGCGCGCTTTCAGCGTGGCATCTTCCAGCGGTGTGAATTTGTTAAACAAAGGCATGATGACGTTGGGGGCAATCCACATCACAAACAGCTGGTAGATCACCAGTGCCGCCCAGGTATAGAGCCACCACAGAGCGCCACCGGCTTGCATGAGCCACAGCACGAGCCAAAGAATGGGCAAGCCCAGCACCATGCCCACCAACAAGCCTTTGAGCATGTCGGTCACCCACAGCTTGGGCGTGGTGTTGTTGAAACCAAAGCGTTGCTCAATTCCAAAGGTTTGGTACAACGACAAGGGGAGCCCGATCAAGCTGCCGATCAAGGTAAAGCTCACCACCAACGCCACTTGCTGGCCCATGCCTTCGCCCAGCCAATTGAGAGTGACTTGATTGAGCAGGTCTAGGCCGCCGAGCAGGGTCCACGCCATGAGTGTGATGGCATCTAACGCCAAATCGATCAAGCCAACGCGCGATTTCGCCAGCGTGTAGTCGGCCGCTTTTTGATGCGCTTCGAGGCTGATGGTGTGTGCAAAAGCATCCGGCACGTGTGCGCGGTGCTGTGCCACGTGGCGGACTTGGCGGCCGCTGAGCCAAAGTTTGGTGAGCAGGTTGGCCACCAGCACGGCAGCCAGTGCCAAGGTCATCGCGAGAGAAGGGTTCGTCATGGTGGGTGAGTTTAGATGAAGCGGGCGCTGTGTGATGGGCGACAATCTGACCTATGTCTGAAGTTGCTACTACCCCTCTGTCGCCTGCCGTTCCTCAACTTGCCAAGTCCGACTTGAACTTGGTTTGGCTCGATTGCGAAATGTCTGGCCTTGACCCCGAGCGCGAGCGTTTGCTCGAAATTGCCGTCATCGTCACCAACCCCGATTTATCTGTGCGTATTGAAGGCCCTGTGTTTGTGATTCATCAAAGCGACGAGTTACTCAGCAAGATGGACGCTTGGAACAAAGGCACCCATGGCAAGAGTGGTTTGATTGACAAAGTCAAAGCATCCACCGTGACAGAAGAGCAAGCGCAAGAGCAGCTCATCGCCTTCATGAAGCCCTATGTCTCCAAAGGCGTCTCGCCCATGTGCGGCAACACCATTGGGCAAGACAGGCGCTTTTTGAATAAATACATGCCCAAGCTCGAAGCTTGGTTTCACTACCGCAACGTGGATGTGAGTACGCTCAAAGAGCTGTCACGCCGCTGGAAACCGGAAGTTTTGAACGCCTTCAAAAAGGCCCAAAAGCACACTGCGCTGGCCGATGTGCATGAATCTATCGACGAAATGTTGCACTACCGAGAGCACTTTTTGAAGTTGGATTAGGTGAAAACCCGAATCCGTGCCATAATTGCGGTCTTCACTACAAAACGTAGTGAATTTGTACATCTCCCTTCATTCACCGGGCTCACCAATTGAGCCCCACGCACTGAATAAACCCCTAGCGGGTCAGAGCAGGTTCCGTTTGATGGTTGATGTTTTTTAACCTAGAACGGAGCAGCCGCACAACTTGCGGCGCTCACGTGCGAGAAAAAATCATGACTGACACTTTGAATGTGACAGGCGAATTTGCGCCTGCCGAAATTATTTCTATGCCCGCTCAAGACGCGGTTTCCACTGACAGCGTTCACGCTGAAGTGGCTGTTGAACAAGCAGACGTGCCTAACGGTTTCGTCGAACTGGGCTTAGCACCTGAGTTGGTGCAAGCTGTGGCTGACTTGGGTTACACCCAGCCGACCAGCGTTCAGCTCAAAACCATTCCTTTGGCTTTGCCATCGGCCAATGCTGACGCCAAAATCGGTTACATCGATTTGATGGTGTCTAGCCAAACAGGCAGCGGCAAAACAGCCGCCTTCTTGTTGCCCGTGTTGCACACATTGCTTCAACAACAAGCCGAAGCCGAAGCCGCTGACAAAGCCGCTTGGGACAAGCTCGTGGCTGACGCTGCTGCCAATGGTGAAGAGTCCCCTAAGCGCGCTAAGCGCAAAGACCCGACCAACACACGTAACTTCAAAGCACCTACACCCGGCGCTTTGATTGTTTGCCCAACCCGCGAATTGGCTCAACAGGTGGCACATGACGCGATCGACTTGGTCAAGCATTGCCGTGGTTTGCGTGTGGCCAACGTGGTGGGCGGTATGCCTTACCAGTTGCAGATCGCCAAATTGCAAAATGCTGACTTGGTGGTGGCAACCCCAGGTCGCTTGCTCGACTTGCAACGCTCCATGCAAATCAAATTGGACAAAGTTCAATTCTTGGTGGTGGACGAAGCTGACCGTATGTTGGATCTCGGTTTCTCGGATGACTTGGCTGAAATCAACCAACTCACCATTGACCGCAAGCAAACCATGATGTTCAGCGCCACTTTCGCGCCGCGCATTCAACAGTTGGCCACACGCGTGATGCGTCAACCCCAACGCATTCAAATTGACTCACCTCAAGAGAAGCACAGCAACATTCGCCAAGTGCTGCATTGGGCTGACAACGCGCAACACAAGCGCCGTTTGTTGGATCACCTCTTGCGTGACACCACCATCAACCAAGCCATCATCTTTGCCAGCACCCAAATCGAGTGCGACGGCTTGGCGAATGACTTGCAACAAGAAGGCTTCTCGGCTGTTGCTTTGCACGGCGCGTTGAGCCAAGGTTTGCGTAACCGTCGTTTGATGGCTTTGCGTCAAGGTCAAGTGCAGTTCTTGGTGGCGACAGACGTTGCCGCCCGCGGCATTGACGTGCCTACCGTGACACACGTGTTCAACTTTGGCTTGCCTATGAAGTCAGAGGATTACACCCACCGCATCGGTCGTACCGGTCGTGCAGGCCGTGACGGTCTGGCTGTGACTTTGGCCGAATTCCGCGACAAGCGTAAGATTTTTGACATCGAAGCCTACACACGCCAGCAGTTCACTGCTGAAGTGATTCCAGGCATGGAGCCTACACAACG
>Ga0007794_10000161_pt1 | contig 21375 bp, 21 predicted proteins | sample CryBogmetaGMA5M_FD_60365 | JGI IMG/M metagenome (GOLD analysis project Ga0007794, IMG submission 60365) | Freshwater microbial communities from Crystal Bog, Wisconsin, USA - MA5M | ecosystem: Environmental > Aquatic > Freshwater > Lake | place: Crystal Bog, Wisconsin, USA | collected 2009-07-06
GTGGCCAGCGATGTGATTGAAACGCCAGAACAAATTGCCGACACCATTGGCATGGCGTTGAAATATGTGCCTAAGAACCGTTTGATTGCTTGCACCAATTGCGGCTTGGCACCGATGAGCCGCGAGGTGGCGGTGAAGAAACTAGAGGCCTTGGCAGCAGGCGCTGCTTTGGCGCGTCAGCGTTACGCTTAAAAGTTAAGCGCAGCTGCTATCACCGCAGCTGCCGTTGCCGTGGATTTCGTTTTCTGGCAAGGCATTGGCTACTGCCCTAGGTCTTAGTTTTGAACCAGAACTTACTTTGCAATTTGCATCACTCCAGGCAACCACAACGATATTTCCGGGATGTAAGTGATGGCGATCAGCGACAGGAATAAGGGGATCAACCAAGGCATGATCGCTACCGTGGTTCTTTCGACGGACAACTTAGAAATACGCGCTAAAACGAATAAAACCATGCCGAGTGGGGGATGCAGTAATCCAATCATCAAATTTAGTACCATGATCAACCCAAAGTGAATGGGATCAATACCTAGCTTCAATACGATGGGCAACAAAATCGGCACCAAAATCGTGATTGCCGCAGTCGTGTCGATGAAGCACCCTACCAGCAGTATCAGCAGGTTTGCCAGCAACAAAAACTCCCATTTGCTTTGTGTAACGCTTAGGATCCAGTCGGCCAGCATTTGCGCCGCTTGGCTGGTCGTGAGTAACCAAGCAAAAATCGACGCGGCAGTGACGATAAACAACACACTGGCGGTGGTCTCAACTGTGTCGAAAGTCGCCTTGGCCAAGCTCTTAAATGTCATTGACCGATAGCGCATCAAACCCAAAAACAGGGCCCAGATGACAGCCGCCATTGCTGCCTCAGTTGGTGTGAACCAACCCATGGTCATGCCGCCGATCAAAATGACTGGGGCCATCAAAGCCATCACAGCCGAAAATTTGAAATACCAGTCCGCTAAAAGGAGTGCGGTCATGGCACCACCTACAGCGTAATTGACCGACACACCGGCTAACGTTAGCAGCCAGATCGTCAAAGGGAAAAGGAAAACAACCAAGATTTCAACCCCAGCGCTGCCCAACGCTCTCCATGAGAACAAAACATCACCGCCCCAGTTGTTTCGGCGTGCAATGAAGGCAACAGTTCCCATCATGAACAGCATCATCACCAAGCCCGGCAAAATTCCTGCAAGAAATAGCGCACCGATGGAGACGTTGGCCATCATCCCGTAAATCACAAAGGGCAGAGATGGGGGAAAGATCGGCCCCAAAGTGGCTGATGCGGCTGTCACGCCGACCGCAAATTCCGGGCTGTACCCATGGTCTTTCATCGCCTTGATCTCAATGGTGCCTAGGCCGGCTGCATCCGCGATGGCGGTGCCAGACATACCGGAAAAGATAACTGATCCAACAATATTGACCTGTCCTAGACCACCCTTCATCCAGCCCACGAGCGCCACCGCAAATTTGTAAATACGTCCGGTGATACCAGCGATATTCATCAGGTTGCCGGCAAGTATGAAGAATGGCACAGCCAATAGAGGAAAACTCTCTACGCCAGAGATCATCCGCTGAGCGACGATCACATCCGGCACCGACCCAGTGATCAAGATATATAACAGCGATGCGATCGCCATGGCCATGGCCACTGGCAAACCAATCAGCATTAAGCCAAGGAAAGAGCCTATAAGTATTGTCATTCGTTATGCCTCAGAGCCGTCGTAAGCTTGTGGTTTCTCAAGTGCCGAAAAACCAAGTTTCCAGTTTCTCAAAGTGATTTGCCCAGCGCGGAAAACCATCATTGCAAAGCCGAACAAGGCCAACCAGTAGATGATGTTTTTTGGCCAATTGAGGGTAGTCATTCTTTCATCACCGACCAACTCGATGTATTTGAATACTAGATAAGTCAGGTATGTCAGGAACACGAGTCTTATTAAGTCCACTAGAGTTGCAAAAAAGCGAGAGGCTGAAGATGGAAGATATCGATAGAGCAAATCGACCTGAATATGGCGGTCCTTTCGGACACAGGTGGAAGCACCAATAAAGACGAGGGCAATCAGGCAGTTGGTAGCCAGCTCTTCAGTCCAAGCCAAAGAGTTGTTGAGTGCGTATCGGGTAAAGAACTGGAGGAAGACAAGTACCACCATGATCCAGAAGACGCCCAAAGTCATCCAGTCGTCAAAACGGTAATCAGACAAGTCCGTATTCAGTTGGTCTGCCTCGTCAAAGCTGTGTGCCAACTCTTCGACGCTGGCTTGGGCCTGGGCTGATGTTTTATCCATGCGGGGAACCTTCAAGAATGAATTCAAACGTAAGTCGGGGACGGATCACTCGATCCCTGACGAGTAGCAACTTAGCGTGGCGAGGCTACTTGATGTTCTGAATGCGATCCCAGTCAGCCTTGCGATAGCCGAAGTCTTCAAATTTGACACTCTTAAGCACGGAATCTCGGAAATCATTGCGATCTACCTCCGTTACCGAGATGCCTTTTTTCTTGAAAATGTCCACCATTTGTTTTTCGCGTGTCACTAGGTCTGCTGATGCTTTTTCAGACGCCTCTTGAGCGATGTCAGTCATGATCTTTTTCTCTGCATCGGTTAACTGCTTCCAAAGCTTACCTGACACCACGATGTTCAAGTGTTCGACGATATGCCCGGTTAGGATAATGTTCTTTTGTACTTCATAGAACTTCTTTGCTTCTATGGTGGTTAACGGATTTTCTTGAGCCTCAACAGTCCCGTTTTGTAATGCCAGATAAACCTCTGCAAAAGCTATAGGCGTTGCATTGGCACCGCAGGCACGAGGCATAGCCAAGTAGACCGGGGTATCAGGCACGCGCATTTTCAGGCCTTTCAGGTCGGCGCACTTGGTAATCGGTTTGTTTGCCGTAGTTTGGCGCGTGCCGTAGTACATCGAACTAAGAATTTGGTGACCTGTTTTTTCTGCATAACCTTTATTCAGGTCCTTGTAGACATCGCTTTTGAAAAATTTAAGCAGATGATCAACGTCCCTGAAGGTGTAGGGATAGTAGGTCACACCGATGGGGGCGTAACTCTTCGTGGCAAAACCGGCGCCAGTGACAATGATGTCAACAGTACCAAGCGTCAGTCCTTGGTTTAAGTCGTTTTCTTTGCCTAATTGGGATGCTGGATAGACATCAGCCGAGTATTTACCGTTGGTACGTGTGCTCAGTTCATTGGCTGCCCACACGGACCATATATGGAACGGCTCAGACGTTTCCATGATGTGAGCCCATTTCAGCTTCGTTTGTGCAAATGCGCCACTTGCGCAACTCGCAACAACAGATGCGAGCAATAGTTTTTTCCATAATTTCATTTTTGTCTCCTAGTGATTGAGTTAGCGAACGGATAACCTGGTACAGATTTCTTGAAACTTTCACTGGCATCACTCGCTCTGCCTCCTGATTGGGGTAGAGATTGAGTGCTTAAGAGCCCGAGGGATCGAAGGTGATGTTCTGCGTTTTAACGATATTTTTCATTCGATCGAGCGCCGCTTTGATCTCCGCGCCAAACTCGGCCGATGTGGTTCCAGTCGGCTCCGAGCCGCTCTGAACGATACGTTCTTTCACCTCGGGAAATGCCAACACCTTCAGGGTTGCCGCATTCAGTTTCTTGACAATGTCATCGGGTGTTTTGGCTGGCGCAACCAAGCCATACCAGACAGCGTCGTTGATTGGTTTGAGCCCAAGCTCTGCATAGGTAGGTACGTTGGGTAATGATTCGAGTCGTTTGTCCCATGCCACCGCAATTGGGCGTAAGCGATTGCTTTGGATCTGAGCAAGAGAGCCTGGCAAACTATCGAAAAACAGCTCAACATGACCGCTCATCACATCGGTCAACGCGGGGCCTGACCCACGGTAAGGAATGTGTAGCAGTTCTGTGCCCGTCAACGCTGTGAACAGCGCGCCAGTGAGGTGATGGACGCCGCACGTGCCGCCGCTGGCATAGCGGACCTTGCCCGGATTCTTCTTGAGATAAGCGTGAAGTTCTTGGTAGTTTTTAGCAGCAACACCAGGAAACATCGTCAACACGTTGGGCGTGCGGGCGAGGTTGCTGATGGGCGTAAAGTCTTGTACTGCGTCGTAACCCCCTTTCGGATTGCAAGCAGGGTTGGCTGCGTGTGTGCCGACAGTCGCGATGCCAAGTGTGTAGCCATCGGGGGCTGACTTAGCGATCGCCGTTGTACCAACGCTCCCGCCGCCACCACTTCGGTTTTCTACCACCACCGGCTGACCCAACTCCTTACTCAGCGCCTCTGCCACGATACGGCCAACAATGTCAGTTGCCCCGCCCGGCGGGAAGGGAATGATCATCTTGATGACTTTATTTGGGTAGCTTTGTGCCTGGACTGATATGGCAAGGGTCAGGCCAGTGATCAACGCGAGCAGAGTTTTATAGAGAGGCATTTTTATCTTTCACATTTAAAAATCACATTTATTTTTTTCTAGGATTATGTGTCTTCAACATTAGTATATGTGTCGACACTTTAATGTCAATATGTAAATTAAATTAAATATATGCATACACATTGGGGTTTTCACCAGTTTTTTATCTATTCTGCGATTTTCTTTAGATTCGAGCGCTTAAGCGCTCAGCCAAGCACCGCTGCAGATCAGAACCGGTTTGTGTTCGCCAGCCAGATAAGAAGCGGGCAAAGCAGAGTAAATGCTGCGGTCGACACTAAAACAGCCCCAGCCGCTATGTCGCCGTAGGCGCTGAAACGTTGGACATAGATGCAGTTGACGATCGCGACTGGCATGACAAATTGCAACGTCATCACGCTGGCCACGAGCGGCGGTAGATCGATCAGGTGAATAACCAACGCTCCGGCAAGCAGACCGATCAGCAGGCGCAATGCACCAAGCACAGCGCCCTTGTGAATGCCTGCGCGTGAGACGGTGGCGAGCGCGTATCCTAGGTTCAGCAACATCAGCGGCACAGCGAGCGAGCCTACCAACCGTGCGCTTTCGATTAAAGGTGCGGGTGCCGCAACGTCAGCTGTCCGCAGAGCAACGACCAGCAGACAGGCGAACAAGATGCCTTTCGGCAAAGGTTGAGAGCGGTTGCCGCCCAGGCTCATCACCCAGACACCCAGTGTGTGCTGGACCATTGAGTTCACCCCAAAGAATACGACCGCGACTGCCAGGCCCATGTCTCCGAAAGCCAGTTGTGCAATGGGAAGTCCGAGATTGCCGGTATTGGGAAATGTCAGCGCGGGCCCGAGCGTTCGTGCCGGCAGGCTGAGGCTGCGCAGGGCTATGGCACTGAACACCGCCGCGAATGCCAGCCCCAGCAATGTGCCAGTCCCGACTTCAAGCAACTGCAGGTTGTCAAGCTGCGTCGACATGAGTGTGTGGAATACGAGCGCGGGTGTGCAGACGACAGTCGCCAACATGGCGATGAAATCGGCTGGGTAGGGCTGCTTTCGCAAGCCCAAAATCGCACCGATGCTGGTACAACAAACAACAGGTAACAAAAGCGTCGCCATCTTGGCATAAACGCCCAGCCATAAAAAAACCGTCATGCGGAATGGTGCGTCTGCGTCAGCAGCATGTCTGCAGCGCGCTCGGCAATCATCAACACGGTGGCATTGGTGTTGGTCGACGTTATATATGGCATGACTGAACCGTCGATCACCCGCAGCTGCTTAATGCCATGCACGCGCAAGTTGGCGTCGACGACAGCGCCAGCTGAAGGGTCGGGGCCCATCTGGCAGGTGCCAACACCGTGATAAACGGTCGATCCGTTGTCGCGTGCGTACTGCAGCAGTGCCTCATCTGAGTCCGCATGTGAGCCAGGTACGGTTTCGCCAACAACGAAGGGCGTGAGTGATGGCTGCTTGGCCAATTCGCGACCGATACGCAGCCCGGCAACCACCGTCTGCCTATCAAGAGGGGTGTTCAAATAATGTGGTGCGATAGTTGGCGCTTGGGCACTATCGTTTGAGGTGATGTGCACATCGCCACGGCTTTCTGGGCGCATCTGCCACACGCCGAACGACAGGCCCGGCTTGTCTTCGAGTTCTCCAATGCGGCCTTCCTTAAAGCTGCCCGGGGCGATCACGAATTGCACGTCTGAGCGAGTAGCAAGACCAGTCGAGGCGAATGCACCAATCACAGCTGCGCTGTAGGTCAATATCCCGTCGCCGCTAACCACATATTTCGCCACTTCTTTGGCCAGTGCGGCGCCGTGCGAGCGTTCGTTAGCGGTCGCGACACCTTGGATGCGAAAGCACAAGCGAGTCACGTAATGGTCTTGCAGGTTGTTGCCTACGCCGCCTAAGGGGACTTGCGTGCGGATGCCCGCGTTGTCTAGTACGTTCGTATCGCCGATGCCACTCAGTTCCAGAAGGTGTGGCGTGCCGATCACGCCTGCGCTGAGAATCACCTCCTTGCGCGCTTTCACTGAAACGGTCTGTCCGTTGTCACGCCGACATTCGACGCCGGTGGCCGTGCGCTGAGATCCTTCGCCCTCCATCCTGATTCGCTGCGCGGACAAGTCGGTGAGTACGCTTAGGTTATGGCGTGAGGTGATAGGCCACAAATAGCCCCGTGCCGCGCTTGAGCGAGTCCGGCCCTGGCGTGTCTGCTGGTAGTACCAAATAGATGGTCCGTGGGTAGTGGCATTGGGGTCATCGACCATCTCCAGTCCTAGTTCTGCCCCGGCCGTCATCACCTTCGCGCATACCGCCGGTGGCGAAGAGACCCGCGTCACCTGGATCGGACCACTGCTACCCCGACGTGAGTCCTGCCCATCTTGCCAGGTCTCGGAGCGGGCGTAGTAGGGCAGGCAATTGGCGAAATTCCAGCCTGCTGCGCCACTTGTTTCCCAGGCGTCTATATCGGCAGAGAAGGGCCGCACGTAAAGCAGGCCGTTGATGGAACTCGAACCGCCCAAGCCTCTGCCGCGAGGGAACAAAATTTCGCGATCGCTTGCCTGTGCCTCGGGTGCCGTTTTGTAGCCCCAGGTGATGCTGGGATGGTCAAGTAAACGAAGGAAACCGGCAGGAATGTGAATCAATGGATGTCGGTCACGCCCGCCCGCCTCGATCAATACCACTGTGTTTTTGCCGTCAGCCGAAAGACGGTTGGCGAGCACACAGCCGGCTGTACCAGCGCCGACGATAACGTAGTCGGCCATGATTTCTTTGTTGATGGAGTTCATCAGCTTACCTTGCTGTTTGAGCCAATACGGCGTCATTGAGACGTGACCCTTTGACGATGCCCTCTCGCATCAGCGCATCAATCTCGCTGGCGGCAAAGCCATATTCAAGAAGGACTTCTTCGCTGTGCTCGCCGAGTACTGGGGGTGGACGTCGCACTTCCACCGGTGTGCCATGCAGCGTCAGTGGATTGGCTATATTGGTCATGGGGCCTGCGACGGGATGGTCGAAGTGAAGAACCGCACCGGTGTGTTTGATCTGCGGGTCAGTCGTGAGGGCTGTGTGGTAGTCCTGAACCGCGGCGCATGGCACGTCGGCCTCTGACATGGTTTTGACCCAATAGGCTGCTGGCTGCTTCACGAAAGCATCTTCCAGTATCGCGTCCAGCAAATGGCGATTGGCGGTGCGTTGGGTGTTGTTGATGAAGCGTTCGTCAACCATGAGATCCATACGATCCAGAACGCGGCACAGATTGGTCCAAAACTTTTCAGTGAAACAGGCGGCAAAGAAATATTTACCGTCTGCACCTTCATAGTTCCGATAAGGAACCATCGTCGGATGTCCACTACCGAGCCTTGAGGGTGCTTTGCCACTGCGGATGGTCTCGCCGTCGCGTGGAATAGTGCTGAACAACGCGGCCGCCAACAAGGAGGTGTCCATCCGTTGACCAATCCCTGTGCGCTCGCGATGCAGCAGGGCGGTGGTGATGCCAAAAGCCATCATCGCTGCAGCACCAAAATCGGGAAGTGGCGCACCCAAGCGGACTGGCAGGCCATCGGCCTCACCGGTCATGTCCATCAAACCCGCTACGGCTTGCACGATCGGGTCGTTCGCTGGCCAAGCCGCTAACGGCCCGCTTTGTCCAAAGGCAGAGGCACTTGCGTAAATGATCTGCGGATTGATGGCCCTTACGGCTTCGTAACCTACGCCTAAGCGATCTACTGTGCCAGGGCGGAAGTTCTCAACAATAACGTCAGCCGTTTTTGCCATCCGCAAAAAAACCGCCTTGCCTGCTGGTGACTTCAGATCGAGTCGCAAGCTTCGTTTATTTCTGTTCTGCGACATGAACTGCACGCTTTCGCCGTTCACGAATTGATTACCTAAGTCACGTGCGAGATCGCCGTGGGCTGGTTCTTCAACCTTGATAACGTCAGCGCCCAGATCGCCAAGCAGCATGGTGCCAACCGGACCCGCTGTCATAACGCTCAAATCAAGGATGGTGTAGCCGCTCAACGGCATCGGTTTAGTTTGTTCGCTCATCGCGGTGTCTCCTAGCTTTTTGGACTTTCTCAGCTGAGAACAGCCCGTTTCTCAACTTATCAATCGGCTGCTGGGTAAGCCATAGGTGTGAACAGGCTTTGGCCGTTTTGGGCTCGTGTTTGCACGAAGGCGCGACCATATTCAGCGTCATTGCGCTCCAGGTAGTCTGTGCGGAGATGGCCGCTACGGGTTTCTCGGCGTTGCAGGCAAGCTTCCAGAATGACCGTTGCCGTCGTCGCCATATTCTGCAGTGTTAGCACTTCAGGCAGGGTCGCCCGCGTGGCGCCACCGCCCTGGTCGAATGACGTTTCGATGTCTCGCGCCACCTTCAGTGCAGCGTTCAATCCAGACTCATTTTTTTCGACCAGTGCATGCTGCTGCATTGCGGATTGCAAAGACTGAATGCTGCTTGCTAAGTCCAAATTAGCGTTGGGGGTCAACGCAAGTCGCAGCCTTTCGACAACTGTATCGCCCACGATGGATGTCGTTGCAGCACTATCTCTCGCATGGCGGCCAGCCGCATCACCCGCCCGGTGTCCGAACACTTGCCCCTCAGCGAGTGAGTTGCCGCCTGGTCGATCCGGACCCCGAACTCCGCCTGCCAACTCGCCGATGACATGCACGCCTGGAATTGTGGACCTCGCATCAGCGTCAATCATGCGAACGCCGCCGTTCAGGCATTGGAAAGCGATGCCCACGTTCATCGCGTCCTTTTGGGGGTCAATGCCGTTGGCCTGCATCCAGCGCATGGTATTGGGAATCGTCGCTTGCAGCCTCTCGGGCGGGACATGGGCCAACGAGAAGTTGATCGTGCCGAGATCATTGCCGCGGCCAGCTGCGATTTCCGAAGCGATAGCGATGTCGATGTAACGCGACACGTTGCTCACTGTGAAAGGGAACACCTTTTCGTCCATCACTTCGGTTTGACTGACGCCCTCTGGCAGGTAGTCGGGTAGAAATTCGTGGCCCTGTGAATTCGTCATACGTGGATGCAGCACGAAACATGATTTTGAAAAAAGTTGGACATAGGGATGAATCAGCGCTGGCCCAAACTGGTGAAACTCCATGTTGACGAGTTCAGCCCCTGCGCGAAATAGCACGGCCTGACCGTCGCCGGTCATTTCAGCGGTCGACACCTGCTGCGAGAACAAACCATGTGCGCCGCCGGTGCCCAACACCACCGATTTGGCATGTACTACAAGCCAAGTTTGGCTCGACACATCAAACGCCAGAACGCCGGCTGCATGCCCTTGTGCATCGCGCAATAGATCGACCAATCCGGCTGGTGCGCGCACCTTCACGCCTCGCTGGACTGCTTGAGCATTGAGTGCCTCGACAAAGGCCTTTCCGGTTTTTCCTGATACACCCAGCGCCCTTGCATAGCTGCCAAAGTCGCTCTGTATCAGCTTGTAATCAGTGGCGTTACCCAAGGCGACTTTTTCAGCCTTTGCCCGATCGAAGGACACACCATATGCAATTAGGTCGTCAATACGCTTGGGCGCGTCTTCGGCGAGAACGCGCACCAAGTCGCGATCGATAAAGCCATTGGCAGCAGCCATGGTGTCACGGTAATGGACATCGGGGCTGTCAGCTGTAGCACCAAAGCCGGAAGCACCCATGCTCATGATTTCGCTGGCGCCGTGCACCGTGCTTCCACCCATGCCGAGGGGAGCCTTAACTAGCATCAGCACGTCGACGCCAGTCAATCGCGCCGACAGCGCCGCGCGCGACGCCGCTCCTCCGCCACCGACGACAACGACGTCGGTGTAGAGCTCCTCTATGCTCAGCCCTAGGGCTTTCAGTTCTTCAACAATGTGTTGGCTCATGATTCGACTGCCTATGACTTGAGACTGCGCGCCACGATGTTGCGCAGGATCTGATTGGTGCCGCCAAAGATTTGGAACAGCTTTGATTCACGGTAATGGCGCTGCATCGGGTACTCCATGGCGTAGCCATTGGCTCCCATGATTTGTAGACCGTCGGTGGCGACCTTTACATAAACGTCAGACGCGAAGTACTTAGCCTGCGACGACTCGGCATCGCATGGTTGGCCATCAACCAGCAATTTGGCCGCGCGATACGCCATCATTCGCGCCGCATCGACCTGAGTCTGCATGTCAACCAACATGTGGGACACAACTTGGAAATCGAACACCGGCTGGCCGAACTGTTTACGGTCGAGCGCGTACCAGCGTGCCAGGTCCACCGCTGCCTGCGCCGCGCCTACACACATGGCCGATAAGGCGATTCGCTCTTTGGCGAGTACGGCGGTCAGCCGCTTCCAGCCCATGTGGAGCTCGCCGATGACTAGTCGCTTGGGTACCCTCACGCCAACATAGTTGACTTCACAGGTACGGATGGCACTGCCACCGAGCAGTTCAATCGGGCGGATTTCCAGCCCCGGGGTATCGCTCGGCACTAGGAACAGACTGATGCCGTTGTGTTTCGTGGCTTCCTTATCGGTCCGCACGGCGGTGAGAATGTACTTGGCCTGCATAGCGCCGGTGATCCACATCTTTGTGCCGTCGATGATGAAGTCATCACCGTCAGCTATGCCACGCGTGGTTAGGGATGCGGCGTCCGAGCCTGAACCGTTTTCACTCAGCGCGAACGCTAGCCAGCCTTGCCCATTGGCTAACGGCGGCAGGACTTCGGCTTTGATTTCTTCGCTCGCAAAACGCGCTACTGCGCCGCCCACCATATTGATGTTGGCATTCCAAAAGCGACTCAGCGCGATGCTGTGGTAAGCCGCCACTTCAAGGAATGCTGTCATGTCCATGTAATCACCGATGCCCCCATAGGCTTCGGGTAGGGTGAGTGCAAACCATCCTTGCTCGACGCCAACCTCAATCAGTTCCTTCGGAAAGCGCTTTTCTTGATCGCACGCGCTGATGTACTCTGGGCTGGCATGCTTAGCTAGCACGCGGTTGATGCTGCGTCTGAACTCGAACTGCTCTTCGTTCAAATAAGGGCGCAAGTCGGCACGCTCAAGCATGGCTAATGTGTATTCGGGATTCATAGCGTTGGTCCGTATGGGTTGATCAGAGGGTGTGTTTCATGCCGCGGTGTGCAGCTTCTGGTTTAGATCTACATTGCGCAGCACTGTTGAGCGGCTTCGGGCGCCAGCCATTAGGAATGCAAGATCTGAACCGCTTAGGATCAGCCGTGCGCCCTTGTGGATGTACTCTGTCATTAGCGCCTCGTCGTACACCCCCCCCACGCCGGCGACTTTGCCGTGTCTAACGCAGGCGGCAAATACAGTGTCTAGCGTTGCCTTCAGGCTCTCGTGACCCAGTTGGCCTGGTACGCCAAGTTCGGCCGCCATGTCTGTGCAGCCCACCAGCAAAACATCGATACCAGGCACGGCTGCAATAGCATCGACGTTGTCCAGTCCTTCGACTGTCTCGATCATCGCCACCACCAGCGTTTCAGCGTTGATCAGTGACACTGTTTCGGGCACCGGCAACGGCATGAAACGTGTTTGTGGAAGGCTGCCTGGGATTGAGCGGCGACCAAGCGGTGTGAAGCGGCAAAAGTCGACGACTGCGTGCGCTTGTTCAACCGTGCTGACGTGCGGAATCACAATACCTTGAGCGCCTGTGTCAAGCAGTCGGGTGCTGTGGAACGCCTCATGCGCAGGAACCCGAATCATTGGCGTGATGCCTACAGCAAGCGCCGCCTGACAAATCTGTGCTGCGGTATCCACACTCATTGAGTTGTGTTCCATGTCGATGAACAACCAGTCGAAGTCGCAGCTTTTAGCGATCTGTGCTATGTCAACAGTGCGGGCCTGGCGCAGACCCATTCCCAGCGCAAGCTCGTTGTTCAGAATGCGTTGTTTTGCGCGATTTGCAATAATTTTCATGTCTATATCCTTAAATTTTCTTATAAATGTTTGCGCGATCAGTCTGCATCTGTCGGCATCGCGACGTTGACGAATTTGGTGTCGAGGTAGTCACGAATCGCATGCGGTCCCCCTTCACGTCCAAAGCCGCTATCTTTTGATCCACCAAATGGTGTTTCTGCCGTGGCGGCAACGAAAGTGTTGACGCCGATAACGCCGGCCTGCAGGCGATCGACTGTCGCGTGGGTTTTGGTCAGCGAACGCGTGAACACGTAGGCGGCCAGCGCAAAAGGTAGGCGGTTAGCTTCGGTTATCACCTCGTCCAGCGTCGAGAAAGTGGTCAAGGTTCCGATTGGGCCAAATGGTTCGTCATTCAGCACTGAGTCGTTGGGTTGCAATTGTGTGAGCCACGTCGGCTCAAAAAAGTAGCCGCGTTCCATGCCCCTTGGACGCTTTCCCCCAGACAGAACACGGGCACCCCCGGATACAGCTTTGTCAACCATTTGCTCGACTGCGTCCCGACGGCGTTGGGTGGCCAATGGGCCAAGATCGGTTGCATCGTCGAGTGGGGATCCAACGCGAAGCGCGCGCGTCGCAGCCATCAACTTCTCTTCGACCTCCCTGGCAATCGACTCGTGCACGTAAAAGCGCGTGGGTGAAGCACATACCTGACCTGCGTTGCGGAACTTGCCGGGAGCAGCCATGGCAGCGAAGGCGTCAATGTCGGCATCGGCATGCACAATCACCGGCGCATGGCCGCCCAATTCCATGCTGACGCGCTTCATGGTGACGGCTGACTGTTCGACGATCTGACGGCCGATCGGCACGGATCCGGTAAAGCTGACCTTGGCGACAAGTGGGTCGTTCATGATCGTTGCTGTGATTTCCGCCGGACGACCGATCACCAGATTGATGGCCCCCTTAGGGAAGCCTGCATCTTCGAAACACTTGATGAGGGCCATGGTTGCACCGGCCGCTTCGTTGGATGGACGAATTACCAGCGTATTACCTGCGGCCAAGGCCGGTGCAATTTTGCGGGACAGGAGCAACAACGGGAAATTCCAAGGCACAAATGCGGCGACGACACCCAGTGCCTCCATGTGCACCAGATAACGGTCACCCTTAACGCGGCTCTCGTAACTCATGCCAAAGATGCGGCGAGCCTCATCAGCGAACCAGTCGACTGACTCGGCCGATGACTTTGCTTCGCCCACTGCCTGCCGGATAGGTTTGCCGGTCTCCAACGCAACCAAGTGGCCCAGTTTTTCCGCACGCTCGTTGATAAAAGTAGCTGCACGTCGTAGCAGCGCAGAGCGGCTCCAAGCGCTCAATGCGCGCATGGATTCGCGCGCCTTGCCAGCGGCAGCGATAGCTTCGGTGACTTGTGCGGCACCAGCCAGTTTGATTTCCCCCAATGTGATTTCTGTTGCTGGGTTAATCATGGCAGAGGCACTCTCGCTGCCAGGGCGCCAAACGCCATCTATGAATTGTCCGTGTGAGGTGTATAGGTCTTGGAGTTCCATTGGATCCTAGTGAAGCAGTGTCTTGAAACAATTCAAGTGTAGCTATTATCTTGAATGTGTCAACACTTAATGTAATATTGCCTACATATATAGATTAATTGTTTCTCGATGTCTTGTAAACTAAGCGCAATTTAAACTTCACCACGCCCCATGAGCAAAGTTCCCTTGAGAGACGCAGATGTCATCGCCACGCGCTTAGATGAGATTCAGGAGAAGGTGCGCAGCATGATCGCCGATGGAACGCTGCAGCCTGGAGAGCGAGTTAACGAACAGGCGCTGGCAGCTCAACTAGGCGTAGGCCGAAATTCAGCGCGCGAAGCGCTTCGCTCGCTGGAGCGAAGTGGGCTGGTGCGCATCGTTCCCAATCGCGGCGCAGAAGTGCGTAAGGTTTCCCTAGAGTCAGCACTCGATCTGTACGATTTACGTGCCAGCATCGCTCGGACAGCCGGTAGGCTTGCCGCTTCGCGACTGGAGAACCAAGAGGATGCGCAGTTGTTGACGCTGATGGAACATATGGAGGTTGCGTTGAAGGCTCGGGACGGCGCCACATATCACAAGCTCAACAATAACTTCCATGATCTGCTGATGGCAATCACCAAGAACACACGCCTGATCGACCTTAACAACACAATTGAAGCGGAACTAAGCCTTTACTTGCGAAAGGGCGTCTACACCATGGCCCAGATGCAGCAATCACATAGCGAACACGGACGGCTGGTGGAGGCGCTGCGCAATGGCCAGGTTACAGAGTCAGCCGACTTGTTTGAAAGTCACATTCTCACCGGCAAGCAACGGATGCTTGATACCGTGACACGATCAGCGCCGGTTGCATGACAGTGTCATGCAGATCAAGCATTTAAGCGCAGCTGCTGTCACCGCAGCTGCCGCTACCGTGGATTTCATCTTTAGGCAAGGCATCAGGCGCTGAGACGATGCCAGTCTCAGCGTCATAGCCTACGCGGCGCAGGTGCAGGGCCAAAGCTGCATCCATGGTTTGGGCGTGTTGGGGAAACCAAATGCCCAGCTCGTGCGCCATTTGACGCATCACGGCCATGTCGCCCTTTTCGCGGCCACGACACAAGCCTTCGCGCATCACTTCCAGCACCACGTGGTGCTGTGTGGTGTGGCAGTTGGTGGACGAAAACTTGGTGTCTTTCATCCACTTGTCTTCGCCGCCAAAGTGCTCTTCGGTGTGCTCAATCAGCGCTGCAAAGCGCTCGGTCAAGGTGTCGTCATCGGCCAGTTCGGTGGCGGCCAACAAATCAACAAACTCGCGGTGCGTGTCGTCCATGAAGTCCAGCTCAAGGGACAAGGCGTCAGACCAAGCAAGGGTGACTTCGCGTGTGGGCAGTGTGGCGGTGAGGGTGTCGGACATCAGAGGCTTTGTAAAGAGGACGCTTTGTATTTTTTGTCGGTGCGTCAAGCTTAAGTTGAATCAACGGGCGTTACTTTGCGCTGGGTCAAACCCCGCGCAGCCAAGCTGCAAAACGGTGCAAATAACTGGGCTCGGCCATGAAGATGGCCAGCGTCACCGCGGCGTTTGCCACGCCGGTCCACAAGAAAATATCAGGAATGGTCAGGCCTGCGCTCAGCATGGCTCCGGCGATGAGCGAGCTGGCAATCATGAAGATGGCATTGATGATGTTGTTGGCCGCAATGATGCGGGCCACTTCGTGGGCTTTGCTCTCAATTTGAATGAGTGCGTACATGGGCACGCTGTAAATGCCGGTGAACAAGCTCAACAGCAGCAAATCGGCCATGATGCGCCAGTGCACAGTTTGTGCCACAAACGCGCTGACGCCCATCAGCTCGGACACGGGCAGTTGGCTAGCAGCCACGTACAAGTCCACCGCAAACAGCGTCATGCCGATGGCCCCTAGAGGACTCAGGCCAATTTCTACACGGCCTCGGCTGAGGTATTCGCACAAGAGGGCGCCGGCACCAATGCCCACCGAGAACAACACCAACAACAGCGAAGCCACTTGCGCATCACCATGCAACACCTCTTTGGCAAAGCTAGGAAATTGGCTTAAAAACACCGCGCCAAAAAACCACATCCAGCTGATGCCCAATAGGGTTTGAAAAACCTTGGGGTTGGCCCGCGCCAATCGCAGGTTACGCACGGTTTCGGTGATGGGGTTCCAGTTGATGGCCTCATCCGGGTGCGATGCCGTGAGCGGCGGAATGCGCCCACTCATCCAACGGCCCAACACGGCCACGGCCACACAAGCCACGGCCACTGTGGCATGGCCGACCTCTGGAATAGCCACCAACAAACCGCCCGCCACATTGCCTAGCAAGATGGCCACAAACGTGCCCATCTCGGTCATGCCGTTGCCGCCCGTCAGCTCGTGCTCATCGAGCACGCGCGGCAAGTACGAATATTTAGCCGGCCCAAACACGGTGGAGTGCAAGCCCATCAAAAAAGTGCACGCCAGCAGCACGGCGGCGTGCTGGGTCATAAAACCCACCGCGGCGAGCACCATGATGCCAATTTCACAGTTTTTCACCCACCGCATGATGACGGTGTGTTCGAATTTTTCGGCCAGCTGGCCACTGGTGGCCGAGAACAACAAATAGGGAAGGATGAACAGCGCCCCAATCACCAAGCCCGCTAAAGAAACGGGCAACCAGCTCACGCTGAGCTGGTAGGTCACCATCACGGTGAAGGCGAACTTGAACAGATTGTCATTCGCCGCGCCACAAAACTGAGTCCAGAAAAACGGCCCAAACCGAGGTTGATTTAACAGTGCGAATTGGTTGGCTTCGCGTTGAATAAAACTAGGTTCGGTTGGGCTGGTCATGGCAAGTTAGAGACGCTCAAAAATAGCAGCAATACCTTGGCCGCCACCAATACACATGGTGACCAAAGCGTACTTGCCATTGATGCGTTGCAGTTCATACAGGGCCTTTACTGTAATCAATGCACCGGTCGCACCGATGGGGTGACCCAAAGAAATACCCGAACCGTTGGGGTTCACTTTGGCGGGGTCTAGGCCCAGCTCTTGGGTGACCGCGCAGGCTTGTGCTGCAAAGGCTTCGTTGGCTTCGATCACGTCCATGTCGTTGGTGGTCAAACCCGCCTTTTTCAGGGCCAAGCGCGAGGCAGACACAGGGCCCATGCCCATGATTTTTGGATCCACACCTGTGTGGGCATAAGATACCAAGCGAGCCAGAGGCTTAGCGCCACGGGCTTTGGCTGCGCCAGCTTCCATCAACACCACGGCTGCAGCGGCGTCGTTGATGCCTGAGGCATTGCCGGCCGTGACGGTGCCGTTTTCTTTCACGAACACGGGGCGGAGCTTGGTCATGTCCTCCAGCTTGCAGTTGGGGCGGAAGTGCTCGTCGGTGGCATAGGCCACGTCGCCTTTTTTGCTCTTCAACATCACCGGCAGGATTTGGTCTTTGAAATAGCCAGCCTCGATCGCGCGTTGGGCGCGGTTGTGGCTCTCGACGGCCAAAGCGTCTTGCATGTCACGGGTGATGCCAAATTGGGTGGCCACGTTCTCAGCGGTCACGCCCATGTGGATGGTGTGGAAGGGGTCGTGCAAAGCGCCCACCACCATGTCAACCATCTTGGTGTCACCCATGCGTGCACCCCAGCGTGCGCTCAAGCTTGCGTAGGGGCCACGGCTCATGTTTTCAGCGCCGCCGCCAATGGCGATGTCGCAGTCACCCAGCATGATGGATTGGCTGGCCGAGATAATGGCTTGCAAGCCAGAACCGCACAAACGGTTGACGTTGAATGCGGGTGTGCCTTCGGCGCAGCCGCCGTTCACCGCGGCCAAGCGCGACAGGTACATGTCTTTGGCTTCGGTATTCACCACATGGCCGAACACCACATGGCCGACATCTTTGCCGTCAATATGGGCACGCGCTAAAGATTCGCGCACCACTTGTGCTGCCAACTCGCTTGGGGGAATGTCCTTCAGGCTGCCGCCATAGGTACCGATTGCTGTACGAACGCCACTGACCACAACTACTTCACGCATCTCTGTCTCCAGTTGAAAAAATTAGAAAAAATGAGTTTGCGCCGTTTGGGCTACAGGTGTCTTACGCCAAGACCCCTAAAACATAGGGGTTTGCCGCAATCCAAGCCACGGGGGCCGAGAAAGTCAGTGGTATTTCGGTAAAAGGGTGTGGAAACCCGATGTCTTGTGCGTGCAGCATCAAGCGCGGCGTGAGCGCCAAGGTCTCGGGCGGTGCATAAAGCGAATCGCCCAACATGGGGTGCCCCAAGCTCTGCATATGTACGCGCAGTTGGTGCGTGCGGCCCGTGAAGGGCTCTAGCTCAATCAAACTGGCGGTGTCGCCCGCTTGCACCATACGCCACAGGCTCAAGCTAGGTTTGCCATCCGGGTGAATGATGTGGATGGGGCGGCGCTCCCAGTCAAGCATGATGTTGCCCTCAATCGCGCGCCAACCGGTTTCGTTGGTGGGCACGTGCGCTTGGCTCAACAGCGGGTTACCCGCTACCACCGCCATGTAGCGTTTACTCACTTGGCGTGTTTCAAACAAGCGACTGATGCGACGCTGCGCCTCAATGCCGCGGGCCATCACGATCAAACCAGATGTATCTTGGTCGAGTCGGTGGACCACCAAGGCGTCGGGGTAAATGTCTTGCACGCGCTTGGACAAGCAATCTTGCTTTTCTGGCCCACGACCCGGCACAGACAGCAAACCGCTGGGTTTTTCGAATACCAGCAGGTGTTCGTCTTCGTAAATGGGCGTCATGTTTAAGAAGCGCGTGCCTGTGTTTGCTCTAGCACCACATTCGTCATGGGGCGTGCCACGCAGGGCAGCACATAGCCCTCGGCCTTTTCTTCGGCGCTTAGGCCCGGCCACTCGATGGTGTAGACAACCTCGCCACTCACCAACCGGCACACACAGGTGCGGCAAGTGCCGTTGCGGCAAGAGTTGGGCAGCTCGATGCGCGACATCTCTGCGGCTTCCAGCAACGTGAGGTCGCCCTCGACGTCGTATTGCAATTGGGACGGGTCGATCTTGACCGTGAAAAGATTAGACATACGAAAACATCAAAAGGACCTGAGAGCCGAACCCAAGATGGTAAGCCCTGGCAGCCCTCGGCCATGAAAAAACCCGCCGAAGCGGGTTTGGGATTATTTGTGTTTGGCGTGATGAGGGTGCTCAGGATGGTGCTCTGAGTGGTGTTTGGCATGGTGCTTGGTGGCATTTTCATGATGCTCATGGGCGTGGAGCTTGTGACCATGTGCCATGTGAGCGTGGTGTGCTGCTTCGTGATCTTTGCCAGCCACATGGTGTTTGTGCGCTTCTCTGTGGTGGTGTGCTGCAGCTTCCAGATGCTTGGCTGCGTCTTCGTGATGACTGTGTTTGCTCATGGGTCTCTCCTTTGAGTTTGTCAATTTTCTGATCGAGATTGATCAGAAAATTCATTAAACGAAGGCGCATAGAGGGAGGAAACAGGTAAAACCCTTGACTAGATAATATTTCTACTGCAGCTTAATACGATAAATTAGCTTAATTTTAAATGAATTTAATGTTTTTTAGCTCATTTTAAGGCTTGTGCTTTGAGTCTCTGTGCGGCTTTCTCTAGCACTACGTCGAGGTTGTCGAGCAAGTCGGTTTGGCTGAATGAGCAGCTTTCTTCATTAAACAAAGCGCTGGACTCAAGTCGGTCCACCAGCCCCAGCCACACTTCTTCAAACTGAGGCGGCAAGGCTTTGAATAAAGCCTCTTGCGAGCGCGCCGTTTGGACAAACGTTCGATCTGTGGTGGGATCGCTGCGTAAAGTCGCCAGTGAGATGCGAAGGGTGGCGAGGGCCGTGGCAGGCATTACTTAGGCTTGATTTTGCCGCGTGGTGCGACGAATGTCGTGGGTGGGTTGGGACGGTCCGAAACGGAGGTCTTTGGGGGTGACGTGTCCTTTTTAGGCTTTTTCGTCATTTTTTTACTGTGTTGTTCGCCTTTGGCCATATCACCTTCTTTGTAATCATCTCGATGCGAGATAGCGTCATGTTAATTCAGACTCTTGCCAATTTCCTAACGGCACATCCAACACGCTGTAGGGGCCGATGTTGGTGCGTATCAGGCGCAGCGTGGGCAGGCCCACTGCGGCGGTCATGCGACGTACTTGGCGGTTGCGGCCTTCGCGAATGGTGAGCTCTATCCATGAGGTGGGTTTGGCTTGGCGTTCGCGAATTGGCGGGTCACGCTCCCACAAGTGGGTGGGCGGCTCGACGGCGCGGGCGCGGGCGGGGAGCGTCAAGCCGTCGTTGAGCATCACGCCTTGGCTCAACGCCTGCAGTGCGGCCTCATTGGCCACGCCTTCCACTTGCGCAAGGTAAGTTTTTTCCATCTTGAAGCGTGGGTCTGCAATGCGGGCTTGCAACTGGCCGTCGTCGGTGAGCAGCAACAGGCCTTCGCTGTCCGCGTCCAAGCGGCCCGCCACGTAAACGCCGGGCAGGGAGATGAAGTCTTTCAGGCCGCGCCACCGCCCCTCGGGCGTGAACTGGCTCAAAACGCCGTAGGGCTTGTTAAAACGGATCAGCATGGGGGTAGAGCGTATCGCACTGCTAGCATGGGTGCATGACTGCCCATTTTGAAAGCGTGCAAACCGCCGCACTGTACCCCGATGCCTTTGATGTGGCAGCCCCTGAAATCACCTTTGAGCACGACCTTTGGCCGCGCAAGCTAGGCGTGTTTGTCCGCAACGCATCCGTGGCGAGCGAGGGCGACGTCCCTGTGCGCGAGTTGGGCGTTGGCCAGTTTGGTTTTGTGCCCACATGGGTCAAGTCGGCGTCCGACGCCAAGCTTCGCTCCACCAAGATGATCAATGCGCGGTCGGAAACTGTCACCACTTCAAACAACTTCAGAGATACGTGGCTGGCTGGCCAGCGCTGCATCGTGCCCATGATGGCGTTTTTTGAAGACGACTGGCGCAGCGGCAAAGCCGTGCCCACGCGCATCACCCGTGTGGACGGCAAGCCCATGGGCGTCGCGGGTTTGTGGGAGCGCTGGGCCAAAGACGGCGCAGAAATCATCAGCTTCACCTTGCTCACCGTCAACGCCAACAGCCATGCGCTACTGAACCGCTATCAACAAAACGGTAACGAAAAACGCATGCCCGTTATCTTGGGCGAGGGCGCCTATGACGCGTGGCTTAACACGCGGCCCGAAAAAGCACGGGAGTTTATGCGCGCTTACTCGGCCCAGTTGTTGACGGCCAATCCCGTCGAAAAGAAGTAATTACTTCACTTTGGTCACGAACTGCCTGGGTAGTTGGCCAACAACATTTGGCGGTAGTTTTTTCAGCCTTGAACCGCTGGGGTAGGGGTGTTGGTCTGTGTACCCGACCTGTGCAAAATTAAATTGCAGGCAATGCGTCAAGCTGAGTTTTAAGACTGGGTAGAGCTGTGCGCAACGTGTCCCAAACCACATCAAGGTCGATATCGAAATAACCGTGAGCAATGCGGTTGCGCATGCCTCGCATATTGCGCCAAGGAATTTCAGCGTGCTGGCCAGCAAACTCGGGATATTGATCCATGATTTTGGTGGCAGCTTCACCTAAAACAATCAAGCTCATCA
>Ga0007794_10000163_pt1 | contig 21159 bp, 7 predicted proteins | sample CryBogmetaGMA5M_FD_60365 | JGI IMG/M metagenome (GOLD analysis project Ga0007794, IMG submission 60365) | Freshwater microbial communities from Crystal Bog, Wisconsin, USA - MA5M | ecosystem: Environmental > Aquatic > Freshwater > Lake | place: Crystal Bog, Wisconsin, USA | collected 2009-07-06
TATCACTATATCCAGGTGCCCACCAATTGATAGTATTCCAATACTTTGCGGTATCAAAGAACTCGCCTGTTCTGAATAAGAACTTAGGATTTCTTGTTTCTATTATTGGGAACTGCGCTAAGATAGTATTAGCATATTCTAAATAATTCTTTAAAGCGCCAAATCTGTTATAGAAGAAACCTTGTCTTGGTCTAGCTAATATACCAGTTTGAACTGCTTTTGGTAATAATGGATCAGGTACAACACCCCCTGCATTATCTACACCACACATGCTATCAAGCATTCTATTGTATAACCCAATAGGTTCTGATATTCCCACTGCTGCGTGATTTTGATATGCAGCACCTGAACCAGGAACACCATTTAAGAAATCTTCAGCGTAGCCGTCACGAATCAAACTGTATTGATTGTGTGAAATACTATCAGGATTTGCTGATACTGAATATCCAATATGCAAGACCGTATCATTTGCATTTATGTAATCTGCACTATTATATAAACCAAATACATTTGGCAACAATGGAGTAAAATAACTAATTCCAGATGTTTGTGGCTGTGCAATATAGTATTGAAGTGTAGAGTCAGCTAATGTTTTGTTTAACTCAGTAAAGACTATATTTGTGTTTCTTGCCCAGAAGTAATACACTGGAGTAATCGTACCGTCAGCACTAATCACACCTCGAATTGAGTAGCTATTAACATCATACGGTGTGCCAGGTCCTGTATATTGAGTAGGGACTACGTTACTTGCAATCCAACTATAAACTGCAACATCACTTCCAGGGAAAACTCTTCCCCAATATTGACTGTTATAATTAACATCATTTTGATGATAATTCATAAAACGAGTATTTGAAGTATTAAACCAAAGTTGACCTACTTTTTCTGCTCCCCAAACCAATCCGCCTGATTGATTGTTCAATGTGGTATAAGATGCCGGGTCAATATTAGAAACAAAATCAATATTTTCTGTAACTGCACCTAATAATTTACCCTGCAGTGGATCAATATAATCTAAGTTTGCTAATGTTTCATTAGTACTTGCACTAAACAATTGAATATTAAATATTCCATTAATATCAACAATTGGCGAAGACCTTCTGTAGACTGACCAATCAGGTGTGTTGCTGTTATTTATATAAGTAACAACTTGACCAAATACATCATTAACATTATTGGTTGGGGCAAAATTAGGAGTACCTATTGTAACTCTACTGTTATTAAAATCCAGTGCAGTGCCATAATATGGTTGTGCCCCATAATCTAAATCTAGTGCGTTTGTACTTTGTGCATACACAAATTTTCCAGGATTGTTAATATTTTCATTATACATTCCTAAATAATCAAACATGTAAACAGCACCGGCATTAGTAAACGTATCTATCCATTGTGTAGTGTTATTATCAAATATAGTATCGTTATCTAATTCATCATCCGTAAAATCAAATGTAGTAGAAGAAAAGCGAGTTCCAACCGGAGCACTTGCTATAAATGATCCGCTGTTAGATTTATCAAATTTTACCACTGTACCAAATTGAGTTCTTCCTGTCAAATGAGGACATTCAATTTTCTGAGTTTGTTTGTATAGGGTTACACCCATTTCACTTAATGTATCAGTATCTAACACGGTTAGTGATAATTTATTACCAGCAACACCTAATTCAACCTTGATTAATGATATTACTAATTTACCATCAACCGCACTTGCGTAAACATTAGTAATTCCTAACAGATTAAGGCTTGATGCAACCGTAGTAGCATTACCAATTGGTAGAATTGCTTTGTAACCATTTAATAAAATAGTTCTAGGAGTAGTTATGTTACAGGTAGAAGTACCAATGACACTTCCATATCTTTCACCACCGTTTGTATATCTAAGTACAGCACCTTCGTGATTTTCAATTGATAAATCAAACGGTGCTCCAATCAATATTTCATTTGCAAATGTGTTTGTATCTGTACTCAAACCAAACTGTACACCGACTCTTGGTGTTTCTTCATTTGTCAATGTCTGTGCTAATACAAAATTTGATCCACTAACATTGAGTATGTCACCCGGATTTAATGTAGCTGTTGCGCCACTATAAACATTTAATGTAGAATCAACTACTGCATAATAATTATCTGCCAACAAAGTTCCATTAACATAAACATACAACGGTTCAGTCTGTGCTACTACACTCATTGTACCATTTGCACCCGTTAACGTGAATGTAGTTCCACCGCGGGTCAATGATATTGATATTGTATTACTTACAATAGATTTAATATAATATACTGTATTTGCTGCTACTCCACTGAATATTGTTCCAGTAAATATGATTGGCATACCAACTGTTAATGACGCTACATCATCTAACGTTAAATAATTTCCTACATGAGCCGATGCTGTTTTTGTAACCGTGCTCGGAGTCCAAGCCAGAGAGAATGTCAATGGTATAAATGCTTGACTTGCAGATTGTGCTTCAACATTCTGTGAGGTTCTAGAGAATATATAGGTGTAACCGTAATTTTGTGTATTAATATCATAATCTTGTTGTGGTGTGCCAACTATGACAGTATCACCATAATAATCAGTTGATATAGAATAACCAAAGTTATCTCCCGACACCAATCCTGCTACTGTAAGTGTTTTACTTTCTTCGTAAAAACCTGTTATGGTTGATTTACGGTACACATAAACTTTATTATTGTCTATGTCAGATATGTAAAGCCAGTTTTTATCTCCGGACATTGCAGTTGAGGTGCCCCAAGTTGTTACTCCGCTATTAGGAGCATCAATTGTTTGATATAATGCTACAGTATCTAATTCTCTAGTAGATATCAATTGGTATATATAGACCTTAGGAGTTCCTGTTGGTTGCGAAATCACAAACAAATCATCAACGTAAGATATATTTGCACCAAATGATGTAGAGTGAGTTATTGTCTGTGAGGGGTTATACGTATCATTAATTGCATCGTACACATAACGGTATACCGAGCCTGCAGTTGCATCTCCAATTAGATAAGATAATTTATTGGTATATGCAACGGAACTACCAAACGATTGGCTAGCAGTAACGGTTATTTCTTTATCATATTGATAGTTTAAACTTTTACGATATACAGCCCAGCTACCATCATCATTTGTATCAACCCAAACTTTAAGTTTGTTAAATTCATTATCTAGTAATGACAGATTGCCTATTTCAGGAGCAGTAGCAACACGTTGAGATTGGAATTTAAATCCAACCCCGTACCCTGTAATATTTTTTATTTGCGGATTAAGTGAAAGATTGATGATTATGTTAAAAGGGTCAACAATCGCAGCAACAAGATAATAGTTGTTAATTGCAACATTAAAGTTAACAATTCCAAAAGTTTGATATTTCTTTAGATTGTGTGCCTGACTAAATGTAAGTGTTACAGTGTTGTTTAAATTATTTTTAGCATTTACGATTGAACCCAAACTTATAGGAGTAAAAACTTGCCAAGCTGATTGATAATTAGCTAACCAAGCATAGTCACGTACATAAAATTGATCAATTGGAATCGTAGTTCCAGCAAAATTTTGCGCCGTACCTAAGCCAGAATAAAAATAACTTGCCATCTTAACATCATCAAAATTTACATATCCGGCTGTAGGATATAAGGTTGAAGGTTGTAAATTTGATATAGTAGGTAATATATCAGGTGATGATACTGGTCTGCCGTAATTAAATACGCTATATAATGGAACTTCTTGCTGCACACCCGGTGTATCTATGCCAGATGTTAGTCCGACGATAGATGGATTACCAGTTAGTGCTGGTTGACTTAATCTAAATTCAATAAAGTTGTTATTTAATATTCCACCAAATTCACCTGACTTGATGGCCCAGTTTTGATATGCAGTATAATCAATCCCACCTTGTGGTAAATTAGCACCCTTAAATGCGTTGGCAGCATTTAAAGTTCCTTTGTTTTTAATTAAATTTTGATATACATTAACTTGAGTTACATCAGTTAAGTCAACTAGTGCAAGATAATCTCTTGGACGATAACCAATTAATGAGAATGATAATAAATCAGCATCATTTTCTAAATTGGCTTTATTCACATCATAGTACAATGCACTTTCATATGAACGTGTTTGACTGTTGGGTAGTAATCCTTTTTGTATTTGGTCGTATGGTGTTTCTTTCCAATCTAGTTCATTGAATGTAGTTGAAGGTTGTATTATTCTAAGTGCAGACCAATATTTATTTTTATACAAAACGATTGAACCGGCAGTATATTTTATATTACCGTCCCATTCTACTATATTGTTTTGATTTAAAATAAATCCAGCAGCATCAATATTTCCGTTCCAGTCCGCGGTCAATGCCCCATTAACAGATATTCGATATTGTCTTAGTCCGGTAATTAAATTATAAATTATATCATTGAATAAAGTTACATTATCAAAAATTATACCATTCTCAATGTTGCTGATATTAAACTGACCATAACTGATTGCATCACCTTTGTTTAATGTTTTAGCAGCAAAAGCGGTACCTTGACGTACTATGTTTAAGTTACTAGTTGAGATAGGGTATAAGTCTTGATTTAGTAAGAAGTTTTGTTGAGCCATTGTCAATGGTTGAACAATCCTACTTTCTTTATCAATGGTTATTAAATTAGCCGACGGATTGATTGTAGTGATACTACCAATGTCCCATCCAGTTTGTGCCCAGTACAAGAATTCAGCAACCATTTGTTCCCATTGAATGGGAATACCATTTTCTATTTCTTCGTATATTAAACCTTGATTCTCTAAATATTTTCCGTAACTAACTAAAAATTGTGATACTTGTTGGACATTATAGAATTCAACACCGTAAGGAATAACTTGAACTATGTCAGAGAAGTTATTTGTAACTTGCACAGTCATATTTTCAACTGTAATTGTTTGAAGATTTCCAGAATACTTTGGGGCGAGTATTTTAAAGTAAGCATTGGTTTGAGAGTTACCAAATAATTTATAACCGGTACTAGTTATTTGTATCACTACCCCACTATAAACAATTCTATCAAACGGTTGATTTTCGTATAATAATAAACCATAGCTTTCATCAGGAATCAACAATGAACTATTATTACTATTTGCCGAACTCTTTTCAACATAAAATTTTAATAAATTCTTATCGCTAAACCCAGCCATACGATACACTAAACGAACATCCAAATTAGTAAGTAATGTTGAAATATTAGTTGTTGCATCTACTCCAACTTGTTTTTCGTAATCAACAATCCAGTTGATATAACTAGTTGCCGGTGTACCTTTACCGTATATTGGAACATTGCCAATAATTAAATGACTTCTATCATTTACTAGATATTGATTGAATTCAATATTATATTTGTAATTATCAACATCAACACCCAAGTTGAAGAAATCTGCTGGTTTGGTTACCGCAAGAATATGCATCAAGTTAAAAGGCCAAGTACTACTTCTACGATAGCTGAACTCAGCCGGGCCAACATCACCTACTATCCAATCACGCTGGAATAGATATTGATCATAGTTACCAACCATTGAATCAAAAGGTGATAGCAAATTACCATTAGTGTCAACTGGTATTATTTTTGATAAACCAGGACGAGCATATTTTGGCTTTATAAAAGGAGTGCCATCATTCCAAACAGTACCTGTTTCTAAATCTCCCCACAACACTAAGTTATCGCTTGTGTATGGTGCAGCACCGTATCTAGCTGTCCACCAAACTGGTTGATTTGCTAACCCCAACATCTCCCATGGAGTTTCGTTTGGAGTACTTGTATCGTAAAAATACAAGTATGCTCCTCTGAAATATCCCTGCTCAATGGGTTGATTATTTATTTTATTACCACTATCTCTGTAGTTGTAAGTAAATTGCTCATTTTTATTATAGTATTGAGTTTGATACTCTATTCTGTTTTGCCCTACCCAATTTAAAAACAATTCTGAATATATTTGTAAAAATTCATCATACGAGTAATCAGTTTGCCTAAAGAATCCTGGTATCACTACTCCTTGATAAGTACCTGCAGGAACTGTAGTACTTAGTTTTAAGTTATTATATACACGGGTTTCATACTCCAATAACACTTGGTCTCTGAAATCAGTTAAAGTATTTGTAGTAGGGTTATATGCCCCAAATAATTTATTGAATGACCCGTCATGACCTACAATGAAATATGTTTCAGGATTGTATGCAGTATCTAATGTTACACTAGGAATTGTTGCTGGGTATAAACCTAATTTTGTAGGAGTATTAGGAACATAACTTCCATATGTTTGATTATATTCTTTAATTACGATTTGATCATTTGCCTGTAAAGGTAAAGTAACTGTTAATGAGGGGCTGTCAGCACTTACAGTATAATTAGTTCCTTTAATCAATTGTGTTTGTACACTATTACGTATTAAATAAACCAATACCCCATTATAATTTGCTGTATCAAAATTATAAATATGGCTTAATGGATATACACTTATATCTAAAGTGTTTGCAAAACTATAAGAATTAACTATATATGGAGCCTTTGAGGGCAACATATCACTCCAAAAGAATGACTGAGAATCTATGTGTGATGCATTAATTTGATCCAATGCATCATCAAGCATTTGAGAGGGAGTTAACACTCTAGTGTAGTCAGAATTGTTAACTGTATCTATCAACAATGTTTTAAACGTTATATACTGTCTACTATTAAACAACAATGCATTGAATAAATCATGTGACTGGTTACGTAAAAAAGTTCCTGGTAAAACTAATGAGGCACTGTTCTGAATAATTCTGTTGCCCCATGGCACCAAATTACCTAAGTCACGATAGTTATTTGGTCCAAATACTTCTCCGGTTGTATTTGGATTATTATAAAAAATACTTTGGTACTGCCCGCGAATATCTCCTATGTTGGCAGAAGTTAATGCTTGGTTTAATGGATTATTATTTAAATTAATTGGTGTCTGAAAATATGCAGTAGTACTTACCTGATCACTTAATATTAAAATTTGTATCGTTGTTTCAACTGACGGGATTGTTGGAATATGTATTGTAGTTGAAGTTGAAGTACTAGTAACCGTATAGGTCCACTTGTCTTTTGGTAAATATACATTATTAATATAAACTTGTATTAAGGGCCAGTTAGTCGGAGTAGTAAGAATTGGTGCAATATCACATGTAAAATTATTAGTTATATTTGTTAAAACATTATAATTAAAATCAAAAACTTGATATTGTACACTAGGCGAGACAGCAGTTTGCCAACCTAATTGTCGAATGACATTTGTACTTAAATCATAATTATAAACATACCCCGTGTTAACATTTTCAGTTACCGAAACGGTTCTGTTAACATAAGTAAAGGTGTCAGAATTTAGGGTAACATCAAAACTTATATCACCCACATTGTCAACTGAACTATATCTTAATGGAAATCCAAGTACTGCATCATTTGCTCCAGAACCTATACCATATGCAAATAATGTACTACCTGAAAATGAGGTGCCTACATAAACTGCTTGGTCTCCCAAACTTACACCGTTGCTATCAAATATATCAAATTTTGGTGCTTGTTGGAGTTGAGTTTTTTGTTGACCTTCAATCCAGTTAATGCCGTCAAAAAAGAAATCTTTACCTTTATAGTTATAACCCCTATACACTGCGATTTGTTCATCTGGTGATACCAAGCCGTCAGCCGCTTCAGTGAGAGTAAGTACCGGTGTGCTACCCGGATCTATTGTAGAAAAGTGTGAAATATAAATTTTATTTCTAACATTTTTATCAGTATCAGCCGCAAACACAACTCTAGACCCGTCAAACAATGCATAGTTATCTAACGGCGTATCGGCTGTAACTACTGCCGCAACTGACGTACCGATAATAATTGATTGGTTATACCAAGATACAGTAATAATAGTATTAGAACTTAGCGTTGTTACATTTGTAACAAAACATACAGAAGGCAATAGATTGGTAGAATCAGTAATATATTGACCAATCTCAAACAATCCAAATACATCAGTAGTTGGAACTGTAATAGTAGTACTGTACGGATAAACTGCTGCATTCATTGTTCCTGTTGCAGATGTTAATGTTATCGGAGTTCCTTGTTTTGTTGATGAAATAACTACATTATTAGATATGATATCAACAATGTAGTATCTATTAGCGTTATTTGTAGGGTTGGTACTTATTCCACCAAAACTAGTTCCGGTAAAAGTTATAGTATCATTGATATGAAGCCCGGTTGTATTTGACAACGTTACTTGATTTATTAGGGCTGTGGTAGCAGTTGCTGTTTTTGATATTGAACCAGCTACTGGAGCAATTGTTGCGGTTGAATTTGTATATCCAGCAGTGTCTGGGTAATAGTTTGGTTTTCCAGCAACATTGGTAAATGCATCTGTGGTTCTAGTATCAATAAAATCGATCGGGTTTTTGCCTACCGCGCCGCTATTGAATAATTTAAGGTTGGGATAAAATTCAATAATAGGACGTTTTGCTTTATTGCCTAATTGGGTATATTCTGTAACTAATGCGGGTGTATTATTGTATGCTGCGGTTGCATTGATAACATCAATATGGAACCAGCGGTTACTTCTTGACCAAGGATTTCTATTAATAGAATTTCTAGCAATGGTAATATAATCAGGTTCTACTGGAACGTATAAACTTGAATCATAGTTCCCAACATCATATGCAGTAGTATCATATGGTATGTATGCTCCTTCTGAGAACAATCCGGGAGAAACTAAAGTTGTTACTGGAATTAATTCAATCGCAGTACCAACACCCTCAACATAATATTCTACATTATTATAACTTGTTGGATATATATCCCCTTGAAACAAAACTTTTAATCCGTTAGTAAAAACTACACCATTCTTAGAGGTGTAATTAGTTTTTCCTAAAATATCAGTTAAAACATTAATTTGATTGGTGTTATTATTTTCGATTAAATTAATAACACCAACTCGTCCTGGAATAGTTCCGTCTTGATAATATAATGTATCTAATATAGCACTATTGTAGGGTTCTAATGTTATTACACCAATAGTACTTCTATAGAAGTTTCTATTACCCCATTCTAAACCGTATGTCGCAGTAATTTTTTGATTAGTTGGAATTGATTCTGCAACTGATAATTGAATTTGAGGATTATCAATTGATCCCAATAATGATATTGTATAAAAAGTAGCAGCTACTTCAGTATAAAATCCACCTTCATAGTTATTATCAAATATTGATGAACCGGGATAATCAGTACTTTCATTATATGTTACACCGCCATCTTGGTCGTACAATGTTTGTTCATAGAATTTATCAATATATCCAGTTTCATCAGGAACTCCGGTGTTGTAAAACATAACGGTTAATCCATCTAAGGCTGTTACACCGTCAATTCCATTAATATCATTTACAAATACACCGTTTACCTGAGCAAACGGCAAAGTAGAAACTACCCCAACCGTATTATTTCCCGGATGATAAAAATCATCTAATGCATTTTTTTGCGGAACATTAAATGTTACTACGCCATTCGTAGCGCCATTGTTTGTAACACCGTAAACATCACGAGTTTGTACATTTCTTTCAGTTGGGCTAAGTCCAGTTACCCCGGGTTCACCTTGTATCCAAAATTGAGTATTTTGATTTACGTTAAATGAATATGAACCACCTCTTAAGAAGGTTAATGTTGGATTAGGACTAGGTGTAGTTAGTGATTCTGATGAGATCAAATAAGAATTAGCATCAGGTTGAACAACAAAATTATCAGAACTATATACTATACTAGAAGATACAACAACACGTTCAGGTCCTTCAGGTAACCAGTAATATTGATTGAAATTAATTATTGGATCTAAGTTGGTAAATGAGTCCCATGAATAGAATTGACTATTAAACAATTTGTTATTGTCATTAGTTATTCCACCATTAAGTTTTAACGAGTCGATTATGCCTGGATAACTTATAAAATCTTTTGCAGTAGTAGCATTTTCTTTTAAGAAAATAACACCCGGTTCTAATTGATAATCAGTTCTTGTTTTAGTTGGTTCGGTTACATAATAATCGTTAGCATTAACACCGTACCCAAATTTACTACCTATATAACCCTGAATTTTTTTAGTATTGGGCTGTGCTACCAATTGATCTAGCGTTGCTGCTAAAAATTGGCTGTTAGTTGTGGTTTTAAATATTTCTGGAAGAAAATCTAGTGTTCTAATTCTTGTTGCCATTTGTAAAAATCTTTATGCTATATACTACTTATGCTATCTGCAATTCGGCGGGTGTGAGGGCTGCTATTATCAATACATCATTTGATGTCGCTGCATTAACAAATATTTCGTATGGCAAACATTTAATTTCATATAAATCTCCAAAATGCATTGTGGGGTCGTTTGGTACTAATACGCAAGAACTTACTAATTCACCTATGTTAGAATGAATGTATGCGCTCAATTCACTAAAATAAAAAGTATCTCCAAAATTCCAATTATTAATACTGAAGTAATTATTCATTTGTGTTAGTACAGCACTACGAATTTCACTATCACTTGCATTAGTATTATTATTTTTAATAACTTTAATGGTTGATCTTAACGCCGAAGCTGCTTTTGGCCCAAACAATGGTTTGAACACTACGCTATTTAAAATAGCACTATCAGTCAACATTTTATAATCTTGTATCTGACCATACTCATTACTTAATTCATTAATCGTTGGTCGTTGTGGCATTGGTACAGTGTCAGTTGTGTCTTGTATCCAATTTTGATATGCGGTATAATATGATTGAGTCACTACATATAAGTCAATAATGTTTGTTGTTGCAGGATCGATGCGTGTAGTATTGTTGCTATTGTGACGATATTGAAATTGAAATCCTTGACGTCCAGGCTTCATACTATATTGCAGTTGCTCAACTAATGTAAAATATGGAGTTAACACCGTGGGGTCTTGTACTGTAATATAGAATTTATTTTCTGAATATGCATAGAACAGTTGACCCACAGGGTATTCGTATTTTATAACTTCAATTTGTATTTTTGTAGAATACTGATAAGATAAAGTAGATGATGCTATCAATTCCTGTCTTGTTAAATTAATTGCATCTTGTATTGTTTCAAAGAATGCATAGACACCAATGTTAGTACTACCAGTAACATATCCGGTAATTTCATTAAAGAAATCAGGGTTATCTATAATATTTTTATTGTTAACGTCAATACTAGCAATTTCAACTTCAAAATCATTTATATATCCGTCACTCTCAACTGTTTGACCAATAATACTAGTAGTTACCGGTTGACTTAGTGCATAATTACTATTTGGTTGGGTATTAGTTTCTAACACTTTTATAAAGTCTTGTAATATAATTCCGGAGAAGGGATCGTATACTAATTTACCTGAATCATATGTAAATCTAGTATCTGCTACACTACCAAAATAGTATGCCAAAGAACGATAAGTTACAGTATATCTATTATAACCAACACTTTCAAAATTAACAAAATAATTACTTGCGTTGTAAATATCAACACTCCAACGAGTTTGATTAATAGTCAATGAATTATTAAACACTAGTGAGAAGTTTTGTTGCAAATCTAATCTAACAATACACTCTTGTATAACACTATTGGGCAAAGTATTACTAAATGCAGGTAGTACTATTGTTAGTATTGCGCCTGCTGGAATGTATCCATTTAATGATATAGGGCCACTGCCATTAGCAAACTGTCCTAATCCATTATTAAATCCATCACCTATTACATTTAATACAGTAGTCCAAATGTAAGTTATATCTGATGCTCCTGCAACACCACTTACTAATCTATTATTTTTATCAAAATAGAATCCAGAAGGAGCTACAAATTTAAGCAATGCACCCGGTGTTATATATTTTGCATTGTACGTTGAATAAGTTCCTACTGGTACAGGAGTATCGCCCCCATTAGTTATATTATAAAAATAACCGGTTAAGCTGTTAGCATCTACTGTACTAGTTTGCCAAAATAATGTTCCGTCCCCCGATGCAGCATTAATTGAATATCTAGTATAATTTTGAGTATAATATTGTGCCGATCTATTATCTGTTAGGATAGCAGCCAAAGTATCAGTTAAGAATGTAATTATATCGCCAGTACTATTAATAGTTAATGTGGCATATCCATTGGTATCATTTAACCAAGCGCCACCGTCATTAGCATATACGTTAGTACTACTATATTTTCCTGTTGGGTCTAGCAAATCTAAATTTTTACTAACACCTACACTACTACGATTAATAGCTTTACTCTTTATAATAGAACTATACAATGTATAAGGGAAGTTAGTATAATCTTCTCCATTGACCATACGATTTTGCGTATAGTAACGACTTGGAGCACGTTGTTTAATTTGTGCAAGACTTTCACGAACTTGTGCATTTGATACTGGAATTTGCAATGACAATCCAATTGTTAATGTTTCAATACGACCAATTCTACTGACATAGTTAAGTGTTACAGAAAGACCCTGCATTTCAGTAGGTTGAATTGTGTATGTAAGTGCATTGCCTGCACGTACATATGACCTAAAACTACCAACTGGTATTTGACTGAATACTCCATCACCAAATATATAACTTACTTGGTCATTAAATCTACTGTTTACAGAATAAATTTGTTTAACAGAATTTTCAGTTTGTAAATATGCATCCGCATAGATATTGTCTACTTTTTTCCATAACCCAAATGAGCCGTTAGCTTGACTAATTTGATATAACCATGTATCAGTATTATTAATACCCTGTATATCACCAATATCAATTACTTGATTTGAGATTTGATTTTGTAATACAAAGTCAAAGTTTGTTAGTGAACCTTGCTTGAAGTAAAAAAAGAAACCTGTATTAGGGCTACCATATCCTAACTTATCGTTACGATATAACATATTGAATTTGTTAGTTGGTGCAGGTGGCAATTCATATACATAATCTTCACCCACTGTGCTGACACTACATAATTCAAAATTCATATTTAAACCATTAACTACAGTAGAAAACGGAATTACCGGTAATGTTCCTGCAGGGATTTGAATAGTATATTCGTCAGTTTTTACCCCAAGAATCTGTGCTGTGTTAGCAGGCAAACCAACACGCTGGGTGTTAACTAATGCAGCATTGATAATTGTATTATATTGTTCTAGCCAATTTGGATTTGCAGGGTCGTTCCATAATACAGGAGTATTACTTAAATTGAATCCGTTTAAATCTGTTACATTTTGTGTAGTACGAACGCTTGTTACTTTTAAATAACCCTGACCGGCTAAATTTCTTTTTGGGGTATAGCTTACTAAGTTAGCTAATTTGATAACACTATCTCTACGTTCAGCAGTATCAATGAAGTTTTCACGGGTATTTAAGTCGTTACGGAAAGCGAGACCCTGCCCCATGAACGCCATAACGTCAAGCAATGCAATAAATTCACTAGATTCAATGTAATCATTGAAAGTTTCAGGATAATACACTCGCAAATAATCTATGAAACTTTTGCGTAAGGTCTCATAATCATAGCTTCTAAAGTCGGCTTGATTGAACGTTTGATAAATGGCTTTCCAGTCATTTACCCCAAATAATGCTGATTGTCTTGAACTTGTAGCCATAGTTATTCTCTTTTAAGTATTTATCATACCTAATAACCTGAGTTTTTTAGGGTTATTGCAGTACTGCTCTATTAGTAGAACTGTTGAAAAATACGCTTAAAAGATTCGCTTGGTTGAAGGGTGAAACTGCCAACTCAACTTCTAATAATATTCCGTTTTCCTGAGGATATGCTTTAACGGTGTTTATTATTAATCTTGGGTCTTGGCTAGCTACCCTACGTATTTCATTTTCTAATTGAAACTGTACGTCTGCTGTGTTTGGCTCAAAAACAAAAGACCAAATAGTAGTTCCATAACTTGGTTGTCCTACCTTTGTTCCTTGCGGGATGTTCAACGCATTAACAAAATCTTGAATAACCAGTGGGGTATCTACTAACCCGTATTGATTACCTATATTAAACGGGCTTACTGTAGATGCAACGCCGCCCGCCGGACCTGTTGACAGGTTAGTAGAACGGGGTATCCCCGCGTTTTGAGTAGAAAATCCTTTATATGCGACCATAATTTATCCTATTAATTAATTTAGTTTATGCTGTATTTGCTGCTATTTCAAGTTCTTTTAGTTTAGTATTTTGCTCGGCTACCCATGCATTACGCACCGCAATTTTTTGATTAATAACTGCCCTTGCTGCTTCTCTTGTTGGATCACCTTCTGGATAGTTTTCTCTAAAAGTTATATATTCTTCTTTCTCTTTATTCAAAAGCCCTTGTCGTTTATTGTATTCTTCATTAAATTTTTTCTGGGCTGCAAAAAATTCTGCACGTTTCTTATCTCTATCTGCAATCGCACTTAATGCAGCTTCAGTGGGACCGGCATTAGCAAAATCAGGAGGAGGTACCTTTTTGTCACCCAGTAACTTAGAAACTTGATCACCAATTTCTCCCCTATCGACAGTTGATGTAGCAACCGTTGGCATCTTTATTGGATTTGGGCTTGATGTACTTAAAGAATTCATACTTGCTGTTAATGCTGAGGCTCCGGCTGCCGAAAGCCCAACAGTAGCCAATGAGGATAACGCTTGCTTACCAGCAGTAAGTCCTTTCGTAAGGGAATCAATTGAAGGAGCACCTGTTAGATTAGGAAGTCCAGTTAAACTAGGTACACCGGGCAGTCCAACCGACTTTAATGCATCTGCTGGATTAGCTAATACTCCTGCAAGTTTTGCACCCGCACCTGTTAATGCACTTCCAGTAAGTAAACCGGTAACTGCACTTGTCCCGGCAGTAGAAGTACTTATTTTGTTTAATGCTGAACTTGATATGTTTTTTGTAATTGAATTAAGACCGCCCAAAGTATCAGAAATGCCTGAAGTTGAACCGGTTGTTGAATTAATCACTGAAGAAACTGCTGACTGTCCACCGGGCAAATTAGATAATCCACTTGCCATAGCTGATGGATTTAATCCGGCTACTCCCGCCATTCCTGGAACTTTGTTCATTGCACCTGTTAATGCATTCATTCCAGAACCAACCCCACTTTTAGCAACAATTGAATCCACACTTGGAATCTTACCTGAAATTGCATCGACTCCTGCTCCGTTCAATCCTTGTTTTAATGCATCGGCACTTGGCAAACCGGGAAGTTTTGTATCTGCTGCTGCTTGCTCTAATTTGTTTGCTAGATTGATTGATGTTAAGTTTTGTGGTATACCGGCTTTCAAAGATTTAAGTGAGCCTGATATTGCAGAAAATGCAGATCCTGATAAACCTTTTGTTGCATCTAATAATCCGGTTGCACTTGATAAGTCAGGTGGTTTTATATTTTTTAATGCGTCCAGGCTTGGAAGCCCTGGTGGTATTTTTGGTAACCCACTTGTTAAATTAGTTAGATTAGGTAATCCACTTGTTAAATTAGTTAAACTAGGTACACCTGGTAATGCCGGTAATTTTGGCAAAGACATTCCAGTTAAAGAAGTAGCAATAGAACTTGCGCCGCCGGTAGTGGTTGCTAATGCAGATGCAAAATTGCCCCCGCCGATTGAACTTGCTACATTAGCTAAATTAGGTAAGGTTGCCATTATAATGAGCCTTCAACACCGGTAACGATTGAACCAGTGGTTCTTCCACCGGTTAAACTATTTGATGAATTCTTTAAAAATGATACCGTTGATTTGACACCGACATGTGATGCTGCATTAATAATTCCAGAAATAGCACTTGGTCCTTCAGTTCCGGATATTGCCCCAACCATTGTCATTGCAGTTTGTGCCTGTTGCAAATTAATAAGTTGAACTGATGATTGTGCAGGAATGTTGTTAATAAATGCACTTAAATTTTCGGCGCCAGGGGCACCGGTAAACAAATTATTTGTCATAGCCGATTTAACATTCATTCCTTGTTGAACTAACCCAGTAACTAGTGCTGCTGAACCGGGTTTTAGTATACCGGCTGCTTCAAGTTGTTGTGGGGTTTTTCCTAATATGCCTATACCAGCATTAACATTACCCGAAGCATCATTAATAATACCAGTGCCAGTTGATACTACCGAAGGGTAGGCGGCAGCTGCCTGTGACGCTGCACTGCCAATTAAAGCAGCAGATACTCCGGCATTCAATGACGGACTAACAGTACCAACCGCAGGCACCGTTGCCATTGTCGCAGGTGTTACTGGATTATTAGGTGGCAATCTTGCTGAATCACTATATGTTTGACTTTGTGTGTCATTGAGATTTTGAAAAAAGCCTGACATTAAAATGCTCCACTACTATTGTTATTTATTTTTACATCAACACCTTGATTTGCGCTCGCCCAAGGAGTATGAGCCGGTGCACGACTAACTATAGATAACAAATATGCAGGAGCTGCTAACCAACCTTTAATTTTATCAAATAATGTATCAGTATGTACCACGATAGGTATTTTAGGAACTTCAGCAGGAACTACTGAAGTGGACCCGGTGTTCAAGTTAATCTTACTACCATTAACATACATAATCCCACCACTAGCGTATGAACCTTCTCCGCCGGCTTTCATACTCATTGCACCATTTACTTTTATTGTATATTTACCTAATGTATATCCACTAAAGTTTCCACCTGATCTATATGAAATATCTTTTTCTGCGTTTATTTTTATATTATCAGCAGCGATGTTTATATCTTTTTTAGCATTGATATTAATATTATTATCGGCATGAAGATTTAAATCACCCTGTGTTCTGATGTTTACACTATTCATGGCGTACATATCAATGGTGCCTTCTTTGCCCAACTCAATATAACTTTGTCCATTAGCATGAACAATGAATAATGTTTGACCGTCATCACTCATTAGTATCTGATGACCTAGTGCGGTTCTTAATCTTATCAGTTGGTCTTTTCCAGTAACGTCTCCATCATCCATAACAATACTATGTCCGCCGCGCCTTGATATTAGCTTCAATGATTCTTTGTCTGAGTTAACTCCTTCAGTCAACACATTGGCGTCAGTAAATCCACCTTGATAAATTGGTCTGCCGGGTGTACTAACTCCCCAACCAACTCTAGATGGACTTTCACGCAACGCACTAGACGAGATTGGACCTCTAATTGGATCTCTAATTAATCCCTGTTGAAAATATATAGAAGAAGTATAACTATGAATAGGCTTTGCAGCAGTCAAGAAACCTGATCCGTCTGTTATTGATGCATTATTTGTGTTTATATTAGTTACTGGCAAAGTAGTAGCACCACCTAAACCTGTTGATTCGGAATCATTTGCTACAATATCAGGAGAAGCACCAATTGCAGGAATCATTTGTAACAATTCAGGTTGTAAAACACTACCTATATAATATCCATAGCTTGGGTCACCGTTAACAAAAATACAAATTACTGTACTTCCTATATCAGGGGGACTATACCACATTCCATATGAACTTGGATTTTGTGTGTAAGTTCCATAATCTGCTGAGTCAGACCCACCTGTAGGAAGTGTTGCCCCTAGAAAGGGACTCATGTAGCTAACTGTTACCCAACTTGAACTGTCGTCTGAATCAGGTGCACCAAAATCAGAAAGATATACTTGTAGCCTTCCGCCACGAGTAGCATCAATATTATTTTTTACCACGGCAAGTGTAGGTGTATTACGTATAACACCTCCACCTGTGTCTGGTTTGCTTGCTGCTAGTTGTCCTTTTGGTTTGAAAAAATCTTGTGCCATAATTGTTTACTTAAGTCTTACCCTCTTCCAAATACAGTGGGCATTGTTACTCCTGCATCATCGTGTTGAACTGGACCATTTAATGTAGGAATAGTCAAAGTTTGATTTTGAATTGCTCTTTGCATTGGGTCTACTACGGTATTTAGAGAATTCACTGACCCTGGCAAACTTGCTTGTAGTGCTGCTGCCCTTGCTGCCGGGTCTTGTATATTATTAGTTGAATTAACCGATGCAGTAGTTGCAGACCCGTTTGCTGTTGGCGGCGCCGAACCTGTACCTGATCTATTAAGTCTTGCAGATTCTGCATCTGATTGATTTTCCCTAGCTGCGGCTGTTGTGTTTGTATCCGTTGAATCAGCCGGGAAAGTGTTTATATTACATTCTAAATCTTGTTCAAATTTACCTGAACGAAAAGAACTGACTACTGAAGTAACCATGTAACTTACCCCACCGCCTCTACTATCTAAATCTTTTTGAACAGAAGCTGGATATTGCCAAAAATAAATTGATTGATTAACACTTAATAATCCTGTGCTGTTTTGATAATCTTGCGGTTCTTTAAAATTAATTTCAATAAAAACTTGTCCACCATTTGGGTTAATTGTATACCCATCTGTTCCATAATATTGATCATAGAATGAATTTATGCTACTAGGCGCTGATTGCATCAAGAAATCAGGATCTCCTAATATTTTTATTTTTGCTTTAGCATACGCACCAGGATCATATAAACTTGTCATGTATGAATTTTGTGCCTGTAAGCCTACATCTAATGCACCTGTCTTAGCTTGTCCTTGTTCTTTACCTGATATCACTGGTATATCTGCCCCTGTACCCGATGCTGAAGAAGCATCTCCGGTTCCAGAAACAGCTACATTAAAGAATGAATTATCCATTTGCTGTTCATATGCTAGAATTTCACTATTCTTTCCAGTAAACCAATATTCATATCTCTTATGAGGGCCATAATATTTTGCACCAGGCTTTGCGTAAGGAGCAACTACTACCGGAGTTTCATATGGTTGAATTGTAAACGTTGTTTTATAAGCAAAATCTTTCTGGCTTTTGTCCCATCCTAAATTCTTCACTTCGGCATGCATTGTGTACCATTTAATTCTTATTGGATTTGGTTCAGTATCTTGTGCATACAGTCCTCCCTGTTCAGGTTCAGTAGTTGATTGATATGCTGTTGTTAATGCATTCAATAAGTAATCACTTTGCAAAATGATTTGATTAACACATTGTAATATTGAACCACCCTTGGTAAAAGTAATCTGCCTGACGGTGTCACTAGGTACACTTCCTTCTTCTGAGGCTACATTAGATTCTGAGGTATTTTTAGCACTACTCATCGCCCATATTCTTTTATCTAGTACATCTTTATTAACGATATTTGCAGTTTTTATTTCGTTTTCTGCATCTCCCAAGAATACTACATCCCATTCATTTGCAATTTCAATAGATTTATTTTTAAGTAATGTTTGTTGGTCTTTATTTAGTTTTGCAAGTAATCCAATACCCTGCCCCTGAGTGCCCCTGCCTCCACCGGCAAATGAACTTTGATGGTCTCCCATCAATGCGTCATATACAGTTGATCCTAAAACAACTGCTCCATTATCTATAAAGCCTCGCTTAGTTCCAAACGCAGTTCCGGTAGCTACACTCGCTGCTTTGATATTATATATTACGGCTCTTCCATCTATTTTAAACTTCATTTCCTTAATAAAGATATCAAAAAATCGTTCATACAAGCCAAATGCATTTCCCTGTGGATCTCCGTCCGCACTAGGAATTTTTGTCGGATCTATCAGATAACCATCTTTGTCATATCCCAAAAATCTAATTCCTAACATAAAAAATTGACGTGAGGGATTTTGTATATCTTTGAAATTTTTAGACTTAGAAACTTTTGCTAATTCATTTGCTGCATTGCGTAATTTTGTTACAAAAGAAAACCCATAGGGTTCTGTTATGACAAAACTAATATCAGTAACATTAGTTGCGCTGTTAGTATCTTTTCCACTAATTGCTTGAGTTATTTTTAAATCATCAATATAATAATCTAATTCAAATCCAGGTGCACGTTTTTCTGTTTTATTGTTGATGCCGCCGCTTTGTGCTACTAGATATACTCCATTTGTGTATTGTGTAGCAGATGCATTGGCACTAGAAGCTGCTGGGGGAGAAGTGGTTCTACCTCTTTCTCCTACTGCTTGAACAAATCCAGAATTCACTGCGGCTGTTCTAGTATTTGCATCTTGTGCAGCAACAGATTCTGGAGTTGATGCACCTGGTGCCATATTATTGATTGCATTAATATCTTTTCTGCCTGATTGGATAAATGCATCATATGCATCGGGTGTTATCATATATAAAGATATCTGATAGGTGTAACTTGAAAAATTACCCAATGGGTTTTGAATTCTTTTTCCCGGGCCGTTTTTTGCAGGTTTTGCTGCGTCAGTCCCCGATGTACCTGATGTAGTGGTTGGAGTTGTAACGACCGGTGCGCCACCTCCAGCCGGCGGAGTTTTGTTCAGTGTGTTATTATTTTGTCCAGGGGCCGTAGGATTACCTTTATCGTCTTGTGCGCCACCGTTAGCAACATATTTGTTGCTTTGTTGATTGGGATCAGAAGGTTTAGCAGCATTATCTGCTACTTCTTTGTTTACGGCTGCCGCTGCTGCGGTTGCTTCTGCTTTTTTTGTGTCTGCATTTGTATGAAATGCGGCTGTTTCAGCCGTTGAGGCTTTGGTAGAATCGACAAATTTACGCAGTAGTGCTAAACCCTGATCTTGTTCATTCGCTGGCAATTGGTTATATAGAGCCGGAATTTCTTTTCCTAACGGGCCAATAATTGCTATATATGCATCAAAGGCTTTTGATTGTTCTGCTATTGCCGCATCAATTTGTGCAATTGCAGTTGGGTCTTTTGGATCTACCGCATTTATTTTGTCAGTAGCTGCTTTCATTGCTGCACTATAGGTGTCGTAGGCTGCAACCGCCTGATCAACTTTTTGTTGTAACTGGTCTAATGTCGATGACATCTTATATTCCTAATACTTGTTTTATCATATCTAATTTGGGTAAATATATTCCTGCGCCGGTAACAAAATCAAAGTATGGATCTTTTAATCTGTTTGGATTGCGTTGTGCAAACACCCACCACAATCTGCTATCACTATACAAATCATATGCTAATAGATCAGGCCTATATTCATATACTTTAGTTATCTCCCAATATATATCCGACGGTTGCATCGGTATAGGTCTGTTTGTCATAATGTCTAAGAAATTATTATTAACCGTTTCAGTAAAATAATATGGACTTGTTGCTGGATATAAGTTGTTCGTTGCCATTACCAAATTCCTCCGCCTGCTCGTTTAG
>Ga0007794_10000164_pt1 | contig 21106 bp, 18 predicted proteins | sample CryBogmetaGMA5M_FD_60365 | JGI IMG/M metagenome (GOLD analysis project Ga0007794, IMG submission 60365) | Freshwater microbial communities from Crystal Bog, Wisconsin, USA - MA5M | ecosystem: Environmental > Aquatic > Freshwater > Lake | place: Crystal Bog, Wisconsin, USA | collected 2009-07-06
GTGGCGATGAGCTCGGCCGTGAAGCGGCCGGGCCGGTGGTCGTTGAACTGGAGCAGCCCGAAGGCCTCCCCGCCCACCCGGAGCGGGATCAGGGCCACGGACTCGTACCCCTCTTTGTTGCACCGGTTCCGCGTACGGGTCTGGCGGTCCTCATCGGTGGTGGTGGCCAACAGCTCCGTGGTGCAGTTGCTCCAGAAGCTGCCCTGCGGGGTGAAAAAGGACTTGCTGGGATCGGTCCGGCCACAGATGACATTGCCACACATGCACTCGAGCTCGGGGCGGCCGCGGCTGTCGGTCCTTATCCCGCCAAGGGGGTCGCGGGCACAGAGGCTGTTTTCCAACTGGACAAAGGTCGCCGGGAAGCCCCGGGTCTCCACATAGGGGAAGTCCTCCCCTTCCCGCAGGCGGATGCCCACGGCCTCGCACCGGGACCAGGCCTGCAGGGAGGCCGTGAGCTTGAAGAGGCACTCCTGGAAGCGATCCGGCGCCTGGATCATGGCCAGCAGGCCGGTCAGGGTCGCCCGCTCGGCCTCCTGAGTCTTCCGCAGGGTGATGTCCCGGAGGAAGGCAACGAAGCGACCGCCCTCTTCGGGCCTGTACTGGACGCTGACCTCGACATCGAAGAGGCTGCCATCCTTGCGCCGATGCCGGGTCTCAAAGCGGAGCTCGCCCGCGCTCATGATCTGCTGGATGTAGTCGGCGATAGCCCCTACCGACTGGGCATCCTCCAGGTCCGAGATGGCCAGGGTGAGCAGCTCATCCTTGGTGTAGCCGCTCATCCGGCAGTAGCTCTCGTTGACCTCCAGGAGACGGCCCTGCTGATCCACCCGCCAGAAGCCATCCATGGCCGTGTGGAGCAGCATGCGGTGGAGCTCGTCGCGGCTGCGCAGGACCCGCTGGCCCCGGAGCCTGTCGACGGCCTTCCCAAGGCGCTCGGCCACGGCCACCAGGAGGCGCCCTTCCTGGGGCAGGAAGGTGGCAGCCTCCTCGGGGAAGGGGAGGGCGAGGTAGCCCACCTCGACGGTGCCGACCGGCATCTCCTGCACCAGGATCGCCTGCTCCTGCCGCCACCGACAGGGGCGGTAGTTGGCGGTGGTGTAGGTCTGGCCATCCACCACGGCCTGGGCGCAGGCCAAGGACGGGTGCTGCCAGGCGGCCGGCAGCAGCTCCACGGTGGCCTGCAGGAGGGCCTCGAGGTTATCCCCGCAGGTCTCGGCCACCCGGGAGACGGCATACAGACAGTCCAGCTCCTTGACCCGCTCCGCCAGCTCCAGGGTGCGCTCCTGCAGGGTCACCTCGGCCGCCTTGCGCTCGGTGATGTCCTGGATCATGGCCACGAAGTAGTCCACGGACCCATCGGCCTTCCGCACGCAGCCCACCCCCAGATCCGAGAGGAAGGCGGTCCCATCCTTCCGGAGGAAGCGCTTCTCCAGAGAGTAACCCTCGCTCTCGCCCCGCAGCACCCGCTCGAACAGGACCAGGTCCAGCGTCAGGTCCTCGGGATGGGTGAGGTCCGCCCACGTCAGGGCCTGCAGCTCCTCCCGCTCGTAGCCCAGCATGTGGCAGAGGTGGTCATTGACGGCGAGCCATCCCTTCTCCGGCGAGGTGATGCAGATCCCCGCCAGGGGTAGCTCGAACCAGGCACGGAACCGGGCCTCCTCCTTCTGCTGGGCCGTCACCTGCAGGCGCCGGGAGAGCTCCTCCCCCAGCTGGAGCGTCGAGCTCTCCAGCTTCCCGGCCATGGCATCGATGTCCCGGCTCAGCTCGGCGAACTCATCCGAGCCATGCAAGCCGATCCGGTGCCCCAGGTTGCCCTCGGCGATGCTACGCACACCCTGGTGCAGCGGCCCCACGCGGCGGCGGATCATGCGGATGATCATGGTGGAGGCCATCAGAGTGGTGATGGCCACCAGGAGGGCCACCAGCGCTACGATGACCACCAGGTGGCGGTAGGCCTGCTCCACGCGCTGGCCGCTGGCCTCCTGCAGGGCCGTGGCGGCATCGTGCACCGCCACAGCCTTGAGCAGCAGCTGACTGGCTAGGCGCTTATGGAGCTCCTCGTAGGCCGGTCGGGAGTCCTCGGCGGCCTCGAGCAGGGCGGAGTTGCCGACGATGCGGCGGAAGATGGCCGCATTCTCGTCCATGTCCCGGTGCAGGCGGGCGAGGATCTCCCGCTCCTGCTCGCGGCGGAACTGGGCCTGGGCCTGCAGAAGCAGGCCCTCTGCGGCGGCCCTGTTGTGCTCCCACATGGCCTCCATGCGCGCTTCCCGGTAGAGGAAGTACTGGTCCCGGAAGGAGGTGCGCTCCAGGAAGCCCACCTTGATCTGCTGGGCCAGGAGGAAGCTGCCCCGTGCCTCGGAGAACTCCTGGAAGGACCACGCCAGGAGGGGCAGCAGCACGCCCAGGGCTCCCGCCACACAGGCGGAGACAAGGGTCAGGCGGGCGGTGATGCGCACGGAGCTACCTTCCCACCCAGACCGCCTCGGGCCGGACGGCCCGGAGTGTCTCCAGGTGGATGTGCTTGCGGAAGTCGGGCATGGTCGTCTGGTCGGTGAGTCCATTCCGCATGGCCCAGCGAGTCTCGTCCTCCAGGGTGATGAGGAGGGTCTGGTCGAAGCGGACGCGGTAGTTGAAGGCGTCCCAGACCGCTGCCACCAGGGCGGGGTCGGTGCCGCTGGTGGTGGCCACGATGGCCTGGGCCTCGGCGGGGCGGGCTGCCACGAAGGCCTCAGCCTTGATCAGGGCCCGGAGCAGGCTGTGGGCCACCTCAGGCCGGCCATCCACGATCCCGGCCGAAGCAGCCACATTGAAGGTCTCGGTGTAGATCTCCGGGTCGTAGTGGATGAACCCATTGGTCCCCAGGGCGTGCTGGATCAGGGTCAGGGGGTAGTTCCAGGTGGAGACGGCATCCACCTGGCGCCGGAGGATGGCGTCCTGCATGTCCTCCGGCTTCAGGGGCACGGGCTGGATCCCCTTCCGGGTGAGACCTTGGGCCATCAGGAGGGAGTCCAGAAAGAAGTCCGAGGTGGTGCCGGGGGTGAAGCCGATGCGCTTCCCCTTCAGGTCGCGGGGGCCGTGGATGCCCGCATCCCGGCGGGCCACAATGGCATTGTTCCGGTTGCTGGATTCGATGTTCGCAATGACAAAGAAGCGCTCACCCCGGAGCACGGCGAGCATGACCGGGGTCTCTGCCACGGTGGCGAAATCAGCCTTGCCCTCCAGGAGGGACTGCAGCGCCGCCTTCCCGAAAGTGTGCATCTGGGCCTGCACATCCAGGCCCTCCTCCAAGAAGTAGCCCTTGGCCCGGGCCACATGGACCAGGGTGCTCTGGGGCTGGGATGTACAGGCGAAGGTGACCTTCACCGACGGTCGCACTCCGGTGGCGTCCCTGCGGCAACCCAGCAGGGCCGCCAGGGCCAGGAGCACCGCTAAGGCCAGAAGGGCCATGGAGGACTTGCGCATGCCAGCTCCTCGGTTGGGTCGACAGCCCCTTTCTGGTTGCATCCACGGTTCAGCCCGGAGCGCCCTCGCCCCGGCGCTAGGCCTCCCGACGCCCCCACATCCTCGCCGGGAGGGGACCCGGGAGCTCGAAGGCCCGGCCCGTGGGTTGCAGAAGCCGGACGATCACCAGGGCATTCAGCAGGTCCGCCGCCAGTCGATCGGCGGTACGCCGCAGGTCTGCCCCCTGGGGGCCCTGGGGATCCCGGAGAAGTCCCCTGGCAACAGGTTCAGCATCCTCCAGGAAGAGGCGGATGGAGTGAAGGGCCTGGTCTTGATCGAGCATGCTTGCACCTCGCCAGTGAGTGGGTGAGTGGGATCAGATGGTCGCCGCCTCCAGGGCCATGAGCTCGCCGTCGGAAAGCAGGCGGTCCAGGTCCAGGAGGATCAGCATGGTGTCCGAGCCACTCGCGCCCGGCAGGCTCGCCAGGCCCGAGATGAACTCCCGGTTCAGGGCGCTCTGCACGCCCAGGTCTGGTGCGGGCCGGATGGCGGCGGGATCCAGGTCCAGCACATCCGAAACCGAGTCCACACGGATGCCCAGCGTGCGCTTCAGGGCCTCCACGATGACGATGACCGGCCGGGTCGCCTCCGGGGCATCCCCCAGGGAGAAGCGGTGACGCAGCTCCAGAATGGGCACGATGGCCCCTCGGAGGTTGATGACCCCGGGCATGTAGTCCGGCGCCTTGGGGATGCGGGTGATGGTGGCCTGGGCCTGGATCTCCCGGACCTTGAGGATGGGCAAGGCGTAGGCTTCCCCTGCCAAAGCAAAGCAGAGAACCTGTTGGAGCCCTTGGGAACTGGCTTCGGTGATGGCCATGATGTTCTCCGCAACAGTCTGTCTATATACTTCGGTATTAGGTTCGATCGGATTAAACATGGGGTGGGGTGCGTGCCTCGGGATCCCGTGGCCGGGATCAGAAGGCGTCCCACGAACCGTCATCGCTGTCCTTGGGGGTGGCGACGGGCACCTTGCCATGGCTCAGTTCTGGTAGAACTGCGGTGGCTCGGAGGGAGTTCTTGGCGGGGGCAGCAGAAACACTGCCCCTGCGCGAGGCTTGCGCCTTCTTGCCGGCGGCTGGGTGGGCCACAGGGGGGGTCCGGACAGTTTCGGTCCGCCGGCCCTCGGTACCGGTCTTGAAGCGGGAGACCACTTCGGCCAGTCGGTGGGCCTGGCTGTCCAGGGTCTCAGCGGCGGCGGCAGCCTGTTCGACCAGGGCGGCATTCTGCTGGGTGACTTCATCCATCTGTACCACAGCCTTGTTGAGCTCGATCAGGCCTGTGCTTTGTTCCTGGGTGGCCCCGGCGATGTCACCCACGAGGGCGGTCACACGCTGGACATTGGCCACCACTTCCTGAATGGTCTCCCCGGCATGGGCGGCGACCTTGCTGCCGTCCTGGGACTTGGCCACACTCTCGCGGATCAGGCCCTTGATCTCCTTGGCGGCATCGGCGCTGCGCTTGGCCAGGTTGCGGACCTCGGCGGCAACCACCGCAAAGCCCCGGCCCTGTTCACCCGCCCTGGCTGCTTCGACGGCGGCGTTCAGAGCCAGCAAGTTGGTCTGGAAGGCAATCTCATCCACCACGCTGATGATCTCGTTGATCTTGGCGGAAGAGGCATTGATGGATTCCATCGCAGCGATGACCTGGGTGACGGCGACGCCACCATCCTGGGCCACCTGGCGGGCCTTGACCGCCTCCTGGTTGGCCGCCTGGGCGTTATCGGCCGTCTGGTTCACATTGCTGGTGATCTGTTCCAGGCCACTGGCGGTTTCCTCCAGGTTGGCGGCCTGTTCCTCGGTGCGGCTGCTCAGATCCTGGTTGCCCATGGCGATTTCACCCGAGGCTGCGGCGATGGAGCTGGCCCCTTCCTGGACCTGAATGAGGGCCTCGCGCATCTGGACGATCGTTTCATTGATGGCCTTGCCCAGCTCCGCAAAGACCCCCTGGTAGTTGCCCTTGATCGCCGAGGTGAAGTCGTTCTGGGACATCAGCTGGATCACGTTGTTGGCCTCAACCAGACCCTGTAGTCCATCAATGCAGGAGTTGATGTTGTCCTTGATGGTGTTGAAGTCCCCGTTATAGCTGTCGGTGATCTTCGGGGGCACCTCGCCCTTGCCGATGCGATCGACATAGGCTGCCGCCACGTTCAGTGGTCCGATTACGGCGTCGAGGGTATCGTTCACACCCTGCACAACCTTGCGGAAGTCACCCTGATGCCTAGAGGCATCGGCGCGGGTCTTGAGCTTGCCCTCGATGCCCGCCGCAGCCAGCATGCCCGCATCCTGCACCAGGGCATTCATCGCGTCCACGCACTGGTTCAGGTTGTTCTTGATCTCATTGAAGTCGCCATTGTAGACATCGGTGATCTTGGGCGGGATATCGCCCTTGGAGATGCGGTCCACGTAGCCGGCGGCCACGTTGAGGGGCCCGATGACAGCATCCAGGGTCTTGTTGACCCCATCCACGAGCTGGAACCAGCCGCCGACGAACTTGGTGGCCGAGGCGCGGGTCGAAAGGCGTCCGGCAATCCCGGCCTGAACCAGCGCATCCGTCTCCGCCAGGAGCTCGGTCATCATCGCGACCATGTTGTTCAGGTTGCCCTTGATGACGTTGTACTGGCCCTTGTACTCCGTGGTGATGGTCGGCGGAATGATGCCCTTGGCAACCTTGTCCACATAGTCAGCCGTCACATTCATGGGGTTGACGATGTTGGTGATGGCCTGGTTGACACCTGCGACCAGCTGATTCCAGCCGCCCACGAAGAGCTCGGCGTTGGCGCGCTTGTCCAGCTCACCGTCCGCGGCACCCTTGATGATGATGTCGGTCTGCGCCAGCAGGTCGCTCATCATCTTGACCATGTTGTTCAGGTTGTTCTTGATGACGTTGTACTGCCCCTTGTACTCCGTGGTGATGGTGGGCGGGATGATGCCCTTGGCGACCTTGTCCACATAGTCGGCCGTCACGTTCATGGGGTTGACGATGTTGGTGATGGCCTGGTTGACCCCTGAGACCAGCTGGTTCCAGCCGCCCACAAAGAGGTCGGCGTTGGCGCGCTTGTCCAGCTCACCGTCCGCAGCGCCCTTGATGATGATGTCGGTCTGCGCCAGCAGGTCGCTCATCATCTTGACCATGTTGTTCAGGTTGCCCTTGATGATGTTGAAGTCGCCGTTGTAGTTGTCAGTGATGATCGGAGGGATGACACCCTTGGAGATCTTGTCCACGTAGTCGGCGGTCACGTTCAGGGGACCAATGACAGCGTCAAGGCAGTCATCCACGCCCTGCACAATCTTGCGGAAGTCGCCTTGGTGCTTGGAAGCGTCGGCGCGGGTGGCCAGCTTCCCTGCCACGGCAGCCTCACTGAGCAGGCGGGCATCCGCCACGAGGGCGTTCACGGCATCCACGCACTGGTTGAGGTTGTTCTTGATCTCGTTGAAGTCGCCGTTGTACTTGTCGGTGATCTTGGGGGGGATGTCGCCCTTGGAGATGCGGTCCACATAGCCGGCGGCCACATTCAGGGGGCCGATGACGGCATCGAGGCACTCATTGACGCCCTGCACGATCTTGCGGAAGTCGCCCTGGTGCTTGGAGGCATCGGCGCGGGTGGCCAGCTTGCCCTCTACAGCTGCGACATTCAGGGTGTTAGCATCCGCCACGAGGGCGTTCACGGCATCCACACACTGGTTGAGGTTGTTCTTGATCTCGTTGAAGTCGCCGTTGTACTTGTCGGTGATCTTGGGGGGAATGTCGCCCTTGGAGATGCGGTCCACATAGCCGGCGGCCACGTTGAGGGGTCCGATGACGGCGTCCAGACAGTCATTCACACCCTGCACGATCTTCCGGTAGTCGCCCTGATGCTTGCTGGCATCAGCGCGAGTGGCCAGCTTGCCATCTACGGCAGCGGTGTTGAGCATGGCGGCATCAGCAACGAGCGCCAGAAGGTTGGTCCGCACTTGCTTCAGGGCCGGATTGATCTCGTCCTTGTCATCCGCAGCCACCCACTCCCGGCTCAGGTCCCCATGCGAAATTTCTTGCAGGCCACTCACGATGCCCTGCAGGTTGTCAGTGAACCCGTCCATGGCGTTGGCAAGGTCGCCGATCTCATCGGTCCGCTCCATCTTCAGGCGCAGACCCAGATGGCCCTTGGCCATCTCCTTCATCATGTCGATGCCGCTCTGCAGGGGGGTGGTGATGGACTTCGTCAGGATCCAGCCTATTGCCAGGGCGAAGGCGGTGGCGATCCCCATGAAGATGTACATCAGGCGGCTGGCACCATTGGCCAACACGGTGTTGTCGTCGGAGGTCTGCTTGGCCAGCTTGACCTTAGAGGTCTGCAGTTCATCGAGCGTCTTCTGCACCTCCAGGTTGACCCTGAGCCCTTCTCCTCGGACGAGGGTTTCAGCCTCCTTCAACCGCCCGGCCTTGACCAGGTCAATGGCCTTGCTGGAAACCTTGTTGTAGGCATCGTTGGCATCGATATAGCGCTTCCAGATGGCCTTCCCTTCGTCCGACAAAATGCTCTTGGCAAAGGACTCCTCGACCTTGTTCAGATCGGCCTCGATCTGCCTGATCTGGGCCCCGTATTTTTCACCATCGCCCGTCATGATGGCGTCCCGCACATTGACCCGCTGCCGCTGGAAGAGCTGCATCATGTCGCCCATCTCACCGAGCGGCACCGTTATTTTTTCGTACAGCTTCGTATCCGCGTCATCGATTGCGTGGAGCTTCGAGCTGCCCATGAACCCCATCCCCACAAGCAGGGAGGCCACAAGCATGAAGGCCCCGATGAGCTTGGGGCCGACCTTGATGTTGTCGAGAAAGGACATGGAAACCTCCGGAGGCAGTGGTGAGGGAGAAGTGGCGAAGGGGAATGGGTTCTAGGGGTGGTTCTGGCTGGTAGTGGCCTTGCCCGAAAGCGCCAGGCGTAAGTCCGCCAGCACTTCCGGTACGCGATGCAGTTCGTTGGTCATGTCGAAGACATGATCCGCACCCAGCTGCAGGCAGTGGGTTCGGTGTTCGGGGGTGCTGAGGCTGGTAAGGACGATCACCAGGCAGGAGGGCTGGGTGCGCTTCACCTCACTCAGGACGGCACAGCCATCGCCATCCCACAGCTGAAGATCGAGCACCACCGCATCTACCGGATCGGAGTGAATGAGGAACAGGGCCCCTGCAACTGATCCGACTTCCCCCACCACCAGCGCCGACTTGGCCTCAGCTATCAGCGTCTTAAGGCGCTGTCGGTCGGGAAGGGAATCCTCGACGAGTAGCACTCGGACACTTCTGGAAGGGTCTCTTGGAGTCATGGGTCAAACATGAAGCTCCGGCGCCCCTGGCGACAGTTGGGATTACGCTGAAATACGCATGCGGCAATGACGGACGCCTTGTAGGGAAATTCCTTACAGCACGTCCGAAATAGCCTCCACTAGCCCGGCAGTTGGTTCGGGGTAAAGATGTGCATCGGGTCTGCATGCAGACAGAAAGAGCGACAAGCCTATGGCCTACACGTCCTTCTTCAGGGATACCGATGCCTTGAGTTCCATCGGCAAGTTCGTCATCCCTGCGATCAGTCACGCACGGTCGATCCGCGTCTGGGATGCTGGGTGCGCCACCGGCGAAGAGCCGTACACACTGGCCATCCTGTTTGCGTCCCTGCTGCGGCCCTTCCCTTTTCGCAACCTCGACATCCTGGCCACGGACTACGAGGAGAGCAACTATGCGCAGTTCGCTGAACGGATTCAGCGCGCCGAATACAGTCGGCAGGATGTGTTCTGGGTTCCCCCAGAGCACCGGGAGGAATACTTCGAACCGACCCTGAGCCCGGAGGTGTTCCGCCTGACAGATAGAATTCGCGAGCGCGTCAGGTACATCCAACACGATCTGCTAACGCTGGTGCCGCCGGAGACGGAGCACTCCCTCATCGTCTGCAAGAACGTACTGATGCATTTCTCCCCAGAGAACCAGATCAAGGTCCTTGAGATGTTTCACCAGGCCCTCCTGCCCGGCGGATTTCTGGCCCTGGATGGTGCTCAGGCACTGCCCGAAGCGCTGGCCACACGCTTTCTCCGGGTCGAATCGGGGGTTCCGCTTTTCCAGAAAGCGTGCGCCTAAGCCATGCGCATCATTCCGCTCTTCCGGAACGACCCTGCCGACTATTCCTGTGTCGCCTACTGGCTGCTCGGCGAAAACAACGCAGCGTCGGACCGGAACACGCTCGTCGATACGGGCAGCGCTCACCCAGCGAACCTGGCCTTCCTTTTCAGGGAGATGGCCGGGTGGTCCAAGGGCCTCGGCAAGAGGGCCGTGGAACAGATCGTCCTGACCCACGCTCACTACGATCACACGGGCGGACTTCCTGGCATCGATGCCCTCCTTGGGCCGGAGACTTATGCCTGGCTTCCATCGGGGCAACACCACCATCCGGTGCAGGACAGCATGGCCGTAACGGTCGGCGACCAGGCCGGCTTCCTTCTCCACACCCCGGGACATTCCGATGATTCCATCTGCCTGTTTCTGCCGGAGAGCGGCACCCTCTTTTCCGGCGACACCCTCTATCGCATCACGGACCATCTCGGCTCGTACCCCCAAGCCTATGTGAACACCCTGGAACGCCTAGCGGTACTGGACATCAAGACCATCTACCCGGGCCATGGGCATCCCATTGCAGAGGGCGCCGCAGCGTTCATCCGGACCTGCCTGGACAACGTCCATAACTCCCTCATCCAGGGCTGAGCCACCATGAAACTCATCTTCGATGAATACTTCAAGGCATCCAGTTACGCCCAGGATAACGCCGCCCTGCCTGGGAGGATGGAGGCCGCCATGAGCGGAGTCGTCCCCGGGCCCTGGGAAGTCATGGCTCCCTCGGTGGCCACCCTGGATCACCTGCGTCTGGCGCACGATGCGGACTATATCGAGCAGGTAATGCGGGACGGACCACGCTTCGGAATGGCGCGCCTGGCAGCCGGTGGAGCCATCCTCGCCGCCCGCCTCGCCCACGGCGGCGAGCCCACCTTCGCCTGTGTCCGTCCCCCAGGGCATCACGCCTCTCGCATGGGCGCCTGGGGGCACTGCACCTTCAGCAATCTGGCGCTGGCGCTACTGGTCATGCGGTCAGAGAAGCGCATCGACAGCGCCTTCATCATCGACATCGACGCCCACACCGGTGACGGCACCCGCGATGTCCTCGTCCAGTGGCCGCAGGCGGAAGTCTTCAATCCCTTCGCAGCCACAGCCAAGGACTACCTTGAGCTCGTGGAAGCCCGCCTGGCTTCTCTCGAGCAGACAGGCATCCTTGCGGTCTCCGCAGGCTTTGATGCCTACAAGCTGGATGTGGGCCACAAGCTGGACACGGCTGATTTTCAGCGCCTCGGGAGCCTGTGCAAGGAAGCCGCCCAGCGGGCCTGTCGGGGTCGGCGCTTTGCCGTCCTGGAAGGTGGCTACTTCCTGCAGGACCTTGGCGCCAATGTGCGTGCGTTCTGTCTGGGCTTTGCCTAACCATGGTGAACATCGGGCACGACCTCGAGCTCATCCAGCAGCCGCGCCGGGCAGATCTTGGCGACTATGACTGGTTCGACATCGAACAGGCTGGCACCCAGGTCGGCAAGTCCCGGTGCCGCATCGAGCCGGAGCAGTTCACCGTGTTCTCGATCATGATCTACCCGGAGTTTGAAGGTCACGGCTATGCCCGGGCCGTCGTGGATCACTTCAAGCAAGGTCACGCCATGGTCATCGCCGATCGGGTGCGCTTCACCGCCCGCACCTTCTGGCTGAAGGTCGGTTTCCTGCCGGAGACCATCGATCGGTATGTCTGGCGGCGAGATACCACCTAGTCCACCAGCCTGTGCTGGAGGGCATAGCGCGCCAGCTCCACATTGGTGGTCAGGCCCAGCTTGTCAGCGGCCCGCTTGCGGTAGGTGGCGATGGTCTTCTCGCCCAAGCACAGCTGTCCGGCGATTTCCTTGATTGTTCTGCCCTTGGCCACCAGCAGCAGCACATCCAGCTCCCGGGGGGACAGCGATTCATGAGGAAGCTGGAGGGACGGCACACTGAGCACGCGCGCCAGCTTCTCGGCCAGGGCCGCGCTCACATACTTGCCGCCGGCCAGCACTTTTTTTACCGCCACATACAGCTCACTCGACACACTGCCCTTGGTCAGGTAGCCATCCGCACCGGCCTGGAAGGCGCGAACGGCGAACTCCTCTTCCGGATAGGAGCTGAGCACCAGTACCACGACCCCCGCCTGGTTGCGCCGAGCCTCTTCCAGCAGGTCCAGGCCGCTCCCGCCGGGCAGGTTGATGTCCAGCAGCATGAGGTGCCAGAGCTGACCCACCATCATGGCCCGGGCCTGCACCACTGTGGCCGCCTCACCGAACACAGCATCGGGAAAGATCTCCCCCAGGAGCTGTTTGAGGCCATGGCGAAGGATTTCGTGGTCATCCACGAGCAGAATCCGCATCATCGGTCGACCCCCTCGGGGCTGGTTGAGGTGGGCAGTGGGACCCTCACGATCACGCGGGTTCCACCAGGATGGTTGGGCTCGAAGGCGACGGTTCCCCCGAACTGGACGGCCCGCTCCCGCATGCCGAGCATGCCGAGGGAATCCGGTCCGAACCGATCCTGATCGCCCATCCCGATCCCGTCATCGGTCACCTCCAGAACCGCCAGCCCGGCTTCGAGGCGGAGGGCAAGCGTGACATTCCGGGCGGCGGCATGGCGGGCCACATTGGTCAGCGCTTCGCGGCAGATGTAGAACACTTCTAGGGAGGTTTCGGACTCCAGCTCCGGCCATGACTCAACGGTGGAGAGGGTACAGGGGATGCCCGTGCGCTCCTGGAAGCGCCGTGCCTCCTGGCGCAGCGTGGCCTCGAAACCGAGGCTCTCCAGGGTATTTGGGCGCAGCTCGGTGGCGATCCTCTGCACCGCATGGATCGTCGTATCCACCAGCTCAGAGGTCCCCATCACCTTGTCCAGGAGGGGCATGAACTCGGGCGAAGCACCAGGCTCCGAGAGTCTTCGCTCCATCCAGCCCAGGTCCAGCTTCAGCTCCGTGAGCAGCTGTCCCAGCTCATCGTGGACGATGCGCGACACCCGGATGCGCTCGTCCTCTTGCGCCTGCTGCAGCCGCGTAAGCAGCACCCGCAGCTGTTCCCGGGAGGCCGCAATGAGGAGGTTCGTCTGCTCCCGCTCGGTGATGTCGATGGTGAACCCTGCCAACAGCGCCCGCTCCTCCTGGAGGATCGGAAACTTCTGGGTGAAATACCTGCGACCGTCCAGCTCCTCCTCGAAGGCCTGGTTCTTCCCACTCTCCACGACAGCCAGGTCATCGGCATTCATCTTGGCGGCCATGGCCGCCGGGAAAAGCTCGGCCATGGTCTTCCCGACCATCTCTGTACTGCTGATTCCGACCAGCTGCTGGAAGTTCTCACTGACTTGAAGGATCCAGCTCTGCCCCTCCCTCACCTCCTTGATGTAGGCATAGATGGGGGACCGGGCAATGAACTGGGAGAGCAGCTCGTTGGACTCCTGCAGGGCGAGCTCCGCCAGCCTCCGCTGGGTGATGTCGGCCGCCACACCGTCGATGAGCAGGTCGCCGTCCGGCTCCAGGCGGCAGGTGGCCGTATCCCTGAACCATCTTTCTTTACCCGATTTATGGCGGATGCGATAGACGAGGTCGAGGCTCTCCAACGTGGCCATGGCGGTATCAATGGCCGCTGCCACGCGGGTGCGATCATCGGGGTGGATGGCGTTGTGCCACAGGAGCGGCTCGGCCAGCAGCTCCTCCGGCGTGTAGCCCAGCAGGTCGTGGATGCGGGGCGAGTAGTAGATGCCTCCCCAGCGCCTGGAGAACCGGTAGAAGGCCACTGGGGAATTCTGAGCCATGGACACGAACCGGGCCTCGCTATCCCGCAGGGCCTGGTCCGCCGCCCGGCGCTCGGTGATGTCCTGGACAGTGCCGGACAGGCTCTCCGGCCGTCCCTCCGCATCCAGGACCAGCTCTCCCGCTTCCCCCCAGACCACCCGGGTCGTGCCATCGGGCAGGATGATGCGGTACTCGAGGGGAACGGGCCTGCCCAGCTCCGCCACGGATCGGTTGGAGGCCTCCACGGCCTCGCGGTCTTCGGGATGGATGGCCCGGGTGACCACCTCGGCCAGGTCCCCCGAAAATGTCTCCCGGGCAAGGCCGAACAGCCGGTACATCTCGTCCGACCAATCCAGAAGGTTGGTCTTGATGTGCCAGGTCCAGCTGCCCACCCGGGCAAAGCGCTGAGCCTTGGCGAGGGCTTCCTCGGACCGCTGCAGCCCTTCCTGGGTCTGCTTGCGCTGGGTGATGTCGGTGGTGGTGATGACACAGGAGTAGCCGGGGACATCCAGGGGTGCCGCAGCCACCTCCGTCCAGATGAGGCTGCCGTCCTCGATCTGGATCCCGATCTCTGTGGGTGGAATGGTCCCCCCTTCCTTCATGGCCCGCACGCTGGGCAGCCTTTCCGCAGGCAGCGGCGTCCCGTCCGCTTGCAGGTAGGTGCGGTCCAGGTAGGAGGCACCCTGCAACCTGTCCGGCGCCAGGCGGAGGATGCCTCCCAGGGCCGGGTTGAACTCAGCCACCCGGCGCTGATCATCCAGCAGGGAGATCCCCACTGGAAGGAACTCGAAGAGGGTGCGCCACTTCGCCTCGCTGGCTCGCAGACTCGCCTCCCACTGCTTCCGCTCGGTGATGTTCTCCTTGATGGCGACGAAGTGGGTGATCCTTCCCCAGGTGTCTTTGATGGGGGAGATGGTCGCCTGCTCCCAGAACAGGTCGCCGCCCTTCCGGCGGTTGTGGAACTCGCCATGCCAGGTGCCACCCCCCAGGATCGTGTCCCACAGCTCCCGGTAATACCCCGGTGCGGCCTCCTCCGACTTGAGGATGCGGGGGTTCTGCCCCAGGGCCTCCTCGGCGGTGTAGCCCGTCATCTCGGTAAACTTGGGGTTCACGTACTCGATGGCACCCGCAAGGTCCGTGATGACGATGGAGACGGGGCTCTGCTCCATGGCCGTGGAGAGCGTGCGGAGGATGTCCTCGGTCCGCTTGCCTTCCGTGATGTCGCTGAACACCAGGCGGTACTGAGAGCAGTCCTGATCGGTCCCGAGCCCCGTGGTCTTGATGGAAACCCAGATGACTGTCCCGCCCTTCCGCCGCAGCCGCTGCTCCCAGTCCAGGGGTTCCCCAGACTGCACAATCAGTTGGCGCTTGAGGAAATAAATATCCTGATCATCGGACGGCACGAAGGACGAAAAGTGCCTCCCCACCAGGGCCGCCCGGGATACCCCAAGGAGGGCTGCCGCCGTCAGGTTGGCCTCCATGACGATCCCCTGCACGCTGAGGGTGCAGTAGCCCACCGGTGCCTTGTCATAGAGGTTCCGATAGCGCTCCTGAAGGGCATCCATTTCGGCGTGGCTGCGGCGCAGCTCCTCGTTCTGCACCTCCAGCTCGACCTGGTGCACCTGCAGCTCATGGAGGAGCCTCAGGGTCTCTGGCCGTGTCGCCGGGTCCCGGACCTCCTCTGCCGAGGAGACCTCCGCCTGCACCAAAGCCTCGGCCCTCTGTCGGAGGGCCCGGCCATCCCGACGCTGTCTGGGGGACTGAGGCATGATGCTGTCTCATCGGTCAGCCAGGCCGGGAGACAAGTTCCGACATTTGTTCAAATTTATTATGTAATACATATGATCATTGGGCTTGTTTGGTAAATTTTGTTGAGCTCGGATGCTATCTGGTTGCCGTACAGCCACGCTGGACCGCTTAAATGTCCTGGCAGAGAGCGTCCCTGCTCGCTGTGGGAGAGGGTTGCCCGGGGGCTCTCTGGCCTGGTTGACCTAGATCACTGACCAATGGGTCAACAATGGACCCAGCGGCGGCAGAGCCCGGGCCATGAGGCACGCTGAGGCTCACCGCACGGAGGAGCGTCCCATGGGCCTCGAGCAGATCCTGCGCAACAACCGGGAGGCGATCCTGGTGAAGGCCATCGCCGCCCTGCGCCGGTCCCACCTAGAGCACTACGAAGCGGCTGGCCCCGAGCAGATCCGAGCGCGCCTGGACACCCTGCTGGGCCTGGTCATCGAGGCGGTGCTGGCGCGCAACCTGGCTCCCGTCATCAGCCACGCCAATGCCGTGGCCACCGCCCGCTTCGAGGCGGGCGTGGACCTCGCCGAGGTGCAGACCGCCTACAACGTGCTGGAGGAGGTGCTCTGGCTGGAGATCCTGAAGGTGCTGCCGGCCAGCGACCAGGCAGAGGCCCTGGGCCTGGTGGGCACCGTGCTGGGCACCGGCAAGGACAATCTGGCCCGGCAGTACGTCTCCCTGGCCACCCAGACCCGCACGCCCTCCCTGGACCTCAAGGCCCTGTTCTCGGGTACGGACGGGCTCTAGAGGGCACCCGTTCTGACCGAGGGTGAACCAGGGGCCGGGCCTTGCGACCTGGTCCCGGTGAGGTTCGAGCGGTCAGTGCGCTTCGCCCATCTCGATCAGCTGGAAGCTGCCTTCCACCATCGTGGGCCGCGTCCCAGGCTTGGCGTCCTTGGGGACCGGCAGGAAGTCTGCGGTGGGCAGGTACAGGCGGTGGGTGACGGGGTTGTCGACGATGGTCCTGGCCCCGCGCTTGGTGGGCACCGTCGTGGTCTCAAACAGGCCCTTCCCGTTCCGGCGGATGACCGTGAGGGTGCCTTCGCCGTTGCTGGCATAGGCACACCCGGTGCCGGGGTCGAAGGCGATGCCGTCCGCGCCCGAGCCGATGGCCACCGTGGCCAGGACCTTCCCGCTCAGGGCATCCACCACAGCGGCAAGCTGGTTCCCGCCGACGGCGTAAAGGACGTTGTTCTTGGCATCGATGGCGAGACCGGTGGGCGACTCGACCGGCTTGATGGGCCACGCAGCCACCACCTTCATGGCCTTGGCATCGATGGCGAGGATCTCAGCGGTGTCCTCGTTGTTTACGAAGACGCGCCCTTTGCCATCGCAGGCGGAGAACTCTGGCTTCCCGCCCATGGGGATCGTGCCGAGCACCTCAGACGACACCGCATCGATCACGGTGGCGTTCTTCCCGCCGCCATTGAACGTGATGACCCGCTTCGTCGTGGGCTCAAAGAGGATGGCGTCCGGGTTCTTTCCCGTCACCTTGATCACCTTCAGCACCTCAAGGGTGGACAGCTTGAAGACGGAAACAGTATCCGCCTGGCCATTGCTGGTCCAGCCCCGGTCAAGTTCAGCGGAAAAGGCCACCCCATGGACGCCCGGCGTGCCGGGAATGTCCCCCTTCACCTTGCCGTCCAGATCGAGCACCATCACATGGGTAGAGCGAGGGACGTAGATGCGTCCAGCGGCAGGATCGAGGCTCACGTAGTCCCACCGACCTTCACCGCCCAACTTGAGCGTGCGGAGGAGGGTGGGCTCTCCCGCCTGAGCCACCGCTGCTGCACCAAGCAGGGCCGAAAGAAGGAAGGGGGTGCATCGGCGCATGGGAATCTCCTGGGCGTTTAGGGCAAAGCAGGCAAGCATCATAACGCGATGCTTCCCCAATCCCGCAAAGGATCGAGGTCGCCCGGAGGTAGATGGCGTGGATGACTTCAAGTCTTCGGGTTGAACCAGGGCGGCAGTGGGCCCCGTCCACCGGAAGGCCGTAGCATCGCCCACCTCACCCCCGCTTCGGCTTCCCGGCCGTGATCGGGTTGTGGCGGGGGTGCCCGGCGGGCCACTCAGGCGTTGGGACCACACCATCGTGAAAGGTCACCTGGCCCTGGAGGATGCAGCCCTTCATCCCCGGGCGGCAGAGGGCGCCATCCACCTTGAGGCAGATGGCATTGACCTCGTATTTGCAGCTCCAACCGCTCATGAGGATCCGGGGGATTGTCGTGTAATTTACTCGCGATCAGGCAAACAGCCAAGCAGCCGGGGGCGTTTTCAGTGCCCGCTCATCGCCGCGAGGGCGCCTGTCGATAAGGCCTCACCCAGGACAGGAGGCTGCTGTGCATCGATGGACCCTTGCGATGGTCAGCTGTCTTTCGCTTCTACTCGGCTGTGGCGGAGGCGGTGGCTCCAGCACTCCTGCGGGAAGCACCAGCAGGTGGTCCCTGACCAATACGCCGGTGGGCACGTCCCCTGTCGGGGTCCTGTTTGACGGGACCCACATCTGGGTGGCGAATGAGAACAGCAACGACGTCTATAAAATCCTGGCGGCGACCGGTGCCGTGCTCCAGGTCTACCCCGCCGGACACGGTGCCCAGTACCTGGCCTACGACCCTGTGCGCGGCAACGTCTGGATTACCAATCCCGGCGACGGCACCGTCACTGTGATCAACACCACCTCGGGCAATCTGGTCACGTACCCCTCTGGGAACAGCCCGGACGGCATCGCGTTTGATGGCACCCACATGTGGGTAGCCAACTACACTCCCGCCACGGTCACCAAGCTCCGGGCCTCGGACGGCACCCTTCTGCAGACCATTCCCGTTGGGACCAGCGGCGTGAGCAACCCGCGCCTGCTGGCCTATGACAGCGCGGCCAATGCCATCTGGCTTACCGTGGGCGGTGATAACAAGGTCGACAAGATCGACGCCACCACCGGGACCATTGTCAGTCAATACGCTGTCCCCGGTTTTCCTTACGCGATCGTTTCGGACGGCACCTGCATGTGGGTGACCCAAGGCACCCTCAACACCGTTGCGAAGCTCCGCATCAGCGATGGCGCCATCCTGGGCACCTACCCTGCGGGGGTCGCACCGAACGGCATCGCGTTTGATGGCACCTCCATCTGGATCACCAATCAGGTGTACACCGGTGCCCCGCCCTTTCCCATGAACACCATCTGTACCGTCACCCAGCTGCGCGCCAGCGACGGCAGCCTGGTGGCAACCCACCAGGTGGGGGAGCGGCCTCAGTGGGTCACGGCAGGTGGGGGCTATCTCTGGGTCACCAATGGTTCGGATAATACGGTTTCCCGGTGCACGTACTAGAAAGTGGGCTAGAGGGTCTGGGTGATGGCGTCTGGTGCAATCGCCAAGGTGGCCCTGGCCCAGGCAAACTTGGCTTTGAGCACCTCGAAGTCGGGTCCTGAGGTGATCCAGGTCGCCTTGCCTTTGATCATGAAGCCGGTTCCCGGTCCGTGGAGGCCAGCCACTTTGGAACTGCCCAGGGTGACCAGCACTTGGTCGTTGAAGGCAACATTGGCTTCGGTGGTCTGCATGTAGCCCGCGGGGATCAGCAGCCGCCCATCCTCCGTCACGCGGACGTAGCTGTTCCAGGTGTTAACCATGTGCGGCCCGTCTTGGCCGAGGGTAGCGATGGCGACCACGCCATCCTTCGCCAGGACCTGCATCAACTTTTTGGGGATTTCCATGGCTGCCTCCGGGCATGGGGTGGAGGGTTAGGCGGGCCCTCCGTGAGTTAGTGCATGGGGATTTTTTCGGTCTTGGGGAGCGCTTTTGGAGGGATCAATGCCGGTGGGTATTCGTAACTGGGAAGGCCAATCCATGCGAGCTCAGACCTCCCCTTGGGTTTCTGCTCATAGGGCCCAGGAGAAACCCCCAAAAGCCATGCATTCGCCTTGATCAGAACCTTCATGTAGATCATTGTCGGATGCTTTTCTTTGGAGAACTCCACTCGATACTCACCAGGGGGCAACGACCCAGCCCTGAAGCCCCCCTTTTCATCTGTGGCCGAAATCCAGGTCTGGCCATCCGACTTTTTTAGGTTTATCCGAACCCGAGGAATCGGCTCTCCTCGTCGGTTGTGAATCTCTCCTTTGACCCCTCCGACCTCATTGGAGATGAAGGGGTGGGCGGCAAGATGGGAACCCTGGGGTTGAGCCAGGAGAATCAGAGCCAGGGCGGCAGAGAGCATGGATCACCTATCGAAACTATTGAGGGCGGGAAAGGACACCCTCAATGATGTCGGTGTTTTGAGAATCAATGATCAGCCACCCAGACTCCCGGCGCTGAAGGATGTTGACCAGGAGCCCAGTCCGGGGCGGCAACGCACTGCCATCTGGCGCCGCATGCCCCTCGAGGCGCCAACGAGAACGAGCGATCGCGATCCCGTCCTTCGGAGAGCGGACGGTTGTTTCGAGCACCGTTAGGCGACTGCTCTTGAACATGTTGGAGTGGGTGAACTGGTGGGCTTGGTAAATTTCTTCACGCCCCTTCCACCAGATCCCCACCACATTGACAAACTCCGCGTCGGAGGCGAAAAGCTCTGCGAAGGCCTTCATGTCGTGTCGGTTCCATCGCTCAGCGAACTGATCGACTTGGCGCTTCACCTCGGTGGTGAAGACCCCTGCAGCGGGCTGGGGTGTTGTCGGGTTTGGCCTCGGGTTCGCTGCGAAGCCAGCCTGAGCGAGGGAGACCAGGATCGCGAGAAGCATGTGGCGCATGTTTGACTCCCTGTGAGGTCGTGGGGGAAGTTCGGTGACGCCGGACGAGGAAGCTGACCGGACCCGCCTGTACCGAGGCGGCAACCGTGCGGGACCACCCCGTGGGCTTTGCTTGGCTACGAAGGTCAATTTATACGGTAAAATTGGAATAACAATATGCAAAAAAAGGCATTGTCTGTTTTTTTGAAATGAATGCTGCAATGCCCCTGCCCCAAGAACGAAAAGTCAGAAGCATGTCCGCCTGGGCGGGTTCATCTGAAAATGGTATGGCAGGGGTTGGCCCGTCCAAAATTGGGTGTGTTTGGGTGTCGTTCGATTCAATGGGTGTTATTGGGTGTAGGATTGGCCCATGATCCGAGCCGACTCCATCCAGATCACCCCAGAAATCCTGAGGCTGATCACCCAGATAGATGAATTCAAGGGTGCTTGGAGAGCGCTGGGAACCCTGGCCCCGGATCGGCTTTCTGCCCTGCGGCGGGTGGCAACGATTGAAAGCATCGGCTCCTCCACCCGCATTGAGGGCAGCAAGTTGTCTGACCGGGAGGTTGAGCGCCTGCTGTCGAACCTCCAGATCAAGAGCTTCGCCACCCGTGACGAGCAGGAGGTGGCTGGCTATGCCGAGGTGATGGCTCTGGTCTTTTCCTCCTGGCCGGAGGTCACCCTCACCGAGAACCACATCAAGCAGCTTCACCGGGACCTGCTGGCTTACAGCGACAAGGACGAACGGCATCGAGGCAGCTACAAGACCGCACCCAACAGTGTTGTGGCCTTCGATGAGAACGGGGTCCAGGTAGGCATCGTGTTCGAGACGGCCACGCCATTTGACACCCCCCGCCTGATGACCGAGTTGGTGACCTGGCTCCAGGAAGAACGCCAGACAGGACGCCTGCACCCGCTGCTGCTCATCGGCCTGTGGGTGGTCGTCTTCTTGGAGATCCATCCCTTCCAGGATGGCAATGGGCGACTCAGCCGGGTGCTCACCACCCTGCTGCTCCTGCAGGCTAACTACGCCTATGTGCCCTACGCCTCACTTGAGAGCGTCATCGAGCAGAGCAAGGAAGCCTACTACCTGGCCCTCAGGCAAACCCAGGGGACCATCCGCACCGAAGCACCGAACTGGCAGCCTTGGTTGCTGTTCTTCCTGCGATCGCTGGCCGAACAGGTGCGGCGTCTGAACCAGAAGGTCGAGCGGGAGAAGCTGGTCCTGGCCG
>Ga0007794_10000166_pt1 | contig 20997 bp, 26 predicted proteins | sample CryBogmetaGMA5M_FD_60365 | JGI IMG/M metagenome (GOLD analysis project Ga0007794, IMG submission 60365) | Freshwater microbial communities from Crystal Bog, Wisconsin, USA - MA5M | ecosystem: Environmental > Aquatic > Freshwater > Lake | place: Crystal Bog, Wisconsin, USA | collected 2009-07-06
GCCAACGTGCCCAGCGCCTCCAGTCGGGAGACCTGAGCTTGGCGGAAACTCCGCGCCTCTTTTTCCTCTTGTTGCCAGCGAAAGGCCAAGCTGTAAGCCATCGACACCTCGATCAAAGGCGTTGTCAACCGGTCCGTCACCTCGCTCAGTTTTAGGTCCGGGTATTCCTGCGTCAGACGCAGCAGAGCATTGTGGTGAAATTCTGTCGCGGTCTCATGGTGAATCGTCTGCTTTAACAAATCGCGCCCCAAGTCGGCCGCCTCGCTCAGCGCCTCTTCAGGGTCGCTGCTGAACACCGCCCGCTCCAATATTGAGTAGTAACGACTTTCCAGGTTATTCATGGCGGTACACCAGTACGCTTGCATCGTCATCATCGCGACCCCATTGGGTGACCACTTCTTGTGCCAGTTGTTGCGGCGTCACAGTGCCGCTGATATCGCAGGCGCGAATGCCGGCATCCTCGGCCACACCATCTGAGAACATGACCAGCGTGTCGCGTTTTGTCAATTGCACTTGATCAGGCGGAGACCACTTGAAGCCGGCGCCGACGATGCCGCGCCCGGAGCCAAGTCGAGACTCCCGCGTGGGGGTCAATAATTTGCAACGGATGTTGCCAATCGAGCCCAACGTCAGGATGTTGCTGGTCAGGTCAATCACCGCCACTGCCAACACGGCACCCCGGGTGTTGCGCAACTTCTCATTGCAGGCTACAAACATCTCGGCGCACTCAAGGTGCAGATTTTCTGCAATGCATTGCATGGCCATCATGGCGGCATGGTGGGCTTGCGGGCCGTGGCCCAAGCCATCGGCCAACGCCAGCACGCGCCGCTTGGGCAAGTGCCAGCTAACGCCCACATCACCACACACGGTTTCACCTTTGTAGGGCCGTGCCACATAGCCCGTATTCAAAGCCACTTGCATGCGCGCACCCTCGTTCCCTGGGCGACAGCGCTGTCGATCGTTAACTCGTCCATGAGTCGTTGTGTACCAGACAAGCCGCAGCCCAGACTGCCCGCAGTGCTGTAGCCCTCGGTCAAGGCCAGTTCAATATCGGCAATGCCCGGCCCGGTGTCGCTGGCCAACATTTCAATGCCGGGGCGTGAAGCCAGGCGCCAGACTTCAAACTTGCCACCGCCGCCGTGCATGAACACATTGGTAGCCAGTTCGGAGGCGGCTGTGGCAATGTAGTAACAGCTCAATTTGTCAAAGCCGGCGGTGTGCGCTAATTGCCGGGCCTTGCGGCTGGCTTCGGCGACGTCGGATTCTCGGTGAATGGGGACGTGGATGCAGGTTGAATAGCGCATGGTTTAGGTCCTGCGCAAAGACAGACTGACCGTGACTTTGGTCAACCCAGGTGCCGACTCAAGTGAAAAATCCTCCACCAAACGACGTGTTCCGGCCAGTCCGGCGCCCATGCTGCCGCCCGTGCTGAAGCCGTCCTGCATCGCGAGTTCAATGTCGGCAATCCCGGGGCCGTGGTCTTTCACCGTGATCTCAATCCGGTTGAACTCGGCATCCGAGGTGTCGGTGACGTTGCATTCTCCGCTGCCGGCGTACATGATCACATTGCGCGTGAGCTCCGAGACTGCTGTCGCCAACCGGGTCTGGTCAGCTTTGCCAAAACCGAGTCGGGCGGCCAGCGCGCGGGCGCAGGACCGCGCCAACACAATGTCGCTGGTGTTGCGCACTGTGACGGTGTCACAGTATTTAGTCAAAGTGTTCATCGTCATCCTTGGTCGCCGTGAAATCGCCACGGAGTGCGATGCGGGCTTGCAGGGTCTTGAGTCCCTGTTCAAGGTTGAACGTGCAATTGGCGCCCAGCAAACCCTGGCCCATTTCAACCAGCGTCAGGGCCACAAAAGGTTGAATGCCGCAGACGATGATCTCGGCCCCAAGCAGGCGCGCCATGCTGGCGGTGTCGTTAATGACCCGGGCCATGAAGGAGTCCACCACGTCCAGCGCCGAGATGTCAATCACAACGCCCAGCGCCTCAACATCGGCAATCGTGCTGAGCAAGTTGGACTGGAATTCAAGGGCGTCATCGTCGCTCAAGTCCTGCTGGATGGCGCACAACAAAATGCGTCCCAGGCGCGGGATTGCGATCCTCATGACTGGCTCGAGGGTATCGTCACAATGCGCCGCCCAATCAGCGCCAACGCCTCGGCCACGCCGGTGCGCAGGGTGGCACGGGTTATGACGTTAGGCATAGTGATGCCCAACTTGGTCAGCGTCAAGGCGCCTTCCGGGTTGAGTCCGGTCATCACCACGCGGGTGCCCAGCAGTTGTGCGGCGTCCACGGTTTTCATCAAATGGCGAGCGACAGCGGTGTCAAACACGGGCACGCCCGTGACGTCAATCACCGTCACGCTGGCTTCGTAGCGGGTGATTGCCTCGAGTAAATTCTCAGTGAACTTGCGGGCGCGCGCGGTGTCAATGACGCCCACCAGGGGCAGCAACAAGACCCGGTCCCACAGTCGAATCACAGGTGTTGAGAGGTCGATCAGCGAGGCGCTCTGGCCCAGGATGATACGTTCACGGGTGGCCACAAAGGCAGAGAACGTGACCAGCGTCAGGCGCCCAATCACATCTTCGACCGCCGAGAGGTTGGTCTCGAGTTCGGCTGCAGACGTGATGCCAACCCGGATCAGGGCCAGCGTCAGCACGCTTTTGAGGCTCATGACATATTGCGCCGTCTCTGTTGGGGTGAACCCCGCCACGGCACGACTGGCACTGAACTCGCTCATGATCAGTGCCAGAGGATGGCTCTCGGGGAAATCCCAGAGTCCATGGGTTGGATAGCATGCAAATATCTGGCTGACCTGCTCCAACAACTGCGCCGTGTGCAGCCGCATTTCGCTGACATTGAAGGTATTGGGTAGCCGCTTGGACCAGCTTTTGAGGATTTCAGCAGTCCACTTTTCGAGAATTTCCGGGCGTTGCGTAGTTAGCAGCAGGTTTAAGGCTGCGAGGTGATTGTGTGCGCTCAAGACATTGATCCATTAATGTTGACTACTGACAGGGTTGAGGTAGTAGTGGCTCGCCTTGTACGAGACACGAACAATCAACCCTGGCGAGCCAGCACAAATCATTAATATTTAGCAAAAAGTGATTAATTTTAATTAAATTTCAAGAATTCTTCATTAATTTAAATTAAGTTTCTGGCAATCAGATTTGGTGAGGGCTGCCCCACATATTCTCAATCCAGATTCGACCGACCCTGCGGAGAGGGCATCACCATGGAAGACTTAAAAAATACTGAATTAATGCGGCTGAAAATACTACAAATGTCATCCAATCGGCTCACCTCTTAAACTCATTTGCACATGAAAGAGAAGTAAAAGTATGAGTTGGAAAATCACTGAACTGGACTGCCACTAACCAGCCGTTCGTGGCGGTCGGCTCACGCTGCACTGCCGAAATTCATCACGCTCTATAGCGGGCACTGGTATCTCCCGGAAAAGTTGCTACTTTGAAACATTTCCGATAGATTTTTGCTTAATTTCAGCCCTCACGAAACGTGATTATTAGTCCATCAATTTGGTTGATCACACTCAAATCTTCTTCAATTGTCAAGTTCGAGATTGCGTAGCCATTCAGCGAAAGCGTCATCTTGGAGCTGATAGCTGCCATAGTCGAGCTTGGCCACTAAATTCTCGTCCTGGAGGCGGCGAAGCGAGTGCTGGGGTGTATTCTTGCTAACGGGCTTATCTAGGCCAAGCGCGTTGCCTAGCTGCAGGCGAACTGGCTCAGAATGCAGTTCCGTGACCCCTTGTGCGAGTAGCTTCAGAATCTCTTGGTCCGCAGCCAAGAGTTTCCCCCATAAGTCCTTGAAGTTCGCCCCGTTGAATACGTGCTTCTGCGTGTCTTCAAGCGCAGCCGTCGCCCCAAGCTCAGCGTAGGCTAGGTAGTGATTCAAGTAGCGGCGAAAGAACTCGGGCGTGTTGTGCAAAGCTAGAAAGGCTGCTAAAGCGTCTTCGTCGGTCAGTGGATAGCGTGATAGCTTATTCACTTTGCGTACCATTTCCCTCACAAATTCAGTACCGAGCAGCTCAAATGGTTCGAGAGGCGCCCAGTTGTAGAACGGTTCCGTTGAGCGTCCAAACATGCGTCTAAGCGTGGGCTCGGAACTGCCCGCAAATACCACCTTGATGTTTTGCTTTCGGCTGTCCAAACTGGCTCGCAGGGAATGTGCAAGCTCACTATGTAACGGAGAGGCCAGTACCTGTGCCTCATCCAACACTAGCAGCATTCGTTTACCAGGCTTGTCAAAGCCACGCAATAGCTCACTCAACAAAGGGCCGGCGACAGCGGGGTCATCGGCCAACTCTGCTTCAAGCGACCCTTCAGCCAAGCCCGGTATTTTGCCCGAGGCCTTGACTTTCTTAAGTGGGGTGTTCAGTCGCGCAACCAACTTAAACAGCCCCTTTGGTTCCATGGCTCGGCTGAGAGCGGAAACAAGTGATGGTGTCGGGTGTGTGCGAGCATCCCACAAATTCAAATACACGGTCAGGTAACCTTCGGCCTGCGCTGCGGGGATAAGGTCCTTTTCAAGAAATTCGGACTTGCCCATTCGGCGTTTGGCAAACAGACCTCGTGCTGAGGTCAAGCCGATGCCAAATATCTCCAGGTATTTCTTGGCCAGCTCCGGACGAGGATAGTGCCACGGGTCGTTAGGAGCTATGAATTTTGCCATGGTATCAAAATGTCTCATGAAAATTGAGAAGTCTCATTCTCTGAGATACCTTTTGAGAAGTCAAACAACTTCGATAACCAACCAATGTGATTTACGACCATTTCGTCTTGAATAACACCAAATTTCAGTCGATTCAAAGGCCATCTTTAACTTGGGATTGCCTTTTAGCGTTCACATAACGCAATCCAAAAAAAGCAGAACAAAGAATGAGCAGGACTACAGCAACTCGTGCGCCTCCATATTGGGGAGTTAATTTTTGAGACATCTTGCTATTCCTGATTGGACGTTAAAAATGTTCAGCATCCATTGTTGACTTTGGAGGCCTGGGATTAAGGGGAGGGCGCCCAGGTGTCCTTGTGGCCCCTGTATATGCGCCAGTAATGCGAAGCCGGGCATGACCCAATTCCTTCGTCACAATAGTACGTGCTTCAATATCCGCTTGAGTATCAAAGAAAGAGGGGGTTCCGCGGAGTGTAGTTGGCATACCTGATTCCTGCTCATATAAATCATTGGCATATTGATGACGCAACCCATGAGGAGTTATCGCCAATTGATCCCTCGTTATCCCAACAAGCTTACAAATGTAATATGCGCGACGCATTGCTTGCTTCAAATCTTTACCAGGTGGAATCATGGCACCACGAGAACTTTCTTTTGATAATAGGATGGCTCTATCTAAAACATCTCTTTGAGAGTCATTTCTTACAGGAACTACGCGAGTTCTTCCACCCTTGGTACCTTCTTCAATTGTGATGTTAGGGCCATTGTCAGCCAGCTTGGGCCTGATTAAAAGTGACTCTTTAATTCTCATTCCAAATGCATCCATCAACTCCAGTTGCATACCAACCCATTTATCTTTGATGGTGGCTTTTGCAATGAGTTCGGATGGGATCACATCATTACCAGTCCAGGACTTATCAACAGTCGCAACATAGGTTCTTTTGATTTCTTCAGGGGTAATCCCATACTTTTCAGGAGCAAGGATTAAGCCATCTTTGCCGATGGATGTAGACAACCAGCGCAAAGTAGTGAAACGATTTTGAATCGTACTTGCAGACAGATTTTCATCCTTCCAGACACTTACAGCAGCTTTTATATGACGCTGATCCAAATTCAAAATATTTTTGATTGGATAACCACAATGCTTCAAATTTTCTACAAATTGAAAAACAACATAAATTCTTGCTTTCTTAGTCGCATTGCCAATCCCTTTGTTTCGAATTTGATGATCCGATCCAAATAAGTCAATAAGGACAAATATCTGCTTTTTTATATCAAGCTTATGAAATGGCAAGCCATATCTGTTTCGCCCGCCCACGGCTGTAAATTCCTGAATTGACTGATTTTTCTTAAACATAGAAATTAACTACTTTGACGGGTATGGAGATTGATCCAAAGGTATAAGCACGTCAAAAAGCCACGCCGCGACCCTAACTCTTGATTTGAGATCTTCTGATGGAAACTTGGCAAGATGCCAGGACTTAACAACAGCGAAAAAATGATCTGGAGATAGATCAAGAGGTGAAATTAAACATCCATAGATTGATGAAACAGTGTTCACAAATTCAATCAAGCCTTGTGATCTTTCTCGGAAAACTGAAACAACACCCACAGAAATAACATTGTTTGAATCACTGGAAAATGATGAAAGGATCAAACGGTACTGACTTATCTCAGGTTCATCCTGCAAAAACTGCAAGTGACACGCAATTTGTCTTTTTGAAATTATTGACATAAAAACTCCAAAATTTGTTTAAGGAAATGGTTCTTTTGGTTAAACAGGGAAATGCTTTTTCTTAAGTTATGTATAGAAATTGGAGCACTCTTTTCAAAGTGGAATCCCATTGGCGACCAAATAAATGGCAAGCCCGGCGTCTAAAAATTTTCCATTCCGCCCTGAACGTGACCCTGCAAACAGGTCACCGGTGGATTTGCTAAATAAAAATATGACCCAATTTTTGGAGCATTGATTCTTACTTTCAACTCAAAAATCAATTGGAATATTGTTTTCTTGGATTTCCAGGCCACAAAGGGTGGGAAATCAAATTCAACAATGCAATTGAAAAATGGATGATTAGCTATGCTTTTCCTGGATAAGAGTAGGGAATTCTTTAAATCACAAAGGATGTAAAGCCATATAACCTCTTATAGAAGGCAACAGCAGGTTTGAACTTAACCAGTTCAAATAATGCAAACACAACAAAACAATGTTTTGGTGTTAGCTAAGGTCTACTCTCAACTAGTCATAGGACCACTCGGAGCAGTTGGTTACGTTGTGCATGAATCTGGCACTGTGTTTGAAGATCACCTCAAACAGCTCAGCCTCAATCAAGAGGGTCTTTGGCAAAGCCAGAAGAAACTCAAATGTACAGTCAAATCCGAGGGTGGTCAAGATATATTTGTAAAAAGTTGCACATCGGTCTACATGCGCAAACTCGTCCGCAAACCCGCATGGATGTTCATCTTTAATTCGCCTCTCTATACAATTTAATTTATTTCAAAGTTAAAAAACCGTCGAATTCGGTAACTTTGAAATCTTCAATTTGGACTTTTAAAAGCTCTTGATGTGCAAAAGGCCATCAATTTCGCACCTAACCCACATTTTTTTCTTCGTTGAAGTGCATTAATATTTCCACTTGCCTAAATCCCAGCCGGTAATAGCCCGGCTAGTACCGGCAGCAGCCGGGCAAGTCGTCATGGGAATTCAGTCTTAAAAAATTTTTTGCCGGTAGTTGCCGGTGATTGCCGGTATTAGCCGGACTGGCTTTTTAGTGAAAGTGGCTGGCAGCATCGAAAATTTGTTTAAATTGATACTTTTCAATAATCCTGCAGTAAATATTTCACTTTAAATTCAGAAAGAAAAATCCAAATGAAAATCACACGCGCAATTGATGTTGGCTACGGAAACACTAAATACACAACAAGTGACGGGTCAACTGGTGATGACATTGAATGTCAAATGTTCCCATCTGTTGCGCCGATAACAGTACGTGGAATTGAGGAATTTCTAAATAAGAAAAATACAGTTGTTATTGAGAGTTCTCCTGGGTCGCTACATGAAGTTGGTCCCGATGCAATGATGGGAATGACTTCAAATTCAAGTCGAACACTTGATGTAGATTTCGCAACAAAGGATACATATTTAGCACTTGTTCGCGGCGCGCTTCATTACATGAATGTTGACCGCATTGATTACCTTGTGGTTGGCCTTCCAGTAAAAAACATGGCTGCCATGTCTAAGATACTTGTAGACAGATTACAAGGAGATCACCAATTGCCAAATAGAACACTGAATATAGGTGTAGTAAAGGTTGTTCCCCAGCCTGTTGGTGGAATGTATGACTACGGAGTCAGAAATAATGTACTGCGTCAACTGAGCAATGGGACAAATCTTCTTATTGATCCTGGCTATTTCACACTTGACTGGGTAGTTGCCAATGGAACAAAAATGGTAGATGTCCGCTCTGGTTCTGCAAATAACTCAGGTATGGCCGCAATTCTGCGATCAATCATTGAAAAAGTATCAGCAACCATCAAAGCACGTAATGAAGGTATTGTTGATATTACTGAAGCCATTCTTTAGAAACTTGATCTATCAATTCGAACAGATACGTCATTTGTAATCAAAGGGACGAAAGAGGATCTAACCCCATATCTTGAAAATATAAATCCAGTTGTAAAGGATGCATTAAACAAAATGAGAGAAAGCGTAGGATCATTGGATGACATTGATCGGATCATTATTGTTGGTGGTGCATCACATCTCTATGAGAAAGCTGTACTCGATCTTTTCAAAGGTTATGACGTTCGCATTGCAAAAGATGCAATATTCTCCAATGCAAGGGGATTCCAGTTGATAGCCAATGTAGCTGCTAAAAAAGGATTGATCCGGACTGATTAAATTTATTTTCCTTTGTGAAAATAATTAAGTCGTTCAGATAAATAAAACCCCCATTGCAAATGAATAAAAAACTAGATACCACCATGGAATTGAGGTTCAGTGTTTTTGTTGTGAGCGTTTCGCGAGCGCACAGCATTTGATAAATAGACTGTTGCGTGCCTCCATTTATGAACTTAAGCGTTTTTGGCATCGTTTGACGATCATGTAAATTGCTGATGCTTAAAGACAAGCTAAATTGCTGACAAATTTTCATTACGACAAAGCCGGTTATTGCATGCTTTTGCAATGTGTTTTTTGTAGGGCACTTGGCATAAATGTTGGCAACTTTGTTTGCACTAATTAAGATTAGTTGTTTGTTGACAAAGACTTAAGTTGGTGTCAAAGTTCGCAATATGATTGAAACTTTCGACTCGCCACATCAGTTTGAGCCCCTGATGCCTTCCGAAATGAAGATGGAGCCCCTGTTAGCTCGGGCACACGACTTGGCTGTTGAGTCGACCGGAATTGCCGGCGTCCCAATTGCCAAAGATTTGCGTGCCCTGTTGCGCGCGATGAACTCGTACTACACAAACAGAATAGAAGGTCAGCACACCAGGCCAACGGAGCTGGACCAGGCTCTCCGACAAGATTTTTCGAAAGACGAAAAACTCGCTGTTCGGCAACGCCTTGCTATCGCCCATATTGAGGCGGAGGAACAACTGGAGGGTCAATTCGTTGGTCAATTCGCAGTTCCTGCCCTGTACAGCAAAAAGGCTTTGCGGGATATCCATAGAGTACTTTTTGAAAAGCTCCCGGTTGAAGATCGGGTGACGGAGCATGGGGTGGCAATAGAGCCAGGGGTAATGCGAACACTGGAAGTCAGTGTTGGACGGCACATAGCGCCGACTGCTTCAAGCCTGGACGCGTTCATCAACCGCTGGGCTGACGTGTATGGACGCACCCGCCGAGGCGAGGCGACCATCGTGGCGATGGCGGCCTCCCATCAGCGCATCGGATGGATTCACCCGTTTATAGATGGGAATGGGCGAGTGATGCGTTTGCAGACACATCTAATATTGAATGCACTGGGCTACACCTCTGGCGTGTGGTCGCCATTGCGCGGTTTTGCAAGAAGCGTGGAGCGTTACTACGCTCTTCTTGACGCTGCTGACGCCCCTAGAAAAGGAGATCTTGATGGCAGGGGCAGTCTGAGTGAAAGTGCTCTGGTGGATTGGATTCAATATGTACTTGACATGTGCCTTGATCAGGTCAGATTCATGAAGTCCATGCTGAATCTTTCGACAATGGAGCAAAGAATTGCGGCTTGCCTTGTATTTGAGCAAGAATCCATAAAATCAGGTGTCAGACTTGAGGCGTTGCGCCCGCTGCACTATCTGTTCCTCAGCGGGACTGAATTGGAGCGGGGTGAATTTAAGCGCATGACGGGGCTTGGTGATCGCACGGCGGTGACTTTACTAACAGCACTTGTTAAACGAGGTTTGCTCAAGAGCGACACGCCGCAGGGAAAAGTCAGATTCGGGCTGCCGTTGCATGCTTTGCGGTTCTATTTCCCGGCACTTTGGCCAGAAGCTGAGGCCGATGCACTCAATTGATGGTCAAGCGCTGGGGCCCAAAAACGTTGGATACTAATCTGTGCGAAGTGTGGGCGGCGGTAGACCAATAGTCGGATTGAAGCGCTTGCCAAAAAGTTATGAAGTCACAATTTGGTGTGTGCAAATTGATCGATTCGTATGCCAAGTGTTACATGCATGAACAGGGCGCCGTTTTCTGGTGCAGTGCTGTAACACCTGGATAATCAATTTCACTATGGGAATTGGTGTTGCTGGGTGCTAATCTGTACCTTTCGGCAGGGGTATTGCTGTAGAACTACAGCAATAGGCTAACGCTCCGAAGCCTATCCTCCGGAGATAACGACAGGTATAAGAGATGGAACCAAGCTTGGGGAGCTTGATTCAACTTTGATATTAAAGCGGCCACCGCCCCGAAATCGGGTTGGTACTGCCTGCTATAGATCAGCTTTCTTGGTCAACTATCTGCCGCTCTTCAATTTTAAGAATAACTGAGTCAAAGCGAGCTTCGACTTCCTGCTTCAATAAATCAAGAATCATTTTTCGTGCCTCCTTGATTGTCAAAATTGGCCACGCACCGTCTTCATCTTCCTCTTCCTCTTCCTCTGTTTCGAGTTTATAAGCGTCAGGTGCTCCATCCATGTCAACGATCAATCCAAGATCGTGAGTGAGCTGACTGGTAGTACCCTCAAAACGGGGCCCAAGGCGATGAAAGCTGTTGACGGTTACTTTGCCCAACTCGACGGCATCAAGGGATACCCAAACTGTGCCATTGAGAAAAAGGCGTTCAATTTCATAGTCACTCAGATCTTTTACATATTTATGAAGTGCTTCCAGCAAAGGAACTTCAGGATGTTGGCGATTGAAATCGCGCTTCAAAAGTGCCCAATTTGTGTAGCCGTTCTTGTTGGCAATAATGTCTTGGGCAGCAGAGTGTTTGACGACCAATTGCCTTTTCAAATCCCAAGCCTCTTTGCCAAGGACACGAATATCAGATTCATTGAGTTTTTTAGCCATGTGAATATCTCCAATAATTTAACAAAAGTAGTCACTACAGAACAGGCTCACCCACAAACCTGATGCCAGTGACATTTAGTCAAACTGTCTTAAAGATACCTTCAGCCAAGCATTTTTATTTCGCAAAGTGGGTATGCAGGCCGTTGCCACAGCCTTTAGATGAGTCTAACCTTTTTTTATTTTTTGCAAAGTAAGTTCTTCGCAATCAACCGCGTCGTCGTTATCCCCGTTGCTATGGTGTTGGTGGCGGTCTGAAAGCGCTGTTAGTTGGCGGTCAAGCGCGGTTTTCGGTTTGACCGTTGAGAAAATTGAAAGCAAGGAGGGGATTGATGGCCTTTGCCGCCTCGACAGTTAAAGTCAAGGCGCTGAGAATTGTTGAGGACGTCGCCCCAATCAAATTTAAATCTGGCTAAAAAGATAGACGCCAGCACCACCAAACAAAAAACCTAATGTGGTTGTAATCAATTTTTCCTTGCTGGGCACGTAGTGTTTGATGCCAAGTGCAACAACAACTCCACCAAAGTGAAGCGTGACAGTTGTGACCAAGAAACCAAAAGCGTAGAACGCAAAGCCTGATTGAGGACTTTCTGCGCCATGCGCCAAACCATGCATTGCAGCAGCCAAAGCAATCAAAGCGAGCCCGACTTTGGGCGATGTTTTCAGTTGAGCCAGGACAAGCATTGCTCCAAAAAGAACAACGCTTAGGGAAATCAAGTTCTCCAGAAAGGGAGCCGTGACCCCCTGGGCCCCTAACACTGCACTAATAACAAGACTGGCCATAAAGGTCGCAGGACCCCACCAAGCTTTATTTGCGGGTAGTGCAGATACGGACCAGATTCCCACGGCAACCATGGCAAGTAAGTGGTCAAGTCCAAATGGGTGTGAAAGTCCCTCATACAGGCCGGATGTTCCATGCCCTGTGTGAGCTTGAGATGCGCTGGCGACTAGCCCCAGAACGGCTGTTACTAGAACTCGACTCCACTGGCGATGTGACTTCATGATGACTCCAAATTGTTATCAATAAATTGCCCGTGCTGGCATCTAAAACGAACTCAGAAGTCGCAAGGGTACCACCGCCCACGCAATTTTTAAGCCAACGATAACAACAGGATACTCAACTTCATTCTCCTTGGCGCATGTTGTCGTGCGCTTCGGGGACTGCAAAGGAACCAGCCATGATGGCTGCAAACTGAATACAAACTTTCCACAAGCGCCGCAATGTTTGCCGTCAGCATCGTCCCGTCCTAAAACGGCACGTCCTTGTCGCCAAGGTTCGACGGAACGGCTGACTTTGTGACAACGCGGTCTCGGCGCAGTTCCTGTTGAATCTGCCTGCCGTAGCTAAGCCAAATCCACTCTCTGATTTCGTCCAGCACCTCCAATACAGCAGAGGCCTGTGCCGGCGTCCATTTCGTTTGCCGGCCAAACAGGGCGATGCCTTGGTCGGTTTCGGGTGGGCGCCTTGCCCCAGCACCACGGCGCGTCATACCTTTTTTCCTTTGCGTGGCACGGCAGCACGTGCCGCAGCCTTTAGCTCGGAACGCGCCTTGGCCTCCTTGAGCCGGTACGAATCGCCCTCAATGGCCACAATCTCGCAGCGGTGCACCAGCCGGTCAATCAGCGACACCACGCAAGCCGCATTGGGAAACACCTCGTGCCACTCCTTGAATGACCGGTTGGTGGTGATGACGGTGCTCTTGTGCTCATAGCGCCGGCTGATGAGCTCGAACAACAAATCGGCGTGCCGGTTGGAATATGACAAATAACCGACCTCGTCCACCAGCAACAAGTCCGGTGCCGCGTAATATTTGAGCCGACGACGCAATGCCGAATCACTGTCGAGCGCCGCCAGGTCACCCAGCAATTGCCCGGCGGTGATGAACAGCACGGTGTGGCCCTGAATCAGGGCTTGATGACCCAGATTGCAGGCCAGCATGGACTTGCCCACCCCATTGGGCCCCACCAGCATGACGTTGCTGGCATCCGCCATAAACGACAGGGTCATCAATTCCTGGATGGCCTGGCGGTCACAGCGCTTGGGCCAATCCCATTCAAAGTCTGCCAGTGGTTTGAACTTGCCAATGTGTGCTGAACGCAACCGGCGCTCCAGACTGCGCTGGTCACGCTCCGTCTCTTCCCATTCCAGCAATTCAGCGACCCAAGCCAGTCGCGCCGAATCGCATACCAACTGGTCCCAATGGGCATGCAGTCCGGTTAGTCGCAGTGTTTGTGCACGCGCCTGAAGTTGAGTCATATTGCTGCTGACCATGGTGGTGTTTGTCATTTGCTGTCCTCATCAGTTTCTGTGGTTTGGTCATCGTCGGCTTCGTCGGTATGGTGGGCAGAGGCCTGTAAATCGTCATAGGCGTCCAGCCGATGCGGCTTGACCGTCACATCCATGCGTTGCGCCCGCTCGGAGAGTTGCGGCACCACCAGCGGACGGTCCCGGCGCTCCTGGCGCGCACGCTCAAGGGCCAGGCGCACCGCGTTGTGATGTGGAACATCCCGGCGCAGGGCTTCCACCACCGCTTGTTGCATGGCCTGTGCGCCATAGTGGTCCAGCATTTGGCCCAGCACCCGCGTCATGGAAGCCAGGTGATGGCCTTTGGCCGCAGCGCTGGCTAGGAAGTCAGCCATGGCCGGTATGGCCTGTGTTATTCCATTTCTAATTCATAAGTGAATTTAAGAGTTCAGAAATAATCCACGGCCACGACACAATCGATCCAACGGTGTTGGGATCATCTTCCAAGGTTTTCAATGCCAGCGTCAGATGATCTTCCAACGCATCAAGGCTTTTGAAAACGCGGTTGTGAAAAAATTTTTCACGCAACTCATCCCAGACATGCTCAATCGGGTTGAGCTCCGGCGCATAAGGAGGAAGCTTCAGCAGATAGATGTTGGCCGGCGCCTTGAGTGCTTCGCTGCGATGCCAGCCCGCACCGTCAATCACCGTGACGATGTGCTCATCGGGGTGGCGGACCCCTACCTCATTGAGAAATAACATCTTCCGACCCTGAGTGAGATAGGCAAGCAATTTCTTTCAACGTATCTCACCAATATTTTTTAAATTGCAAAAAATCGACTTGGCTAATGCGTCTGTTTTTGCAAAGTGTGGATGTCGCCATTTTTAAAGGAGTTGGACATGACACAGAAAATATCTTTCCTCAAACTCAGTCAACGCGTTACTAAACGTGGCTGGGAGCTGCTGACTACAGAACAGCAATGGCTCAAGCTTGACACGAAGTCGGACATCAGCGTGCGTTCACCGCAGACGTTTGAGCAACAGCGGCCCGTCTCAGCATTCGCCCCCAACCGGTTTCCCCCCAGTTGCCTTTATAGCCGCAAGATTCGCAAGGGGGAAACCATCATGGTTTTGATCGCCTCCAAGCTGCTGGGGGTGGACATGCTTCGGGAGCACACGCCACTCTGTTTGGAAGAGGTCATGTATCGGCTCGATGCTTACGCCGTACTGCAGGGCGGACCGAAAGGCAACGTACAACTCGCAATGGAACATCAGGGGGACCATCGCCGCAACCCCAAGGCACCCATCCATTTTCATAAAGGGGGTGCGCTGGCGTCGATGGCCTATCTGCAACGCACGGATGCCCACAAGGCTCTGTTATTGCAAGAAGCTGGCATTGTCCTGGTCGAGGTCCCCGATCTGCTTCAAGCCACGAAAACCATCAGCGGTGCCGTTCTCCTGGTGGCGCAGGCCTTGGAAGATAGCCTGGATTTTTTGGTGCACGACGCCGCTTACCGGCAACGCAAGCAGGATTTGTGCGCCGGTGTGATCGCCATAAATTTTCCTAAAAGCTGGGAAGACGACGCACGCATGCGGGTTGAGTCAGCACTCAATGCCTCTGGGGATGCCGATAAACTGTTCTTTGTCAGCGCTGATCCGCTCTCGCGCCTGGTGACACTGCGGTGTCAGGAACATGGCTTGCTCCCGAGCACCAACTTGAACAATGTTTTAGGTTCGGTGGATGGTCTTCGCATTGGCACCCGTTGTCCGCATTGTGCCAACGTGCAGCGCTCACAAAGCCAACGCCTGCCATTGGCAAAGGTGCAGGCGGCAGCCACGCGGGCAGGGTTTGCACCCCTGTTTGAAGCCGAGCTTTATCAAAACAACCAGCAGGTGCTGCCCTGGCAGTGTCTGAAGGACCCGGGCCATCTGGTGCAAGACAGCCTGGCGCACCTGAGCGAGCGTGGTTGTCAACACTGTCGACAAGAAGCCCGGGATCTGACGCGTGGCATCGATGAGTTCTCGCAGGTCGCGGCAATCATAGAAGCGCGGGGTGACACCATGCTTTCACCGCGCGGTGACTATCTCAACCAGCGATCACTGTTGCGTTACCGTTGCTGCCTGTGCGAGAAGGATGCCAAACAGACGGGGGTCAAGGTCAAGTTGGGTCAGCGCCATGACTGCCAACGCCTGAGTGCCTCTCATGACACGCGCCGCCAGGCTGAGTTTCTGAAGTTCCAGGACTATTGCGCCCTCAGTGGCGTGACGCTGCTGGCCACGCCGGAGCAGTACCACGGAAATCGCTATCCGCTGCCCTATCAGTTGTCGGGCGACCCGGTAACGAGGATCGCAGCGCCCTATTTGATCAAACAACACATCAAGGCCGCGCAGACCAGCGCAACTTGCTGATCAACGCATCACCAAGGAAATACCTATGCACTTGAACAGCAAGCTCCCGCCTCACATCTTTGTCAACCCCCTGTGCCTGACAGTCACGCTGCACAAATGGCTCACCGGTGCGCGCAAAGGGATCTTTTTAAAAGGCATGGCATTGGTCTTCTCTGACAACCACCTGCTGTGCGAATTCAATGCCAGTCAAACGTGTGTATTGATCTGGCACACGCAAGCCAACATAGCGGGTCGTGACCGAATACAAGTCGCCCAGTGGTTGAGCCAACAGGAGGAAGTGGTCTCGGTCATCATTGCGCACGGCAAGACGGCCAAACCAGGCACGCTGGAACTGACACTCTTGTGAACACACGTCAGCCGTTGATGACCTGAAATCCGGGGCGCCACAGCCGAGTTGATTGGGTCCCCGGTCGCCTTCAACTCGGCTTTTTCACGGGTGGAATCATTTGCAGACCTCAGGTGCCCTGTTGGCCTGAACCGCTGGCTTGATCAATCCTGCATCAGCCAACTTCATATACAAATTTATCTATTTTTTGCGCGCACGTTATTGCCTTTTCTTCTGATTTTGAAATGCACCATCCGAGTCAGAAATGGAGAATATTTATTTTAACTTTCACCAAAAATAGTTTGTAAAAGAGCCCCGAATCGGCTTTTGTGAGCGGTCTGATCTGGCACTCTGTGTCTGTGGCGATGTGCCACCGCAACAAGCTGGAGGACGTATCGTCACCATTACCCCTATTTTTGAGCTGCAAGTCGATCAGTTGCTGCAGACGGTGCTCCGACTGGAACGCTCACAGGGCCAAGATCGCTTGGCTTATGACGCCATTCGCAGGACCGTCTCGGGCGAGCTGCTCAACCAGGATCGCCTGGAAGTGGCCAGTGCCGCCCTGGGGGCGCTGCCTGACGGCGCTGCAGCGGACCGCCTCTCGGCCATCATTGCGCACTGCGCGGAGAACTTTTATCTGGCCGACCGGGTGTTGACCGCCGTCGTCATGCCGGTGGCGTTTCGGATGACCTCTCCCGTCGCTGGGTCGGTGGCGCTCAGCCAGGGTGACGCTGGCCACCTGAGGACACTGGCGCGCATGGTCCAACAAACCAGTGGCGCCCGTCAGGTGGTCTTTGATACCCGCCTGTACGACAGCGCGGCCTTGCACTTTGTCAAAGCAAGCACGCTGCTCAACTGCTTGCTGCAACTTGAAGCCGGGGTCACGACCCCTGAGCCGGGGCCCACTGCTTGCGTCCTTCGCAGCGAGACGGAACCGGCCTGGTACATGCGGTATTTTTTGGGGGTCGAAGTCACCTCTGTGGCGGGGCCGCGCCAATTCAATGACGACATCTTGCAACGCCGCCTGCACACTTGGAGTTACCACGCGGAGTGGGCGTTGACGCAAACCATGCCGCTATTACTCAACCGCCAAGCATCGGCCGAGGCCCATTGCCACGGGATCTGGTACCTTGGGCGGGGGTTGCAGGTGGGTGAAAACCTGATCCGGGGCTACCGCTTGCAATCCACCTTGAGCAATTTTGACCAAGGACGCAGCGGGGTGCAGTTTTATTACCTGCATGAAGTTTTGTCCTGCCAGGTGAAGCTGATGCTGTGCAGCGAGGCCATGACGGCGCAACACACGTGGAAACTCTTCGGTGACGAATCCCTCGACGGGTTTCGCCAAGAACTCAACCGTGCCATTGAATTACTCTTGCCCCCGGCTAAAGTGCGGGCGGTGGTGCAACTGGAACAGTCTGACTACGAGCAGCGCGCTGCTGAAAACGGCTTGTGCTGGCTGCGGGGGGTGCTGCCTTGAGCTGGCCGCTTGCAAGGCTCGTCACCGGTCTAGCGCCTGCGCCGTTGGGCGTCCCAGCCCCAATCCAGAGCAATCCGTCCAGCCCGGTGGCACCAGCGCGTTTGACTGAATCGATCTCGGGCCATGCGTGGCGCCGGCACGACCCGTCTCCTGCACAATGACCGTCATGCCCATCACGTTTCTCACCGTTGCCTTCAAAGACAAAGACGCCGCCAAAGCACTGGGCGCCCGGTGGGACGCGGGCCAGCGCCAATGGTTTGTACCGGAGGGCCGCGAACTGAGTCCCTTTTTGCAATGGCTTCCAGCTGACATGGAAGCCGGGGCACTCGTGGCGGCTGGTTCCATGGCGGTGGCCGCCAATTCCAGCGGGACCGCGCTCGCCGCCGTCGCTAAAAACGGCGTGTCACTGTCCACCCTGCTGGCCGGTATCACTCAGGCGGTGGCGCAGGCTTACAGGGCGGGGATCTGGACCTTGGTGGAAGTGGTGGAACTGCGCGTCAACAACGGGCATGTTTTTCTGGGCGTGTCGGAACGCGACCCGCAGGGTGCCGTGCTGGCGAAGACCAGTGCCGTGATCTGGCAATCCACCGCCAACACCATCTTGGCGGAGTTTGAGCGCGCCACCGGGGCGCAGTTGGCCGCTGGCATTAAGCTGCTAGTGCGCGTCCGTCCGGTGTTCAAACCCTTGCATGGCTTTTCGCTGGAGATTGATGCTATCGATTCGGAGTACACCTTAGGCGACCTGGAAGCCCGCAAGCGGGAAATCCGTGAACGACTGCAAGCGCAAGGGGTGTTTGCGGCCAACAAACTGTTGCCCGCACCGTGGGATTTCAATACGGTCTTGGTGGTGGCGCCGCCAGGAGGTGCCGGCCTCGGTGACTTCCAGGCGGAAGCCAATCGACTGGCCCAGTTTGGCGTGTGCCAGTTCACCTATGTCTACAGTCGCTTTCAGGGGGAGGGCGCCGCCAACGAGATTCTGGCAGCCCTGCAAACTGCACTGAGTGCCTGGGGTAGTTCGAACGCTGGGCCGCCAGACGCCATCGTCCTCATCCGCGGCGGGGGTGCCGTCAATGACCTGGCGTGGCTCAACGACTACCACTTGGCGCGCTTGATCTGTGACCTGCCGATCCCAGTGTGGAGTGGCATTGGCCATGAGCGTGACAGCACGGTGCTGGACGAGGTGGCCCACACTTCGTTTGACACCCCGAGCAAAGTGATTGCCGGCATTGAAAAGCTGATTACTGCACGGGTCTTTGAAACCCAGGCCAACTTCGCGTGCATTACCCAACAGGCTTCCAAAACGGTGCAGGCGGCGCGGGCGGCGGTTGTGACGCTGGAGCTGTCTGTCAGAGCAGAGGGGTTACGGCATCTGGCCCATGGCAAACAGGAGAGCAGTGAGTTGCTGGCGACGATTCGTGTGCAGGCGATGCAAGACATTCGCCATGCCTCAGAGCAAACGCGTGAGGCCCTGCAAGCGGTCAAGACCGAGGTGGCGAACCAACTGGCGCAAGCCAAGCGGGAAGTACCCGCCTTCTGGGTCCAAATCACTTCACATGCCAGGCATGCGCTTCAGACGGCCGCGACTGACAGTACCGTGCAACTGGATCAGGTGCTGGAGCGTGCGAAACGCGATGCCGCGCAAGCCAAACAGGCCAGCGATGACGCCCTGACACTGGTCAGTTCGTTGGCGCGACAGGTGCTGCGCGACGGGGCGCTGCGCTCAGAGTCCTTGATGCGTGAAATTGCAGGGCAGGGGCCCGAGAAGACATTGCGCCGTGGCTTTGCCATCGTGCGCGACCAAGGGGGAACACCCTTGACACGTGCGGCACAGACGACTGAAGGTGCCGCGATTGAAATTCAGTTCTGTGACGCCCGAATAACTGCGGTCACTGGTAAACAGCTTTAAGGCAATCCAAATGACAACAACGACAACATTCAAAGCTTCTTATGGCGTGCTACAGCAGCACGCCCAAACCCTGCGCGACCAGCAAGAACCCAATATTGATGACTTGCTGGCTATCGTGACGGAATCGGTAGGGGCGTACAAGGTCTGCCAGGCGCGCATTGATGCGGTGGAGAAAGCCCTGGAAAAAGCACTCAGTGGCACGGTGGCCCCCAGCAGTCCACCCAAGGCAGCGGGGCGCACGGTGACGAGTGATGCGCCACCGGAGCCTTTGCCGTTTGATCCGGACGACATCCGTTCTAGGGTCCGCATTAGGTAGCGACTTTCAAGGCGATCGGTAATCAGTACGCGCTGCTCAAGGGTCGAGATGGCCCCAGATGAAATATCAACACCCAGTAGATTGGGGCTGAAATCTATCTCAATTAATTGATAAAAAGAAACTACAACTTTTTCGAAGTTATTGCAACTCAGAGCCTTGTCCAACGAGGTATGAGCCTGAACGGCGCATGTATTTCCACCCAGGAATGAGCCCAAAGCGGCTCCAGTAGTCGACAAAATTCCAGCAGGTTGATCATCCAAGGATGGTGATCAACATGAATGAGATAAAGCTGCGCACGATTGCGCAACTGCAAGACTTTCTCAAAGCAACGCCTGAGGTCAGCTTCAGCGGCACTGGTGAGAAAGACGACAACGAAAGATACGCTCACATCAGCCGTGTGCTTAAGCGCTTTGATTACCCGCATCGTAAAAAAAGCGAGCGTGGGGTGGTACTGGCCTACCTGCAGCGCACCAGTGGCTACAGCCGCGCCCAAATCAAACGCTTGGTGGCACGCTGGCACGAGAACCGGCTCGCTGAAGTGCCCCTGTCCAAGCGCTACCGAGCCCCTGCTGCCCCCTTTGCCCGCAAGTACACCGCCAGTGACATTGACCTGCTCGTTGAGATGGATCGAGCCAATGAAGATGTCTGTGGTGCGGCCATCGTGCACCTCTTCAAACGCGCCTACAACACGTATGGTGCCTGCGGCAGATGCAGCCTTGTTTGCAGCAGCGAAATCAATTTTCAACTCGGCTGAGTAATAAGTGCTACCGGGATGCTCTCCTTCAACAATGACCACCCCGATCGCATTAAGATCTTCTCCATCCATGTTCTTGAAAAACTCAAGAGCCGCCCCTTGCGATGTTCCTCCAGCTGGTGAGTGTGATCAACCAAATTGAGGAGCCAATAATCACACTTCGTGATGGGCAGGATCAGGTGAAATTTCCGCCGACCTGTGGCAAACCAACAACTTTCCGCGACAAGTTAGGTGAACGCCCGCTTTAGAGCGTGATGAATTTCGGCAGTGCAGCGAGAACTGCCGACCGCCACGGTCAACTTCCGGGTAAGCCAATCGCGTGATTTTTGGTGCAGGTCACTCGTCGTTCGTGACGATTGGTATGGGCTACGCAGGCCGGCACGATCATG
>Ga0007794_10000167_pt1 | contig 20992 bp, 20 predicted proteins | sample CryBogmetaGMA5M_FD_60365 | JGI IMG/M metagenome (GOLD analysis project Ga0007794, IMG submission 60365) | Freshwater microbial communities from Crystal Bog, Wisconsin, USA - MA5M | ecosystem: Environmental > Aquatic > Freshwater > Lake | place: Crystal Bog, Wisconsin, USA | collected 2009-07-06
CAGCGTTCGAGCAAGCCCGCTTGCGCATGGAGCTACCCACGCCACGCGTAGCCCTCGGCACGGCACTTCGCGCCGTCGCCAACGCCGCCATTGATGTGAGCGATGGTTTGCTGGGCGACTTAGGCCACATCCTCAAACGCTCAGGCGTGGGCGCGCAGATTGACACAGGTTGGCTGCAAGCCGCGGGTAGTTTTGGCGAGACGCATGCGCCCGCAGGCATCACCCCGCTGCTGGCCGAGCTGCCTTGGAACAAGCGTCTAGAGTTCGCCCTCGCTGGTGGCGACGACTACGAGCTGTGCTTCACCGCCCCCGTCAACCAGCGCGAGCTGGTGCACGCCGCCGCTTGGGAAACAAACACACCCGTCACACGCATTGGCCGCATCACGCAAGAGCAGGGCTTGGTGGTGCTGGACCCACAAGGCCAACCGATTGCGCGACGCTTTGCGTCGTTTGACCACTTCGCTTGAGATGCACCACATGCTGAACCGCCGCTTCTTACTCTCGCACCCCGCCCACTTCATCGCTCTTGGCGCGGGCGCAGGCCTGTCGCGTCTTGCCCCCGGAACTGCGGGCACGCTGTGGGCGTGGGCGGTGTTTTTGCTCTTGCAAGTTTGGTTGAACCCGCTACAAATGGGTGTGCTGATTGCCGTTTCGACGGTGGTGGGCTGGTGGGCTTGCACGGTGACTGCGCAACACATGGGCGTCGCTGACCCAGGCGCGATTGTGTGGGACGAGGTGATCGCTTTTTGGTTGGTGCTGTGGCTGGTGACGCCAACCACGTTTGGGGGCCAACTGGCTGCGTTTATTTTGTTCCGCTACTTTGATGCGGCCAAGCCCGGCCCCGTGCGTTGGGCTGACGGCCTGTTCAAAGGCTTTGGTTGGCGCGGGGGTTGGGGCATCATTTTTGATGACTTGGTGGCTGCGTTGTGCACCTTGTTGGTCATCGCCATTTGGAGGTCGCTATGAGCGCGCATGCATTGACCGAACAACTCGCCGAAGCGCTGCAACAGCACGGCTGGATGTTGACCACGGCTGAAAGCTGCACAGGCGGCATGATTGCGGCCAGCTGCACAGATTTAGCGGGCTCAAGCAACTGGTTTGAACGCGGCTTTGTGACCTACTCCAATTCGGCCAAACACGAGATGCTGGATGTCGATTCAGAGTTGATTGACGAACACGGCGCTGTCAGCGAAGCGGTTGCGCAATCGATGGCCTTAGGTGCCCTGCGTCACTCACGCGCCCAAGTGTCGGTGGCCGTGACAGGCATTGCGGGCCCCACCGGCGGTTCGGCCGATAAACCCGTCGGCACCGTGTGTTTTGCATGGGCCACCCCAAGCGACGCAGGCCCCACCTTGGACGCGGAAGCAGCGTGGGTCAAAACCGAGTTGATGCACTTCTCTGGCGACCGCGCCGCCGTGCGCGAGGCGACCACGCAACATGCGCTGAGAACTTTGCTGGCGTTGCTCGCGCAACACTGAGCTAGGCGCACAACGCGCAGCCGCTCAGACGGGCAAATGCGCTGGAAAAACCTTAGCCACCGCCACACCCAACCGCGCCATGCGGTTGCGCATGGTCAGCACGGCTTTGTCTTTGCTGATGAGCTGCGTTTTGTGTTCAGCCGCTAGATCGATGAACTTTTGATCGTCCCCGTCTTTGCATATGAACAGGGCTTTGGCCGCGGTAGGCATGAGCTGGGCATGGGTGTCGAATTGCGCCAAGATGTGCTGCGCGTTGAGTTGGCTGAACGCCAAACGCTTGACGATGTGGGTGTACGCCAACACGCGCTCTAGCTCATCACGCATGACTTGCGTAGCTAACCATTGCACGGTTTTGCGCTCCAGCGCTTCTAACAACGCAGGCGTGGCGGGGTCTTTGTAAAGCCACAGATCGAGCACGATGTTGGTGTCGATCACCACACGCACAGGTGCTGCGTTGGTCAAGTTCGCGCTCACGCTTTGGGTGGCTTGTCGCGCATGGAGCCGGCACGCAAGTCAAAGCGGAACATGCGGCATTCAATCGGTCCGTTCCACAGGGGAACGCGACGCGACTCTTTGAAGCGCATACGACTGGGCAGCTTGAGATCGGGGGTCAACATCCAAGCGGTCCAGCCGGGGTAGTTTTTCTTCCAATGGCTGGCAAGTTGGGCGAAGAAGTCGCCGCCATCTTCGGTCTGTGCAATGTCGCGAGCGCCAAAGCGTGGCACGTCGTCGCGCACCATGCCAGAGTCGCCCAATGACTCGTCGTCAAAACCAGCATCGCCGTTGCTGTTCACGTCCTCGTAGGGTGACACGTATTCGGTGGGGGGCGAGTAGCGCGCTCGGCGTGCCGCACCCGCAATGCCTGCGGCCTCGATACGTTCGCCGTAGGGTGGGTTGACCAGCATCACGCCGGGCACCTCGCTGGGTGGCATCCGTTGCAAGGCATCACCGCCGCGCAATTGCACGGCGTGGGCCACGCCTGCACGCTCGGCATTGCGTTGCGCGAAGTCGACCATACGAAACGCCACATCACTGCCATACACGGCGGCGCGGGGCTCGCACTCTTTGGCGCGGGCGTTGTCGAGCAAGCCGTGCCAGACGTGTTCTTGGTAGGGAATGAGTTTTTGGAAACCAAATTTACGCATCGAACCGGGTGCGATGTTGCAGGCAATTTGCGCCGCTTCGATCGCAATGGTGCCGCTGCCGCAGCAGGGGTCGTACAGGGGCACGCCTTGGGCCATCAAGCCTTCGGGGTTGGCCGGTGTGCCGTCGCCTTGGCTCCAGCCGCTGGCGGCCAGCATAGCGGCGGCGAGTGTTTCTTTCAGAGGCGCATCGCCTTTGTCGGCGCGCCAACCGCGTTTGAACAGCGGTTCGCCGGATGTGTCGATGTAGAGCGTGCAGTTCTCGGTGGTCAAGTGGGCGTAAATGCGGGCATCGGGCCACTGCGTGTTGACGTCAGGGCGCACGCCAAATTTGTGGCGGAAACGATCAGCCACCGCATCTTTGATTTTGAGCGCCGCAAAGTTCAAGCTCTTGAGTGGGCTGTGCTGGGCGGTGATTTCAATCTTGAAGGTCTCTTTGGGCGAGAACCACAACTCCCACGCCACTTCACCTGCCGCGCGGTACAGGTCTTCCTCTTGGCGGTATTGGGTGTGCGACAGCTCGACCAAGACGCGCTGCGCCAAACGGCTGTGCAGATTGAGCTGCAACACATCGCGCCACGAGGCTCGCACCATCACGCCGGCGCGGAAAGCACGCACATCCTCGTCGGCCACGCCAGTGATGCGGCGCACTTCCTCGACCAAATAGGATTCGACGCCTGCCGCACAGGGCAAGAAGAGATGTAGTTGATTCATAAAATTCTTTAAAGCGCTTTGCGCAGTGTCGTGGGCGCAATGCGCAGCGCCTCACGGTATTTGGCAACGGTGCGGCGTGCGCACTCGATGCCTTGCTCTTTGAGCATTTCGGAGAGCTGATTATCCGACAGTGGCTTTTTGGGGCTTTCGCTGGCCACAAACTGCTTGATCAGCGCGCGCACTGCCGTGCTGGAGGCGTTGTTGCCACTGTCTGTCTCCAGCCCTGAGCCAAAGAAATACTTGAGCTCAAACGTGCCAAAAGGCGTGCTCATGTATTTGTTGGTGGTGACCCGGCTGATGGTGGATTCATGCAGCCCCAGCTCCTCGGCAATCTCGCGCAACACCATGGGGCGCATGGCGAGTTCGCCGTGGATGAAGAAGTTTTTCTGGCGCTCAGCAATCGCATTGCTCACACGCAAGATGGTGTCAAAGCGCTGCTGAATGTTTTTGATAAACCAACGCGCTTCTTGCAAACGCTGTTGTAGGCCGGCATGCCCCTCGCCTTTGCTGCCCTTGAGGGCGTTGGCATAGATGTCTTGCACGCGCAAGCGCGGCATCACATCGGGGTTGAGCGCAACGCGGAACTTGGGCACTGGGGAGGCTTTGCCAATCCGGGTGACCAAGACATCGGGCACCACCACATGGCGCTCGACATCGGCGAAACGACGGCCCGGCTTGGGCTCTAGGCGCGCAATGAGTGCGATGGCCACTTTGACGTTGGCCTCTGTGTCGCCCACCAATACAGCCAACCGTTTGAAGTCGCGCTTGGCAAGCATCTCCATCGGTTGCTTGCACATCTGAATGGCGGTGTGGCGCACTTGCAGGGCCTCCTCGCCTCTGGGCTCCAAGGCTTTGAGCTGCAGCGTCAAACACTCGGCCAAGCCGCGTGCACCCACGCCGACAGGCTCTAGGCTTTGCAGCAGCGACAGGGCCATTTGGAAGCGGTGTTCCAGCTCTTCAATTTGTTCTTCGTCATCGCCGCCCAAACCTTCAGCCAAGCTACGCAAGGTGTCTTCGAGGTAGCCGTCGTCGTTCAGGTTTTCAATCAGGTAACGCAACGCAGCGCTGTCGGTTTCACTCAGTCGCAGCGACAGCGCTTGGCGGTGCAAGTGCGAGGTGAGCGACTCTTGCATGCGCGCCAGTTCGGTGGCGTCGGCCGTGTCCGTGTCGGCCGTGTTGTTGTTATTGCTGGCAGGTGCATCGCCCCCCCATTCGGAATCATCGGGCGAGAACTCCACGCTGCCATCGCCATCCCAACTTTCGGCCACACCGTCCACGCTGGGCTCGGTGTCGCTGGCGGTGTTGTCCACGCTGATTTCTGACATGCCGCCGTCCATGGAGGGCACTTCGCGCACCGGCTCCAACTCTTCGTCGCGGGCGGGCGTATCGGCCTTGTCGAGGCCAAACTCTTCGCGCGGTGCATCCTCAAACTCTTTGTCGAGAAACGGGTTCTCGTCGAGCATTTGCTCAATCTCTTGGCTCAGCTCCAACGTGGACAACTGCAACAGTCGGATCGACTGCTGCAACTGGGGCGTGAGCGCCAGGTGTTGTGAGACGCGGAGTGATAAGCCTTGCTTCATGACATCACATTCGGAAGTGTTCGCCGAGGTAGACGCGTCGCACTTCCGCGTTCTCGATGATCTCGAGCGGCGTGCCCTGCGCCAGCACACGGCCGTCGCTGATGATGCACGCGTGGTCACAAATGCCCAGCGTCTCGCGCACGTTGTGGTCGGTGATGAGCACCCCCATGCCACGCGCTTTTAAGAAACCGATGATGCGTTGAATCTCGATCACCGCGATCGGGTCAATGCCAGCAAAGGGCTCGTCCAACAAAATGAAGCGGGGGTTGGTGGCCAAAGCACGCGCGATCTCGACGCGGCGACGCTCGCCACCCGACAACGCCACGGCGGGCGAAGCACGCAAGTGGTCGACACGCAACTCTTGCAGCAACGCGGTCAACCGTGTTTCGATTTGGTCGGACTTGAGTGGCTTACCGTCTTCGTCGCGCTGCAACTCGAGCACGGCGCGCACGTTCTCTTCCACATTCAGCTTGCGAAAAATCGATGCCTCTTGCGGCAAATAGCTCAAGCCCAAGCGCGAACGGCGGTGGATCGGCAAATGTGCGACAGGCTGACCATCGATGGTGATGCTGCCACCATCGGCGCGCACCAAGCCCACGATCATGTAAAACGAGGTGGTCTTGCCTGCGCCGTTGGGGCCCAGCAAACCAACGACTTCGCCTTTTTTGACCGAGATCGACACGTCATGCACCACCGTGCGGCTGCCATAAGACTTTTGCAAGTGGCGTGCGTCCAGGCGACTCTCGGTCGTTTCTGCGTTGTGGGCGGGTGAAAGTGTGGCGATCACGGTTTGTCCATTGTTTTGCTACGCGGCGCCAGTACAGCGCGCACCCGACCGCCGCTAGACGCACCACCGGGTTGGGTGCGTTGGCCGTCAATGCTGAACACGTCGGTGAGGTTTTCGTAAATGATGAGTTTGCCGGTCATCGTGTCGTTCAACACAGCGCCACGGTAGCGGCGCACTTCCGCGTTGTCGATCAGCTTGACTCGGTCGGCTTTGCCATCGAACTCGATGCGCAGGCCTTCGCCCTCCATGAACTCGTCATTGCCTTCGCGTTTTTGGCGAAAGAAGGCGCGTTGGTTGGGCTCTGGAAAGATCACACCGAATTGATAGCCATCGATGTCTTCACGCATTTCAATGCGTGAACCGCGCATCACCATCGTGCCGCGCGTCATCACGGCATGGCCGGTGAAGATGCTGACTTGGTTCAACTCGTCGTGCACCAAGTTATCGGCTTCAATGTGGGTGGGCTTCTCGCGATCTGCTTTTTCCGCAGACGCCGCTACCGGCGCAATGGCCAACACAAAAGCGAGTGTCAAGGAAGCGAATGAAGTCAAGGCACGAATATTGCTCGTTAAGTTGATGGCATTCTAACCACCAACCCTAGCAATTTCCGTGCTGACTTGCTGCGGCTTAGCGTCCGCGGCGGACTTCGCCGATCAGGTATTCGGCGACCTGCAAAGCACGGTCCATGGTTTGGGTCAAGGAACCATCGGTGTAGAACCGGCCCGCCACACCCAGTGCTGGCACGCCTTGCACTTTGAACGCCTCTTGCAACTGCGTGGCGCGACGTGCTTTGCTGGCCACGCCAAAGCTGTTGAAGGTTTCCAAGAACTTCTTCTCAGACAGGCCGTTTTTATCCGCCCATGACGCCAAGGCAGCACCGGTGCTGAGCTGCTGACGCTCGTTATGAATGGCGTGGAACAGCTTGCCATGCATGGCGTCCACGATGCCGAGGGACTCAAACACGTAATAGGCACGTTGCTGCGCTTCAAAGTCATCACGAAAGCGCACCGGCACGCGTTGCACCACCACGTCTTTGGGGGCTGCTTTTTTCCAAGCAGCAAACTGTGGCTCAAAGGCGTTGCAGTGTGGGCAGCTGTACCAAAAGAACTCGATCAATTCGATCTTGCCCGTGCCCACATCTGTCGGTACGCGTTTGTCGAGCGACAGATAGTCTGTGCCTTCGACTGGTTTTTTCGCAGCGGTCGGGCCTTGGGCTTGTACCGCCAAAGGAAGACCAGCAGTTGTAGCGGCGCCAATGGCGGCCAAAGAAAAATCACGACGTTTCATGGGTTACCTCTTGGTGTTTAACGTTGCACCCGCACCATGGCGGAATCGATGTGAGCGGCTTCTAGCTTGGCGCGCACGCGCTCGGCTTCGACTTTGTCCATCGGGCCCACGCGCACGCGGTAGACCGTGCGGCCACCTTGGTCGCGCTCACTGATTTTGGTTTCTAAGCCCAGCATGCCGGTCTTGGCGCGTTGGGTTTCGGCTTCTTCCATGCTGCGGTAAGCACCCGCTTGGACAAAGTAAATAAACGGGTCTGCGCTGGCGGCAGGGCTGGCCTCGGCCTTTGGCTCGGGGGCTTTGGGCTCAGCCGCTTTGACGGGCGGCTTGGGCTCTGCGGCCTTTACCTTGGCCAAGTCACCCAGGGGGTCGGCACTTTTGGGGTCCACCTTGACGGCTGCATCCTGCTTGTGTTCAGGGGCTTTGGGCTCAGGCTGCAAATCAGGCTTAGGCTCGTCCGTTTTATCGCCGTTCTTCGCGCCTTTCTTGCCATACAGCGGCGCGTTCGGGTCCCAGTCTTTGTTTTTTTCGGTTTCCGCCGCATCTTGGTCGGCGGAACGCGTTTGGCCTTTGTTCATGAACGGGATCGGCACTTTGGTCACGTAAACCGCAACGCCCAAGGCGATGCCCAAGCCAAACACCAAACCGATGATGAAGCCCACCAGGGTGCCGCCACGTTGTACTGTCATGCGCATCAAAATCTCCGTTTTTCGTTCAATCACATGCTGGCGGGGGCGGAAACGCCCAACACCGCCAAGCCATTGTGCAGCACCTGTGCGGTGGCGGCGACCAAGGCCAAACGCGCCTGCTTGACTGCCACGTCATCCACCAAGATGCGCTCGGCATCGTAGTAGCTGTGATAGCAGGCGGCGAGGTCGCGCAGGTAAAAGGTCACGTCGTGTGGGGCAAAGTCGGTCGACGCAGCGCTCAGCATGTCTGGGTACTTGGCCAATTGCAGCATGAGGGATTGAGCCTGCGGGCTTTCGAGTGCAGACAAGTCCACGCTTTCCAGTGTGGCCACATCGCCGCCGTCTTTGTCGGCCCACGCACGCAGCACCGAGCAGATGCGGGCGTGTGCGTATTGCACGTAGTACACGGGGTTGTCGTTGTTCTTTTGCACGGCCAAGTCCACGTCGAAGGTGTACTCGGTGTCGGGCTTGCGGCTTAACAAGAAGAAGCGCACCGCGTCTTTGCTTGTCCACTCAATCAGATCGCGCAAGGTCACGTAGCTGCCGGCACGCTTGGAGATCTTCACCTCTTCGCCGCCGCGCATCACGCGCACCATGGTGTGCAACACGTAGTCGGGGTAGCCCTCGGGGATGCCCACATTGGCGGCTTGCAAGCCAGCGCGCACGCGGGCAATCGTGCCGTGGTGGTCCGTGCCTTGGATGTTGACGACCTTGGTAAAGCCACGCTCCCACTTGGTGATGTGGTACGCCACGTCCGGCACAAAGTAGGTGTACGTGCCGTCTGTCTTTTTCATCACACGGTCTTTGTCGTCGCCGTAGTCGGTGGACTTGAGCCACAACGCGCCGTCTTGCTCGTAGGTTTTGCCAGCCGCTTGCAGACGGCTCACCGCGTCTGCCACTTTGCCGCTGGTGTAGAGGCTGCTTTCCAAGTAGTAGTTGTCAAACTTGACGTCGAAGGCTTTCAAGTCAAGGTCTTGCTCGTGGCGCAGGTAGGCCACGGCGAACTCGCGCATGCCGTCCACATCATTCACATCGCCGCTGGCGGTGAATTCGCGGTCGTCGGACTTGACGGTTTTGCCCGCCAAGAAATCGGTGGCGATGTCTTGGATGTAGTCGCCGTTGTAAAACGCTTTGCTTTCTGGGTTCTCGGAATCTACGGGCCAGCAGTCGTCACCAGGCTTGAAGCCTTGGGCACGAAAGTGCGTGCTCTTGGCCAAGGTGTTGATCTGCACGCCCGCATCGTTGTAATAAAACTCGCGGTAGACGTTAAAGCCTTGCGTGGCAAACAAATTACAAATGGCATCGCCCAGCGCCGCTTGGCGGCCGTGGCCCACGTGCAAGGGGCCGGTGGGGTTGGCTGACACGAATTCCACCAACACGCGTTGGCCGTTGTCCGCTTGGAAACCAAACTGCCCTTTAGCGGCCAGCACCTCGCGCACGATCTGCTGCTTGGCAGCGGGCTTGAGGCGAATGTTAATAAAGCCGGGGCCCGCGATCTCGATGTCTTGCACCCACTGCTGGTACACGGGCGCGGCCAGCAAGGCCTCGCGCAACTGTTCGCCGAGCTGGCGGGGGTTGAGCTTGAGCGGCTTGGCCAGCTGCATGGCCGCTGTGATGGCAAAGTCGCCATGCGCGGCAACCTTGGGGGATTCAAAGGCGGCTTTGTCGCCGGAACCGGGCAACAACCCGTCGAGGGCTTGGCTCAGGGCGGCCAGCAATTCTTGTTTAACTTGGAGCATGGCTAGATTTTACGGGGCGACCTAGGATCTGCGGCACACCCCTATTTTTTTGGCATGATCTACCTATGCGCGATGCCAACAACACCCCCCCCACCGACCGTTTTCAATACACCCCCACTCTGTCGTGCGTCATGCCCGCCTACAACGAGGGCAAGAACCTAGGCACGCTCGTGCCGCAGGTGCTGCAAGCCTTGCAGGCGCTGGGCTCGCAGGTGGAGATCGTGCTGATCAACGACGGCAGCCGTGACGACACGGCACAAGTGATTCAAGCGCTGTGTGAGGCACACCGTGAGGTGGTGGGCATCAACCTGTCGCGCAACTTCGGCAAAGAGGCCGCACTGACGGCGGGCATCGATGCTGCGCGCGGCGAAGTGGTTGTGCTGATGGACTCTGACGGCCAACACCCCGTGTCGCTGGTAGCCGAGATGGTCAAGCGCTGGCGCGAGGGGGCTGACGTGGTGTACGCGATTCGCAGCACCCGTGACGACCAATCGGCCCTGCACGCTGGCCTGACGGGCATGTTTTACAAGCTCATCAACATGGGCAACCGGGTGAAGATTCCGGCGCACGCAGGCGATTTCCGCCTGATGGACCGCCGCGTGGTAGACGCCCTCAAGCAGCTGCCAGAGCGCAACCGCTTTATGAAGGGTCTCTACGCATGGGTGGGCTTTGCCAGCACGGCGATTGACTACGAGCCTCTGCCCCGCGCCGCGGGCGAGAGCAGCTTTGGTTTGCGCGGCTCATTCGCGCTGGCGTTGACGGGTGTGCTGGCCTTCTCGATCGCGCCCCTGCGCGCCTTGACCATGACGGGTTTGATGCTGGCCATGGTGGCACTGGGCTACGGCCTGTATGTGGTGGCTGAATATTTCATGTGGGGTATTGATGTGCCGGGCTACGCCACCTTGGTGGTGGGCATGATGTTTTTCAGCGGCATTCAGTTGCTGTCGATCGGCATCTTGGCCGAGTACGTCGGCCGCATTTATGAAGAGGTGAAGCAACGCCCCATGTATTTGGTGAGCCACAGCTGGGGCGCGGGCCTAGGGCTGGCACCCGTCAAGGTTGTGGCGCCCGTGGTGATCGACAACGACCCACCCCACCCAGTCTGAATCATGCGTACAGGTTTTTGGTTTTTGGTGGTGGGCGCAACGGCGGCGGCCGTGCACATGGTGGTGTTCATGTGGGCCACGCCCTACATGTGGCCCGAGCTGGCTAACGCCGCAGGGTTTTGCGTGGCGTTTGTGGTGAGCTTTGCAGGCCACCGCTTTTTGAGCTTCAACGATGCAGGCACAGATCTGTGGCAAAGCTTTCGCCGCTTTGCCGCTACCGCGCTGGCGGGCTTTGCGGCCAACGAGGTGATGTTCGTGGCACTGCTACGCGGGCTGAACTTGCCCGATTGGTTAGCGTTGTTTTTTGCCTTGGTCTTCGCATCCGCGCAGACTTTTTTGCTCAGCCGCTTCTGGGCTTTTCGCCGCGCTCGCTGAAGCACCCGCAGCGTTCACGCCGCGATACAGAATCCAAGCATCATCCTTGTACGCCTCTGCGAAGCCTGCATAGGTTTCGGTGCGAAATGCGTGTTGCCATTGCGGCGCCAGCACCCAGGCGTGTGAGTTGTTGCGCAGCTCGGCCAGGCGCGACATGGGCTGCAGCACAGCGCCTGCAGCGGTGTCAAATGCCACACCGTCCATCAGCTCGCGGCGCCAGTCATCGCCGGCTTCGCGTTCTTCACGGGCCCAGTCTTGAATCACTTCCATGGGGCGTTGGCGTTGGGCGTAGAACATCACGTCATAGGGGTAGTCGTCGACCACGGCCAAGATGTCCTCAGGTCCCACTTGACAGATCACCGCCTGCGCCACACCACGGGTGCTGCGTTCTAAGGTGAACACGCCGGCGTAATGGTTGGCAAAACTCGCCACGCCCACCCCGACCAACGACAACACGCCAAACAACCACCCCGCCCATGCACGGCGCGCCAAATGACGCTGCCACCACAACGCCGCCAATACTGCCAGCGGCGGCATCACAGGCAAGGCGTAGCCAATGAGTTTGGAGTTGGGGATCGAAAAAAATCCCAGGATGGCGAGCACCCAAATCCAGCACAACGCCACCCATGCGGCGTTGTCGTCGCACGCGCGTTTGTTCAAACGTTGGCGTACACGCTGCACACCATCGGCAGCAACGAAGAAGATCCATGGAAACAACAGCACCGTGACGGCCATGCCGTAGAACCACCAAGGACGTGCGTTGTTGAAGGTGGTGGCGGTGTACCGACCAAACTGGTGCTTGCCAAACATATAGGCCAGCATGTCGGGGTGCTCACGGGCAGCCAACACAAACCAAGGCAGAGCGACAGCCGCGAATAGCAGCAAGCCACTGACCCATGGCAACGCCAAAATTTTGCGCCATTGCCAGGTGTAGGCAATCCACACACACAGCACCAAACCGGGCAAGAGCAAACCAATCAAGCCCTTGCTCAACACGCCCAAGGCACAGGCAACAAACCCTGCGCGGGCCCAGTGGGCATGAACGCTGCCTTCGTGCATGAAGGCGCGCGCGAAACACCAAATGGCGACGCCCATCCACGTGGCGACCAGCATGTCGGTGTTCACATATTGGCCAGCGACCAAGAAGGTCATGCTGGTGCCCAACACCCACGCTGCGCGACGTGCGGTGTCAGCGCTGGCAAAGTGGCGCACGCACGCCACCATCAACCCCAGCATCAAGCACGCATGCAGGGCCACCACCAAACGAGCCGCCCAAGGGGTTGCGCCAAACACGGCCATGGCGGCGGCTTCTAACCAATACAAAAGAGGGGGCTTGTGAAAAAACGGGATGCCGTCCACGCGCGGGGTGAGCCAGTCACCCGTCATCCACATCCAGCGGCCCACTTCGGCGTAGCGGCCTTCGTCAGGAATGGACAGCGGGCGCACGCTGGCCAACACAAGCAACAACACCGGCAAGAGCCACACGCCCCACGTGCGCCAACGGGGAGAAGCAAAGAATGAAGGGGTCATATGGGTCAATTGTTTTCTGTGTTCGACTTGCCACTGCCACGCACCAAACGCACACCCGCATCCAGCAGGTGTTGCACAAAGTCGTGCCCAGCAAAGTAGGCAAATTCACGTTTGCGCGCGGCGCCAATCGCATCGTCTGCTTGGGCAGACACCGCGGGGTGGCACATGATGAGCGCTGGTTTGTCTTGTGGCAATTTGGCCAACCAGCTTTGCATGTGCCGTGCGTAGTCTTCCATGCCGCCATCAAAACCATAAGCGCCCAGCAACGGGCCCACGGTGGGCCAAGCGTTGCGCTGCGCCCAGTCGCTGAGCGACTGAGCGCCCATGGCTGAAATAACTTTGGCTTTGAGGCCAGGCTGCGCCACCTGCGACACACGCACCCAAGGGCGCGAGGCACAGGCGCCGTAACGACGCATCAACACGTCGGCGAGGGCCTCGCGAAACACAGCAAATTGTTGGATGTGTTGGTGGCCATCAATATGGTCGGGTGCGCTGTGCCAGTGCGATTCAAAAGCGTCGAGTTGACGTTCAATTTCGTCTTGCACTGCGGGCCGTTTGTACAGGCGCAAAGCTGCGCGGGCCATCACCTCCGACAAACCACTGCCGTGGCCCGCCGCGATGGCAAAGCTGCTGGTCCAGTCCAAATGCAAGCCCACGTCGAGGCGTTCGCGGACATCGCGCAAGCCCCCCACGTCTTCTGCCCAACGGGGTGACAAGCTCATCACACTGGTGGCACTCAAACGCCCCAACACAGCCAAGGCGACGATGCCTTGAGACACGGGCGCGTTGAGCGCGTAGTCGTCGGCACAGAGCACGACATTTTTGAATGCGTGTTGTGTCATGCGTCAACGCTCCAATACTTTGCGTGACCGTAATGGTCTTTGAGAAAGTCAATCCATAAGCGCAAGCGCAATGGCAAATGTTTGCGCTGCGAGAACACGGTGTAAATGCCGTTGGGTGGGGCCGCGAATTCTTCCAGCACGGGCACCAGTTGCCCGCTGCGAATTTCAGCCTCTACTTCCCACGTGCTGCGCCACGCAATGCCGTGACCGGCCAAACACCAGTCATGCAGCACTTGACCGTCGGAGCAGTCCATAGGGCCGCTCGGGCGAAGGTGAATCACTTCATGCGTGCGGCCCTCGCTGCTCTTGCTGCTGACGGGCACACGAAAGGCCCAGCCACGCGTTTGCGAGGCGTCGCTCGACAGCGTCAAGCACCGAAAGCGCATCAAATCACTTGGCGCTTGCGGGCTACCGTAACGTTTTAAAAACTCAGGGGTAGCGACGCACAAGCGGCGGTTGTCGGCCATGCGGACACTGACCAGCGACGAATCGGGCAAATCGCCCACGCGCACGGCGCAGTCGAAGCCCTCGGCGGCCAGATCGACCACGCGGTCGCTGAGGTTGAGCGACACGATGACGTCGGGGTGCATGCTGTGAAATTTGGGGACCAACGGCGCCACATGACGACGGCCAAAACCAGCCGGTGCCGTGATGCGCAAATGACCGCTTGCTTTCAAACCGCCCGCGCTCACACTTGCCTCCGCATTGGCCACGTCGGCCAGCAAGCGTTGGCAGTCTTCTAAGAAAGCAGTGCCTTCGTGTGTGAGGGTGATGCGTCGGGTGGTGCGCACCAAGAGCTTGACGCCCAGGTGGCCTTCCAGGCTGTCCAAGCGTCGCCCCATGATGGCGGGTGCCACGCCCTCTGCTTTGGCCGCAGCGGTCAAGCTACCCTTCAGCGCCACTGACACGAAAGACTCAAAGGCTTTGAGTTTGTCCATGGGTCAATTATCCACGGGCCACGTATGAGAGTGTCCCAACCTAGAATCGGGCGCATGAACCCCACCTCACCCGTACCCCAGCCCAATCAAATTGCCCGCACCTTGGCCCAGCTAGAGCACCTTGCGCCGGCATGGTTTGCCTTGGTCATGGGCTGGTGCGGTTTGTCGCAAGCGTGGTTGCGCGCTACCGATGCGTTCGGCGATACAGCCCTTGGACTGGGCTTGGTCGGCGCGATCTTTGCGCTGTTTATTTTTGTCCTGTTGTGTATCTCGTGCGTGTTGCGCTTGACGCTACACCCCCAAGCCGTGGCGGCAGACCTGCGCCACCCTGTGCGTCATGCGTTCATGGGCACCCTGCCCCTGTGCCTCATGCTCTTGGCGGGCCTAGGCGTGTCTTTGTTTTGGAACACCTCACGCACGCTCGACACCGTGCTGACCTTTGTGTGGTGCGTAGGCTCGGTGCTCGAGCTTGCAGCCTCGGTGTGGGTCGTCGCACGATGGCTCAACAGCACGGACCAGGGCGGTTTGCAGTGGGCCATGTTCACGCCTGTGTTTTTTATTCCGGTTATTGGCAATGTTCTGGCGCCATTGGCAGGCGTCCCGCTCGGCTTAGAAACTTGGGCGACGGCCCAATTTGGCATCGGCTTACTGATGTGGCCGGTGTTGCAAACTATGCTCATCGTCCGCATGACGCAAGCAGGCCCGCTGCCCCCGCGCATGAGTCCCACCCTGTTCATCACCATGGTCCCCCCGTCCATCGTTGGGTTGTGCTTTTTGCAACTCGATGCGCCCGTGAGTTTGGCTTGGGGGGCATGGGGCATTGGCTTGTTCTGCTTCGTCTTGTCGCTGACGCAAATCCACACCATCTTGGCGCAACCCTTTGGTTTGCCACACTGGGCAATGAGCTTTCCGATGGCCGCCTTCACCACCATCACGCTACGCATGTCGCAAGAAGCTGGCGGCTCATGGCTGCAGCTCCCTGCGACACTGATGCTGGCGGTCACTTCGTTGCTGATTTTGGGATTAACGCTCAACACTTGGCACGCCTTGCGCCACGGGCAGTTGCTGGTGCCAGAGAAATAGCCCGCCCAATGTGGGATTACCCACGTATTTGTCACGACAGCCAAAAATCTGGCGGTGCAATGAACCCCGCGCAATCCAATAAGATTCGTCCTGATTACCCTTTTTTGTTTTATCCCGAGAGACCTCACCATGAGCCAAGACACCACCAAACGCACACACGTGCGTAGCTTGCAAGTTGCCAGCAACCTGTACAAATTCATCGAAGCCAAAGTGCTGCCAGATACCGGCGTGAGTAGCGAGAAGTTCTGGGCTGGCTTCGATGCCATCGTGCAAGACTTGGCTCCTAAAAACATCGCCTTGCTGGCTGAGCGCGATCGCTTGCAACTTGAGATGGATGCCTGGCACAAACAAAACCCAGGCCCCATCGGCAATATGAAGGCCTATCGCAAGTTCTTAGAAAAAATCGGCTACCTCGTGCCTCAACCCGAGAAGCTCAAGATCTCCACCAAAAACGTAGATGCTGAATTGGCATTGCAAGCAGGCCCACAGCTGGTGGTGCCCGTGCTCAACGCACGTTACGCATTGAACGCCGCCAACGCACGCTGGGGCTCCTTGTATGACGCGTTGTATGGCACAGACGCCATCTCAGAAGCTGGTGGCTGCGAAAAGGCCGGCGCTTACAACCCCAAGCGCGGCGCCAAAGTGATTGACTATGCTCGCAACGTGCTGGACCGCACGGCCGCCTTGAAGAGCGGCTCACACGTCGACTCGACAGGCTATGCGGTGGTGAACGGTGAATTGGTCGTCACACTCAAAGGTGGCAAGACCACCAAGCTGGCCAAGGCAGCTCAATTTGTGGGCTTTCAGGGCAAGATGGCTGAGCCATCGTCTGTGCTGTTTGTGCACAACGGCTTGCACCTCGATTTGCAAATTAACCGCAGCACCGCGATTGGCGCAACCGACCCAGCCGGCGTGAGCGACCTGATTGTGGAAGCCGCTTTGTCGACCATCCTCGATTTGGAAGACTCCGTGGCCGTGGTCGATGCGGACGACAAAGTGCTGGCCTACAGCAACTGGTTGGGCATCGTCAAAGGCAGCTTGACCGAGTCCGTTGAAAAGGGTGGCAAGACATTCACACGTGGCTTGAACCCAGACCGCGTTTACAAAGGCAAGGACGGCGAGCCCGTTGTCCTGCACGGCCGCGCTTTGCTGTTCCTGCGCAACGTCGGTCACTTGATGACCAACCCCGCCATTTTGTACACCGGCAAAGATGGTCAAACCCACGAGATTCCCGAAGGCATTTTGGATGCCGTGGTCACCACCACCATCGCCTTGCATGACCTGCAAGGTCACGGCAAAAAAGGCATTCGCAACTCACGCACAGGCTCGGTCTACATCGTCAAACCCAAAATGCACGGCCCCGCCGAAGTGGCGTTTGCTGGTGAGCTGTTTGGTCGTGTGGAAAAAGTGTTGGGCTTGCCAGACAGCACCGTCAAGCTGGGCATCATGGACGAAGAGCGTCGCACCAGCGTGAACTTGAAGGCGTGTATCGCAGCGGCTTCCAGCCGTGTGGCGTTCATCAACACCGGCTTCTTGGATCGCACCGGCGACGAGATGCACACCGCCATGCATGCAGGCCCGATGCTGCGTAAGGGCGACATGAAGTCCAGCGCATGGATTCAGGCCTACGAGAAAAACAACGTGTTGGTTGGCTTGTCATCCGGCTTGCGCGGCAAGGCACAAATCGGCAAAGGCATGTGGGCCATGCCAGACTTGATGGCTGAGATGTTGAAGCAAAAGATAGGTCACCCCAAAGCTGGCGCCAATACCGCCTGGGTGCCAAGCCCAACAGCGGCTGTTTTGCACGCCATGCATTACCACCAGATCAAAGTTACCGACGTGCAAAAAGAGTTGGAGAAGGTCGACTACAACAAGGTGCGTGACAGCATCTTGAACAACCTGCTGCAAGTCCCCGTGGCTGCCAAGCCCAACTGGAACGCTGCGGAGAAACAGCAAGAGTTGGACAACAACGTGCAAGGCATCTTGGGCTACGTCGTGCGCTGGATTGACCAAGGCGTGGGCTGTTCGAAAGTGCCTGACATCCACAACGTGGGCCTGATGGAAGACCGCGCCACCCTGCGCATTTCCAGCCAACACATCGCCAATTGGTTGCTCCACGGTGTGGTGACACCCGCGGAAGTCAAAGCCACTTTCAAGCGCATGGCCTCCGTGGTGGACAAGCAAAATGCTGGCGACCCTGCCTACCAAAAAATGGCCGGCCGATTTGCCAAGGCACCTGCGTACCAAGCCGCCCTCGACTTGGTGTTTAAAGGCAAAGAGCAGCCCAGCGGCTACACCGAGCCTTTGTTGCACGCATGGCGCTTGAAGGTGAAAGCCGGTCAAGTTTGATGCCCGTCAACTGACCCCTTTGAAACGGCTCCTTCGGGGGCCGTTTTTATGGGCGCAGCACACTATCATTCCCACTTTCATCTTCTCTTCAAGGTACGGCCATGGCCAACACGTTCATCAGCACCGCGCTCCGCTTCGCCTTACGCACCTTGGTCGGTTTGGTTTTGACCGTGCTCATCGGTGTGGGTCTGTACCTGCTGTTCTCCTTCAACTTCACGTACTCCAAAGGCGAGAGCGTGGGCTATGTGCAAAAGCTCTCCTACAAAGGGTGGATTTGTAAAACATGGGAAGGCGAGCAGGTGCGTGCTTTGTCCATCGTTCCCACGGTCCCTGAGAAGTTTGCATTCACCGTGCGCGATGCCGCCGTGGCGGATCAAATCAACGCGCATATCGGTCAGAAAGTGGTTATCGAATACGAGCAACACAAAGGCTTGCCCTCTTGCTTTGGCGAGACCGAATACTTCATCTCGAAGGTCACGTCCGCCCCTGGCGAATAAGCGGCCTAAGGTGTGCGCGTGGGCAATGGGTAGACCAGCTGCTGCAAGTGGCGCACATTCTTGTTGACCTGCACCCACCATTTGCTGAATGAGTCCATCGGTTTGTCGAGATGACGAAACAAACGCGGTGCTGGCCTGATCTGCACCGCGGCTTCTGACAAATCGGGAAGACACGCATGTGCCACCGTCTGGACGCCATGGGCGTGCGACAAGGCTTGCACCACCTCCGCCTGAGTGCCAAACCAGCGGTGCGGTGTAAGCGCCGTCATTCGTATGCCCACAAAATCCCAGCGCACGGCATTCCAAGGATGTGCGCTGGCATATTCTGCAAACACCACCGCGACGCACACCACCTCGGCGGGCAAGTCTGCGGGCATATCGGCCAGCGCCCACGGATGCACCAACCACACCTGTTTGCCAGCCACATCTGCGGCACGCGGCGCGACAAAACCTAGCGTAGCTGGAGGGGCGTGCAACACCTCTGGTTCATCCCACGCCAAGTCCTCGCCGTGCACTTGTGCCACGGTGGCTGGACTGGCGGCCAAAATTTCTAACAACTCCTGACTCACATCTATCGACGTGCCTCGGCTGAACCACGCAACAGGGGCAAATTTTTCGATGCTCTCGGCATTGAACAAATAGGGCTTACTGCTTCCGGTCGCAGCCACCCATTGCCAACTGAGATAGTTGCTGGCCAAGTCACCGTCTAGCAAATGGCTGTACATCCAATCGGCCGCGACGCGCCAATGCACCTTGCGCAAATGCACCACATAGCTCGCCAGCCATAGGCGTGCGTGGTTGTGCAAATAGCCGGTGGTGTAGAGCATGCGAATGGCGTTGTCAATCACGGGCACACGGGTGCAAGCGTGGCGCACATCATCTGGGATGTCGGTGCTGTAGTCCGCCTCGGGCAACACACCTTCATGCAGTGACTGCGCAATGCCGTCACCCAAATGGTGGTGCATATGCTGGAAGTATTCTCGCCAGCCGAGCTCATAAATCAACTTGTGCTGCACGCCCAAACGATGGTGGTGGTACATCGCACTGGCCACATACGGCACCGTCAAAAACCCATGCGTGAGGTACGGCGACAAATGAGTCACCGCACCATCCAAGGCATGACGTGTTTGTGCGTAGTCCTTAGGACTCACGTGATTCAAACGCTCTTGTGCAGCTTCAGGTGTGGGTGGGAATTCGTACATATTTTTCGTATTGTGTCTTGTCCGTCTGGCTACACTGAGAGTATGTCTCGTCCGATCCTCGCTTTTGTTGATGCTTGCGCCTGTCCCCTGTGTGGCAAGCCCAACTTCATCTGATTAAATCCCATCATGTGTCAACTGCTAGGTCTTAACTGCAAAAACCCCACGGATGCGACATTCAGCTTCAGTGGTTTCGCGCAGCGCGCTGGTGTGACGGACCACCACGCGGATGGTTGGGGCATTGCCTTCTTTGAAGGCTCAGAACAGGACCGTGGGTTGCGGCACTTCATTGACCACTTGCCTGCCAGCACATCCCCAGTGGCTGAGTTGATTCGTAAATACCCCATCAAGAGCCGCAACGTTATTTCGCACATCCGCAAAGCCACCCAAGGTGCGGTCTCGCTGGAAAACTGCCATCCGTTTGTGCGCGAGCTTTGGGGTCGCTATTGGGTGTTTGCCCACAACGGCAACCTTGAAAGCTACGCATCTCGGTTGCATGGTGGCTTCAAACCTGTGGGCCACACGGACAGTGAGCAAGCATTTTGTTGGTTGATGCAAGAACTGGCCAAATCACATGCCAGCATGCCCTCAATTGAGGAACTCACTCTCACCTTGAAAGAGCTGGTGCCACAGCTTGCCAAGCACGGCACTTTCAATTTCTTGCTCTCCAATGGCCAGGCCCTGTGGGCGCATGCCTCGACCCAACTCTTCTACATTGAACGCAAACATCCGTTTGCCACGGCCACCTTGAGTGACCAAGCGCTGAGCATCAACTTTGCGGAATACGCAACGCCCGACGACCGTGTGGCAGTGGTGGTGACCGCCCCACTGACCAGCAATGAGGTGTGGACGCCGTTTCAGACGGGGGAATTGAAGGTGTTTGTAGACGGGCAGCTGCGGGGTTAAGCCGCTGCAGCCTCTAAGGCCTCGATGAACATGGCGGCCACGTCGAAGCCGGTTTGGTCAAAGATTTCTTGAAAGCACGTGGGGCTGGTGACGTTGATTTCGGTGAGGCAATCGCCAATCACATCCAAACCGACCAAGAGCAAGCCACGCTGCGCAAGGATGGGGCCGAGTGCTACGGCAATTTCTTGGTCGCGTGCAGAGATGGCTTGCGCCACGCCCTTGCCCCCAGCGGCCAAATTGCCGCGCACTTCACCGCCTTGGGGAATGCGCGCCAAGCAATAGGGCACGACCTTGCCGCCAATGACGAGGACGCGCTTGTCGCCCTTCTCAATGGCAGGAATGAACTTTTGCACCATCACGGTTTGTGCGCCGTCACGGTTGAGGGTTTCGGTGATAGCGCCGAGGTTCAAACCATCGTCTTTGACGCGAAAGATGCCCATGCCCCCCATGCCATCCAGTGGCTTCAAGATGATGTCGCGGTGTTGCGCGTGGAAAGCACGGACGGCATCTGCGCTACGCGTCACGAGGGTGGGACTGATGTACTGAGCAAACTCCAAAATCGCGAGTTTTTCTGGATGGTCGCGCAAGGCGGCTGGTTTGTTAAACACCTGTGCACCTTCACGCTCGGCTTGTTGTAGTAAGTGCGTGGCGTAAAAGTACTCACTGTCAAATGGCGGATCTTTGCGCATGACGATGGCATCTGCGCTCTTAAGGGCGAAATGCTCGTCCACACTTTGCACGTCAAACCAATGCG
>Ga0007794_10000170_pt1 | contig 20904 bp, 20 predicted proteins | sample CryBogmetaGMA5M_FD_60365 | JGI IMG/M metagenome (GOLD analysis project Ga0007794, IMG submission 60365) | Freshwater microbial communities from Crystal Bog, Wisconsin, USA - MA5M | ecosystem: Environmental > Aquatic > Freshwater > Lake | place: Crystal Bog, Wisconsin, USA | collected 2009-07-06
CTGCATGCGTTTATCAAGAAAACACCCACAACACCAGAATCGGAATTGAAAATAGCTCGAAAACGAATACAGGAGGTTAATAATGACTGATATGAAATATCAACCGATACTTCATGACCACAACTCATTTCTTGAAAAAGCCAGGAAACGGGGAAACTTTAAAAAAGCCTATGAAAATTTGGAAGAGGAATATGCTCTTGTCAGGGAGATGCTTACCGCCCGAGCACGTCTTGGCCTTTCACAGGAAGCCGTTGCCGAACTCATGGGAACGACAAAAAGTGCGATTTCACGACTTGAGGCCGCCGGGAAACACGCCCCTTCCCTGACCACCCTCAAAAAATATGCTCACGCAGTTGGCTGCCATCTTGAAATAAAATTCATACCGGAACATGCCTGACAATCGGCGGCAGACAGCGGCGCGTTACATCCGTGCTGCCGCAACCAGTTATATGCAGAAATCAAACTCCACATACTGATCCATCTGTTTGCCCGGCTGGGCGGACTTCGGCCTGCCCACCACCCGGGCGGGGATGCCGGCCACCGTGGAATGGGGCGGCACCTCGTTAAGCACGATGCTTCCGGCGGCGATTTTTGACCCTTCGCCGATTTTGATATTGCCAAGTATTTTGGCGCCTGCACCGATCAGGACACCGTTGCCGACTTTTGGGTGACGGTCGCCCGACTCCTTGCCGGTCCCCCCCAGGGTTACCTCATGCAGCATGGAAACATCATCCCCCACCACCGCCGTTTCACCGATTACCACGCTGGTGCCGTGGTCGATCAGAATCCCTTTGCCGATGCGGGCGGCCGGATGAATATCCACGTCAAACGCTTCGGATATGCGGCTTTGCAGATACAGCGCCAGCGGATGGCGGCCTTTTCCCCAGAGCCAGTGAGCAACGCGGTAGGACTGCAGCGCCTGAAACCCCTTGAAGTTGAGGTAGGGGAGCGCGAGGCTCAGGGCCGCCGGGTCCCGCTCCAGCACCGCCTGGAGATCGCGGCGCACCGCCTCGCGGATATCTTCGGACTCAGTGAGCGCTTCATAAAAAACATCCCGCAGCGACGTGGTCGTCAGATAGGCCGAAGCCAGTTTTCCGGCCAGAAAGTAGGATATTGATGCTTCCAGTGAAGCATGTTTGAGCACCGTATCATGCAGATACCCGGCCAGCATCGGCTCTGTTTTTGCGGTGACAAAAACATCCTGACGCAGGCGAGTCCAGACCGGATCAGCTTTTTCAGGTGCGGGTCGGGGTACGCTCCGATCCAGATGGATACCGGACAGTTGTGCCGTTTGAGTCTGCTTTGACGCCATGATTCACCCCCTCTTTCAGCGTAGTTGCTGCAGTGCGTACACCAGTCGGTCGATCTCTTCGAAGGTGTTATAGAATGAATAGGAAGGACGGACGGTCGCTTCCAGACCGAAACGGCGCAGGGACGGCTGGGCGCAATGATGTCCTGCCCGCACCGCAATGCCGTGCTGATCCAGATATTTACCCACTTCCGGAACCGATTTATCTTTGAGCACAAAGGAGGTCACCGCAACTTTTTCGCGGGGATTACCGATGAGACGCAGACCGTTCACGCTCTGCAGTTTTTCGGTGGCGTATTCCAGCAGACGATGCTCGTATGCGGCGATATTGCCCAAGCCGACTTTCGTGACATAATCAAGCGCAATTCCCAGGCCGTAGGCATCAGCGACATTGGGAGTCCCCGCCTCAAACCGTGCCGGCACGCCGCTGTACAGCGTTTCCTCGAACGTGACATCCTTGATCATGTTGCCGCCCCCCTGCCAGGGAGGAAGTTCTTCCAGCAGTTCCCGACGGCCGTACACCGCACCGATACCGGTCGGACCGAAAATTTTGTGACCGGAGAACACGTAGAAATCAACCCCGAGAGCCTGCACATCAACCGGCAGATGGGCTACTGACTGGGCCCCGTCCACCAGCACATGAGCGCCGTACCGCTTGGCCAGCTGGGTCATTTCGGCTATGGGCAGTACCGTACCAAGACTGTTGTTGGCGTGAGCCAGCCCCACGATCCGGGTGCGCGGCCCCAGCAATTTTTGATATTCCGCCAGGTTGATATCACCATGGTCATCAACCGGGATGACCCGAATAACCGCGCCCCGCTCCTTCGCCACAATCTGCCACGGGACAATATTGGCGTGATGTTCCAACACGGAGAGGAGGATTTCATCGCCCGGCTGCAGGAAACGTGCACCATAGGCATGGGCCACCAGATTGACCCCCTCGGTGGTGCCGCGCACGAAGATGATCTCTTCACTCGACCCGGCATTAAGGTAATCGCGGATCTTGTCACGTGCCCCTTCAAAAGCGTCGGTGGCCCGGGCCGCCAGGGTATGGGCGCCGCGATGGATATTGGAATTATCGGTGGCATAGAAGCGGCTTAAGGCATCGATCACCTGTTTCGGCTTCTGGGTTGTGGCGGCATTGTCAAACCAGACCAGCTGTTTGCCATGCACCTGCTGATGGAGGATGGGAAAGTCGCCGCGAATAGCGGCCACATTGAAGGCGGGGCCGCCCGCCAATTTGCTGTTTTTGGGCAGTGATGCCTGCAGCAGCCGGGCAAAGGGATCAGCGTACTTCCCGTCGCCGTCCGTACTGCCGGTCAGATCATGCCGGCACGACTGGATGTTCCGGACAAACCCCTTCAGGTCACCGTGACTGGAAGAGCTGTCCCGGTAGGTCTGCTGACGCACCAGATTGTCGGCGTGATCCCCCAGCGTGGTATTCTGCGGCAGGTTCACCGGTTTCAGCTGATCGTGGGCAAAGGGGTTGGCGGTGGCCGTCGCCGATCCGCTTTTAAGCGCTTCGAATGCCCGGGTTATCTGCTCAAGCGCAGCGTCGCTCCCCGGTATGCTGCCGATAACAGCAGAACCCACCGGGCACGCCGGCACATCCTGCTGCGCCCGACCCAGCAGAGCGGCCGCAATGCTCCGCGAATCGGAAGCAGCGGGAGGCGCCTGCTCGCCGGGAAGCTGGTTGTAAAGCCGTGAAGCGACCTGGGCGACCAGGTCGGTAGTTATCTCTGGCATAATGACCATCCTTTTTGAGTCATGTTACAGCTAAATCCCTGGAACCTCTGAAATCTTGAAATCCCCCTAAATCCCCCTTTCGTAAAGGGGGACTTTTTTCAGTTCTCCGTGAAGAGGATTTTCACCCCCCTTTATGAAAGGGGGGCAGGGGGGATTTCCATTAAATCCCGGCACCGGAGTTATAGGCAACCGGTACACTGTGCTCATAGTGGTGGTAATACCCCACCTCAACATTTTCCAGCACGCCGATGGCATCATCGGTCAGCACGGCGGCGGAGAAATAGAGTGACAGGAGGTACGAGGCCACGCCCAGATTGTCCAGGCCCATCAGACGGGCTGAAAGACTGGGTGAGATTTCACCCGGAATACCCTGCTGATGAAGACCGACAACCCCCTGATCCTCTTCGCCGACCCGCACGAGAAGAATACTGGTGGTGCCGAGCCACTGGTTGTGGGCGTAGCGGCTCTTGACTTCAAGCTTGTCCGACGGGATCAGCGGAATGCCGCGCCAGAGGATGACCGGGGTACCGAACACCGTAGTGGTGTTTGGCGGTACACCGCGCCAGGTGCATTCGCGCTCGAAAGCGGCGATCGCCTTGGGGTGGGCCAGGAAGAAGGCCGGTTTTTTCCAGACCAGCGCCAGCAGTTCGTCCAGATCATCAGGGGTCGGTGCGCCGTAGCGGGCACTGATGCGATGGGAGGGGTGGACGGAATGGAGCAGGCCGAAGGTTTTGTTATTGATCAGCTCCCACTCCTGCCGTTCCTTGATTCCTTCAATGGTCAGGCGCAGTTGCTCTTCCAGCTGGTTGTAGGGGTTGTTGTACAGGTCGGATACGCGGGTATGCACGCGCACCACCGTCTGAACGGCGCTCAGTGAATATTCCCTCGGCGCTTCGGAGTAATCCACGAATGTTTCGGGGATGATCACGTTTTCGGCCAGTCCGGACACCAGATCGATATTCCGTTCGCCGTACTTGTTGACCGCCGCCAGCAGTTCCAGATGTTCCTCCACCGCTTTTTTGAATTCCTGCTTCAGGCCGGCATTCTTGCTGAGCTGGGCATCGAGCTCCTTGCGGGAAAGCGTGAGCAGTACGCAGGAGTTGATGGTGCGGATAGTGACGTCGGACGGTTTATCGGAAACCAGATCCGCCTCGCCGAAATATTCTCCCTCACTCAGCAGCGCAATACGCAGGTCGCTGCCATGCACCCCTTTGCTCAATACCTCAACCTGCCCCTGGGCGATCACGAAAAATTTGTTGCGATCCTTCCCTTCGGTTACCAGCGTATTCCCCAGAGTGACCTTTTCGGTTTTGAAGCTGCCGGCTATTTTCTTGATGATATCGTCCGAAAGTTTGGCAAAGAGCGGCACGCTGCGCAGTGCCTGGGGCTCGAATGCGGCAACGCCGTCCGTAAGGGTGAATTCCACCCGCTCGGCGTTGGGCAGTTCGACCCGGGTGCGGTTGACCCGGTAGGTGCCCCCCTCGACGTGCACCCAGGGGAGCAGGTTGAGCAGATGGCGCGGCGTGATGGAGGCCAGTTGTGGTGCGGTTTTGGTTGTGCTTGCCAGGTTTCTGGCCACCGAAGTGGTTACGCTGCGTTGGATAAGGTTGTCTGCCATTTTTCGTCTCCTTTTGATAGGTTTTGTTACGGTTTTTTGATCGTCAGCCGGTGAATGTTGTCCCGGACATGAACGCTTGCCAGCACCTGGTACCCCTGTTCCGTTGCGGTGCGCGGCACATTGTCCAGAGGCTCGCCGGCGGTCAGCAGTATGTCGGTGGTATCGCCCGGCTCCAGTTGCTCCAGATGCAGCTTGGCCTTGACGAAGGTCATGGGGCAGCGCTCCTTGGTTATGTCGAGATTGAATGTGCTCATATGAACAGTGTCTGACCTCCTTTTGAAAGTTCCAGGAAGGAAGCGACGCCCAAAACGTCCTTCACTTCCGGTATAAAATCATCCCTGGTCAGCCCGAGAACGTGCATGGCCATTTCGCAGGCGTAGAAACTGACCCCCAGCGCCTTGGATGCGTCAAAAAGCTCCTCCAGGGTCGCCACGTTTTTCCCCTCCATCATGCCGGTCATGAGGATCGGGCTAAGGCCGCCGAAATTGAGGCGGCTGAGCGGCAGACTTTTTCGTCCTCCCAGTAGGAAGTTGAAGAAACGGGCCAGAAAACCTGTGCCGATAAAGCTGCGGCCGGTCTTTTTCTTGATACTGTTCAGCCCCCAGAAGGTGAAGAAGATCGTAACTTCATAGCCGACCGCTGCTGCGCCGGAAGCCAGGGTGAACACGGCGATGACCTTGTCGAAGTCACCGCTCATACTGATGATGGACAGTTTATTTTTTTCAGCCATGGGAGGCCCCTTGCCGTTATGGCGCCGCCGGAATAAAAAAAGAGGTCAAGGATGTAGAGCGGGTGTGCTCTTTCCTTGACCTCCAGTTTTTCTGGTCAGTCACCGGGTGTATGGGATAGTTTTTCCAGAATAGATTCTGGTACCGTGCGTTCACGGTATCGCCACACTACCAAGCTACACATTGACTGTCAACAAAAAAAATCTATTGTCTATATACTTTGTATTTATTATCCGGCAAGCAACCGCCCCAGCGTATCCGCCTGGGCCCGAATTTCCGGAATAGCTATTGATTCAAACAGCGCGGGAATCCGTAACGGGCCGATTGTGAAGAGGTTCTGGATGCTGCTGCCATTAGAGCCGATGAGTCGCCCCTGCTCGTCGGTTTCCACGCCTAACCCCAACCGGTCCGGAATCAGCAGGCCCTGTTCGCGCATCGCGGCAATCAGCGGGATATCAGTTTTCGAGTAGTTACGGCTGGGACCGGTACAGTTGATTACCCGATCGGCGAGTACGACAACCATGTCTCCCGTCTGCGCGGAGCGGATGGTGATGCCGGCCTGCGCACCAACCGTCTCGGCTTTAAGCAGACGGCCGGCGTGAATGGTGAGTGTGCCGTCCGACAGCAACCGGTGTAATTGTTCATATACCTCAGGTGCCATGCGATGGCGGTGAATATCCCACAGATTCCGGATATGACGCAGAAAGGAAGCGCGCTGCGGCATTGACCAGCTCCGCCAGATTACCGGCACATGCGGCCTCAGGCTGTCTACCACAGCGCGCCAATCCCCGCCGGTGTTCTGCAGTGTAGCAATTGCAGTGCGAACCCAGCGCAGCGCCCCGCGCGGCGAGGAGAACTCCCGGGGCAGTGTCTCCAGCAACTGCGGGGTATAGGGCTGATGATGGCGGTACAGTTTCCCGTGACGGGAAACAGCGTGAATCGCCCCGGTATGACCGGATTCACGCAGAGACAGGGCAACATCCACCGTCGTCAACCCGGTACCGATCATCAGGACGACGTCATCACCGGGTAGCCCCCGTACCGCATCCACAGCCCACGGAGTGCCGCGATAAAATGGTGCAATGCCGCTGACATCCAGCGGGTCGGCAGGTATCAACGCGTTACCTGTGGCAATTACAACGGAGTGCGCCGCCAAGCGTGTGCCATCTTTCAGCTCCACGGTCCAGAGACCGTTGCCACGACTCAGGCCGACAGCCGTGCCATCCACCAACTGCACCGACTGGCTCCGGAGAGTCTCCGCAAGAATTTCCGACAGGTAATCGCCATACACGCATCGAGGGGCAAACGTGCCGGCATCGGCTTCCGGCCGCCGGGAAACAAGCCAACGGACAAAATGCTGGCTGTCATCCGGGTAGGCACTCATGTTGCCCGCAGGAACATTAAGCACGTTGGCCAGGAATGGTGTTTCATAAGCAACACCTCGTCCCGGGCGGGCACCGGCAGCGACAAGCGCCAGCTGCGCCCCGGGTCGGGCATGCCGGCTGTATTGGTGTGCCAGCAGCGTGCCACTGGCGCCGGCACCGATTACGACAACATCGAATGACTGTTCAGAACTCATACTATTCCTATCACCAGGATCATCTGTCAGAACTTCATGCCCCAGCGGCTCACCGTGCGCTGTTCAATAAGGCGGAAGAGGCTGTCCATGATGACACCGATGGCGATGACGGTCAACAGGCCGGCAAAAACGTAGGCGATTTCCAGTTGGTTCTTGTTTTCGTAGATAAACCAGCCGATACCGCCGGAGCCGGAACTGACGCCAAAAACCAGTTCGGCGGCGATCAGGGTGCGCCAGGCAAACGCCCAGCCGTTCTTAAGGCCGGTCAGGATTGCCGGAAAAGCGGCGGGAATGAGAATATGCAGGACATAGCGGAAGCCGGTCAGCCCGTAATTGCGCCCGACCATGCGGATGGTGCCGCTGATGGAGGCAAAACCGGAATGGGTGCTGAGTGCAACCGGCCAGAGAACGGCGTGGATAAGCACAAAGGTGATGCTGCCGTTGCCAAGGCCGAACCAGAGCAGTGCCAGCGGCAGCAGAGCAATTGCGGGGAGCGGGTTGAACATGGCGGTCAGCACTTCAAGCAGATCGTTGCCGAGGCGGGTGCCGTTGGCGATACCCGCCAATACCATCGCCAGGACGATACCGATGGCATACCCGCTCAGCAGCACTTTGAGAGAAACCAGCACACGGCTCCCCAGCTCCCCCTTGGCAAAGGCATTCCAGAGCGCAGCCGTCGTATCACTGAACGGCGGGAACATCAGCGGGTTGTTCAGGCGCTGGGCATAGATCTGCCAGGCAACAGCCAGGAACAGCAGAATGACCACCTTGCGCACTGCCGCCTGATTCCAGATTTTTTCGGCATAGGAAAGCGGGCGGGTAATTTCGGCAATGACCTGCTCCGTCGGCTCAGATAACATAATCCCCCACATCCTTGAACAGCACCCGATGAATGGTGTCGCGCAGCTCGTTATAACGGCCATGAAAGCGATTAGCCGGATCATCGAGGTCAACATCTAGTATTTCCTTCACCTGCCCCGGATGAGGTGAAAGAAGCACGATACGGTTTCCCAGCAGAATTGCCTCTTCGATAGAGTGTGTAACAAAGATCATGGTGAATTTTGATTGGCTCCAGAGTTCCAGCAGCTCTTCCTGCATTTGCTGACGGGTCAGGGCGTCCAGCGCGGCAAACGGCTCATCCATGAGAATAATTTCCGGTTTCATCGCCAGACAGCGGGCGATTGCGACACGTTGCTTCATGCCCCCTGAAAGGGTATGCGGGTAGGCATCGGCGAATTTATCCAGCTTTACCGTGCGAATGGCGATCATCGCCTGCTCGTCAGCGTCCGCTTTTTTTGCCCGGCCACTGGCGATCAGGGCAAAAGCAACATTCTGACGCACGGTTTTCCAAGGAAGCAGTTGATCAGTCTCCTGGAACACCATCATCCGATCCGGCCCCGGCCCGGTTATCGTGCGCCCATCCAGCGTAATTCGCCCTGCAGCAGGGGTCAGATAGCCGCCGACCGCCTTCAACAAGGTCGATTTGCCGCAGCCGGACGGCCCCAGCAGCACCAGACGATCGGAGCGATCCGCCTGAAAACCGACCTTCCAGGTGGCCGTCACCAACTGCTCGCTGGTTTTGTACTGTATGGTAACCCCCTGCACGTCAAGCAGCGGGGAGACAGCAGACGCCATGCCTAGCTCCCCTTCTTGCCGTGAACAGCGGGGAAGAACAGATCTTTCCAGTTTTTCGGTTTGTTTTTGATGGAGCCGGTCTGATACATGAAGTCGGAATATTTGGTGATATTGAGCGGCGTAGTGGTGTAGCTGAGCGGCTCTTTGGTCAGATAGCCGTACACAACATCCACCGGCTCTTTTGATTTGGTAGCGCTGACATAGAGCTCGGCAGCCGCACGTTTATCCCTGTTGATAATGATCATCGCCTCTTCCAGTGCGGCGAAAACAGCGGCGTAGGTTTTGGGGTTGGCAGTAAGGAAGCTTTTGTGCGCCCAGATCACATCAAACGTATGCGGACCGCCGAGAAGATCAAAAGAATTGATTATGGTGTGGACCCGGGGATCTTTCAGTTCCTGGAACATGAACGGCGGACTGGCAAAATGAGCCGTAATTTCAGATTTGGGTGAAAGGAGCGCCGCCTGAGCATCGGGGTGTTTCATGGATACCGTCAGCTTATCAAGTTTTTCATAATTTTTTTCGCCAAACTGTTTGGCCGCTGCCATCTGCAGGGTCACCGCCTGAATAGACACTTTGACCGCCGGCAGGGCAATTTTGTCATTGTCGGTCAGATCTTTGACACTCTTCACCGCTGGATTGTTTGAGTTGAGATAGAGCGGCAGTGTATCAATAGCAGCAACGCCTTTGACCTCACCCTTGGTTTTGTCCCATATTTTCAGCAGCGGCGCAACGCCTCCGGAGGCAAAATCAACGCCATTCGACAGCAGCGCATCGTTCATGACAGAACCGGAGCTGAAGGTGGCCCAGGTGACTTTGATATCCCCCAAGCCGGCCTTTTTAGCGTGTTTCTCAATGAGTTTCTGCTCCTCCATGACGATCATCGACAGATAGCTGAGCCCGTACTGTTTCGCCAGACGGACCTCTTTTACTTCTGCCCGCGCAGTTCCGCCAAGGGGAAAAACCAGTAATGCTGTTGCCAGAAAAAATCCTGCTGTTTTAGAGATAAAAATCCTGATCATGGCGTACTCCTTTCAAAATTGAACCTTCGTTTTTGCACTGGCGACCCCAACGGGTCGCCCGGTCACAATCATTTACACAGTCAATCGATCCAGATGAACAGTAAACGGGAATTGTTCTTCTTCCAGCTGTTTTCGGGTGATGTATGTTTCGTCCGTCACCTCTTCCGGCTCAATCAGCCAGACGGTCGAAAGATCGCCATCGGTTGTCGTACTGCGCACCTGCTGGTAATAGTGGCGGAAAACCGGGCCGCTGATATGCGCCTTAACCGGCCGTCCCGCGATGACATAACTCTGCCCGGATGCGGCATACAGCGTGACGGAAATTTTCTTGTCAAACCAGAGGCTCCGGAGCAGGTTCCGGTTGCTGGCAGATTTTTCCAGCAGCTCCAGATGTACCAGGTTCCCTCCTTCACCCAGTTGCAGGAACGTGCTGACCACGGCGTACGGAGTGCCCTGTTCGTCAAGGGTGGCAACTACTTTGGTGACGCAACGGTCATTGATAAGTTCTATGGCTTGTGGTGAAAGCAGCGACATTGCATTTAACTCCTTAGTACGGCAGCAGCCGGGAAAGATCACTATCCGGATGGTTGCCGCAATGGCGGTAATCATCAAAACCGATCGGCAGGCGGTATTTCACCCGTAACGCGTGCAGCCCTCTGGCAAGTCGGATGTAGTAGTCCAGGGAAGCGTTTTTCTGATCCCCCAGCGGCGTATCGGGGCGGGGTGACCAGACGATAAAGACAGTACTGACCCCCTGACGGGCAAGATCCTCCGCTTCGGCAAGAGTGCTCTCCAGTGCTTCATCCTCAGACGTGAAGCCATACGGCCTGGTCAGTTCAATGCCAGCCACCAGCCCGGTGTTGACCCGGCCCGGCCCAAAGACATCCACAGCATCAACGAGGCGCTTTTTCCATTCCCGGTACCCGATCCATTCAGCTTTACCGGGGCAGAGATGGTCGAACTGCGCTTCGTTGAGCACCTCGATATCGGCGGTGTAACTCATCAGCCCTGTTTCGTTATACAGGCGCTGCAACTGCTGTTTAGTGAATGCGGTACCGATGATCTGGCTCGGGAATTTCCGGGTTTTAAAATGTTTACCGGCTTCCTGCAAAATCTGGATGTAGTAATCGATTTCGTCATCAAACGGCGTCTGTCCGCTGACGATTGAGCCGGAGGTCAAAAAGACCGCCGAGAAGCGCCCCGGTTCTTTGAGTGCTTCACCCACTACTTCGCCTACCTCACGCGGATCGAGCTTTGCCGGGATGTTAAGTTCCTTGCCACCCTTTTTCAATTGCGCAACGATGTCACAGAAAGAGCACCCTTTGTTGTTGTTCCAGAAGGTGCAGTAACGGTAGGGAAAGATGTTGAGCCGTTGCGGACGGGCACTGACAATATTTTTCATCGGCACGCCGGAGCTGCTGGTTTTGCTGTAGAAATCGGGAGCCGGCCAGTAATCCACCGCTTCCAGCGGCAGCCCGTCATCGAACAGCCAGGGGGCTCCATCCTTGACATCAACCAGGTAAGGATTTTCTTCCAGCGGCGTCGGTGTGGTGATGATCGAGGTGCCGTCCCGCAGCAGCAGCGATTCTGGGCGCAGGGCGATTATGCCGTCCCGTGTGCCGAATATATGGGTGCCGGTTGTCTGGTGAAGTGACTCATCAAGCAGCGCCAGTGCCGCTTCGCTGTAGAAAACACCCCGGCGCTGCACATCGGTCTTGATGACAAGCAGGCGTGGCACATCCGGGTAACGGGCGGCCACTTCGTCCACCGTTGTTCTGTTTGTAGGTTTAACTGCGGCGGTGCTCATTGTTTTCTCCTGTAAAAATCATAGTGTAAGCACCGGTTCCAGATACTGGGGATATGCATACAACGCCGGTGAACCGCCGGTATGCACAAAAAGGATCTTCTCCCCCGCCCGGAACACCTGTTTTCGCACCAGGTCAATCAATCCCGCCATCGCCTTGCCGGTGTAAACCGGGTCGAGCAGAATTCCCTCCGTCCGGGCCAGCAGCGCCACCGCCTCCGTCATGCCAGCGGTTGGCAGCGAGTAGCCCGGCCCGACATACTCGTCATAGCAGTTCACCGCTGACGGCGGGATAGAAAACACGGCCCCTGTTTTTTCTGCTGTTCGCTGCGCCAGGCCGAGCACCAGCGCTTCCTGAATTTCTCTTGGCCGGCTGACATTGATACCGCTGACCGGCACAGCACAGCTGTTGCCGTGAAATCCGCACAAAAGACCGGCATGGGTACCGGCGCTGCCGCTCGCACAGACAACGTGATCAAAGCCGACCCCCATATCAAACATCTGCTCCTGAATTTCCTGGGCACAGGCAACATATCCAAGGGCACCGATCTCATTCGAGCCGCCACCCGGAATGATGTACGCCTTCCGGCCAAGCTGCTCTACCTGCCGGTAAACTTCCTGCATCGCCCCTGTCATATCGCTGCCGGCCGGCACAATCACCAGATCTTCAACACCCAGTAATCGGAACAGGAAATTGTTGCCGCTAGCCTCCGGCTGGTAACTCCCCGGCACCCGCTCCTCAAGAACCAGGCGGCACGTTAACCCTTCCTTGACTGCGGCTGACAGTGTCAGACGGCAATGATTCGACTGTACGGCGCCGCAGGTGATGAGCGTATCAGCACCTGCGGCAAGAGCATCAGCAACCAGAAATTCAAGTTTGCGGGTCTTGTTGCCACCAGCGGTCAGGCCCAGCAGGTCATCCCGCTTGATGTAGATCTCCGGCCCGCCAAGGATCTTGGAAAAGTTAGCCAAATGTTCGATCGGCGTTTTGGTGGCGGTATAGCGCCGCCGGGGAAATTGAGCCAGATTCATGGGCTAGCCTGACGTAAAGGAGCCGTAGTACTTGTAACTGCCCGTGACGCCACTGCACTATCCTGGCAACCGGTTTCGATCGGCAGACTTTGATCACGCGACCAACCGATCCAGGAGCTGTCATAGTTGTGCAGCTTATCCAGCGACCAGCCTGACAGATAGAGCGCAAATATCGCTTGAGTTGAGCGGACACCGGACTGGCAAAAGAAATACTGCTCTTTGGCTGCGTCATAGCCCTGTATTTCCAGTAAGGCTTTTACTTCAGCAGCATCACGCCACTCAGCCTGGTTGCTCTTCACCTTGAAGAGCGCCCAATCGCTGTGAAAGCCCCAGGGAATGCGCCCTGCCCGGACAGCACCCTTTTTCAGCTCTTCACCGCAATATTCCTTGCGATCACGATTGTCCCACAACTGTGCCTTGACGCTGTTTTTCAGTTTCAGTACGTCCGGTGTATCCACGCGCAGTCCGGGGCGGGAAATTGCTGCCGTAAAATTCCCCGGCTTTGCACTGTCCGGAGCCAGCAGATCAACGGTATAGCCCGCATCCCGCCAGGCTTTTACGCCGCCGTCCAGCACGCGCACATTGTTTTTGCCATAGTAGGTGAAGGCCCACCAGAGGCGGGTAGCATCATATTTAGAGTCATAGACAATGACGGTTGAATCGCGATCGATGCCGAGCCGCTGTGCGAGTTTTGTAAACCCGGCCTGATCAATGATATTGCCGCTGACACCGTTTTGTGTTTCGGCTGGCGCTTCAATTGCCGGTCGGTCAACCTGGAACGAGCCGGGAATATGCCCGAGTCGATATTCAACGTTGTTCTCGGCGGCAAGAATGACCAGTCCAGGTGATTTCGCATCAATCAGGCGTTTCAGTTCCTGAACGGTAATCAGCGCATCACCGCGTGGAAAACCTTTGTAGCCGGCAGCAGCAATGGTGAACTGTGCTGTCAGGAGCAGCACCAGGATGGTGAAGAAACTTGCGTGGAAAATGTTTTTCATTGTGGAGCACCTTTGTACGGGAAATAAAAAAAGGCCAGGCAGGACGGGGTGTGCACCCATTCCTGCCTGGCCTCCAGTTTTTCTGGTCAGCCCTGCTTTTTGTCACACTATCAAAAATAGAGCTCTGTAGTCAATCTAAAAATACTATACCTACAAATTTTATATACAATTGTTTATAGTGAACCAGACACATGATATTCACCCCTACTCCCCCTGCTCCGACAACTGCGTTGTTATATACCGTTCCCCAGAATCGGGCAGTATAACGACAATCAGTTTCCCGGAATTTACCTCTCGCCGTGCCGCCTGCAGTGCAGCCCAGACCGCCGCTCCTGATGAAATACCACAGAGTATTCCCTCTTCCAGCGCCACCCTTCGGGCAGTGTCAAAAGCGTCCTCGTTGGTCACCTGAATAACCTCGTCGATGATTTTACGATTGAGAATAGACGGGATAAATCCGGCGCCGATCCCCTGAATACGGTGAGGCCCGGGCCTGCCGCCGGACAGGACCGGTGAAGCTTCGGGCTCTACTGCTATGGAACGGAACGATGGCTTACGCGCCTTAAGGACTTCAGACACACCGGTAATTGTGCCGCCGGTACCAACTCCTGCCACCAGGATGTCGGCTTTTCCTTCCGTATCAGCCCAGATCTCTTCGGCAGTGGTCTCGCGGTGCACCTGCGGATTGGCCGGGTTTTCAAACTGCAGCGGAATGAAGCTTCCCGGAATCAACCGGCTAAGCTCTTTTGCTTTATTAATCGAACCAACCATGCCGTCCGGACCGGGAGTTAATACCAGCTCTGCACCAAGCATCTGCATCAGCTTGCGCCGTTCGATAGACATGGTTTCCGGCATGGTTATCACCAGGCGATAGCCCTTGGCACGGCAGGCAAAGGCAAGCCCGATACCGGTGTTGCCGGAGGTAGGTTCAATCACGGTCATGCCCGGCTTAAGCTTCCCGTCCCGTTCTGCCGCCTCTATCATGGCAGCGCCAACGCGGCATTTTACGCTGTTGAGCGGGTTGAATGACTCAACTTTGGCGACGACCGTAGCAAACGCACCTTCGGTCACGTTACGCAGGCGCACAAGCGGAGTACTGCCGATAGCACCGGTTATGTCGTTATAGATAGTGTTGCGAAACGTTGGTGCCGTTGTTAGATCTGCCATAAGGTATCCTTCGTCAAATACTGTAATCTGATTCATGAACCGTATCGTAGCGGTACATTGCCAACAGTCGTTCTTTTATCTCTCTGATTTCAGGTGAAGAACGCCGGCGTGGACGCGGGATGTCAACGGTGACCTTATTGCGGATCGAACCGGGCAGGGGTGAAAATACCACTACCTCATCGGACAGATAGACCGCTTCGTCCACATCGTGAGTTACCAGCACAATAGTTTTTTTCGTTTCCTGCCACAGGCGAAGCAGATCTTCCTGCAGCCGCTCGCGAGTGAGGGCATCCACGGCGGCAAACGGTTCGTCCATAAGAATTATGCGCGGCTCAACGGAGAGCGCCCGCGCCAGGGCTAACCGCTGGCGCATACCGCCTGAGAGCTGCGACGGGTATTTGTTCTCCGAGCCGGTCAATCCCACCAGACGGAGGTAATGTGCCGCTGCCCCCTCCCGCTCACTTTTATGCACTCCACGCAGCTTGAGGGTAAAGAGCACATTCTGACGTGAGGTCATCCAGGGGAAAACCGCATAATCCTGAAAAATCATGGCTATGTCATGCTTGGGATTATCGCGGAACAGACTGTTGGCAATCGGTGAAAGGAAACGGTATTTTTTGCGGTACTCCTCCATATCCTTTCGCGTCGCAGGTAACGGCTCCAGCACCAGCTTGTCATCAATCCATACCTGGCCGTCACTCGGAGCCTGCAGACCGGACAAAATTTCCAGGAATGTGGATTTGCCGCAGCCGGAAGGGCCAAGAAGCGACACGAAGGAACCGCTTTCGATGCGCAATGAGACCGAGTTCAGCACGGTGAAACCTTCAGCGGTACGGTCATCATTCACTATCGAAAAGAATTTACTGATGCGCCTTGCCTCTATCATGACATCACCTGCCGATCCGCCAGACAGCCAGTTTCAGTTCTATGTACTTCATTACTTCAATCAGAAACCAGCCAATGAAGCCGAGCATCACCATACAGACCACCATGCGGTCAATCTGGAAGTATTCTTTGGCTTCCAGCAGCAGCCAGCCGATACCGCTGCGGCCGCCGTACATTTCGGCAATTACCAGCATGATCAGGCCGAGCGCAATACCTATTTTGATCCCCATGATAACGGAACCAAGGGCGTGCCAGATATAGACCCGCGTAATCAGGGTAAACTCGCTGGCACCAAACACCCGGGCGGAGGCCAGGTAGCGGGGGTCAGTTTCCTTGATTCCCTGGTAGGTATTAAACAGAATCGGGTAGAAAACCCCCAGAAAAATGAGGAATATCTGCATCGGCAAGCCGACACCGAAAAGAATAATGGTAATCGGCACCCAGGCGGGCGGCGGCACCGGAGCAAGAATCTGGAACAGCGGCAGGGCATGCTTGCGGATAAAGAGGTTCCACCCCATGAGAACCCCGATCGGGAAGGCGGTCACTAATGCCAGCAGAAAACCGGCGCCGAAACGGGTGGCACTTGAACTGAGGTGTTCAGCCATATTCAGATCGACAACCATATCCCGAAAGGTACTAACCACCGCAGACGGCGGCGGCACCAGTGTTCTTGGCACGATCCCGAGCCGTGGCAGGGCTTCCCAAAGAATCAGAAGCGGGATTAGCACCGTCAGGAATTCACGGGAAAAAACGCTGCCGAAGGAGGCGCGTAGAAACACTCCCAACTCACGCACCAGCAGGTTCCACCAGCGCAGGCCGCGTCGCGACGATGCGCTGTCGTTGATTATCGAGTCAACAGACATCGCGCTTCTCCCAGTAATTTTCGTTGATCTTCCGAGACAACGGCAAAGCTGGCGGTCGGATACTGTTCCAAAGCCGCCTGGGGATAGCCAAGCCGGGTGCTGATGACTTTACGAATTTCAGACGGTGGCAACTCAGTTGCAGCAACCAGTGCCGTTATCAGCGGCTTGACCTTTTCAATGGCCTGCTCACGCACCAGTAGGAAATATTCCGTCTGGGCGATTGACGGCGGGCAACAATCATCGGCCCCGGCCTTGATGTCCCAATTTTGATAAATGATCTTATGCCCCTGCAGTTCTGCGAGTACGGCATGGGCCCCCTTAACCAGAGCACCATCAATTGACTTTGATTCCAGCGCCGGCAGCATATCGGCAAACGGCATATAGCTGAATTTCAGGCTCTTCGGATCAAGACCGTGCCGTTTGGCGTCCTTGTTAAACTGATGATTGAGGATGCAGTCTGCTTCCAGCGCCGCAATTTTCTTCCCCGCCAGATCAGAAAGACGGACCTTCAGATCCTTGCGCACCACCAGAGTTGCCCCGTAGGGGAACTGGATCGCCCCGGCAACTTTCAGCTTCTCGCCGCCCGGTGCTTTGATCAATTTAAGTGCTTTTTCTGTTTCGACAAAACCGGCATCAATATCTCCGGAAATGAGTGAATAGCCGATGTCGCCTCCGGTACCGAATTTGATTAACTGCCATGCTTTCCCGCGCGCCTCAGCGGCATACAGAGGCCCAAGCAGCGGATTGGGACTGTAACCGACCCGCACATTCGCCGCCTGTGAAGAGACATTCCGTGACGGGTCCCGATCACTGCAACCGGTACCAGACAGAATAACTATCAGCAGCAACCCGGTGATTTTCCAGAACCTATTCTTCATGGCTATTCCTCATCGTCTGTGTCCTTCAACTCCGCCCAGTGACATTACTGCACTGAGCGGAGCGGAAGCGTGCTTTATTTGCCCCAGGTAATTCCTTTGAATTCAGCCGCATACAATTTAGTTCCCGGATTTTCCTTGATATTTTTCAGGGACACCAATTCATCAGCCAGAGCACTCAAACCTTTTTCCTGGATGACTGTGGTGAATTTGAGGCGACCATTACCATGCTTGATGGCATCTTCAGGAGCACCGGTGTATTTCTTGGCAATATCAACAACCTGTTTGCCGGAAGGATCTTTGAGGATAATGGCATTGGCCTCTTTGATAGCTTCAATAAAGCGCTTGAGTGCAGCAGGATTATCCTTCAGATAGCCGGTACGGGCATTAATGGTTCGGCATGGCACCTGGGAAGCGGCATCGCGCAGGATAACTTTATACCCCTTGAGTTCTGCTATGCTGACGTGCGGTTCCTCGAGAATAGCTCCATCAACCTTGCCGGCCTCTAGCGCCGCTATTGCCGGCCCCCCGCCAAGTTTTTCGAGAAGGAATTCACCCCCGTTTTCACGAGCCTTTTTCTCATAGGCAATGACCGCTTCACAGGTTGGTGAAATGCCGGCGATATGTTTCCCTTTCAGGTCCTTCCAGGTTTTAAGCGGTGAATCCTTTTTGACTAACAGTACCGATGTGCAGGGGGTCTTGACCTGGGATATAATTTTTATCGGTGCGCCATTAGCAATTGCCGCAATTGCAACCGTCGGGCATGACCAGAACACATCAGCCTGGCCGGAAACAACGGCATCACGCGCGTTGGATAATTCCTTCGCTTCCACGATGGTGACGTCGAGGTTGTGTTTCTTGAAAAGCCCCAGGTCGTTAGCCACATACAGATTCAGATGGTGGGTCGTTTTGGCATCGGACACAATGATCTTCGCCGGTGCTTCTTCCTTTTTTGCGGTGGCGACACCTGAAATACCGATTGATAAGAGTGCGACTGCGCCGAATGCTGCTACAAGCTTGACTGTTTTTTTCATGCGATAATCCTCCCGTTTTTTTGTGGTGAAGCCCTGATGCTCGAAACAAAAAAAAGGCCAAGGCATGAGCAAACGCTCTTCCTTGACCTCCAGTTTTTCTGGTGAGTCACCGGTTGTATTACGTTGATTCCAGGATTGTTCCCCCTGAATCGATATTTTCGTTCTTGGCAAACTACCGGATAAAAAGCTGCGAGTCAATGTAAAAATACAAAGTCTATAAGTTTTGTATTTATACCTTGGAAGCCGAACCATTATCAGGTAGTATCCCGCCTGGACACACCCCCCGAATGGCAGGAAAGAGTGATATGAGCCGCAACACACTATCCATACTGCTGGCATTAGCCCTCGTTACCGCCTGCGCCGTCATGGCCCGGGAACCGGAGCTTCGTCTGGCGGTGCCGCTGCTGGTCGGTGCCACGTCGATCATGGTGATCCTGCTTGCCGCTGCGCTGTTTTTCGGCGAACGGGGGCGCGTATCCTGGTCGCCCGGCGTCATCCTCGCCGTGGCGCTGCTCCTGCGGCTGCTATTTGTGTTTAACCCGCCGCAACTATCCGACGACGTGTACCGCTACCTGTGGGACGGCAGCACCCTGCTCCACGGCACCAATCCCTATGCGGCTGCTCCGGCGAACCTGCACCCGCCCCCCGGACTGGCCGAGGTTCACGCCCGCATCAACCATCCGGACTACGTCACCATTTATCCGCCGGCGGCCCAGGTGATTTTTGCCGGAGGGGCCGCTCTCGGCGGGAGCGTCACCGGACTCAAGACACTTCTGCTGCTGCTGGATATGGGGTTGTGCGGGCTGCTGCTGGCGCTGTTGAGAAAGCTTGGGCTGCCGCTCTGGCGGGGGGTACTGTATGCCTGGAATCCGCTGCCGGTGCTGGAAATTGCCGGGTCGGGCCATGTGGACGGTGCGGGTCTGACTCTGCTTGTGGGGGCGATATATCTGCTGGTGATCGGGCGGGACAACGATTCCGGGACGATGCTTCGCCGCTGGCCGTTTGTCCTTGCCGGGGCGCTGCTGGCCGGCGCCGGGCTGGTCAAACTGTTCCCGTTGGTACTGGCACCGCTGCTGTTCCTCCTGGCACCTTCCGGGCGGCGCCGGTATGTTGCTGCCGGTTTCTGCACGGCACTGGCGGCGCTCCTGCTGCCGTTCCTGCCGCAGTTGAGCAACATGGCTGTCAGCCTGGATGCCTATGCCCGCAACTGGGAATTCGCCGGATATGCCTTCAACACGCTCCGCTCCATGACCGGCTCCGGCACAACTCCCCGGCTGCTTTTGTCAGCCGCTTTTCTGCTGACCGCCGGGGTGCAGACTCTTCGTTTCGCACGGGACAACAACATAGCGCCGACTGCGACAGCCGCTGCGCATCAGGCGCTGGCAAGCTGTTACACCATCGCCATGGCGTTGCTGCTCCTTACCCCCACCCTCCAACCCTGGTACGCCCTCACCTTGGCGGCATTCCTGCCGTTCTGCGCGGGGCCGGCCGGACTGGTACTCTGCTGGGTGGTCCTCCTGACCTATCAGGTGCAGATCCCCTATTTCATTCTGGGACAATGGATAGAGAATCCCCAGGTGACGGAGGTAGTCTTTCTGGCACCGGCAGCGGCGTATCTGTCGTCCAGGTTTTTCAGGTAGGGGTGCAAGACGGCAGAATAAATGGAGGGTCAGCGCAGGGGCCGGGACAGGAGCGACTCGCTGAGATCTTGTGCCAGCACCAGAGCAAAGCCGAACGGAAACAGCAGGAACAACGGCACCGCGAACCAGGTTTCCCGCTGCCAGGCGAAGAGAATCGGCAGAAGGCAGTAAAAGAACAGCAGTGCGTTCATGATGATGTACGGCAGGTTTTTCTGACGATACAGAAATGCCAGGCCCGGAATCCGCTCCCGCCCCTGTACGCCGAATTTTGGTGTCCGCTCGAACACCCCGCCGGAGCGGAATAAGCCCTTCACTACCGACAGTGAAATGCTCGGGGCCAGGCCGATAGTCAGTGCGGGAAGCAGGAGAATGTGGCCGAACTTTCGTGAACCGCTCCGCACCGTGTAGAGCAGGAAATAGCTCATGATCGCCCCGCTGGTGGCGAGAAAAAGCGGCAGATCAATACGCAGGATCTGGTGCAGACCGATACCGACCCGCCAGGTGACCGCCGGGTACAGGGTAAGCATGACGATCATACCGAGGAGCCAATAGATATTGGCCATCAGGTGCGCTGCCGCCTCAATCTTGACCGCCAGCGGCACCCGTGACGTGAGCAGTCGGGGCAGAATCTTGCGGGCGGTCTGTATCGAACCTTTAGCCCAGCGCTGCTGCTGGCTGCGCAGGGCGGCCAGGGTAACCGGCAGCTCCGACGGCACATGGAACTCTTCCCGGTAGACAAAGCGCCAGCCGGCCAGTTGGGCACGGTAGCTCAGATCAAGATCTTCAGTAACCGTGTCCGATTGCCAGCCTCCGGCGGACTCGATGGCACTCCGGCGCCAGACCCCGGCGGTGCCGTTAAAGTTGAAGAACAGCCCCTGCTGGTAGCGTACCCGGTGTTCAATGCTGAAGTGCGGCCCGAGCAGGAGCGACTGGATGCCGGTAAACCAGGAATGATCGGCATTGCAGAAACTC
>Ga0007794_10000172_pt1 | contig 20706 bp, 21 predicted proteins | sample CryBogmetaGMA5M_FD_60365 | JGI IMG/M metagenome (GOLD analysis project Ga0007794, IMG submission 60365) | Freshwater microbial communities from Crystal Bog, Wisconsin, USA - MA5M | ecosystem: Environmental > Aquatic > Freshwater > Lake | place: Crystal Bog, Wisconsin, USA | collected 2009-07-06
GCGCGCATGTTGACGCAAATTAATGGTTTTTTCGAGATGGTTGAAAAAATCCGCGCCGTGGACACCACCGGCATTGAGCCATTGGCACACCCGATGGCCACCATTCAGGACGTCGCCTTGCGCCTGCGTGAAGACCGGGTCAGCGAGCCCAACAACCGGGAAGCCAACCAGCGCAACGCCCCGGCGGTTGAAAACGGCCTGTTTCTGGTTCCCAAGGTGATTGAGTAAAAAATGACAAACAACACCCCTGCACTCCATGACCTCACCGTGGCCCAACTGGCCACCCACCTGCGCGAGCGCAAAGTCTCGGCCGTCGAGACCGCCCAGCATTTTCTGACCCGACTTCAGGCCAACGCCCCGCTCGGCGCTTTTTTGGACCTCAATGAAGAAGTGACGCTGGCCCAGGCCCGCGCCGCTGATGCGGCACTGGCCGCAGGAGCTTCTGGAACAACGGCGGCATTGCTGGGCGTGCCGATCGGGCACAAAGATATTTTTGTCACCAAAGATTTCGTCACCACGGCGGGTTCCAAAATGCTCATCGGTTACCGCTCGCCGTTTGATGCAACGGTGGTGACCAATCTGGCCCAAGCGGGCGTGGTGACGCTGGGCAAGCTCAATTGCGATGAATTTGCCATGGGCTCGGCCAACGAAAACTCGGCGTATGGCCCGGTGCAAAATCCGTGGGATCGCACCCGCACCCCCGGCGGCTCGTCTGGCGGCAGTGCTGCCGCTGTGGCAGCACGGCTGGTGCCTGCGGCCACCGGCACCGATACCGGCGGCTCGATTCGCCAGCCCGCTTCGTTTTGCGGCATCACCGGCATCAAGCCAACCTATGGCCGGGCTTCGCGTTACGGCATGGTGGCGTTTGCCTCCAGCTTGGACCAAGCCGGACCCATGGCGCGCACGGCTGAAGACTGCGCCTTGCTGCTCTCGGCGATGTGCGGCCCCGACCCGGACCGCGATTCGACCTCACTGGAGGTGCCCGTTGAAGACTTCAGCCGTTCACTGAATGAATCTATTGCAGGGCTGCGCATTGGTGTCCCCGCGGAATTCTTTGGGGAAGGTCTGGCACCAGACGTGCAAGCTGCGGTGCAAGCCGCCCTGAAGGAATACGAAAAACTGGGCGCCAAACTGGTGCCCATCACGCTGCCCCGCACCGAGTTGTCGATCCCGGTTTACTACGTGATTGCACCGGCCGAAGCGTCGAGCAACCTGAGCCGCTTTGACGGCGTCAAGTTTGGCCACCGCGCCGAGAAGTACACCGATCTGATCGATATGTACAAAAAGACCCGGGCCGAAGGTTTTGGCGACGAGGTCAAACGCCGCATCATGATTGGTGCCTACGTGTTGTCGCATGGTTATTACGACGCCTACTACCTGCAGGCACAAAAAATTCGCCGCATGATCGCCGACGATTTTCAGCAAGCTTTTCAAGTGTGCGATGTGATCGCTGGCCCTGTGGCGCCCACCGTGGCGTGGACCTTGGGCGGTCACGGCAACGATCCGTTAGCCGATTATCTGGCTGACATCTTTACCTTGCCTGCATCGCTTGCCGGTTTGCCGGGCATGAGCATACCGGTCGGGTTTGGCGCTGGCCACATGCCGGTGGGCATGCAATTGATTGGAAATTATTTACAGGAAGCCAAGCTGCTCAACGTGGCGCACCGCTTCCAGCAGGCCACTGATTGGCACACGGCCAAGCCCGAGGGATTTTGAACATGAATGCATTCGTTGAAACCAGCAATCCGGCGCGTGCCGGCCTTAAATCGCCGCTGGTGATGGGCTACGAGGTGGTGATCGGGTTTGAAACCCACGCCCAGCTCTCTACCCAATCCAAAATTTTCAGCCGCGCCGCTATCGCGTTTGGCGCTGAGCCCAACACCCAGGCCTGCCCGGTGGACCTGGCCTTGCCCGGCACCCTGCCTGTGATGAACAAGGGTGCCGTGGAGCGCGCTATTCAATTCGGCCTGGCAATTGGTGCCCATGTGGCGCCTAAAAGCATTTTTGCCCGCAAGAATTACTTTTACCCCGACCTGCCCAAGGGCTACCAGATTAGCCAGTTTGAAATTCCGGTGGTGCAGGGTGGCGAGATTGCGTTCTTTTTGGGAGACCAGAAGATGTCAGTTCGCCTGGAGCGGGCGCACCTCGAAGAAGATGCGGGCAAGTCGCTGCACGAAGACTTTGTCGGCCAGACCGGCATTGACCTGAACCGGGCTGGCACGCCCTTGCTGGAGATCGTGACCCAACCTGATATGCGCTCTAGCGCCGAGGCGGTGGCCTATGCCAAAGAGTTGCACAAAATCGTCACCTGGATTGGTATTTGCGACGGCAACATGCAAGAAGGCAGCTTTCGCTGCGATGCGAATGTGTCGGTGCGCAAACCCGGCGCGCCGTTTGGCACCCGTCGTGAGGTCAAGAATCTCAATAGTTTCAAGTTCATGCAGCAGGCCATCGACTACGAAGTGCGCTGGCAAATTGAGCAGATCGAAGACGGCCACGCGATTCAGCAAGCCACCGTGCTGTTCAACCCCGATACCGGCGAAACGCGCGCCATGCGTACCAAGGAAGATGCCGCCGACTACCGCTATTTCCCTGACCCGGATTTGCCACCGCTGGTGATTGCCGATGAATGGGTGCAACGTGTGCGCTCGGAGATGACTGAGTTGCCGCGCGTCATGGCGCAGCGGTTTGTGACTGAGTTTGGCCTCTCCGAGGTGGATGCGACGGCCTTGACGCAAAGCCGTGCCATCGCGGCGTATTTCGAGGCGACAGCCAAGGGTTGTGGTCAGCCCAAGCTGGCCAGCAACTGGATCATGGGCGAAGTGTCGCGCCGCCTCAATGCCGATGAAGTCGCTATTGATGCCTGCCCCGTGGGTGCGGTTTACCTGGCGGCCCTGATCTCACGTATTTCAGATGGCACCATTTCCAATAACGCCGCCAAACAGGTGTTTGACAAGTTGTGGTCCGAGGGCCGTGCGGACGACAAGCTGGCCTTGAGCCGCATCGACCAGATCATCGAAGCCGACGGCCTCAAGCAAATGAACGACTCGGGTGAGTTGGAAAAAATTGTGGACGATGTGTTGGCCGCCAACCCCAAAAATGTCGAGGAGTACAAGGCCGGCAATGGCAAGGCGCTCAACGCGTTGGTCGGCCAGATCATGAAGGGCAGCAAAGGCAAGGCCAACCCGCAGCAAGTCAATGACCTGCTGCGCCAAAAGTTGGGCTGAAGCGGTACCCGCCGGGGCGGCTCAGCGGGTTTTGCTGGCTGCTGGTAACGAGGGTGCCATCATGGCCCACAGCTGTTTCAGACGCACCAGTTCTTCGTCAAAACGGGCATTGACGCGTTTGAACTCGGCGTCCTGATCGGCAATAAAGCGTCCCTGCACGGCCAGGCTTTGGGTCACTTCGTCCACTTGACGGCGAAGGGAAAGTGGCGCCTTGGCCGGGTCTTTCTTGTAAAACTCCATCTCCTTGTCGATGTCGGTGCGTTGCACCAGTAATTCTTGCGCGCGGTTGATCGCAGCCTGACGAATCACCCCAATCTGTGCCAAAGCTGCGGCACGTTCCTTGTCGTGGACCGTTCTGCTGGGGTAGCGGATCAACAGTGCCCGCTCACGTCGCTTTTCTTCATTCAGGCGGGCACGTTCTTCGATGTCTGCTTTGTTTTTGGCCTCAATGTCTGCACGTTCCTGTTGGGTCAGGGTGGGGCCGACCCGGGCTCTCAACGTGCCACTGGGGTTGAGCACTTTTTGTTCGCGGTCATTGCACTCTGCAATGGGTCGGTCTGAGGTGAGCTTGCGTCCACGTGCGTCAGTGCAACTGTAAATGCCAGAGGGCTGATCCGACTGAGCGAGGGCAGAGGCGGCGACGGATAAACCAGCGATCAACAAGCCTGCGCTCATGCCTGCGTAGCTGCGTTTGATGTGAGACTGGTTGGGGTTTGTCATGGTTAACTTTCTTCGACGCCGTAACGCTGCCGGTAAGCCAGCACCCGCTGGTGGTCGCTGGCCCCGGTGCCTGTGCTGTGTTTTTCCAGATACTGCATTAAATCCGACAGTTTCGCAATCGCACAAACCTGAAGTCCCAACTGGTTCTTCACGTATTGAACGGCGCTGTGTTCAACGTCTACGCCGCCTTCAGTGGCTTTTTCTTGCCGGTCCAGCGCGATCACGACCGCGTGCGCCTTGGCTCCGGCGGCCTGAATGATGGCGATGGATTCGCGTACCGCCGTGCCGGCAGACATCACATCGTCCACGATCAATACACGGCCTTGCAGGGGCGCGCCGACCAGCGTGCCACCTTCGCCGTGGTCTTTGGCTTCCTTGCGGTTGTAGGTAAAGGGCACGTTGCGCCCCAGTCGAGCCAACTCCACGGCAAGCGCTGCCCCCAATGGAATGCCTTTGTAGGCAGGGCCAAAAATCATGTCAAATTCGAGGCCGCTTTGAATCAGGCGCTGCGCATAAAATTGCGCGAGTTTTCCGAGCTTGGCACCGTCGTCAAACAGACCGGCGTTGAAAAAGTAAGGGCTCATGCGGCCCGCCTTGGTTTTAAATTCTCCAAAGCGAAGCACACCACAATCCACCGCAAACTGCACAAAATCCTGGGCCAACGCATCTTGCGCCGGGGCTTGTCCAGTAACGGTTGCAACACTCTCTGACATGGGAACTTCCTTGTTTAAATTGACCAGCCTTAATCTCAACGGTATCCGATCCGCCACCACCAAAGGCCTGGAGGCCTGGCTGACGCAGGTCAAGCCTGATTGTATTTGCGTGCAAGAGGTTAAAGCGCAGGCGGTGGATGTGCAAGGCCGCTTTGAAGAATTGGCGGGGCTCAAGGGCTACTTTCATTTCGCTGAAAAGAAGGGCTACTCCGGTGTGGGTGTCTACTCTCGCCAAGAGCCCAGCGACGTGATCGTGGGCCACAACTCCCCCGAGTTTGATTCGGAGGGGCGTTATGTCGAATTGCGCTTTGACACCCCGACGCTTAAAAAATCCATCATCAGTTGTTACTTTCCCAGTGGCTCCTCCGGCGACGAGCGTCAGCAGGCCAAGTTCCGGTTTCTGGCCGAGTTGTACCCGCACCTGACGCAACTCAAGGCCGGGCGTGAATTCATTTTGTGTGGCGACGTGAACATCGCGCACCAGGAAATTGACTTGAAGAACTGGAAAGGCAACCGCAAAAACTCCGGCTTTTTGCCAGAAGAGCGCGCTTGGATGACGCAGTTGCTGAACGAGGCCGGGTTGGTGGACGTGTACCGGCAACTGCAACCCACCGCCACCGACGCGGCCTACACCTGGTGGAGCAACCGGGGCCAGGCCTACGCCAAGAATGTGGGCTGGCGTCTGGACTAGAACATCGCACATTTTACCTGCAATAATGAGGCATGAATGAAACTCGTGTCTATTCTTATCGTCGGTTTTCGTCAGGTCGGCAAGCGACAGGGCATAGCTTAGAGCGGCAGAGTGCATCGGCACGGGCTTGGTGTGCTGAAAACGGATATATCCTTGACGAGGATTTGGTCATATCAGATTTGGGAGTATCCGCTTTTGGTGGCAAGAATGCGTCAGAGGGTGCGCTTGCTGTGTTCTTGGCCGCAGCCAAAGCGGGGCGGATTCCACGTGGTTCGATCTTGCTGGTCGAAAGTCTGGACCGACTTTCACGTTCTGCCATTCATGAAGCTATCGGGTTGCTAACGTCCATTGTCGTTTCGGGTGTACGTGTCGTCTCCATGATTGACGGCAAAGAATGGAACGATGAGACTATTAAGGACACCATGAACTTCATGATGTCGGTACTGCTGTTTTCACGGGCACATGAAGAGTCAGCAACGAAAGCCAAACGAGTCAGAGCAGCGGTACTCAAAAAAAGGGCGGCAGGTTTACCAGTGGTCACCACCGTACACGGTTCGGGCTGGCTAATTCCGCAAGATGACCTGCAAGGTTGGCTGGTGGATATGGTTAAGGCCGAATCCGTGAAGAAGGTCTTCGAAATGGCAGCTGCTGGGCATGGCGGCGTAGCGATTGCACGCATGGCTAATGAAGGCGGCTGGAAATCGCCGTGGCGCGTCAGAGCAAACACCAATACACGCTGGGAACACACGCAGATTAGTCGTCTACTACGAGACCGCAGAACTCTTGGTGAATGGCAACCGAAGCGAATGCTGAATGGTGAACTTGTAACCGACGGCGATCCAGTTTTGAAATATTTTCCACGAATAATTTCAGATGAATTGTGGTATTCCGTGCAAAACGCACTGGCTGGTAGAAACGGCCCAGTTCGATTGCGTGGAATTAAAGGTGATATTTTTGCGGGACTTCTGTATTGCAGTTGTGGTGAACGCATGGAGAGAAAAGCAGCCTCGCAACGAGGGTACGCAAGATACTATTGCTTAGGCCGAAAGGCCGGTACAACGAACTGCACGCCATTGAGTGAGGCCGTGCTCGTTAAAGAGGGTTTGCCATTTTTGGCCCGTGCTGAAAGCAGTTCATTTAGCAACCACGAAGCGGCGATTGAGGCGCGTAATGCACTTGCAGCAGCACAAGAAAAGCTAAAAGAACTCTCTCAAAAAGCAGCAAACTTAATTGACGCTCTCGAACAAAGTGGCAGTAGCAGCTACATCCTTGACCGCTTGAATGTGGTGGAAAAAGAGAAGGCAGCGGTTGATGCTTTGGTGGAGCAAAAAAAAGCGGCTCTAACCGCCTTGCCCGTTAGTGGATATGCATTTGGCGACAAGATCGCGGACGAAGCGGAGGCAGCGATTTCTGATAAATCTGCTGTTCAAGCTCGACACAGGATAGCATCGTCATTGGCGCTCATTCTGGATAAAATTGTTTGGCACGGCTCGTTCATTATGTTCAGAACGAAAAATGGAGAAGGCATCGCCCAACGCATAGAAAAAAAGTCCTTGGAACGTGTTGCTCGCCGAGATAAAAAAACCAATCATTCGACAATGTAAGGTTCGCCGCAACTGCACGTTACAAAGTGATGCCCCATTTGATAGCTTGTATTGGTTCGCTGCAACGAAAACCATGGCTCATCACGCACGGTGCATGGATGATGTTTTGGGACTTGACAAGCGGCCCAGTTCCAAATATAATATCAACTTATACATGACAGATTTTCACATCTTTTTCATTACCTTTGGTGCTTGTACTCGGTACATAGCGGCGGTCAAAATCTGACCATCCGCACAGCAGCACTACTATCCCCTCTTTTCTAGTTGTTGCATTGCATGGTGGTCTTCTGACTGACCATTGGCATGCGTGTCTCTTGCGTTTTCCGGCGCACTTCCTTGGTCTTTATTTACACACAGGGCTACCTCGTAGGCCCTGCTAATCCGACCATGGCATGTTGCAAATGTGGCCTTACTGGGCATCCGTGGTTTCTGTGGTGTGCGTTGCTTCGCAATCGCCCCACGTACAGCTTGGCCCAAAAAGGAATCATGGAAAATCTATGTCTCACACTCCCGCAATCTCCGCATCGACTGATGCACAAAACCCAACTGGCAAACCGCCAGTATCCGATGCTGCCCTGAGCATCCAAGACCTTGAATTTTCAGTCGGAAGATTGACACCGACAGCCGCGCCCGTAGTTTCAAATGCGGAAGTACTTATCACAATCAGCCAGATGGTGGACCCCATTGAAATGGCGGGCGAGAAAGACGGCATTTCTAGCCAGGACGGGAATACCAACCCAGCATGCGGAATTGCCACGAATGTTGTCAACTCAAATACGGCGTCAACAACCGCTCAGCTCAGCCTTGAAGACTGCAATTGTTTACTTTGGAATACGACGCTCACAGACCAATTGAAGCGACTAAAAAGAGCAGGTTGCAATGTGTCGTTCAAGAGGGATAAGACACCTAACCCAAGCGCAAATGGTCAGGTTATCTACCTCTACCTCCAAGACCAATTTGCAGGGAGCAGTCTAGATATGGTTTACGCGCCGCGAACACTCACTTATTTGGATTTGGCGACCGCGACCCCGGTATTAGTGGCTGAATACATCCTGCAATTTGCCGAGGACCTCAAGCCAATTTTGGACTTGTGGAAGGCACGTCTTGATTACAGTGCTCACAATTTGCATAAGGACATGCCCCACTTCGAACACTTGTTGGATATCAGTGTTGCAGACATTGGTGACGTGCCTTCTGTTTGGGGGAGGGGGGACAGTATTCCAGCATATAACCTGCACTTCGAATATTACTCAGAGAGCGGGCTACATGACTTGTTTTGCGCCCTTTCACGCAGTTTGGATTGAGTCAGTAGGACGGACTTTCGACTGACCATTGGCATGCGTGTCACTTGCATTTTGCGGCGCACGTCCTCGGTCTTTATTTACACACAGGGTTCTACCTCGTAGGCCCTGCTAATCCGACCATGGCATGTTGCAAATGTGGCCTTACTGGGCATCCGTGGTTTCTGTGGTGTGCGTTGCTTCGCATTCGCCCCACGTACAGCTTGGCGCAAAAAGGAATCATGGAAAATCTATGTCTCACTCTCCCGCAATCCCCGCATCTACTGATGCGCAAAACCATGGTGGAAACACACCAGTATCCGATGCCGCCCTAGGCATCGAAGACCTCGAATTTTCAATCGAAAGATTGACACCGACAGCACCGACAGCGACCATTGCCGGGACACAAAACCCCGCCGTATTAAATACGGGAACCTTTTCCGTAGACCAGTTCGCGGCTGAGGTTGAAGCCAATTCCGAACCATCAGACGCAGTAGGCGAAACGCGGTTGGATTTCAGTCCAGGTGAACTCGGCCACGCACAACGCTTTGTGAATTATTGGGGCGAAACAACTCGCTACGACCTTGACAGAGACTGCTGGATGACTTGGCAGCAGACGCACTGGGCAACGGACTCCAACGACAGTGTGGTTGTGTACCGAATGTCTATTGTGGCGAAAAATATTTTATCTACCGAATTGAAAGCGATTCGCCGCAGTATTCGGGAAGACGGTGATATGTACTCACGTAAGGCAAAGAGGGTGTATGAAGCGGGTCTAAGGCTCCACAACTACCGCACCACAGTATCTTCACTTGCTTTTGCGAAAGTGCAACCGGAAATCAAAACAAGGACCAGTCAATACGATGCTGACCCGATGTTGTTCAACTGTCTGTCGGGCGTAATCGACCTAAGAACCGGGATGGTGAATCCGCATCGCCCACAGGACATGCATTCTCGTATTACGCCCCTGACCTTAGCGCCAGAGGGAAGCGAATGCCCGCGTTGGGTGAAGTTTCTCAACGAGATTATGTGTGGAGACTCCGAGCTGGTTTCATACGTTCAGCGCGTAATTGGGTACATCATGACTGGAAGCGTAAGGGAGCAGTGCTTCTTTATTTTGTACGGTGACGGTGCGAACGGAAAATCGACCTTTATTAATGTCCTGTACCACCTATTCGCTGGATATGCTCACAACGTCGATATTCGAACTTTTGTCGACATTGACCGAGGCAACTCACCACGTAATGACTTGGCTGAACTTGTGGGAATGCGATTTGTGGTCTCCCCAGAGTGGAAATTGGGGCAGGCCCTTGATGAGGCCATCCTCAAAACGTTTTCGGGTGGTGACCGCGTATCGGCGCGTTTTTTGCATCAGGAAATGTTCCAGTTCAATCCGGTGTGCAAAATCGTTTTGGCTTCAAATCACAAACCAATTGTGAAAGGTACTGACCACGGAATTTGGAGGCGAATGCGTCTGGTGCCATTTTTGGCAAAATTTGAAGATGCCCAAGGAATCAAAGATTTAGACAAGCTGCTGATTGCGGAAGAAGGTCCTGCCATTTTGCGATGGGCCATGGAAGGTGCCCAACTGTGGGCCAGCCAAGGATTACATACTCCCGCAACCATTAGTGAAGCGACTGCGGAGTACAGAAATACTCAGGATTGGTTTCTTACTTTCCTCGAAGAGCGGTGCGATGTTCAGACGGGCGCGTCCGTTGCGTCCCAGTTGATTTACAACGACTACAAAAATTGGTGTCTGACTTCGGGCATTCGCTTCCCAATCAAGCAGACCGCTTTCAATGAGCGATTGGTGGGCCATAAATTCCAGAAAAAGGCGACCAAATTTGCCAATCTCTGGATGGGCTTGAAATTGAAAACTGGCCCACATATCGTCCACGCTAGCGATGACGGCGTTGCAATGTCGATGCAGCCTGACCAAGATTCAAGCGCAGGCTCAATCGTAATTGGCGACTTGAACTTCGGGCTGTAATCAGCACTCGGTGGAGGCGGTGATGGTGGTGGAGGGTTTTTGAGCCAAGTCTATATAACTCTCCATTGTTTTTACACCTATTTCTAACTCCACCACCTCCACCACCTCCACCAAAAAAAGAGAACAAGGATCGAAGTTCCCGGCAATTTAAGCAGCACTTTTGGGAAAGCGCGAACCCAAGTTCTAGCCATCGTTTGCCAAGGCATTGCGACCATCGACAACGATTGATTGTCGATTTGGCGGCTTAACGGCACCGCCATCCTGCTGTTTCAACGCCGATGCTAGCCAGAGCATGGCACCGAGTATGTATTCCCGGTTGTACGTTGCCGATTTATCGGTGACATGACCACCTTTTAACGGCGTATCGTTGTCGTTCGATATGGCACTGCCTTCGATAACAATATCCAATCCCGCTTTTTTGACCAGTGCACCCAGAACGATTTTTTCATGGGCATCAATCCGACGGTGCAGGTGTCGTTCCGCATTGCGGCGTTGACGTTCCAAATGTTCCGCCTTCGCTTGGAGTTGCAGGGCCTTCTGTCGAAGTGCTATTTCACGGGTTTGCATCCGGCCCAATGATGAATCACCAGCATCGTTGCTCGACGATTCGTTGACTAAATTTTCCATAGTTGTCTTTCTGCCTGCCTTTTGATTGCATTGGCTTTCTTAATCTGGCAGATTGATTGCAGACAGTCCAGCGATTCAGAGAGAGAAGGACAGCCAAGCGCGACTTATACAAACTAAAGTTTGTGCGTGCGCCCGGCGGGGCCTTCAACAGCCAGCGTGACCTTGTGGTCACGTTCGCCAGCCAAAGCATCACTTGCCTGTTCCATAGACAAGTGAGGCATTTATGGCGATTTTTCATTGCAGCGTTCAGATAATTTCCCGCAGCGTTCAAGGCGGTGCGGGAAATGCCGTGGCCGCAGCAGCGTACCGCAGCGGTACACGCATGACCTGCAAACGCACTGGGCAGGTCTTCAATTACACACGCAAGAAAGAAGTCACCTACCGGGCCATCGTGGCACCAGCGGGTTCGCCTGCGTGGGTTCTTGACCGGAACACCCTGTTCAATGAAATCGAGTTAGAGCAGCGGGTGAATTCACAACTTTTACGCGAGGTAGAGGTTGCCTTACCGAAAGGGCTATCTCACGAGCAACAAGTTGCACTGCTTCACGATTATGTGAACACGCAGTTCACCGCACTTTCCATGGTGGCTGATATATCGCTGCACTCAAAAATCGGGAACCCGCACGCACATATTTTGCTGACCCTGCGTGACTTGGACAACGCACATGACGATGCCCCGCAGTGGTCACGTTTTGGAATCAAGCGGCGGGATTGGAACAGCAAAGAACATATTAATGCGTGGCGTGAAGCGTGGGCCAACGCCTGCAACGCAGCACTGGAAAAAATCGGCAGCGACGAGCGCATCGACCATCGTAGTAACAAAGCGCGTGGCATTGATGCGCCGCCCACTGTTCACGTTGGAAGGCGCACACCCTGGAATTTCCAGCAGCACCAAGAACGGCTGGACTACAACGAATCCATTCGTGCATGGGCGCAGACCAACGCTGAACTTGAAAAAATCAAGGCCAGCATCCTGGAAATCGATTCGAAAATCATTGACCTCACCACCAACATCACGCAGGCACTGGCCGAGCGCGATGGAAATCAGGCTGGTATCAAACCCAAATCCCCCGCCAGCGCGTCAACTATTTGGACACCCGCAGGTGAACAAGCCATCCAGCCCGTCACCGCTGCATCACTTCTGATGTCCGCGCAGCGCAAATCATCACCCCGCAGGTATTCGGCCTTGAACGCCGAAGACTGCACAACCCCCAAGGAGAACCCAAATGTTCAAATTATTGTTAGCCCTACTTAATGAGCTATTCGCTGCTAAACCGCCCGGTATAGCAGCGAATAGCAAACCACTGCCCATAGTGCAGTTCATGCCGAAACTTGACACCGCGTTTGACGCGATGTGCAGCGTTACGGTGACGTACAAGTCAAAGCCAACGGTACATCACAAATACCCCAAACGCTATGAATCGCCAGCCGTGTCGGATGGTGGTTTAGATTGGAGCGTGCCATGAGCTTCACTATTCGCCGCGTCATTGAAACAGCATCATTTCTATTTTTGAAAAACGCCACCAAAGCCGACAACGGCAAGGTTTTGACACTATTTGGTATGACCGCGTGCTTTCACGTCTATGACGCGTTGACCACGTTTTCCACCGACTTGACCATTGATGTGCCAGATATGCCAGCACTACCAATTGAGTACGGATTCATATTGACAGAAAAGGGCAAGCGCATGTTCTGTTATGTCGTTGTCCGCAAGGAGGCCGATTACCGTGCAGTCAATGTCTTTGAGGTGACGCCGTTCACTTTATTGATGCCAGCCCGTGGATTGCGTACCGTCAGCGATGCGAGCGACACCAGATTTGTCAGCCGCACATTCCCCATGGCACCACTCACGGAAGTCATGGCCCCGGATGACGGTCAGCCGATTGATTATGTTTGTATCGATTGCGAAAGAAACGCCTATTACGGTTTGCGCGAGGGTGTGCCAGATACGGCACCTTGGGCAGTCAAAGACGTACCGTCACAGTCCCAATTCGGCAACACCCCCAAACCGCCGCCGAAATTGGCACCGATATATTTTGAACTGGGTGCGGACTGCTTTCATGCCATGCGTATCAACGGCGATGCGGCATTGATGGAATTATCCAAATCGGGAGGGCTGCTCAATGACTGATAAACCCATCTTTTTGACGCTCACGCCGGAACTGGCGAAGCAACTGGTTGAGGAAATCCAAGCGGTGTTGGACGGCGACGCCTCGTATTTCCATGCGGAACTATGGAGCGACGACGGTCGCCAAGTCGGTATTCACCTGGGAGGGCCGGACGATGAGTGAAATTAAAAAACGGCGTGACCTGTATCAGGAGGTGACCGACAAAATCGTCAAAGCGATAGAGACGGGCGGAATGGCAAACTGGGTGCGGCCATGGTCTGACGTAAACGAGCCCGGTCTACCGAAAAATGGCAGCAGCGCACGCCCATACAGTGGGGTTAATACCGCATTGCTGTTTATCACGGCCCATGAGCGGGGTTACGGCTCTACCCGCTGGTTCACGATGAAGCAGGCTAACGAAATGGGCGGCAGGGTGCGTAAAGGCGAGAAGACCACCCCGGTATATTTCTTCAAAATGCTGGAATCTGCGAAAACCGACGCAGGTAAGGATCAGAAAGGTAAGGGCAGCGACGACAAGCCGCGCATGGTCCCATTTTTAACGGAGTATCGCGTCTTCAATTCAGAGCAAATTGACGGCCTACCACCGTCAGAAAACGTCCCGCAGCCGGAATGGTCACCCAACAAGGCAGTGCAAGAAATCATCGCCCGCTTGCAGCCGCAGATTGTCCATGGCGGCAATCGGGCGTACTTTTCGCCAAGTCAGGGAGATGGTGATTACGGCCTTATCAAAATTCCGTACCGTAATGCCTTTAATTCCGAGTTGGACTATCTGGGGACGCTACTCCACGAACTGGGGCACTGGTCAAGTGGGCCACTCAAACGGCAGTTGGGCGCACGGGGCACTGATGACTACGCACGGGAGGAAATCCGGGTGGAGCTGTTCTCTGTTCTGATGGCTCGCGAGCTGAATATCCCCATGTCGATAGAGAACCATACCGTGTACATGGATTCGTATATCAGGATGCTGAAATCCGATAGCCGTGAAATCTTCCGCGTTGCAAAAGATGCGCAAAAAATCTGTGATTACGTCATGGGCCGCTTTGTCCCGGAAATGCAGGTCAGCCCAGAGGCCGTGCCAGTGGTCATGCCTGCCCCCGTGATTGATACGACGTTGCAGCCGGTCAATCCCGTGGTGAAAGCGCTCATTACAAGCAGCATCAAACGGGCATCCCGTAAGCCGAAGTCTGGGTACACGCAGGCAGAGCCGACAGCGGCAGAGCCAGCATTGACCATGTAATATAAATACGCCACATGGCACCGCCCCCAAGCAATTGAGGGCGGTTTTTTTACGCCATAGGCAACCCTTACGCCAGCCTTTGGCATGTCATTCGGTCTGCAAACCCATGGCGATTTTTGGTGCCGTGCGTGGTGTGACGCTGGATGCGGTTGCGTCATGTCTTTGTCCTTGTCAGGGGCGAAAGGCTCAAAACATGACACTCATTCACCGCATCCAACATAACACCACCCAAGCCATTTTTGCTGCACTTTGGGTACTGGTACTGCTGACTCACTTCAACCCTGTGGACAAACGCCTGATGCAAGGCAATCCAGCCAACAACGCCCCAAAGCCAGCCGGAACACGGTTATGTTTACTCTAAATATTAATCACTTCTATTGGAGCCTCCGGTTTATACGGCCCAATGATGTTTAATCAACATAGGCGGCACATAGTATGTTTTATGTATATCTTATACTTTGATATGATTATATAAATTTCCATGTGGATTTTGAATACATCGTATGGTAGTCGTTGACGCATAAAGGAGTTATTCCAACGGCGGTTAAAAATAGTTCTTTTCCAGCAGAAAGCTCACCATCTTTATAAACATACCATCCATCCTTCTTTTGGCGAGGGTAATTCTTGTAATACTTCGCTCGTTCAATAAATAGCCAGCGTAAAAATACTTCCGTCTCGGTTAATCCTTGGCCCAATATCAATAGTGGTTTATGAAAAAAAACATGCAACCATGTATTTGCCCCCAACCATTCACTGCCACCCTCATTCCCAAAAAGTCTATTATCACCGGTATGTAGCCAATTTCGAGCTCTACTCACTGCGGCCATATAGTCAGACAAACCAAGTCGGATGCTTGATGGGTACTTCATAAGCCCATGTACGTGCCAGATTGCAAATTCTGAACATGGGTCTGAGATAGGGTTATTTCCAAAAAACGTGGCCCAAGGATAGCGAGCTGTGAAATGGGGAGTTTCTGACTTTCGAAATATTGCTCCTGCAGCCTCCGATAACGTCTTGTCAAAATTTGTTGTAAGTATTGGAATGCTGAATTTTTTAGCCCAGGTTGTTACTGTTTTATGTTGTTCCAATGGTTGCCATGTCTCCATTAATTGGCAAAATTGCTGAGCCAGAGATATATCCCCAGCTTTGCGAATTACGGCAAGGCTGAGTACATCATAAAACTCGGTATGAGAAATGCCATCAGGTTTTTTTGAGTTTACTGGTCCAATATGCTGCTTCGCAATTTCACTCAACAAGTGGTCCCATGAATTCGATGTTGAACTGGCATTGTATTGATTAATACCATTGCCAATTAAAATGGCTAAGTCGCCATGATTCTGCGAAAGCAATTTTCTTAATGAAATTCTTAACTCCCTGTCTGAAATTGGACTTAGCTGAGTTTGTGTTTGCAGTAAGGGCATATCATATTATTGGAGCCAATTGTTTCTGCACACGATGGGCAAGAAAAGTTTTCATCTGAAGATATTATTTCAAATGATTGATTTTCTGAAATTTTCCCAGCTTTAACGCTTTTATTCAAAATCTTTTTCAAGCTTGCCTTAAATTCCATTAGCTCAATGAATTCACTGGGCTTAAAATTTTCTCCAAGGTATTCTGAAAGAATTGTTTTTTCAGTCGCTTCAATTGCACTGGCATATTCAACTAATTTTTTGACGTTTGATGAGTTTACAAGCGTCTTGCCTGACTTATCTTTTAGGCTAAGGGCGCATGCCTTAGCCAAGTACTTGAATTTCTCTGTTGGACTTGAAACCAAATCATGTAATTTCTTAAGCTCAGCAATAGTTGCCTTTCCAATATCGGCATTTCTTTTCAAGCCACTGATTTCAGCATTTTTTTCATCATTTATGCCTTTTAATAGACTTCTCAAACCGGGGTACTGATTTGGCGATTCGTCTATAACTTCATGCAAATGTTTACTCGCTTCCAATGCATCTGGCTTCCAATATATGCAGGAAAAATATACGGGAGTTACCTGTGTCGTCATGATTTTATCAAGCGACTTTATCGTGTTACCCCCCTTTATTTTTGCGAGTAAACTTTGCGCCGAATTTTCAGCTGCAATGACAGATTGAATTAAATATTTTCTTGCTGCAATTTTGTCAATTGTGTTTTTTCCAGTCGAATCAATTAAATTCCCTATCTCGGCATATGATTCGTATACGCCATTTGAAGAGCTGTTTGCTTTGCGATTTGACAAAAATCCAATTCTAAAAAAGTATTCGAAATCGTATCGAAGTGGCTTTTCACCTCTGTAAGCATTGTCGTATAGTGCGTAGTTTACTAATTGGGATAAGGTGTCAATCTCAGAATTTAGAAAATTTTTATAAACGTCAGAAAACAATTCTTTTTTGAAGAAAATATCAACAGACCTAAAATTCTCCAAAGTTTCATCTGAGATTATTTTCTTGAGAAGAGTGATTTTCTTGGAATCGTCTAATTGAATATTTTTGTTCGCCGCTGCATTGTTTATTGCTGTTAAGATATTTTGAATCTTAACTAAACCGTCGAGCGTGGTTTTACGTATGTATTCTGATAAATTTCCGGTTTTAATTGTTTCTTTTAGTTTTTTGTACTCTGACGAATCAGTGGGTTTGTCATATTTATTTTCCACGACTCTGCTTTCTATTTCTAGCTTTTTCAAGAGGGCTATCGCTAATTCCTCTTCTGACTTTGAAACCTCCCCCTCTTGTTTCATTCTTTCTCGAAATTCTGAACCTATTTTATTGCCATCGTAGTCTGAACATTTAATGCATTCCCTTGCAAGTTTCGTTTTGACAAAGCGTTCAGACTGTCCGGTTTCAGACATGATTTGACTTACTGTCATCATTGACCATCGCTCTGCATTTGGGTCGACCGGTGGGGTATAGCTATTAATTTTCTTATTAGAACTTTGGTCAACCGGTGGAGTGTATCTATTGATTAGCTTATTCGATTCACCATTATTTTTCCCAGACATTTTGTCAGACAACCATAAAAAGAAAACTAATCCAAAAAAACCAACTATTCCAATACCTATTGCACCATATATTGCCGATACCCATGTTGGTGTTTCAGAATAATCGACATATGTGCCATTCATTTTTGATTTCTGATACGCCTCAACTTCCTTCCCGGCCTCATATACTTTGCGGGCGGTATCATAATTCATATCTGTCGCATAGGCATAAGCAGAAAATAGTGTAATTAATATGGCTACAATATAAAGTTTTAGTTTCATTTTTCCCCCTTGTGTGTATCTTTAATATATTTTATATCAGTCTGTACTTGGAATATTTTCACATTGTAAATGTCCAAATACTTTTCAAAAGTAGTGATTATTTTCGGCCATAAGTGCTGTCATGGTCAGGTGCTACGGTCAAAAGTCGTATGAAATCCCCGTCGCGATAGGCGGTGCAACGGCGAGACTGGGTGATTCGCAGTGAGTAGATGGCATCCACACCCTGCGGTGGTTTCACACTAACGATTTTTTCCCACTTCAAACCGTTGTCACGGTAAAGCTGACCCCAACTTAACAGCCGGATTTTTCTCAGGGTATCCATGGCCGCGTTACGTTCCGGCTTTTGCAGGCCGAACAGGTGTTCCTGAAAAACCGGGTTGTTCAAGTCAAGGCGAATCGGGGTGTCGTTGGAACCCATCCGCTTTACTCGCTCTGGGCCGCAGCCGCCAGAAGGGTGTCGGTTTGCGAGTCAGAGGCTGGGTTTTGCGTTGACCACGTGACAGCCCGTGCCAAGTCAGAAGCCGCTTGTGCCTCATGCAGCCAGCGTTCGTTATCTGGAATGACGGTGGCCGTGCGAATCAGCCAAACGCCTGTTTCCTGTTCCTCGACCAAAACTTGACGACCTGCAAATTGTTTGCCGAGCGAAATCTGTCCATTGGCACCGATGACTTTGACGGTGGGGGGCGACGCGATAGCTTGCATGGTGTTCTCCTTGGTGCATTGCCAAAATAGTGCAGCACGAAAATATTGTATTTCACTGTGCCAATCTGTCAAGGTGGTTGCTTAACCGTCACGCATGCAGAATCAATGCTGGCGGAGTCCGTCTACTGACGTAATAGACTCACTGGGTCATTACGTGCACGGAGTTTCAGCCCATTCACATTGGGTGGCGTGCACACCCCATCAACGCAAATTGAGAATTCAGATGTTTCGTGTAATCACTGCCAATTTGAATGGCATACGCTCTGCTTCAAGTAAGGGCTTTTTTGACTGGATGAACCAGAAAAGCGCGGCGATAGTCGGAGTGCAGGAAGTCAAAGCCCAGCATGAACACGTGAGCGGAGTTTTCGACACTGCTGGTGATTTATCTGGTCACTTTCACTTCGCCCAAAAGAAAGGTTACTCCGGCGTTGGGTTGTATACCCGCCATGAGCCATCCGATGTTGTGATTGGAATCGGCACCCCCGAGTTTGATGATGAAGGCCGCTGGGTCGAAACACGCTTCGACAAACCGGGACGAAGACTGAGCATCATTAGTTGCTACTTCCCGAGTGGTTCTTCTGGTGAAGAGCGTCAGCAAGCCAAATTTCGGTTTTTGGATGTCATTTATCCAAAACTGATGGCTCTTAAAGGTGAGCGCGAGTTCATTTTGATGGGCGATGTCAACATTGCCCATCAAGAAGCGGATTTGAAGAACTGGAAAGGCAACAAGAAGAATTCCGGCTTTCTGCCCGAAGAGCGGGCATGGATGACTCGGGTAATTGGCGAGGGTGGCCTCATGGATGTCTATCGCAGCCTTCATCCCAATACTACTGATGAGTGTTACACGTGGTGGAGCAACCGGGGGCAGGCATACGCAAAGAACGTTGGGTGGAGACTGGACTATCAGATAGCCACACGGGGCTTAGCCACACTCGCACGCACAGCATCAGTCTACAAAGAGCAGCGGTTTAGTGACCACGCCCCTTTAACGGTTGATTACGAGCTATCCCTTTGACCCTGCTTCGTGTGTTCACTCAGAAAAACGTTGAAATAAAATAATGTGGGTATTTTGTGCGATGTTCTACCACCTGGCCACCCCGGCCTTGGCCGCCACGGCGCAAACTGAGTCCATCTACAAAGGCGAAAAGTTTTCAGACCACGCGCCGATCACGATTGAATACGCTATTTAATAAATAGCTACTTACGCAATGAATACGTGGGCTAGAGGCTTAAAAGACTTATAAATTATGTTGAACTACAAAACCATCCCCGTGACCGCTTTTCTGCAAAACTGCTCCCTCCTCTGGTGCGATGAGACGATGGAGGCGGCCGTCATCGACCCCGGTGGCGATCTTGATGTGCTGTTGGCTGAAGTCGATCGCTTGGGCTTGAAGCTCACTCAGATCTGGCAAACCCATGCCCATATTGACCATGCGGGTGGTACTGCCGAGTTGGCGGAAAAGCTCAGTCTGCCCATCATCGGACCGCACCCGGCAGACCAGTTCTGGATTGATGGCCTGCCCGAGCAAAGCAAGATGTTTGGGTTTCCCCATTCGGAGGCGTTCACGCCCACGCGCTGGTTGTTTGACGGCGACAAAGTCACAGTGGGCCGCTGCACGTTAGATGTGCGCCACTGTCCGGGGCACACCCCCGGCCATGTCGTGTTTCACTCTCCGGAGATCGGACGGGCTTTTGTAGGTGATGTGCTGTTTGCCGGGGCCATTGGGCGCAGTGATTTCCCCCAAGGTGACTACGACACCCTGATTGACAGCATCGTTACCCGCCTGTGGCCGATGGGCGATGAGACGGTTTTTATTTCAGGACACGGACCAGAAAGCACGTTTGGGCGCGAGCGCAAAACCAACCCGTATGTGGGTGGCACCTGAGGATCTGAGCGGTTCCAAAAAAGCGCCATGCGACCCCGGGTAAGTTTATTTCGCAAGTTTTTCATAAATCAAAAGTTTTAATGAATTTTCAATTGAATTGCTTCTAGCCTGTGTGTATCCTTTTGCTCTTGCCATGGAGTGCCCTCGTTGAAAAGTTTGTTGACAGTTTTGATGTCTTTGCTGGCCACACTGTTAGGTGTGCGGGCGATGGCCGCGCCTGCAGCGCCATTCACCGCCAGTCCGGCCGTGGCGTTTTATTACGGGGCCAATCCGCCCTGGAGTGAATTGCAGGCATTTGATCTGGTGGTGGTCGACCCCGGCCATGTGCCCGACCCGAAGCTGCCCGCCCTGACCCACACGAGGTTGGCCGCCTACGTGGCGCTGGGCGAGGTGCAGCCTTCGCGTCCCTATGCCGACAGCATTCCCAAGGCCTGGTTGCGTGGCGAAAACAAGGACTGGGGCAGCCGCCTAATCGATCAGACCCAGCCCGAGTGGCCCCGGTTTTTTACAGACAAACTCATCAAGCCCTTGTGGGACAGCGGCTACCGAACGTTTTTTCTCGATACGCTGGATTCCTACCAGTTGTTTGCCAAAACCCCTGAAGAACGAGCGCGGCAGGAAACCGGCATGGTGGCCGTGATTCAGGCCGTCAAGAAAAGCTA
>Ga0007794_10000173_pt1 | contig 20702 bp, 8 predicted proteins | sample CryBogmetaGMA5M_FD_60365 | JGI IMG/M metagenome (GOLD analysis project Ga0007794, IMG submission 60365) | Freshwater microbial communities from Crystal Bog, Wisconsin, USA - MA5M | ecosystem: Environmental > Aquatic > Freshwater > Lake | place: Crystal Bog, Wisconsin, USA | collected 2009-07-06
CAGCAGCGTATTCTCGCGGGCATGCGCCTCTTTCCGCTGGCCTTTGTACACGTACTCGACGCGCAGTTCCTTCACGGTCAAATAGGCCGGATCATGGCCGACCAATTTGTTGTCGGCCTGAACGGACAGCTCGCCGTCCTTGACGAGGTCCGCAACTTTCTCTGTGACATCGACGACCTGCCGCTCAGGTGCGGGCGCGTCGCTGATGACCCCGTACACGGCCTTGATGACCTCGGCGCCTTCAGGCAAATCGATGAATTTGTTTTCCTCGGCTTTCATGCTCTTCTTCTCCGTCTTCACGAAGAAATCGATCTTCATCTCTTTCTCCGTCATCGACGCGGGGTCGCCTGCGAGATCGTTGTTAGCAGGAATGTGGCGGTTGCCGTTCTTCACCATCTGCTTCACGATGGAGGTCACATCGATGCACTCGGGATCCGTCGTCTCGGCGAACGCGCCGTACTCGGCCTTCACGATGGTCAGCTTCTCAGCCGGCGCTTTGGCTTCCTGCGCGACGATGCGGCGGACCGCCACCGCGTGGTCGCCGGACGACGCCTGACGGAACACGACGAACACCGAGCCCGCCGGCTCGAAGCGCAGCGGCACCGTGACGCTCCCGTCCTGCTCCGTGTAGACCGGCGCCTTCTCAATCACGCCGGTGTCCGCATGCCAGAGTTCCGGCACTTTGCCGCTCACGCGGAACGTGCAGGACTCCTCATCGCCGACCGTCTTCGCGCTCGCTACGAAATAGACATCAGCGCCGTTCGCCGTGCGGTGGATGTAGTTGAGGCGGGCCGCCTTGTTGGTGCAGGCGAAGTCCGGCATCACCTTCAGCGAAGCCAGCACCTCTGTCGGAGATTTGTCGACGATGCCCTTGGCCCAAAGCGCATCCGCGAGCTGTTTCACCTCGGCGTCGCTGGCCGGGTAGCCGCTCAGGCCGGGGGCCTTCTCCGGCTTCGGCCCGACCACCGTCGCGCCGGCCTCGACCAGCTTCCCGATCGTCTTGAGGACGGCGGGAGACATGGTCTTGTCACCCGGCAGCACCAGCATGCGGTAGGACATACCCGACGGCAGCACGATTCGGCCGTCCTTCACGGACATCAGGCTCAGCGCGGCCGTGTCGCAGCCGTCGAAGTCGTAGCCCTGCGGCAGGCCGCCGCCGCGCAGACTATTCGGCGCGCTCTCGCCGCAGTAGAAAATGACGTCCGCGACGAATAGGCCTTCCTGCAGGAGATACTGGCAGCGGGCCTGGTACTTCAGCCAGTCTTTGCCCTGCTCCCACCAAGTCACCGTGCGCTCGAAATGCGTGCCCCACTGTCCCATCGTCATGCCGGGGAAGCGCGCGGGGTTTGTCCACGGCTGGTGCGCGTAGCGGTGATAGATGATGCGGTTGACGCCGCCGCAATAGACCGCATCGCCCTGCGCCTTGATCGAATAGGGATCCTTGAGCCACTTGCCGGCTTCGGGCGAAGCGGTGAACGATTCCGCGCCCACATATTTTTTGCCGTACACGTGCGCAATCGAAGCGGGCAACTTCGCGTTGCCGGTGTTCACGCTCTCGCCGCTGCCCGGCCAGAACTCGCCCATGGGAATGTCGCAGAAGCTGCCGTACTGTAAATCGTCGGACGGACAGTTGCCGTAGGGTTCCACGGAATAGAGCAGTCCGGCGCGATGCGCCATCTCCTTGAACGACCCCGAATAATAATCCGCGAACAGATCGGAAACCGTGCGGCGCAGGTCCCACAAGAAGCGCTCAGTAACTTCGGGGCTGTCCACGACCCGCCCGGTGAAAGCAGGCAGGTAACGCGTCAGGTCGTAGCCGCGGCGCTTCTGGAACTCCTCTTTGAAATTCTGCGTCCAGTTCTGCGTGCCGACCTCGTAGCTGTCGATCAGCACGTTGTTGAGGCCCGACTTCACGTTGCCGGCCAGAGGTCCCAGCTCGGACAGGATCTTGCCCATGCAGCCATCCCAGTGCGCCTTAGCGGCCTCCTTGCTGAGCTTGTCGCATTCGAGGCCCGTGCCTTCGGTCGGAGCCGGATGGTTGTTGCGGCCGTTGGGCGTGTAGCCGAGGCGCAAGATCGTCCAGTCGCCCTCCGGCACCTCCCACGTCAACTGTCCGTCAGCCGTCAGTTTGGTCGTAAGATCCACGATCTTGTCGCCCTGGACCACTTCCTCAGGCTTCACTGCGACAGGCGCTTCGGCTTTCACGTCGTTGCGGTCGAGATAGGTCTTACCCGCCAGGTTTTCGACGCCGACTTTCGAGGAGAAGTCCACTTCGGCAATGGTGAGTTGCTTCATCTTCGCGCTGGCGCTGGTGAAGAGCACGCGGAAGAATTTTGCGGAGACCGGAGCGAAGGAATAGGTCCGCAGCTCGTTGCCGCGCTGCATGGAGAAGGTGTCCACCACGCGGAAAGCCTGGCCGTCGTCGGAGACTTCGATTTTGCCGGAGCAGCCCTGCATGCCTGCGCCGGGCTGGATCGACAGCATCCGCGCCGTGTACGGCTGGGCGAACTCGAGCTGAATGAACTGGGGAGCTTTCGGCTTCGGCAGGCCCAGCTTCACGGAGGTTCCGTTGTTGCCGTCCGCCGCCTTGGCCGAGTCCGGCTTCTCGGAACTGGACGTCACTTTAGGCGCGGCGTCGCGCATCTTGGTGCGCTCGCCCACCGGCGTGCGGAACGCCAGCACGGCGATGTCGCGGTAGAAATCCAACTTGGTCGGCGGCTGCGCGAGCTTGCCGTCGAACCGCATGGGGCCCTTGACCTGCTTTTCGCTGGTGACGACCACCTTCATGCCGTGCTCGGGCGTGTTCCATGGCCCGCCGCTGCTCGACCAGCCCGCGCAGTTGTGGATGCACAGCTCAAGGCCCAGGCGCTGCGCCTCTTTAGCCGCGTGCTTCACCATGCCGACCCACTCCGGGCTGTTGAACTGAATCGGTCCGTGCGGGATTCCCTCGCCGGCGTTGAAGATCTGTGCTCCGCCGATGCCGACGCGCGCCATGGCTTCTAGGTCTGCCGTGATGCCATCCTTCGTGATGTTGCCGTTCATCCAGTGCCACCACGTGTGCGGCCGCGCCGAGTCAGGCGGCTGAACGAAGCCCTTTTCCAGCTCATCGGTGCCCGCGCCTGCGGCGATCCCGGCAAACAAAGCCATGCTCAACGTGGCAAGGCAGAAACTCATTCTCATCATACGCATACGCTAATCTCCCTCTATACGGCCTTCATACACAATTAATGAACCGAATTCTTACGCGAAACACCCTGCAAAGCAAGTCCGAAAGCATGATGATACGGGTTACTTATCATCCTTCTCAGCGTTCGCCTGACGCTTCAGAACGTTGGATCGTCACCGGCCCAAGCAGGCCCGACGAGTGCAAGGGCGCGTCAGGCTTGTACGGGTTACGCGTGGTCTGCGTGAGGCGCTTCTCCTGCGGCAGCCCGGCGTCGCCGATGAGCCGGTTGATCCACAGGTTGGCCACCGTGACCTCCAGCGCGTTGCCGCGTTCGTGCAGCACGCCATCGGGAATGCGCACGCGCCACGGTGCGCACCAGACCGTTCCGAGCGCCTTGCCGTTGAGCGTGACGCTCGCCATGTTTTTGACGTTTCCAAGATCGAGGAAAAAAGCGGCGTCGGGAGTCGCTAGTCGGGAGTCGGCCACATCGAAGCTAGTCCTGTAGACCGCCGTTCCGGAATAGTACTTGATGCCGGGCTCAGGCCGCTGTGCCCAATCTTGAAGGTTTTCGAACGTGTAGGCGCCGACCTCCGACTTCTGACCTCCGACCTCCGATCCCAACCATTTCGGGTCGAACGCAACCTCCCACGGGCCTGCAAGCTCGAGCACTGTTCGCAGGTTCTGTATGTTACGACTTCCGACGCTCGACTTCCGACGCTCGGCCGGTGAACCTGCTTGCCTGAAGACAACAAACCCGCTCTCCAGCGTTTCCAGACGCAGCGGCACCGAAGTCACCCCGGCGCGTTCCTCGAACTGCGGCAGCTCGCGGCACTCGCCCGTGTTCGGACTCCACCACTCGGGACGCTTGCCTGTCACGCGGAACCGGCAGGTCACGTCGCGCGTCGCCTCCTCGCGGTTAGCGATGAAATAGAGATCCGTGTCGCCGTCGCACCGATGGCTGAAGCGCACGCTGCCGTCGCTAGCGAAATCGGGCGGCACGCCCACGCCTGCCAGCACTTGCACGGTCGCGTCGTACCCCGGGTAGAGTTCCGGCAGCAGCGGCGCGGGCTCGCGGAGTTTCCAAGGAGCCATATCGAACCCGCCTAACTCCATAGCCGCACGCAGTTCCCCCTGTGCCGTCAACGCGCAATTCCAATCGTGATCTGTCACCACCGTCTGCGTGCGCTTGTTCGCGAAGCGGACGATGAGCGAGCCGATCAATCCCGCAGGATTTGGGGACTCCCCGCCATTATCGACCGCGATTCTAAGGACATTGGCACCCGGTGTCAGCAGGGTGGACACGTCAAACGATTTCACCTGATGAAAGTTGTTGCCGCGGCCGACCGAGTGTCCGTTCACAGACAGTTCGAACGCGTTGTCCGCGGTCATGAAAATGCGGGCCGACTCGATTTTGGAGGCACCTTCCACGATGAACGCGCGGCTGAAATACCGACTGCACACCGGCGCGGCAGACGCAGGCTGTCCTTCGGGATACCAGATCCACTTCGCCTGCGCCAGCGGGTTCCCGCCCGCCAACGGCTCGTCCGCTTTGTCGTCAGCCGCCAGAACCTTTTTCCGAAGCCGCTCCGCCAGTTTCGCAATCTCCAGGTCGCACTTCGGAAAACCGGATAGGCTGGGCGACTTGCGCGGCGGAGCGCCGATCACCGTGGCACCGTCGTCGGCGAGCTGGACGATCTTCTTCAACAGGCGCGGCGTCATGGTGTCGACGCGCGGCAGCACCAGCACGCGATAGCTCATGCCGTCGGGAAAAACGATGCGCCCTTTCTTCACCGAGGCCCGCTCTAGCAGCGCGCCCGGCGCACAGCCGTCGAAATTGTAACCGCGCCGGTCCGGCAGTTCGCCCTCGGTGGCGGAGGACGGCGGGCGGAACACGTGCGGCGCGCCTTCGGGCACCAGATACAAAATGTCGGCCACGGGCAGTCCTTGCCGCAGCAGTTCCTGACAGCGCGAGAGATAGGTGTGATAGGCGCCCGCCATGCCCCACCAGGTCTGCGTGCGGTCCCAGCAGACACCGTAGGGGCCCATCGTCATGCCCGGCCACTGGTCGAGCCGCGGCTGGTGCTGGAAACGGTGGAACGTGAAGCGGTTGATGCCGCAGCACAGCGCCCAGTCGCCCTGAGCCTTCATCGAGGCCGGATGCTGCTGCCAATCCTCACCCGGCAGCGCGGTAAAGGACTCAGCGCCCACGACCGGACGCCCCATCGTGTGCGCGATCGAGACCGCCTCGAAGCAACTGAACTCCGAAGGAAAACCGTAGCCTTTAGACCAGAACTCGCACATCGGCACATCCGCCACCGACCCCAGCTCCAAGTCCGAACAGGGATTCAAGTCGTACGGCTCGATCGAGAAATACATTCCGTTTTTGTGCGCATAGTCGCGGATGCGGCCGACGTGATTCTCGATGACCAGCTCCTGCGCGGTCTGCCGCACGTCCCAGAGAAAGCGATCGGAGACCTCGTTGCTGCCGACCACGCGTCCGATGAGCGCTGGAAGATAGCGCAGCGGATCATAGCCGCGCCGCTTGCGGAACTCAGCGAGAAACGCTGCGGAACCGTTTTGCGAACTCATCTCCCAACTGTCGAAGTGCAGCGCGGTCAAGCCGCGCCCCGGGCGCCGCTTTTTGCCGGCCGCCGCCAGCAGTTTGTCCGTGAACGCTGCCAGATGCGCGTCGATGGCTGCAGCCGCAAACTTGTCGCTCTCGAGACCCAAGCCCGGCTCGGGCGCGGGCCGCGTGGTCTGTCCGGTCAGCGTGCGGCCGAAGCGCATGATCGTCCAATTTCCCGGCGGCACCTGCCATACCAGCCGTCCGGAAGCGTCCAGCTTGCTTGTCAGATCGAGCACGCGCTCAGTCGCCACGCACTGTTCGGCGGGTATCACAGCGTGGTCGGCGGGCGCGGGCAGATAGGGCTTCACGCCGGGCTGAGACGAATAGGGGGCGCGATAGTAGAGCGCCTTCTCATCTGCATCGGCCAAGCGGGCCTGCCCTTGCGGCGTCGGATAGGCCAGCACAGCAACATCCTTATAGAACGTCTGCCATTGCGCTTTCAGCCCCGGCGTGAGCGTAGCCATGCCGAAAAAAGGCGTGCGCGGCTGCGGCCGTGGCAGTACCGCGTCGAACCGCACCGGGCCGTTCGTCACTGTTTCGCTGGCCACCGTGTGCTGCATGGAGAGATCCGGCTTGATCCACGGCCCGCCGCTGCCGCACCAGCCCGGGCCTGTGCCCACTGCGATTTCGATGCCGAGCCGGTCGGCCTCGGCCACCGCATGTTTGAACAGGCTCTGCCACTCGGGGCTCATGAACTCGACTGGCCCGCGCGGTATACCGATGCCGACCTCCAGAAAGATTGTGCCGCCGATGCCCGCAGTCTTCATGGCCTCAAGGTCGGCCGTCAGCCCCTCGCGGGTCATGTTACCGTCCATGAAATACCAATAGACCCACGGGCGGGCCGATTCCGGCGGCGTCATGAACCGGGTCTGCAAGTCGGGTTTGGCGCAAACGTGCGAGACAAGCGCAAATGCGAGACTGATCAGGAGCAATGTTCTATTCATGCGTAATTTTCCCCTTTACGTCGTTCTGGTAGGGACGCCTCCCCGAGGCGTCCGCAGGGCATATCGGCAGAGGCCGGCGGACGGTTCGGGGAACCGTCCCTACCCCTGGTCTCAATACACTTCGACTCTCACCTTATCGACCGCAAACGGCTCGATCCTCACCGTGTTGCGACCGCTCTTCAAATTGCGCGTGATCTCCACGCGCCAGGGCCTGCCGATGAACCCGCCCGCATACGCGCCGTTCACGCGCACGGCCGCCGCATCCTCGGCCGCGCCTGCCGCCATCTCGCACACGAGATAAGCGCGCTGTCCGGGCTTAACCGCGCCTGCGGCAATCGTCACCTCGCCTTGGAAGGCAGTGCCGGCACACGGGCTCTTCTGTCCTTTCTCGGGCACCGGATAGAACACCGGCGCGGCAGCCGAATCGGGGTTCACCGCAAAAGTCGCGACCGGCCGCGTTGCTGCGGTCAGCCTGACGGGCCGCTCAGTCTTCCCGTCGAACCGCACCAGCACGCTCTCAAGCGGCTCTAACGTCAGCTCGAAAGATACGCCGTCCCGCTCCTGCCGCCACGGCACCGAGACGATCTCGTTGCGCAGCGCGTCCCAAATTTCTGGCGCGCCTTCCACGGCGGGCACAGTCAGCGAAAGCGTGCGGGCAACCTGATTCGTGTTCTGGTTCGCGATCAGCAGGACATCGCGGCCTTCGCGGTCAACCCGGCGCAGCGCATGCACCCAGCCGTCGGTCTGTCCGGAGGTCACTCGCACCAGCGGTGGCACGCGCGCGTCCGCCAGCGCGGCGGCCACCTCGCCCGGAGTCGGCTGCTCCGCGAGAAAATAGCTGCGCCCGCCCCGCTTGTTCGTCCGGCACGCGCTGAGTCCCTGCCGCGCGTCTTTGCCCCACACAGCATCGCGCAACACCGTGATGTCAGCCGCACGCCTGCCCAGCGTCAGCGAGTGAGTCGGCAGGTGGCCGTAGCCGATCACCACTCCGCCAGCCTCGAAGAACTCCTTCGCCTTCTCCAGCGTCGCGACGGTGATACCCTCTGTCGGCGGCACCACCAGCACGCGGTAGCGCTCGCCATGCAGGCGCAGTTCGTTACTCGTGATCTTCGTGGCGTTGTCTTCGAAGCGCTCGAACGGCAGCCAGTCGCAGTCGTATAGCGCGTCCTGCAACGCGGCGGTCAGATCCTCGGGCGTGGTGTATGCGCCGACCTGTTTGGCGTTGCCGCTGAAGAGCACGGCCACGGGGCACACGTGGCGTCCGCCGGTGAGCATCAGCGAAAGCCGGCTGGAGTAGTCCGCCCACACGCGGAAGAGCGCATAGCGCGGCTCGAACCCGCCGTTGTAGAAGTAGGGCGGGCAGTCCGTGTCGTTCGGCGCGCGCGGGTTGAACGAGTGCGGGATCAGGAAATTCACACCGCAGACCTGCATGTGGTCGGCCCACCATTTCATCTCCGGATAGGTCAGGTCTTGGCCGCGCGCGCCGAAGATCTCGCACATAGCAACATCATCTTGCTTGCCGTTGACGTGCGAGACGGAACTGCTGATCTTGGGCGTTTCCCAGCAGGGCGCATCGCGGGCGACGCGCTGGCCCATCTTGAACTGCGTGAACACCGCGTCGATGCCGCCCATGCCGCTGTACTTCTGGAGGCGCATCAGGTCGCCCGCGCAGAACTCATTGTTCACGTAGAGACTGGTGTGCTCCATGAAGTGGCCGATCGAGATCACGCCGTGTTTGCGGCACCACTCGGAAAGGCCGCCGTACATCACGCGTCCCCACGTATCGGCGCGGGTCTCCGCATACTGGTAGAAGGCCGCGTTCTGCGTCTCGCCTGACAGCTTGAATTTCCACGCCACATAAGTCGGCATCCAATTCACGCCGCGTGCCTTGAAGGTCTCGTTCAGCGCGGTGCCCCAGTCGCCCGGGGTCTCTGGCTCGTCGTAGAAATAGCCGGGAATGGTCTTGCCGAAATCCTCACCGAACCGCGCGTAGTGGGGCTCGTAAACCGTCTTGAGGTACCAGTCTACGCACGCCGGGCTCATGCCGTCGACCGCAAACCGCTTGCCCTGCCTGAGCCGGGGCGCGGACGTCCAGGAGAATGTCATGACCTGCCATGCCTTGCCGTCCGCTGGCGGCGTCCACCGCACCGCGCCTTGACTCGCGAGCGGCGTGAGATCTTGCAGCGACTCGGCCAGCACCGCGCCGTTCTCATCCAACCTTCCCGCCACGAGCGCGATAAAATTCGTTTCCTGAGCCGGATTGCCTTCGTAGGCGGCGCCCTGTTCGACTTTCACGGCTTTCCCGACCAGCCGTTTCGCCGCATACAGTTCCGGCACCTTGCCGCCCACGGTCTGGCTCGGCCACCAGTCCTCGTCAAAGATCCACATCTTCAGATCGTGCCGCTTGGCTGCGTCGAGGCACACGCCGAGGTCGCGGTACCAGCCTTCGCCGAGCCAGTCCTTGTGAGGCCGCGACTCGGCGGTGAAGCTGCCGTTGCCCGCCTCCGCCACCTTGTCCAGCTCCGCGTTCAGCCGCTCCGGAGACTCATCCCCGTGCAGCCAGAACAGTGGCCCTGTCTGGCGCTTCGCCGACATCGGCAGCTTCTGGAACTGCTCCTCCAGCGGCGGCGCTGCAAACGCAGACGAAACCAATCCGACTGTGATGAACAAGCCTAACCCTCTCATATGATCACCCTTCCTGTTGCCTTTAACGGTAGGGACGCCGGACTGTCTATAGGCGTTTTGGCTTCCCTCCCCTGCATTCGCGCAGGATAGTTCAATAACTTGTAACAACCAACTCCGTAGTGCGGCGTCTATGAATGGCACGCCCCGCCAAGACGCTAGTACGATCAACTGAGTACATATGCCCAACATCGGAATAGAGCTCCCGGATACACGAATGATCCGCGTTGGTCACCATTATAGAAGCACCTCGCGAGATTGCGCGTCTTACGGTCGTTGCCATCGCTGCATAAATCTTATCGGGTTCGTTACCGTATCGCTGAGCGATGGCATCCCGCGTTTTGAGCATTTCCGCTACAATGGGATCTGGCTTCATGGGTGGTCCTCCGTCAATTTAATGCTCAAGGTAAGCGGTGACGAAGTCTGCGGGAGAGAGAACCGTAATCGAGCGCCACGCGCCGAGAGCCAAGAGATGACTGTCGCCGCTGACAATCACGCGTGACCGCGAGGCGTGTGCTGCTTCCAGAATCCGGTCGTCGTCCGGGTCGTCTGCGATGACGGAGAACACCGTGCCGGAATCCACACAGGTGAAACTCTCCCTGACCAGTTCCATCACGGCGTCGATCTGCTCTGGCTTGAGCCGGAACTTGCGCCGCTGCAGAACTTCGCGCAACTCGTGCAACAGCGCCGGGCTTGTGAAGGCTTCAACACGTCCCTGCGCGACGGCCGTCAGGGTCGTGCGCGAGTGACCCCCGAACAACATGCCCGAAACGATCACGTTTGTGTCGCAGACGATTCTCATCGGGGCGTCTTCTTGCCTTTGGCCTTGCGAACGGCTCGAATTTCATGCGCCACATCGTCCGGCGACAGCTCCGACTCGCGCACAACCGAATCGCCGAGCGCGAACAGAGACTCCCACCGTTTTTGCCGCTGGATATAGAGTCGGGCAGCCTCGCGCAGAAGGTCCGAGCGGGATCGCGACTCGCGCCGCGCCAACGCGTCCACCTCGCCAATCAAGGTGTCCTGAAACGAGAGATTGAAGGTAATCGTGCTCATGCAAATACCATACAAAGTTTGTATGAACCGTGTCAACTGGCAAAATCTCCAACGGTGCGCGTTGTCCTGCCCGGTGGGCAAGAGCCTGTCGCCAAATTTGAGCGTTGCTCGTTTGTTCCACCTTTTACTTCACAATCTGAAAGGCCCTCTCCATCGGAACCGCACTCTTGAGGCGCGGTTCACAGGCGCGCCCATACTGCCACGCGACAACCGTCACTTTCACGGGAAACTTTGTTCGCGGCGGAACGGCGGATATTTTGAGAGTGTTTCCTTCAACTTCCGCAGGCCCTTCCCGAACATAATATGAAACCGGCGCACCCGCATCGGAGGTCGCGCTGAGCGGGACCGACTGGATGCCCACCTTCTGATCGGGGATCGCGGGGAAAGTGATGTGCTGTTCGGCGCCCTGGTCGTTGCGCAAAGGAATGTGCAACACGGCTTGCTGCACAGCACGCTTGTATTCGGCGTCGCCCGGATGCGTCGCCATCAGCCAGATTTCGTTCGAGCGCTTGAGGTTGTTCATGCCCATGCGGTAGAGGCTCACCGCGAAGGTGTCGTCGCCGAGCTTTTCGACCGGCCCGCAGATGCGGTCGATGCGGATCGGGCCGCCGCCTTTGGCGTGACCGATGGGACTTCCGGCCGGCTGACCGCTCCACCGCGCGGGCCGGCCTTCCGGGACCGTGTCGAGAAACGCGCCTGCGAGTTTGAAAGTCCGTCCGTCCGCCTCTGGCAGAAACTTCAGCTCGACCTGCGCGTGCAGCTTCGGGTTCTGCCCCACGGTCTTCCCCTCCTGCAGGTAGCCGAGCAACTGCGCTTTCTTGCCGTAATAAGCCGTCTGCATCCGCTCGGTCGCCCGCGCCTGCGCCTCGTCGAAGCACCAGACGGTGTCGTCGGCTTTCCCTGCGTAGCGGCCGACCGGCGCGGCGGCGGCAAGCGGCGGCTTGTCCATGCGCCAGCGGTCGATGAGCCAGCCTTGCCGCGTCGGGTCGACGGGCTTGAGCAACGCGGACGAATCAGACAGGCGCGCCTGGGCCGCGCTGCGCAGGTAGACGCCAAGACAGGCAGCCAGAGCGTCGTGCGTGTCGAAGTGCCCTCCGCCCGCATCGGCCAGCATTGAGAACGGCACGTTCGGATAGGCACGTCGGAAAGCCAGAGACTTGCCCGCGCGTTCGTCGGCCCACTCGTACTCGCCGCTCACCAGCAGAATCGGCACGCCCGCGAGTTTGTCGCACACGCCGCTGAGCGGCTGGCGTTTCATGTCTGGCCACGAGCCTTTCAGCGAGATGGCCGCGAGCGTGCGAGCGGGATTGGCGGCGGCATAGAGATACGGAAAGTCCGCCATGGCCGAGTGCCCGATAGGAACAACCGGCGCGCATGCGATTTCGGCATAACCGGACTCGGCTGCCAGCAGTCGGAACATCTCCTCGAAGTGCGCCTTTTCGCTCTCGCCGAACTGGGCTTGGCCGCCGAGCGGGGGCGTGACCCAGACCTCGGCGATGCCGAGTTCCGATAGTGCCGCACGGAATGTCGGATTCTCAAAGAGCGGCTCCTCGAGCATGTTGTGCTGACCCACGATCACAGCCCGCACGCGCTCGCAGGTCGGCGGAATCCAAAGAAACGCTCTCGGCGGTTCTTTTGTCTCGTCGCTGACCACCGACGCCACCGGCACCGACCACTGCCACTCGGCGGCGAGCGAGACGGAGAGTGCGCCAAGCAAAGTCAGCAGAAAAGCAGGCAGGATAGGTAGGGGCTCGGTCGTCATCACGCGCTTCTTACGGCTCCTTCTTCCAGATGCACCGGTAGTTGAACCGCCGGTTCGGCGCGCTGTCGCCGCTGACGCACAGGGAGATCGGGTCTTTCAGGTCGCTGGGGTTGTCGCACCAGCGGAAATCGAAAGTGAACGTGTCGCCCTTCAAGCCCAGTAGCTTGCGCGGCACGGCCAGCTCCAGCGCTTTACCCGCGTAGCGATAATCGAGCTTCGCCACTTCGACCCACGGGTCTCCGGAGGCCTTGGGGTCGTAACGCATCAGCGTCGTGGTCTTTCCGTCCACCACACGTTTGTTGATCAGGTAATCATAGCCGTACCAGCCTGTGTCGGGGTTCTGGTCGGCGTCGATCAGCAGCAGCATCCAATTGCCGCCCGTGTGCGGGGTGAGCGCTTCATTCGTCTCCACATAGAAAAACACCATGCTGCTGTCGACCGCGACCTTGCTGGTGACGATGTCGTTGCGGCCCGAGTCGTCCGTGTAATGAAGGCCTCCATACCCCTTGAAGTCGCGGTGGGCGGTGTCGCCGACGGTGTCGCGGTACTCGACCTTGACTTCTGACCAGTCCGTAAAATTCCCATCGATCGTGATGCGGTGCGAGCCGTGTACTTCCGGGATGGGGCGGATACCTTTGTAGCGCCGGATGTTCTGGGCCATCTGCATGTAGTAATTGTCGGTGTACCCGCCTTTCATCGGCTGAATGCAGCGGTTGAACTCGGCATTGTACTGGTCGATAAAGCGGTACGTGCCTTCGCGCCGCATGAACGGGAACGTCTTTCCAGCGGGCGGCTGATATTTTCCTGCGGTCCACTCGTTCCAGTCGTTGAGGTATAGGAACTGCGGGTTGCTCTTGAGCGCCTCGTCCCAGCGTTGCTGGAAATAGATGCCATAGCCCTCGGGGTGATCGACCTTTTTGCCTAGCCACGGAACAATGGTCGGCTCAGGCAGGTCATATTGATTCAGAGGCGGCTCGCCGGTTTCCCGTGTCCAGGATTTCCCCACCAGGCTCGAGGGATGCTGTGCGGGTGTGACCGCCGCCTCTTCCTTCTTGCCGTTGTGAGTCGAAACGAGTTCGTCCGGGGTCATCGCCTGGACCCGCTTATCGCCTAAATCCAAGCCGAAGCTCCAGTTGTCTTCCGTACCGACAAAGCGCTTACCGGCCCACTCCCGGTAGCCCCACCACATGGTGCGCCGCGTGAAAAAGGCCTTCACCTCTTGTGTGTAATCCTTGTAGAACTCCTCGGTGTAATCGGGGTTGCCGTAATGCGGGTGTTTCGTGTCGGTCTTAGCGGCGGCTTCATAGTGCGGGTTCGGATTTTTCACACCGTGGCCATTGGCGTCGACGTTGGGCGTGCCGTTGTAGAGCAGCAGCGGCTTGCCGTCCCAACTGAACCAGAGGTCCTTGTGCTTCCCCTCCTTGTAGATCCTGTCGAACAGGTCCTGCACGACCGTGATCACCGGGCCGTTGAACGCCCAGAAGCAGAACTGCGGCACCCGGTTGCCTTCGGCCTTCATCTTGTGCATCACCGCAAAGAGGACCTCCCACGCGTCCCAGTAGCGGACCGCGTTGGTGACGTCCATCACCAGGACATCCACTCCGGCATCCGCAAGCATCGACATATCTCTGCGGATCACATACTCGTCCTTGCTCAGAAAATAGCCCGCTTCCGGTTCGCCCCAGTGATACGAGCCTTGCGTCCAAAGCGGGTGCTTCGCGTCCAGACGGGCCTTCGGATCGGCGGCCAGCACCCGGCTCACATCGCCTGCATACGGGCCTTTGAGGGTTGCCAGCGCATCCCTGTGCCAAGTGATGTAGAAAATGCCCACCACGCGGCGCTGGTCATTTTTTACAGGTCCCACTTCAGAGAAGGACGGCATGTTGCGGCCGAGAGCGTCGCGCGCCACCCATGTGTCGGAGAAGAGGTCACGGTAATCCTGGGGCTTTTCCGCAGCCTCAGCCTGTCTTCCAAGCATGCTGATCCAGAGCCCCGATGCGACCGCCAGACTGCGCAACGGAAAACGGGCGGCAGCGTGCGCTGTGTTCACTTTTTGCATAGGGTCACCATCCTGCCAGAAAAGCGGAGTTCAGGCAAGTCGCCCGACCCTAAATATCCCAGATGGAGACCGCGTTGGCGTTCGCTGTTAAAGGCCTCGGCTTATCCGTCAAATAAATCAAGGTGCATAGCCTATCTTCTGACCGGAGATCCGCAGAACAGATATTCCAAAATGCAATCGCTTTGCATTTTGGAATAATCGGCGCTCAGAGACATTCGAAAGGTATGCGAGGACGGTGCGTTTCAGATGAACGTGTGGCACAAAACTGGGAGCGCGGGCGCCCTCGCCCGCTGGAAGGTGGTCACACGTCTAGCCGCAGCTTGTCGTTCCACGTCGGGATGCGCGTCTGCCTTGCATAAGACGTTCACACAGCGGGCGGGGGCGCCCGCGCTCCCAGGCGCTCCGCAAACGATACGCACTAACCTCGCAATCCCTCCGTCACTTGCCGATTACTGTCGAACAACTCCAAGGGTATACGGCGAACTTCGGAGGCGCTGTGTCTCGCGCCTCATTCCGCCGGTCTGACCAGTTGAGTCGCCCGCAGTGTCACCGGGCCCAGCAAGCCAGACGGCACGAGCGGGTCATCTTTCTTCCACAGCCGGTGCGAGGTGAAGGTGAAGCGGCCCGTCGGGCTCGGCTTGCCCGCCAATAGCCAGTCTGGCCAAACTGAAAGCGTACGGCCGTCCTTATTTCGCGGGCTGTCGTCGGGAAGCTGCTCGTCGCCGATCAAGCGGTTGATCCACAAGTTGACCACTTTCACTTCCAACTCGTTCTGACCGGAACGAAGCGCGCGGGTCACATCGAGCGTGAACGGTTTCTTCCAGAGAACGTCGAAGGCTTGCCCGTTGAGCTTCACCTCGGCCATGATCTCGACCTTGCCGAGATCGAGCGTGAGGTGCCGGCTCGCGTCGAGCATCGCCGCAGGAACCTCAAACGTTTTGCGGTAGGTCGCCGTGCCGCTGAAGTACTTGACGCCGCTGTCCGCGTGCTCGCTCCACGAAATCAGCTTGGGAAGCACGACGCGCTCGGGAGCGCCGCTCTTGGGCGGAAATTCGACGGCCCACTCCCCGGTGATCTCCATGCCAGGCGGAATTGCGAGGACGTCGGCCGTGAGCGTCTTGCCGGAAGCGGTTTTAACTTGGTATCTTCCGGGTTCGCTCGCTTCAAGCATGATCGCTCCATCGGCACCGCTGTGCAGCGAGGCCGTCAACGCCGGGGCGGGCGGATTCACCGAGATCCGTTGGCCATCGGTGTTGCTGATTGAAGCCGCTTCGCCATCCGCCGTGTAATCGATTCGCAGCGTCTTCACTTGCATGTACGCGGGGTCATCGTCTTTCGCCATGTCGGTGACAGCAAAGGCCAGCGTTCCCTTGGCGAACAGGGCCTGCACTTTTGCGGTCACGTCTCGCGTGGCCGTGGGATCGTCGAGCAATCCGTAAACCGCTTTCTGAACGGTGATGTTCGCCGCGGACTTCGGCAAGGGCAGAACAGCTTCGCCGTTGCGGGTGAGCGCCACGGCCGGGTCGAATCCTGCGACCGGCTGACGGAAAAGGACGAACACCGAGCCGCTCGGGTCCAGTCGGAGCGGCAGGCGCGTGCAGCCGTCGGCCTGTTCGAAGACCGTCGCAGGCTCGATCCGGCCTGTGTCGGGCCACCAGAGTTCGGGGCGCCGTCCCGACACGCGGAACGAGCAGGCGAACTCGCGGCACTGGGCGTCCTTGTTGGCCACGAAGTAGACGTCGGTATCGCCGATGCGCTTGTGGATGTAGCGGGGGCCTGAATGGTTGACGGCAGAAGAGTCGAAGTCGGGCTGAACGCCGAGCTTGTTCAGGACGCGGCTGGCTACGGCGATGTCGAGCGTGGTGTCGCCGCCGCCGGGCGCGCTCTCTTCGATTTCACCCCACGGCGCCATGCCCATGGGCCCGAGCGGCAGCGCGGCCAGCCAGCCCGTTGGCATCGGATCGGTCTTCCACGTATCAGCGGCGGTTTTGGACGCTTCCCAGGAGCCGTCAGTGACGACATCCAGCTTGCCCTTATCGGCGAAGCGAACCATCAGCGCTCCGATGAGTCCGGCGGGATTGGCCGACTCTGTGGTGTTCACCGCCGCGACGGCGATCACGTTCGGACCCGGTTTGAGCAAGTGCCCCACACTCATCGCATGAGCCTGCTGGAAGCGGTCGCCGTGGCCGGCTTTGCGGCCATTGACCCAGCAGTCGAACTCATTGTCAGCAGTCATCAGGAGCCGGGCCGATGCGACCTTGCTCCCTGCGTCCAGAGTGACGATGCGGCGGAAGTAACGCGTGCCGGGCGGCGCGCTTCTTTCGGGGTGTCCTTCGTTGAACCAGATCCACTTCGCCGAGCTCAATGCACTTTCGGAATCAAATTCAGGCTCGGGTTGTGGCAGCAGCTCGCGCCCCCAGATCACGAGCCCTTTGCCGACGGCCCGCTCCGCTAGCTCGGCCGTAGGCTTGCCGTCGCCCCACAGCTCTTGGGCGAGCTGCCGCACGTCGGCGTCAGCCTGCGGATAACCGGCAAGGCTTGGGGAGCGGGTCGGCGGCATGCCGAGGACGGTCGCGCCCGCCACGACGAGGTCGCGGATTTTGCGCAGCAACTGCGGCGTCATCGCCCCGGTCCGGGGAAGCACCAGCATCCGGTAGCTCATGCCGTCGGGCAGCACAAGCCGCCCATTCTTGACCTCCATGCGCGTCAGCAGAGCATCGGGCGGACAGCCGTCGAAATTGTAGCCGGGCCGGTCATGGCTGCCTTTCACCGGCGACTGGAAGCCCTGCGGCGCATTCTCCGGCGTCAGGAAGCACAGGTCGGCCACGAACAGCCCTTGCTGAAGCAAATACTGGCAGCGTGCGAGATACGTGTGCCATGCGCGGGACTGCTCCCACCACGTTTGCGTCCGCTCGTAGTGCAAGCCCCACGGGCCCATGCTCACGCCGGGGCGGATGTCTTTCCACGGCTGCAGCGCATAGCGGTGGAAGACGAAGCGGTTGACGCCCTCGCAGAACGCCCAGTCGCCGAGCTCCTTGATGTTGGCCGGATGGCCCTGCCACTTCTCCGCGTCCGTCGCGGTGAACGCCTCGGCGCCGAGGATCGGCTTGCCATAGACGTGAGCGGCTGAAGCCATTTCCATGCACGTTTCCGCAGCTCCGAAGCGGTTCCACGACCAGAATTCAGACATCGGCTCGTCGGCCTGTCCGGCGAAGGCCAGATCGTCGAACGGCCCGTCGCCGTAGGCCTCGATCGACAGCTTGAGCCCGCTGCGGTGGGCGAGTGCGCGCATGTGTCCGGCGTAGTTTTCCACGAGCAACTCGGAAACCGTTTTGCGCACGTCCCAGAGGAACCGCTCCGAAATCTCCAGGCTGTCGACGACGCGTCCCGACATCACAGGCAACAGAGGCAGGGGGTCGTAGCCGCGCAGCCGCTGGAATTCCTCGCGGAAGCGCGGCGTCCAGTTCTGCGAATGCACTTCCCAACTGTCGATGTGCGTCGTCACGAGGGTCTTCTCCTGGCCCGTCAGCGCCCGGTTGTCAGCGACCAGCTTGCCCATCAGATTGTTGAAGTGCGTTTCGGCGGCTTCTTTGCTGAGCTTGTCGCATTCCAGTCCGCGGCCGTCGATGGGCGCGGGATGGTTGTCTTTGCCGGTCGAGGTATGGCCCATCCTGAGCAGCGTCCAATTGCCCTCGGGCACGTCCCACGCGAGCTGTCCGTCCGCGGCGAGCTTCGCGGTCAGATCCACGATCCGCCCTCGCTGGACGACCGAGTCGGCGGGCGAGTCGGGATACGTGGTCCTGAGGGGGACATCTTCGCGCGCGTCGGCTGATTTCCCTCGAAGCTGCGGAATGCGGCAGGACTTTGCGGGCGTGGGATAGGCGAACACGGCGACGTCGCAGTAGTAGTCCTTGACGGCTTTCGGCTGCGCGAGCTTGGCTTCGAAACGCTTGGGTCCGGTGACGCTCGTCTCGGTCCAAACGAGGTGCTGCATGGAGAGCTCCGGCGTGATCCAGGGTCCGCCGCTGCCGCACCAGCCGGCGTCGTTGTTCATGTTGATCTTCAGGCCGAGGCGGCTCGCCTCTGTGCAGGCGTGCCGGATCAGCTCGCGCCACGCGGGGCTCGCGAAGGGCACGGGGCCTTTCGGCGTTCCCTGGTCCGTTTCCATGTACAGGACGCCGCCGATCCCGACGCGGGCCATGGCCTCCAGGTCAGCGGTGATGCCTTCGCGCGTGATGTTCCCGTCGAGCGGAAACCAGTACACCCAAGGCCGCGCTGACGCGGGCGGCGCGACAAACTGCTCGGCCAGTGAGTCGGCCCGGCAGGTCACGGCACCCGCAGCCAGTGCAAGAGCTGCCATCACAATGTTCAATGTCGGCGTTCGCTGTTGTCTCATCGCTTCTGTCCTTCTTCAAGTTCATTCAACACAAAGACACAAAGATACGAAGCGCCCCAATCCTTTTCTTTCTCTTCTTTGTCTCTTCGCGCCTTGGTGTTTAGCCTATTCAGCAGACCTGCGCTGTTTCGACCCCAAGAAGCGCGCCAAGCTTCTCGATCTTGGTGGCGAGATGCCCGACGCCGATCGCGCAGTGATGCGCTGGGCCGGCTTTGCTCCACGCATTCATGAATGCCTTAGCGCCGATGGAGAAACGGTAGCGGCTGTTGGTGTTGCCGATCAGCAGCACCGGCCCTGGCACCGACTCGCCCTCCGCGACCAACAACATCAGCTTGCCGTCCCTGCGCTGCACGACAGAAAGAAGTGTCACAGGCCCATGCTTGACCGTCATCTGGATCGACAGCCCCTTGCCCGGTTTGCCGTGATAGACCGGTACCGGCACCAGGCCCACACGCCCTTCCGCGATCGCAAAGTGCGCCGGCCCGTCATGGCCTAGGTAGACCACGTCGTCCTTGAAATCGGCCAGATAGAACTCGGAGAAGGAGCCGCCCGCGCCGAAAAGGTCCATGATTTTCATCGCCTGCGCGTTCTTAACCTCACACTCGCCTGCCACGGGCACATGGCGTCCGGTGAGCAGCGTGTTGCCCGCGATGATCGACGTCACGATGTTCTCATAAGCATTGCCCGGCTGGCCCTCGTAGTAGTAGGCCATGGAGCCCAGATCGTGCTTCTTGACCAGCGCGTCCAGCGCTACCGCCGTGCGCGCCGCACGCTCCAATTCCTGGCTCTCGCACGCGGGCGACACCTCGAAGCTCTGATCAAACTCAGCCAGCTTCTTGGCTATCTGCTTCTTTGTAACGGCCTCGCGCAGCGCATGCAGCTCGCACATCTCCAGTAGCTCGACGTGCGTTCCGAATGTCGCCGACTGCTGCCCCAGATCGCTGTACACGTCCAGCATGCCGCAGTAGTAGTGGCCCAGTACGCCCATGCGGTTCTCGCGCATGCCCGTCCGCACCTTTGCGGCGTCCACCCAGTCGCGTAATTCACGCCAGACATCGGGGTCTTGCAGGTGCCCTGTGACCAGATGATAGTCGATGCCCGCACGGTTGAACGCGCAGGCGATCTCCGGAGCGCTGCACGCCTGGCAGTGTTCGAGCCACACACCGGTCATCAGGCCTCGGTCGCCCAGCGCGTTGAACTTCTCGTAGTCCAACTGAGCCACCGGCTGGATGTTGAGTACCACTACCGGAAGACCTGCCTCCTGCACAACCGGGAGCACCGTGGAGGAGAGCGCATAGGTCGAGATGAAAAGGAAAACGATCTCCGCGCCCTCGGCCCGAAACAGCTTGCCTGCTTCCCGCGCCTTGGTCGGGTTGTCCACCAGCCCGGCATCGATGACCTTTGCGCCATATCCCCTGAGCTCGCGCCTGATCTGATCGTGATAGCCGAGCAAATTTCTTTTTAGCCCTTTGAACTGACCCCAGTAGGTGTCGAGACCGATACTGAAGAATCCGACTCGGATGGTGTTCTGCATACAAGGCCTCCTTCGATTGAGGCATTCAGTATGTTAGATTTGGCTAGAAAAGACCATACACTTACTGACCGTTGTTTTACACTTTATGACCACTTTTGTGTTGCAAGTGGAACCGTTCCAGACTATCTTTTTTTACCGTTGTCCCCGACTGTTGAACCGTGAGCCTCTTCGACCAAAAAGGGCGTATGCGCCATGCCCCTCCAATCCCATTTCCGCTATTTGCCCGTGCTGACCGCCCAGCGCCAGTGGGGGCTTTTTTTGACCGACTGCGGCTATACCGTGGTCGAACCGGGCACGCCCTACCCGCCGCAGCGTCATCCGGACGCCTATCACTTCGATTGGAAAAAGGGGCGCACGTTCGATGAGTATCAGGTGGTTTACATCACGCGTGGCCGGGGCGTGTTCGAGGCGAAAGGCGTCAGAAGGCAAACCATCGAGGAGGGCGATGTGTTCGTCCTCTTTCCCGGCGTCTGGCAC
>Ga0007794_10000176_pt1 | contig 20451 bp, 19 predicted proteins | sample CryBogmetaGMA5M_FD_60365 | JGI IMG/M metagenome (GOLD analysis project Ga0007794, IMG submission 60365) | Freshwater microbial communities from Crystal Bog, Wisconsin, USA - MA5M | ecosystem: Environmental > Aquatic > Freshwater > Lake | place: Crystal Bog, Wisconsin, USA | collected 2009-07-06
GAACCCCCGTCCGCAAGCCTTGTTCGGGCAGATCTACATGTTTAGTGGTCTGATTTGAGTCTCGCCACCTGTGTCGCGCAGCCACACGCTACACAGGACGCCAGTACCCTATTGTCTTGCCCCGGGTTAAGGTACCCAGCCCAGAGCCAGCCAATGAAATTATCTTTACAGCCGGGAGCGCCTAAATTGCTTTAGAAACCCCTTGCCCAGCCCATCGGCCTGCTGTTGTAAAGCTCACTGGCAATTAAGCAGCGAGTGCGAAACGTTCGTCGTTTGCAGTTAGTTTTTTTGAATCTGATTTACGAGCACATTCAGCTCGACATGCACCACACCGCGTCCGAACCCACGTCGAAACCAGTGCAGCCCCAAGCAGAGTATTTTAGGCCCTGGCGAGCAATTGCAATAGTGCCCCAGGAGAATTAATTATGGAGTGAGCACCCCATTTTGCTGGATCAGCTTTGTGACCCAAGTAACCATAGGTGGCCGCAACGGTGCCCATTCCAGCGGCCAACCCCGCAACAATGTCGCGCTCGTCATCACCAACATACAAGCAGCGAGACGGATCAATTGCAAGTCGTCGGGCTGCCTCAAACAAGGGTTCAGGGTGCGGTTTGGCATGCGCAGTAGTATCTCCGCTCACAATAGCACCCGCCGAAGTAAAGAGTGGCATAGCGCGCGTCAATGGGTTTGTAAAACGAGTAGATTTGTTAGTCACCACGCCCCATGGGAGCCCAAGCAGCAATAAATTTTCAATCAACTCCGGCACCCCGTCAAAGGCATAGGTGTTTTGAGTCATGCGTTGCTCGTAATTCGCAAAAAACTCTTCTCGTAGCGCTTCAAAATCAGGATGTTCGGGTGTCAGACCAAACGCTACATCTATCATTCCTCGAGCTCCAGCTCCAGCCATGGGACGATAACTGGAAAATGGCAACGAAGACAAACCACGATCGACGCGCATTTTGTCAACTGCAGCACCCAAGTCTGGTGCGCTGTCAATCAGGGTGCCATCCAGATCAAAGAGAACTGCTTGTATGTTGGAAAACAAACCTGCGCTCACAGTCACAAGGCTGCACCCATAGGTTTTTGGGTCGCAAAGAGGTAGTTCACACTGGTATCGGAGTTCAGCCAATAACGTTGGTTGATGGGGTTGTATCCCATCCCCTTTGTGTGCAGCAAATTAAGGCCGGAAGTGCGGCAATAGCTTGCCAGTTCACTGGGGCGGATCATCTTGGCGTATTCATGGGTACCCCGGGGTAGCATGTTCAAGATGTATTCAGCGCCTACAACCGCCAACAAAAACGATTTTGGACTGCGATTCAAGGTAGAGAAAAATACCCACCCACCCGGCTTAACCAACTTGGCACAAGCCCGCACCACGGATGCCGGGTCAGGCACATGCTCCAGCATTTCCATACAGGTGACGGCATCAAAACTTGCAGACTGCAACTCTGCCAACGCCTCAACACTCACCTCCCGGTATTGAACATTCGGCGTCTGCGCTTCCAGCGCATGGAGTTGCGCCACCTTAAGTGCTTTGGCTGACAAATCAATGCCCAAGACCTGCGCACCAGCATGCGACATGGCATCAGTAAGAATACCTCCGCCACAACCAACATCAAGAACCTGCTGCCCCTTTAACGGGCTCAGACTGTTGATCCACTCGAGCCTCAGAGGATTAATTTGATGCAGGGGACGAAACTCGCCTTCTTGATCCCACCAACGGTGTGCCAGGTCAGAAAACTTGGCCAGTTCGGCCGGGTCAGCGTTCAGTATTGAAGTCATGAAGTAATTATCGAGAAAATTCAATGCCCGTCAAAAAAACAGGCTCAACAATGGCGATCAAAAACAAAAAACCCCGCAACAGCGGGGTTTTTCATTGGGGCGGTCATGAACGACCGCCTCCGGGCATCAATGCCAATTACTTAGCAGCAGCGCGTGTTCCGACCACTTCGATTTCAACGCGACGATTTTTGGCTTTGCCTTCTTTGGTCTTGTTGTCAGCAACGGGTTGTTTCTCGCCTTTACCTTCGGTGTAAACGCGATTTTTCTCAATGCCTTTAGACACCAAGTAAGCCTTGACAGCTTCTGAACGCTTGACAGATAACTTTTGGTTGTAAGCATCAGTACCAGTGGAATCAGTGTGACCCACAGCAATGACCACTTCAAGATTGATACCCTTGACTTTGCCAACCAGGTCGTCGAGCTTGGCTTTGCCTTCAGGCTTGAGAACGGCTTTGTCAAAATCAAAGAATGCGTCAGCAGCGTAAGTCACTTTGGCAGCAACTGGAGGTGCAGGAGCAGGTGCAGGAGCAGGTGCGGCAACCACTGGAGCTGGAGCAGCCTTTGGTGCCACTGGCGCGGGTGCTACAACCGGAGCTGGTGCTGGAGCTACGATAGCGCCATCGCAACCGACAACTGCAGTAGCAGGCGTCCAGTTGGCATCGCGCCAGCACAGTTCGTTGGTACCGTTTTTCCAGGTAATGCCATTGCTGCTGACCCAGTTGTCAGCGGATTGAGCGCCAGCAACGGTTGCAAATGCTGCAGAAGCGATCAGCAAAGCCACTTTATTTAATTTCTTCATGGGGTTCTCCTTTAGAGGGGGAAAAACCGCAGCTACGCTGCGAATATTTGTTAAGCGCTCTAAATGCCTATCATCTAAAACGGTCAGTCTATTGTGACACAGCAAATTTGCGCAAAACAGCCAAGTAAGTACAAAGCAAGGATTGCGCAAGGGCTTCGTACAAAATGAAATTCAACGTTGCCAATAAACAACATGCCTCACCCTTAGAATCGGAGGTTGCCTTTGACATAGCCATAGCCACAATCTTCCCATGACCCAGTTCGCCAAAGAAACCCTGCCCATCAGTCTTGAAGAGGAAATGCGCCGGAGCTACCTCGATTACGCCATGAGCGTAATTGTGGGGCGCGCCCTGCCCGATGCACGGGACGGCCTGAAGCCGGTTCACCGACGCGTGCTGTTTGCCATGCACGAGCTAAACAACGACTGGAACCGGCCTTACAAAAAGTCGGCGCGTATCGTTGGCGACGTTATTGGTAAGTACCACCCACACGGCGACAGTGCGGTCTATGAAACCATCGTTCGGATGGCACAAGACTTCTCTCTGCGCCACATGCTGGTAGACGGTCAAGGTAATTTCGGCTCCGTGGATGGCGACAACGCTGCCGCGATGCGTTACACCGAAATCCGCATGTCCAAGATTGCTCATGAATTGCTGGCTGATCTCGACAAAGAAACAGTCGATTTCGGCCCTAACTACGATGGTAGTGAGCAAGAGCCACTGGTCATGCCGGCACGCTTCCCCAATTTACTGGTGAATGGGTCCTCCGGCATTGCGGTGGGTATGGCCACCAACATTCCTCCGCACAACCTGAATGAAGTGGTTGACGGTTGCCTGCATTTACTGCGCAACCCGGAAGCCTCCATCGACGAGTTGATGGAAATCATCCCGGCGCCTGACTTCCCGACCGCGGGCATTATTTACGGCATCAACGGTGTCAAAGACGGCTACCGCACAGGGCGCGGGCGCGTGGTTATGCGCGCCAAATGCCACTTTGAAGACATTGACCGCGGTCAACGGCAAGCCATCATCGTTGATGAGTTGCCCTACCAGTGCAACAAAAAAACCCTGCAAGAACGCATGGCCGAGTTGGTGCACGAGAAAAAAATCGACGGCATCAGCCACATTCAGGATGAGTCGGACAAGTCCGGCATGCGTCTGGTGATTGAGCTCAAGCGCGGCGAAGTGCCCGAAGTGGTGCTCAACAACCTGTACAAGCAAACGCAGTTGCAAGACACGTTTGGCATGAATATGGTGGCCCTGATCAATGGCCAACCCAAACTCTGCAACCTGAAAGACCTGATTGAAGTCTTCCTGGAACACCGCCGCGAAGTGGTAACACGGCGCACCATCTTCAACCTGCGCAAGGCACGCGAACGCGGCCATGTACTGGAAGGCCTGGCGGTGGCGCTGGCCAATATTGATGACTTCATTGCCATCATCCGCAATGCCCCGACGCCCCCGGTGGCCAAGGTGGAGCTGATGTCCAGACCTTGGGACAGCAAGTTGGTGCGCGAAATGCTGACCCGCACGCGCGCCGATGGCGGCGCAGTGAATGCGGACGACTACCGTCCCGACGGTCTGGAAAAAACCTACGGCATGGGCAGCGACGGCTTGTACCGCCTGTCCGAGACGCAAGCGCAAGAAATTTTGCAAATGCGCCTGCAACGCCTGACGGGGCTGGAGCAGGACAAGATCGTGGCGGAATACAAAGAGGTCATGGGCGAGATCGAAGACTTGCTCGATATTCTGGCCAAGCCAGAGCGCGTCACCACCATCATCAGCGAAGAGCTGACCGCCATCAAAACTGAGTTCGGCCAAACCAAGATTGGTGCTCGCCGCAGCCAAGTGGAATACAGCTCGTTTGACCTGAGCACCGAAGACCTGATCACCCCGACAGATATGGTGGTCACGCTCTCGCACAGTGGCTACATCAAGAGCCAGCCCTTGAGCGAATACCGGGCGCAAAAGCGTGGCGGACGTGGCAAGCAGGCCACAGCCACCAAAGAAGACGATTGGGTTGACCAACTCTTTATTGCCAACACGCACGACTACATCCTGTGCTTCAGCAACCGGGGCCGCCTGTACTGGCTCAAGGTTTGGGAAGTGCCACAAGGCTCGCGCGGTTCACGCGGTCGCCCGATCGTCAACATGTTCCCGCTGCAAGAAGGCGAAAAAATCAGCGTCGTGCTGCCTTTAACCGGCAACAAGCGCACGTTCCCGGCGGACCATTTTGTATTCATGGCCACGTCCATGGGCACCGTCAAAAAGACCCCGCTGGACGATTTCAGCAACCCACGCAAAGTCGGCATCATTGCCATCAACCTCGACGAAGGCGACTTCCTGATCGGCGCGGCGGTCACTGACGGTCAGCACGATGTCATGTTGTTCTCGGACGGTGGCAAAGCTGTGCGTTTCAACGAAGACGAAGTCACCGCCCACGGCCGTCAATCGCGCGGTGTCAAGGGAATGAACCTCGAAGAAGGCCAAAGCGTGATCGCCATGCTGGTCGCCGAAGACGAGTTGCAAAGCGTGCTGACCGCCACCCAAAACGGCTACGGCAAACGCACCAGCATCACCGAATACACCCGCCACGGCCGCGGCACCAAGGGAATGATTGCCATCCAGCAAAGCGAGCGCAACGGCAAAGTGGTGGCCGCTACGCTGGTGCATGCCGATGACGAAATCATGTTGATCACCGACAAGGGCGTTTTGGTACGCACCCGGGTCAGCGAGATTCGCGAACTCGGCCGTGCCACCCAAGGGGTGACCTTGATTGCGCTGGACGAAGGCTCCAAACTGAGCGGTTTGCAGCGCATTGTTGAAAACGACGCCAACCCTGTCGTCAATGACATTGCGGGCGATGACACCGGTGAAGCTGACGAGGCAGGCGACACGAACACCGACATTTAATTGCTACGTTTTATATAGCTACTAGCGCTTGTTGCACGAGGGCTAGAGCCCTATTTGGCTTAAAAAGTTTCTTATGAACCGACCTTTTAACTTTTCCGCCGGACCCGCGGCTATGCCCGAAGAAGTGCTGACCGAAGCGGCCGCTGAGATGCTGGACTGGCATGGCAGCGGCATGGGCGTGATGGAAATGAGCCACAGGGGCAAAGAGTTCATCTCGATCTATGAGCAGGCGCAAGCCGACCTGCGCGAGTTGCTGGCGGTGCCTGACAACTTCAAGATCCTGTTCATGCAAGGCGGCGGGCTGGCAGAAAACGCCATCGTGCCACTGAATATTTCACAGGGCGGCTTGGTGGACTTTGTGGTGTCAGGGAGCTGGAGCCAGAAGTCGCAACAGGAAGCGGGCAAGTATTGCACCGCGCACACCGCAGCCGACAACTTGGCAAACGGGCATACCTCACTGCCTGACCCTTCGCAATGGAAGCTCAACCCAGCAGCTCGCTATGTGCATGTCTGCACCAACGAGACCATTAACGGCGTCGAATTCCATACCCTGCCGAACCTCAAAGCGCTCGGTAGCAACGCCGATTTGGTGATCGATTTTTCATCCCATGTGGCGTCGCGACCGGTGGACTGGTCCAAGGTCGGGCTGGCGTTTGGCGGTGCTCAAAAAAATCTGGGCCCTGCCGGTTTGACCCTGGTGGTGGTGCGCGACGACCTGCTGGGCCACGCCCTGCCCGCCTGCCCCAGTGCCTTCAATTACAAAATGGTGGCCGACAACCAGTCGATGTACAACACCCCGCCGACCTACTCGATTTACGTCGCCGGGCTGGTGTTTCAGTGGCTCAAGCGACAGGGGGGCATGGCCGCCATGGAGGCGCGCAATATCGCCAAAGCCGAACTGCTGTACCAGGCCATTGACAACTCCCAGCTGTACCAAAACAAAGTCGCCAGCGACTGCCGCTCGCGCATGAACGTGCCGTTTTTCCTGCGTGACGAAAGCCTCAACGCGGCTTTTTTGGCGGGGGCTCAAACACACCGCTTGCTGCAACTCAAGGGCCACAAGTCAGTGGGCGGCATGCGTGCCAGTATTTACAACGCCATGCCCCTGGAAGGCGTGCAAGCACTGGTGGACTACATGCAAGAATTCGAAAAAACCCGAAGCTGAAAAGCCAGGTCGATCAACTCCCTTTCAAAGAGCAAGACTGTTTCATGGCGAAAACCCTTCCTGAACTGCGCACACACATCGACGCCCTTGACCTGGAGTTGCTGGCACTGCTGAACCAACGCGCCTCTCTGGCCCATGAGGTGGGTGAGATCAAGCGCATCGATGGCTCCCCGGTGTTTCGCCCGGAACGCGAAACCCAAGTCATCAATAGCCTGCAAACCGGCAACCCTGGCCCCATCAAAAACAGCAGCATCGCTGTCATCTGGCGCGAAATCATGTCGGCCTGTCGCGCTTTGGAAGCCGCGCAGCGGGTGGCCTACCTGGGCCCCGCCGGCACTTTCAGCGAACAGGCAGCGCTGCAGTTTTTTGGCTCCAGCATTGAACGGGTCATGTGCGTCAGCATTGACGAAGTGTTCCGCTCCACAGCGGGTGGTGGCGCCGAGTTTGGCGTCATTCCCATCGAAAACTCCAGCGAAGGCGTGATCTCACGCTCGCTTGATTTGCTGCTGAATTCGCCACTGCATATCGTCGGCGAAACCAGCTTTCTGGTGCGCCACAACGTGCTAAGACTCAGCCCCATGCTGGCGGGTATTGAAGTGGTTTACGCCCACCCGCAAGCACTGGCCCAGTGCCAGGACTGGCTCACCACCCACCTGCCCCACGCAGAACGGCGTGCCGCGTCCAGCAATGCCGAAGGCGCCCGTCTGGCCGCCACCAACCCGGCTTGGGCCGCGATTGCCAGCGAGCGTGCCGGCAGTGAATTTGGTCTGCATGTCGCTTCACCGGCGATTCAGGACGATGCTTTCAACCGCACCCGGTTTGCGGTGGTGTGCCTGCCACAAACACTGCCCGCGCCCGAAGCCACCGGAAAAGACTGCGTCAGCCTGATCGTCTCGGTGCCCAACAAACCCGGCGCGGTGCATGATTTACTCATGCCTCTCAAGACCCACGGTGTCTCCATGACCCGGTTTGAGTCGCGTCCCGCCCGCTCCGGCCAGTGGGAATATTATTTTTACATCGACATTCAAGGCCACCCCTCACAGCCGCATGTCGCTGCGGCCCTCAAGGAACTTCAATCTCTGAGCGCGTTTTATAAAGTGCTCGGCACCTACCCTGCGGGCGCATGATGTTTCAACAACTCGGACTCATTGGTTGTGGTTTGATGGGCGGCTCATTTGCCCTGGCGCTCAAACGTGCCGGGCTGGTGAAACGGGTGGTGGGCTACAGCAAATCACCCTCCACCACGGAACGCGCCCGCCAGTTAGGCGTCATTGACCTGGAGGCCCCTTCGGCCTTGCTGGCGGTGTCAGGCGCCGACATCGTCTTGATTGCCGTACCGGTGTCGGCCACCGAAGCGACGTTCAAGGCCATCAAACATCTGGTCACGCCCCAAATGCTGATCATGGACGTCGGCTCCACCAAGCGCGACGTGATTGACGCAGGACGGCGCGCCTTGCGCGAGCAAATCGGCTCGTTTGTGCCCGCCCACCCGATTGCGGGCAAAGAAGTCTCCGGGGTCGAGCATTCCGATGCAGACCTGTACGTTGGCAAGCAAGTCATCCTCACCCCCATCGAGCGCACCTTGACGGTTCAATTGCAAAAGGCGGTGGATGTCTGGACGGCACTGGGTTGCCGCGTGGTCAAAATGTCGCCAGAGTCGCACGATGCCGCGTTTGCCGCAGTCAGTCACTTGCCGCACCTGATCTCGTTTGCCTTGATGAACGCCATCTCGGGCCAGCCTCATGGCAAAGACTACCTGTCGCTGGCAGGCCCAGGGTTTCGTGACTTCACACGCATCGCAGCCAGCGACCCCAAGGTTTGGCGCGACATCATGCTGTCCAACCGCGAAGAGTTGCTGGCCCAATCCAAAATCTTCCAACGCAATCTCCAGGCGCTCGAACTCATGATTTCCAGCGGCAACGCAGAGGCACTTGAAGGATTGATCGAACAAGCCAGCCTGACCCGCGCCAACTGGAGCATGGCTAAAAACCAAAAATAATGCTGACTACTGTTTTTCTCGACATTCCGAACCTCGCCTCGGCCGGTGGAACATTGGTACTTCCTGGCTCAAAAAGCATCTCTAACCGCGTACTGCTTTTATCGGCACTGAGTCAAGGCACCACCACCCTGCATGACCTGCTGGACTCTGACGACACCCGCATCATGCTGGACGCCTTGCGCATCCTGGGTTGTAACATTCGCCAAAGCGGCACGACCGTTCAGATTGACGGCCTCGGTGGCCAGCTCAAACAGCAAAAAGCCGATCTGTTTATGGGCAATGCCGGCACTGCCATACGCCCGCTGACCGCTGCGCTGGCGGTGATGGGTGGCGATTTCGAGTTGCGTGGCATCCCGCGTATGCACGAACGCCCGATTGGCGACCTGGTAGACGCCTTGCGCCAACTCGGTTGCCACATTGATTATTTGGGTCAGGACGGCTTCCCGCCCCTGCGCATTGGCAACCCCACGCTGACGCTGGACGGACCCATTCAGGTCCGAGGTGATGTGTCAAGCCAGTTTCTCACCGCCCTGCTGATGTCATTGCCGTTGGTGGCTAAAAAAGACATCGTCATTGAAGTCGTCGGCGAGTTGATCTCCCGGCCTTATATTGAAATCACGCTCAACCTGCTGGCGCGTTTTGGCATTCAGGTGGTGCGCGAAGGTTGGCAACGGTTCACCATTCCAGCGGGCAGTCAGTTCACATCGCCCGGCACCTTGCATGTGGAGGCAGACGCTTCTTCTGCTAGCTATTTTATAGCTCTTGGCGCAATAGCGACGGGGGCTACAGGTCAAACAAGCATAAGGATTGAAGGCGTCGGCGCGGACTCCATCCAGGGCGACATTCGCTTCATCGAAGCGGCGCAACTGATGGGCGCCCACGTGGTGAGCGGCCCCAACTGGCTGGAGATTTCACGCGGTAGCTGGCCGCTCAAAGCGATTGAGCTGGACTGCAACCATATCCCCGATGCCGCCATGACGCTGGCCGTGATGGCTTTGTACGCCAACGGCACCACCACACTGTTCAATATTGCCAGTTGGCGCGTCAAGGAAACTGACCGCATTGCGGCCATGGCGTGTGAATTGCGCAAACTGGGCGCCACGGTCGAAGAAGGCGCCGACTTCATCAGCGTCACACCGCCGAACACACTGGCCGACTGGCAAGCCGCCAGCATCCATACCTATGACGACCACCGTGTTGCCATGTGTTTTTCGCTGGCCGCCTTCAATCCGGCAGGCCTGCCGGTGCGCATTGAAGACCCCAAATGTGTCGCCAAGACTTTCCCGGACTACTTTGAGGCCTTGTTCACGCTGGTGCAAACCCCGCCACAAGCCATTCCCGTGATCTGCGTTGACGGCCCGACCGCGTCCGGCAAAGGCACGCTGGCAGCGGTGCTAGCCAAAGAACTGGGCTACCATTTTCTGGACTCTGGCTCGCTCTACCGCATCACGGCGTTCGCCGCCTTGCAAGCCGGACTGACACTGGACGCAGCGGGTGAACAGGCCATTGCCGATCAGGTCCAAACGCTGACAATTCAGTTTATTGATGGCCGTGTCTTGCTGAACGGCACCGATGTGAGTGACATCATTCGCACCGAAGAGGCCGGCATGAACGCCTCCCGGGTCTCGGCCTTGCCCATGGTTAGATCGGCTTTGGTCGACCTGCAACACAGCTTTCGGCAGTTGCCGGGCCTGGTCGCCGATGGGCGCGACATGGGCACGGTCATCTTCCCCGAGGCGCCGCTCAAGGTTTTTTTGACCGCCAGTGCCGAGCGACGCGCCGAACGACGCTACAAACAATTGATTTCAAAGGGAATTTCAACTACACTCCCATCTCTTCGCGCTGATCTGGAAGCACGCGACGCCAGGGATTCATCCCGCACCGTCGCACCTCTCAGGCCCGCACAAGATGCCCGGTTGCTAGACAACTCCGAATTGGCGGTTGAGAAATCAGTCACTTTGGTCTTGGCCTGGTGGCAGGACAAACAGCCTTTCAGAGCCATTTGAAAGACTAAAAAGCAAAGTCATCTTGACCTTGCGTCGCTCCCCACCGGCCTTCTCGCGCTGCTTTAGCGCACTGCTGGTGTGGTTCAACAAACTAACCCGCGGAACACTCCGCAACCAAAAATGTCAGAATCATTTGCAGCCCTATTCGAAGAGTCGTTGACACGCACAGAAATGCGTCCAGGCGAAGTTATCACTGCTGAAGTGGTACGTATCGAGCACAGCTTTGTTGTTGTTAACGCTGGCCTCAAGTCTGAAGCCTACGTGCCGCTCGAAGAATTCAAGAGTGACAAGGGCGAAATCGAAGTTCAGGTCGGCGACTTCGTGTCGGTGGCCATCGGTTCCATCGAAAACGGCTACGGCGACACCATTTTGTCCCGCGACACCGCCAAGCGTCTCGCTTCGTGGATGAGCCTGGAAAAAGCCCTGGAAACCGGCGAATTTGTCACCGGCACCACCAGCGGCAAAGTCAAGGGTGGCCTGACCGTTTTGGTCAACGGAATCCGCGCATTCCTGCCAGGTTCGTTGGTTGACACACGTCCTACCAAAGACTTGTCCCCGTACGAAAACAAAACTTTGGAATTCAAGGTTATCAAGCTTGACCGCAAGCGTAACAACGTTGTGTTGTCACGTCGCGCTGTGGTTGAAGCCAGCATGGGCGAAGAACGCGCCAAGCTGATGCAAACCCTCAAAGAAGGCTCCGTGGTTCAAGGTGTTGTCAAGAACATCACCGAATACGGCGCATTTGTGGATCTGGGCGGTATCGACGGCCTGTTGCACATCACCGACATGGCTTGGCGCCGTGTCCGTCACCCTTCTGAAGTCGTGACGGCTGGTCAAGAAATCACTGCCAAGATCCTGAAATTCGACACCGAGAAAAACCGCGTGTCACTGGGTCTGAAGCAAATGGGTGATGATCCTTGGATGGGCGTGAACCGCCGTTACCCCCAAGGTACGCGCATGTTCGGCAAGATCACGAACATTGCCGATTACGGCGCATTTGTGGAACTGGAACCCGGAATCGAAGGCCTGGTCCACGTGTCCGAGATGGACTGGACCAACAAGAACGTTGCGCCGTCCAAGATTGTTGCCCTGGGCGATGAAGTCGAAGTCATGGTTCTGGAAATCGACGAAGACAAGCGCCGTATCAGCTTAGGCATGAAGCAATGCAAGGCCAACCCTTGGCAAGAATTTGCTCAGAACACCAAGCGCGGCGACCGCGTGAAGGGCCCTATCAAGTCCATCACCGACTTCGGCGTGTTTGTGGGCTTGGCTGCCGGCATCGACGGTTTGGTTCACCTCTCCGACCTGTCATGGAACGAGCCCGGCGAAACCGCTGTGCGCGAATACAAAAAGGGCCAGGAAGTCGAAGCCCTCGTGTTGGCTGTGGACGTGGACCGCGAACGCATCTCCCTGGGTATCAAACAGTTGGATTCCGATCCATTCACCACCTTCGCCACCATCAATGACAAGGGTCAAGTGGTTACCGGCAAGGTCAAGACTGTGGATGCCAAGGGCGCTGAAATTGATCTCGGCGACGACATCATCGGCTACCTGCGCGCTTCAGAAATCTCCCGCGACCGCGTGGAAGATGCCCGTAATGTGCTCAAAGAAGGCGACGAAGTCACTGCAGTGGTCGTCAATGTGGATCGCAAGACCCGCAACATCCAGTTGTCTATCAAGGCAAAAGATGCGGCTGATCAAAACGAAGCCATGTCCACACTGAGCCAGCAATCGGCTCGTGAAAACGCTGGCACCACCAGCCTGGGCGCTTTGTTGCGCGCCAAGTTGGACAACAACAGCTAAGTCGATTCCAGTTCGGAACTGATCGATCAGGCGGCACAGACTTCGCGTTTGTGCCGCCTGTTTTTTTGTGCCATTTTTTTGGACTTTTAATGACGCGATCTGACCTTGTTGAAGAACTGGCCGCCCGATTTGGCCAACTGACCCACCGCGATGCAGAATTTGCTGTCAAGGCCATCCTTGATGCCATGAACGATGCACTGGTGCGTGGCCACCGAATTGAAATCAGAGGCTTTGGCAGTTTCTCCATCAACCACCGACCACCGCGCATGGGTCGTAACCCCCGCAGTGGCGAAAGTGTGGCCATTCCCGAGAAGCGCGTTCCCCACTTCAAGCCGGGCAAAGCCCTGCGTGAAGCCGTTGATCTGCGTACCTCTGAACTGGACGCGAAAGAGAAGCTGTCAGCTTAAAGGCATCGCTTCTCAACGTTAGAATATTTGCGTCACTGGGGAAATCGATGGAACACTTCATGTGGCTGCTTAAGTGGGTACTTAAGGCAGCCATTTTTTTTACCCTGTTTGCTTTCGCACTGAACAATCAGCAGGACACCACCGTGCACTTTTTCTTTGGCACGCAGTGGAGCGCGCCTTTGGTTCTGGTGGTGCTCAGCACGTTTGCTGTGGGCGTTGCTGTTGGCGTACTGGGCATGGTGCCGCGCTGGTGGAAACAACGCAGTGCAGCGAGCCGCGCCACCCTGACCACTTTGGCGACTGCAGAAGCACAAAAACTGCAACCCAATTCTCAAACTACGCCGCATGGACTTTGACCTGAGCTGGATTTTGCTGGGACTGCCCCTGGCGTTTGTGCTGGGTTGGGTCGCTTCGCGCCTTGATCTGCGCCAACTTCGCATTGAGAATCACCAGGCACCCAAAGCGTATTTCAAAGGCTTGAATTTCCTGCTCAATGAGCAGCAAGACCAAGCGATTGACGCCTTTATTGAAGCCGTTCAAAACGACCCGGATACCTCGGAATTGCACTTTGCACTGGGTAATTTATTTCGCCGTCGCGGAGAGTATGAACGTGCCGTACGCGTCCATGACCACCTGCTGTCACGCGGCGACTTAAGCCTGGCGGACCGCCAACGCGCGCAACATGCCCTCGCGCTGGACTATCTCAAAGCGGGCCTGCTTGACCGTGCCGAATCTGCCTTGCTCAAACTTGAAGGAACACCGTTTGAAGCACAGGCGCGGCTCGCACTGTTGGCCAATTACGAACGCAGTCGCGACTGGCCACAAGCCGCCTTGATCGCCCAAAAACTGGCACAGTCCAACCAGGGCAGTTTCAATGGACGGTTGTCGCATTACCTGTGTGAGCAGGCCGCTACGTGCAGGGCCAAGCAGGAATTCGCGCAGGCAAAAGCCTTGCTGCTAGAGGCCATCACCACCGCGCCCGAAGCACCGCGCCCTCGAATCGATTTATCCAGACTGTTGAGTCAGCAGGACAAACCTGAAGAGGCGTACACCACACTGCTGGCGTCACTCGAAGCCTCCCCCGCAGCTATTCCCCTGATTGCAGGGCCATTGGCAGAGTTTGCGATCAGCAGTGGCCACTCGTTAGATGCCCTTGACTTACTGAAAACCAATTACGACCTGTCTCCCTCACTGGATGTACTGGATGCCATCGTGGCGCTGGAAGCCACCGAGAGCGGCCCACTGCCCACAGCACGCGACTGGTATGTGCGTCATCTGGAACGCGAACCCTCTTTGGTCGCGGCTGCCAAATGGATTGCCGGAGAGAAGCTGGAACACGAGCAATTTCATCCGCAGGTGCAGCGCGCCTTGGACCATGCCGTCAAGCCTTTGACGCGCTACCGCTGTGCGGCTTGTGGGTTTGAGGCCAAGCAACACTTTTGGCAATGTCCTGGTTGCCAGGCTTGGGACAGTTATCCGGCCCGCCGGGTTGAAGAACTTTAAAAATTAAATTTATTTCATGACCATATCCAAAGAAAAACTAGCCCTGGCAAGCGTCCTGGTGGTTGGCGACGTGATGCTGGACCGTTACTGGTATGGCGCCGTGGACCGCATATCGCCCGAAGCACCGGTGCCGATTGTGCGCATCACACGCGAAGAAGAGCGCAACGGCGGCGCCGCCAACGTGGCCTACAACGTGGTGACCCTGGGAGCGCAATCTTCCTTGCTCACAGTGGTGGGCGAAGATGAGGCAAGCCACAAACTCGAAGCCCTGGTCGCCCGAACCGGCATTCGAACTTACTTTGGCCGCGATGCCGAACTCAAGACCACCGTCAAGCTCCGGGTGATCGGGCGCCAACAGCAACTGCTGCGCCTTGATTTTGAGAACATCCCCAAGACCGAGCTGCTGGCGTCCCAGACAGAGACCTTTATCAAGCTCTTGCCTGAGCATGATGCCGTACTTTTCTCGGACTACGGCAAAGGGGGCCTGGCCCACGTCAGCGACATGATTGATCGCGCCCGTGCCGCCAACAAACCGATCCTGATCGACCCCAAGGGAACTGATTACTCGCGCTACCAAAACGCCACGGTGATTACCCCAAACCGTGCGGAATTGCAGCAAGTCATCGGCGCCTGGCATGACGAGTCCGATTTGCAGACCAAATGCCAAAACCTGCGGCAGCAACTCGGCCTCGAGGCCGTGCTCCTGACGCGCAGCGAAGAAGGCATGACGCTGTTTGATGCGCAAGGGCAGTTGCACGTCAGCGCCCAGGCGCGCGAAGTGTTTGACGTGACCGGCGCTGGCGACACGGTGATCGCCACGATGGCCGCCCTGGTGGCAGCTGGCATGAGCCTGCGCGACGCCCTGCCCCTGTCCAACCGGGCCGGCGGCCTGGTGGTCGGCAAATTTGGTACCGCCACTGTTTCTTATGAGGAGTTATTTGCATGACCCGAATCGTTGTCACCGGCGCTGCCGGCTTTATTGGCAGCAACCTGATCAAAGGCCTGAATGCCCGTGGTTTTGACGACATCATCGCCGTCGATGACCTGACGCAGGGCGACAAGTTTCGCAATTTGGCTGACTTGAGAATTGCCGACTACGTCGATGCCAGTGTGTTCTACGATCTGTTTGCCAATGGCGCCTACGGCCAGATAGAAGCCGTGTTCCATGAAGGTGCCTGCAGTGACACCATGGAAGCCGATGGCAAGTACATGATGGACAACAACTACACCACCTCGGTGAGCTTGTTCCAGGCCTGCCAAAAACGGGGTGCACGTCTGCTATACGCCTCTAGCGCCGCGACCTACGGCGGCTCAGACACCTTCAAGGAAGAGCCCGCTTTTGAGCACCCCCTGAACGTCTACGGCTACTCCAAGCTCCTGTTTGACCAACGCATGCGTCGCGAGTGCGGTGTTGACTTTCAGCGCTCGGTGGTCGGCAAAACAGGCCAGGTCGTGGGCTTTCGCTACTTCAATGTGTATGGCCCACGTGAGCAGCACAAAGGCCGCATGGCCAGCGTCGCCTTTCATCAGTTCAACCAGTTCAAGGCAGAGGGCAAGGTCAAGCTGTTTGGTGACTACGGCGGCTATGCACCAGGGTCGCAAATGCGCGATTTCGTTTTTATTGACGATGTGGTGGCGGTCAACCTCTGGTTTTTTGACCATCCCGGTGTCTCCGGTATTTTTAACCTTGGCACGGGCCGGGCCCAACCTTTTAACGACGTGGCCAGTTCCGTGGTGAACGCACTGCGAAGCATCCAGGGTGAGGCGGCCTTGCCACTAGAAGCCATTACAGCAGCCGGACTGATCGAGTACATCCCATTCCCGGACGCTTTGCGTGGCAAATACCAGTGCTACACCCAAGCAGACTTGAGTGCCTTGCGCGCTGCTGGTTGCGACCACCGCTTTGCCGATGTGCAAACTGGCGTGGCCAAATACGTTGAATGGATGGCCAGTCAAGCCTGATTGACCTATTTTTCAGGGTTTCCCCGTAATTTCACCATCGGCCGGTCAACGGCTGACATAGCCATCTCGTTGTGTGGCAAGTCTCATCTACGCGATGAGATGGTCACTTTTTTTTGTTTACTTGTACCCTTCAGGAGTTAATTCATGTTGAAAAAAATTCTGGCCCTCGTGGCTATGTTGTATGCAGCAGTTTGTTTTGCCGCTGTTGATGTCAACAAGGCAACCGCTGCCGAACTCGACAGCATCAAAGGCATTGGCCCTTCGATCTCCACCAAAATTCTTGATGAGCGCAAAAAAGGCAACTTCAAGGATTGGAACGACTTAGTTGAACGCGTCAAGGGCGTGGGCGAAGGCAATGCAGCCAAGTTTTCTACCGAAGGCTTGACCGTTAACGGCTCATCCTTCAAGGGCGCCGCTGCTGCACCGGCTGCCGCTGCCAAGAAAGATGAAAAACCTGCCGCCAAGGCCGATGCCAAGCCAGCTGCTGCTGTAGCACCTGCCGCTGCCGCCCCTGCTGCCAAGGAAGAAAAGAAAGATCCAAAAGCCGAAGCCAAAGCTAAAAAAGAAGCCGACAAAAAAGCCAAGGCTGAAGAAAAAATGAAAAAAGCTGAAGAAGCCAAAGCCAAGAAAGATGCCGGCAAAAATGCCAAAGCTGATGCAGCCAAACCAGCTGCCAGCGCTGCCAAAAAATAAGTTCCTGCATGCATAAAAAAACCCGCTTCGCGCGGGTTTTTTTTGGCCGAAAAATCCTTGACTTGATCGTTATTGCAAAGTCATTTGTCCGGTGGACTTGCACTCGTACATGGATTGATCCGCTATGTAGAGCAAATCATTCAACTCGGTACCGTGATGCGGGAACAAAGCCAATCCGACACTGGCACCGGCCGAAACAACTGTGCCTCGCTCCAGTGGAATAGGACTCGACAAGGTGGCAATCATCTTTTGCCCCATGTTCACCAGCTCTTGGGGGTCTTCAATATCTTCGATAATGAGCACAAATTCATCGCCGCCCAGACGGGCCACCGTATCGCATGCGCGCACCGCACCCACCAAGCGATTGGCCATGGTGATCAAAACAAAGTCGCCTGCAGCATGGCCATGGTTGTCGTTGATGACCTTGAAGTCGTCTAAATCAATCATCAACAGTGCAAAAGTCTTGCCACTGCGCTTGGACCGTTTGGCAGCGCTAAAAAACCGTTCAGTCAATAGCAGGCGATTGGCCAGACCGGTCAGCTCGTCATGGTGGGCCTGCTCCTGAAGCACGATGCAACGGCTGCGCAGATCAACAATCTCGCTTTGGAAAGCTTCCATGCGCTGGGACACGTAGAGTTGAACGCGCTGATCGTGGTTTTGCAACAGATCCGCCATCTTCAAATCAGTGGCGGTGGCCCGAGCCAGTGCTTGATCGCGTTGTGATTTGACAAACTTCAGCTGACGAAAAAAGACCAAGTGAAGGCCAACCAGAACCCAGGCGCTTACCATCACACCCAGCGCCAGCAGCGGATCGGCCCAGACTGCGTTGACCCAAGCAAACAAGCAGCCGCCCAGCACCAGCGCGACAACGATCGCACGCCAATAACTTTGCACTCGATTGATCACTCTTGGATGAATTCCAAGGTCAGACATGATTTCCTCCAAATACCCAGAAAGCGTCATAGCTTTATATTTTATTGCCCCGCTCAGAATGAATGACGGCTTGCTATGGACCCAGCAATTTTCCCGTACAAACCCTCACCTGTCTATCATTTTCCATTGCGGTGAATCAGCATTTATGATGTCTACAACATGATTTCAGTTCTCGCAATTTGTATCGGCGCCAGCTTGGGCGCACTGGCCCGCTGGGGCTTGGGCCTTTGGCTCAATCCCGGCGCTGCGATTCCACTGGGCACGCTGGCCGCCAACCTGATCGGCGGCTACCTGATTGGCATTTGCGTGGCGGTATTTCAGGCCTTGCCCAACCTGGACCCCGTCTGGCGCTTGGCCTTGGTGACGGGATTTTTGGGCGCCCTCACCACGTTTTCAAGCTTCTCGGCTGAAGTGGTGGGCATGCTGGGCCAACAACGCTACGCCATGGCATTTGGCACCGCCGGACTGCACTTGTTTGGCTCCCTACTCCTGACCATTGCAGGCATCCAGACCACTACATATTTCATAGCTACTCGCGCATGATTGACGGGGGCTAGAGACATATTTGTCTTATAAACCTAGCCACCGCCACGTTGCATGTACAAATCAAACCGTTTCATAAACTCATAGCGCTGGACATCATCCAGACCGGCAAAACGAAAGCTGACCAGCAAGCGGGGTATGCACATCAGCGCAATCACCCGCGGCTCGCCCACATGCCAGTTCAGGCCCAGTGCACCGTCGCCAATGCGCACCCCAGCAGAATGCGTTTGCAATTTCCAGAAGTTGTCACCAATGGCGTTGGGCAGCCAGCCCAGCCACTCAGCCTCGGTGCAACCCATCTCACGCTCGAAGCGCTCCGCGTAAAAAGACTGCATGCTGACTTTTAACCACCGGCAATCGGGGGCCAGATCGCCAGCACATCGCCCTCGGACAGCGTCTGGGTCAGACGCTGGTTGGGCTCAACGTATTTGCCGTTGATCAGCACCAGATGCACCAGCTTGGGCGGCAAACCGTAGGGCTCAATGATCTGCATGAGGGTGGCATCCGCTGCCACATCGAGTTCCAGAACGTTGGTGTAGCGCGCTTCAGGCGGCAAATAATCGGTGAGCGAGGCAAACAGCTTGAAGGTGATTTTCATCTTTTCAAAACCCTAGCGACGACGCCCGTCCTGTGCACCGGACCAGTCGTTTTGGGCCTGGGCACTGGCCAGATAGGCTTCCATCAGCTTGGTCGGGTCGTTTTTCAGAATGTCTTTCCAGGCTCCCAGCTTGACCTGGCCTTCAACCAGTCCGCGCATGACGCCAACGTGTTTGGTCCATCCCACGGAATTGCAACCGACCAGCACATCATCCTTGAACTGCAGGCTCAGGTGGCGCCCAGCAGGCACGTCAGTCAACTCCACATGCTCGCCACCGGGACGGCCTTGCCAGTCGCCAAAACTTGTTGAAATGAGGCCCAGCGTGTCGAGCACGTTGATTTGCGTGACACCCATGAGTTCAGATTGCGGTGCCAGACCACGGCCAAACGCCACCATGTTCATGGCCGCCACGCGGGCTTGCTCCGCCGCGTTGGGCTGGATCGCACTGACGATCATTTTTCCGGACACTTTGTCAAACGCTTCGCAGCAGTCGCCGGCGGCGTAAATGCCGGGCACATTGGTTTGCAAATGCTCATCCGTCAACACCCCGAGCAAGCAAGTGATGCCTGAGTTCTCAAGAAACCCGATGGCAGGCCGCACACCGGCAGCACTGATCACCAGATCGCAATCGAGGTGTTTGCCGTTGGACAAGCGCACCCGCAAGGCCGGCAACGGTTCTTTTTCTTGACTGATTCCGATAGCACTGGCGATTTTGTCCAGCAATCCAACATCCTCTGCAAGTTGTGGCTCAATCGATTCCACCCGCGTGCCGGTAAACACTTCAACGCCTTTGGCCTCGCACCAGTCGCGAATCATGCCACCAGCAGTCGGCCCCATCATGCGCGGCACCATGCGGTCGCCCATTTCCACCACACTCAAATGCACGCCCCGGGCGGTTAGCGCTTCCATGATGATGCAGCCAATAAAACCGGCACCGAGTTGCAGCACGCGCGCGCCCGGCATGGCCAGCGCCATGATGTTGCGGGCATCCGCCAGCGTCCAGCAAGGGTGAACCCCTTCGGAGTCAATGCCCGGAATCGGCGGGCGCACCGGGTGAGAACCGGTGGCAATCAAGAGGGTGTCAAAGCTGAGCGACTCGCCGTTGTCTAACACTATTGTTTTTGTAGCAACATCCACCCGTTTGGCGGCGGCTTGCAGCACATTGATCTTCAAGTCGGCAAAGTGCGTCGGGCTTTTGCGCAGGTAAGTGCCGCGCTCGTCCACGTTGCCCATCAGCAGGTAAGGAATCGCCATGCGGGAATAAGACGGCTCGCGCTCATCGCCGATCAACGTGATGGTGTCGCCAGGCGCCTGTTTGCGAATGGTTTCAGCGGCAATGACACCGGC
>Ga0007794_10000180_pt1 | contig 20328 bp, 19 predicted proteins | sample CryBogmetaGMA5M_FD_60365 | JGI IMG/M metagenome (GOLD analysis project Ga0007794, IMG submission 60365) | Freshwater microbial communities from Crystal Bog, Wisconsin, USA - MA5M | ecosystem: Environmental > Aquatic > Freshwater > Lake | place: Crystal Bog, Wisconsin, USA | collected 2009-07-06
GTACCGGAGATTACCATCGCCGCAGCTAGCGAAGTATCCACTGAGTCGGCCGCCACGGCATCCAAACCGAAACGGGCCCGGCCACCGCGCAGGAAAAAACCGGCTGCGGAAGTTGAAGTGCCGGCCCCTTCCGCACCTGCAGTAATTGTGGTGGAAACGGCAGAAACGCCAAAACCGGCCAACCCCCGGCCACCCCGCCGTGCCGCGCCGAAAAAGGCGGCTGTACCGGCTGTCGTAGACCCGCCCGCTGAAGCTGCGCAGCCCAAACCTGCCGCCAGACCGCGCCGTAAGAAAAAAAGTGAGGAAGTCCAGTAGGCCACGGCCATCACCTTCTACGTTCCACGGAGATATACATGCAACGAATAGTACTTTGTGCCGCCGCTCTATTTCTTGTCACCCTCATTGCCGCGTGCGGCGGCAGCGGGAGCAGCACGGCAGCATTAACCAAATATGATCGCCCGGCAAAGTATGTTTCCTACTCGTCAACCAAGCTTCATCCTATGGGGGGCGCCATGCAGGGGGTCCCGCTGAATTTACAGCAGGGCGTAGTATCGACTCTGGCGGGGACTGCCGGCACCATAGGTTTTGTTAACTACACCGGCACCGCAAGTAGTTCAGTTGCCAGATTCAATCAACCTAACGACATTACTACCTATGATGGGAGCACGTATTACGTTGCCGATTACGGCAATAGCGCAATACGCCAGATAACGTCCGCAGGCGTGGTCACAACCATGAAGTTTACGGATGCTGCCACTCTTCTCCCCGTAACTTTTAGTCGTCCAACAGCCATCACCACGGACGGCACGAACCTTTATGTCGCAGACTCCGGACTCAATGTGGTCCGCGTCATCGATCTGCTTGACAACTCCGTCATCACCATCGGCAGTGCAACCGACCCGGCCGGTTCCGTTGATTCTGCTGTCAAAGCTGACGTTCGCTTTAATCAGCCCACCGGCATTACAACTGACGGAGTCAATATCTACGTAGCTGATTACGGCAACCGGACTGTACGCTGGATAAAAGATACTGGTGCCGGTGACTATGCTGTGTACACCATGGCCGGTGCGCCAGGGGTCATAGGCACAACCGGCAACACCCCTACCCGGCCGGAGGATGCCCGTTTTTCACTGCCTTCTCGCATTACCACTGATGGAAAATTTTTATACCTTACTGACATCGGTAACCGGACTATCTGCAAAATTGATATTATTACTGGATACGTCACTACTATAGCCGGCGCCTCCGGTGCGCTGGGTCTGGACAATGGTACACTTGACGGATTCGGCACGGCAGCGCGCTTTAACCAACCCAACGGCATTACATCCGATGGTTCATCTCTCTATGTAACGGACTCGTACCACAACTCCGTCCGAGTAATTGATGATTTGGGCGGCCTTTACCTTGTCTCAACCTTGTCCTTACCAGCCGGTTCCCTTCATTTCCCGCTGGGAATCACAACTAACGGGGTCAGCCTCTTCATCGCTGACCCGTTCACTTTGAAATTGGACGTCTACACGTACAGCAATAGTATTATCAAGATCAGCAACTAAACAGACGGCTTTCAAGCCCCCTGTATACGGCCCCTGATAGCCCCTTTTTCCTTGACGTGCCGGGACGTTAAAGATAGTTATACCGGCTTGTTTCCCCGAAATTATTTTGCAGTGAAAGGTTGAATAACCCCCATGGAAGAACTCAGTGAACTCCTGCTCCAAAGACGCCGCAAGGTGGATGCGTTGTGGGAAGCGGGCATAAATCCCTACCCCAACGACTTCAGACCGCAGCATACTTCAGCCGACATCGCCGCCACCTATGGAGCGGTGGAACAGCTCGATGCCTCTGATGCCGACATCAGTGTTGCCGGCCGCATCCTCGCCCGCAGATCCTTTGGCAAGGCGGCTTTTATCCAGCTCCAGGATCGCAAGGGGCGCATACAGCTGTATGTTAAAAAAGATGAAATCGGCGAAGAAGCATTTGCCGCTTTCGACACCTTCGATATCGGCGATATCATCGGCGCCGTGGGCTATCCTTTCCGTACCAAAACAGGTGAACTTTCCCTGCATGTGCGTTCCATACGGCTGCTGGTCAAATCCCTGCTGCCGCTGCCGGAAAAATTCCATGGACTGACCGACGTGGAGACCCGTTACCGTCAGCGCTACGTTGATCTGATCGTGAACCCGGAAGCACGTGAAATATTCTTCAAACGGTCCCGCATCGTCAGCCTGATTCGCAACTTCATGACCGAACGCGACTTCCTTGAAGTTGAAACCCCCATGATGCACCAGATTCCGGGGGGAGCGACTGCTCGCCCGTTCATTACCCATCACAATACTCTGGATATGGAGCTGTATCTCCGCGTGGCCCCGGAACTGTACCTGAAACGGCTCGTGGTCGGCGGTCTGGAGCGCGTCTTCGAAATCAACCGCAACTTCCGCAACGAAGGCATTTCCGTCCGTCACAACCCGGAATTCACCATGATGGAGTTCTATCAGGCCTATGCAACCTATGAGGACCTGATGGATTTCACCGAAGAGCTGTTCTGCCATATTGCCCAGGAAGTTCTCGGCACTCTCGATTTCACCAACCAGGGGCTTGCCATCAGCTTCCAGCGCCCCTGGAAACGATTGACGGTTCGGGAGGCAATTCTGGAATATGGCGACATCGAAGCTCGCCAGCTGGATGATCGCGACCTGGCCCTGTCTTATGCCCGCAGTATCGGACTGGCACTGCCGGAGGGGATTACCTACGGCAAGCTTCTGATGGAGATTTTTGAAGAGGTGGCCGAACACAAACTGATTCAGCCGACCTTTATCACCGCCTATCCCACAGAAGTTTCACCGTTATCCCGCAAGAACGAACATAACCCCGAAATAGTCGATCGTTTTGAACTGATCGTCGGCGGGCGGGAAATTGCCAATGCGTTCTCCGAGCTGAATGACCCGGTCGACCAGAAAGAGCGCTTTTTGGCTCAGGTCGCCGAAAAGGACAAAGGGGACGAAGAAGCACACTATATGGATGAGGATTATGTCCGCGCTCTTGAGTACGGCCTGCCCCCTACGGCTGGTGAAGGAATCGGAATCGACCGTCTGGTTATGCTGTTGACCGACTCCCCGTCAATCCGGGACGTCATCCTGTTCCCGCAGCTGCGCAAGGAAGTAAAATAGCCAATGTCATTTGAACTGTTCATCGGGTTGCGCTACCTGAAAGCCAAGCGCAAATCAACCTTCATCTCGATCATTACGTTTATCTCCACGGCAGGGGTAACCCTCGGCGTTATGGCGTTGATCGTGGTTCTGGCGGTTATGACCGGCTTTGAAAACGACCTGAAGGAAAAAATTCTCGGTACGAACGCCCACATTGTCGTCATTCGAAGCGGCGCACCAATGGAAGACTATCAAACGATCATGAGAGATCTGAAGAGCTTGAAAGGGGTACAGGCGGCAACCCCGTTCATCTACAATCAGGTCATGCTCTCCTCCGGAAAAAATGTGTCCGGGGTTGTTCTGCGCGGGATTGATATTGTCACTGACCGAGAGGTCACGCGTCTGAGCAAATCGGTGGTTGAGGGAAGTATCGATGGGCTCGATCCGAAGATGCGGTTTGGCTCGGATACCGCCCCCGGCCTGATGGTCGGTAAAGAACTGGCCAAACACCTCGGCCTCTGCCTTGGCGACAAGGTAAACGTCATCTCACCCATGGGGAACATTACACCTCTCGGTATGATGCCGCGCATGAAACCGTTCAAGGTTACCGGTATTTTCAACACCGGCATGTTTGAATACGATTCGACCCTGGCCTATGTCAGCCTTGACCAGGCCCAGCGTTTTTTTGATCTTGGCGATACCGTTACCGGCATACAGCTCAAGGTCGATGATGTGTATCACACCGGAGAACTGGCCAAACAGATCAACCGTGAAATGGGGACCGGCTACTACGCGCGGGACTGGATGCAGATGAACAAAAACATACTGTTTGCCCTGAAAACGGAAAAGATCGTCATGTTCATTATCCTGACCCTGATCGTACTGGTAGCAGCCTTTGGTATCGCTTCAACTCTCTTCATGGTGGTCATGGAAAAAACCCGGGACATAGCCATCCTCAAATCAATGGGAGCATCCGGCGCCAGTATCATGAAAATATTTGTCCTTGAGGGGTTGATTATCGGTATTATCGGGACTCTGATTGGCGTGGTTTCGGGGCTCTTGATTGCGCTCAATCTTGAACCGATCATCACCATTATCCAGAAGGTCACCGGCCAGAACTTTTTCAGCAAGGACATCTATTATCTGGACCACTTCCCCTCTCTGGTAATACCGTCCGACGTCGTGCTGATTTCTGTAACAGCGGTGCTGATATCTTTTCTGGCCACGCTGTATCCTGCCTGGCAGGCCTCAAGGATGCTGCCGGCCGAGGCGCTGCGCTATGAATAATCTGCTGGAAGTCAAAAACCTCAGCAAATCGTACCGCGCCGGTGCCAACACGCTTGAAGTACTGAGCGGGATAAATCTTGATCTGGAGGCCGGGACGACGACCGCCCTCGTCGGCGCTTCAGGAGCCGGAAAGAGCACGCTGATGCATCTTCTTGGTGCACTTGACCGCCCGACGTCCGGATCGGTCAGCTTTCGGGGGGAAGATATTTTCAAAAAGAATGAGCGGCAGCTGGCGGCATTCCGGAACAGAAGTATCGGCTTTGTTTTCCAGTTTCACCACCTGCTCCCTGAATTCACCGCACTCGAAAATGTTATGATGCCTGCCCTGATAGCCAGAATGCCGCGTGACAAGGCAGCTTCCATGGCTCAGGAACTGTTGCATGATGTCGGTCTCGGTCAGCGTTTGACTCACCGACCGGGAGAACTGTCCGGCGGGGAGCAGCAGCGAGTTGCCATCGCCCGGGCACTTGTCCTTGAGCCTGAGCTGCTGCTGGCGGATGAACCGACCGGCAACCTTGATATGAAAACCAGTGACAGCATCCATGCGATGCTGACGGAACTGCAGGTCAAAAGAGAATTAACCCTGGTCATCGTTACACACAACGAACGATTGGCGGCGGCCATGGGAACCACCATTCACCTGGTTGACGGAAGACTGGACAAAACTACATGATATCCGGGGGAAGCGTGCCCAGTTTCAAAACAATAGTATCGACCATACTCGCAGCAGTGATCAGTTGTTCTACCTTCGCCCACGCGGACGGTGAAAAACTTGTGGAGGTCCGGATCCAGGGGAACCGGCGCATTGAGTCGCCGACGATCCTGAATGCGGTCAAAATAAAGGCCGGGGATACTCTCGATAACGATAAAACTGATGCTGATCTTCGGGCAATCTACAAACTGGGGCACTTTCAGGACGTCCAGGCGTTGAAGGAGGAGTCAGACAAAGGGGTTGTACTGGTCTATGCCGTTCAGGAAAAGGCGATCGTCCGGGAGATTAAACTTGAAGGTAATAAGGAAATTACGGCGGAGAAACTTAAGGATGCCCTTGAAATTCGCCAGAATTCAGTTTTTGCAGAAAAAGACCTGATCAAGAGTGTCGCCAAAGTCAAGAAGATGTATGGTGATGAGGGATATTACCTGGCGGACGTACAATCCCAGGTGAAGAAAAACACACCCAGTGAACTGACGGTTACCATTAAAATCACCGAAGGGGAGAAGATCCTCATCAAGGATATCCGCCTGGACGGCAACAAGGCGTTCAGCGACAGAAAGCTGAAAGGGGTCATGGAAACCAAGGAAAAATGGTTCATGTCCTGGCTGACCGGCGCCGGGACCTACAAGGAAGAGGTCCTGAAAAATGACGCCATGATCATTGCCGACCATTACCTCAACAACGGCTATATCAACATCAAGGTTGGCGAGCCGGTGGCAAAGCTGAATGAAGAAAAAACCGCGCTGGATGTTTCCATAGCCATTTCCGAAGGGGATCAATTCAGCATCGGTTCCATCGGCTTCAAAGGAGAATTGCTCGATACGGAGGCCGATTTACGGAAAAAAATAAAGAGCGAGCCCGGCGAGATATTCAACCGGTCAATCCTGCGCTCCGACATCGGCGTCCTGACCGATGTGTACGGTGACAAGGGATATGCCTTTGCCACGATTAATCCCCAGACACGTCTGGACATCGAAAAAAAGACTGTCGATATGACTTTTGATGTTGAAAAGGGCGAGTTAGTGTCTATCGAACGGATTGCCATTGCCGGTAACCCGAAAACCCGTGACAAGGTTATCCGCCGTGAACTGCGTGTTTCCGAAAGCGCACTCTACAGTGCAACCGGCCTGAAACGGAGCAAGCAGAACCTTATGAACCTGGGCTACTTTGAGGAAGCAAACATCGCAACCGCCAAAGGGAGTGCCGCCAACAAACTCAACGTAACCGTTGATGTCAAAGAAAAACCAACCGGCACATTCAGCATTGGCGGCGGGTACAGTTCTCTCGACGGCTTTATCGGCCAGGGTTCTGTTCAGCAAGGCAACTTCCTCGGACTGGGGCTGAAAGCCAATTTATCCGTAGCGATCGGTGGGTCATCCAAGACGTACTCCGTGGGACTGACCGACCCCTATTTCATGGATACCAGATGGACCCTGGGCGCGGACATCTACCGCTCGGAGCGGGATTACACCGATTACTACCGCAGACTCATGGGGGGCGACATCAAGGGGGGCTATCCGATCAACGATTTCATCGGCACCTTTTTTATGTACAAGTTCGAAGTAAAGGACATCTACAACCCGACTCCTTCATATCAGGCGCTCCACGACATTGACCTCACCAACACCTATCCGCTCGGCACAACAACCACCAGTTCCGTGTACGGCAGCATCACCCACAACAACACCGACTACCGTCCTGACCCGTCAACCGGCTTCATCAACGGATTATCACTTGAATACGCCGGCCTTGGCGGTGATAACAAATACGCCCGGTATGTCACCGACCATAGCTGGTTTTACCCGATCTATAAAAAACTGATCTTCTCCACCAAACTGACGCTCGGCTATATCCAGGATGTCGGCAAGCCGATCCCGATCGATGAAAAGTTTTACCTGGGAGGCATCTACTCGCTGCGCGGTTATAAAACCCGTACGGTTTCCCCAATATTAAACCAGACCGTGGGTGATAATCGAGGCAACCAGACTAACGTGCAGATTTATCTGGGGGGAACCAAGGAGTTCTTCGGCAATGCAGAGATCACCTTTCCTCTACTCCCTGAAGCAGGTCTCAAAATGGTTACATTTTTCGACTACGGCAATTCTTTTGACAACAACTCCGCCATTTTTGATACCATGCTGATGAGCTACGGAGGCGGAATCCGCTGGGCATCACCCATGGGTCCGCTCCGTCTTGAGTATGGCATCCCGGTCAATCCGCGCAAACTCGTGGACAGTACAAGCGGACGATTCGAGTTTTCCATGGGCACCATGTTTTAATACTGTTCAAACCGTTCGCAAGGGCATTACGCCCATACCCATCAAAGGAGAAATATTCATGAAACGGGCAATTCTGGCAGGTATCGTAGCGGCGTGTGTTATGTCTACATCCGTTTTTGCAGCTGACCTTAAAATCGGCTATGTCGACATGCAGCGTGCACTGACCGGTTCCGAGGCGGGGAAAGAGGCAAAAGAGCAACTGGCCGCCAAAGTGAAGAAGTACCAGGACGAGATCAATGTAAAGCAGGAAGATCTCAAAAAGTTAAAAGATGAGTTGGAAAAACAGGGGGCTCTGCTCCAGGACACCGTCCGTGCCGCCAAAGAAAAGGATTACCAGAATAAGCTGAAGGATTTCCAGCGGTTCACCAAGGATGCCCAGGAAGAACTTCAGGGCAAGGATGAGGAACTGACCCGCAAAATTCTGGAAGGAATGGACAAAGTTATTAAGGAGTACGGCCGCCTGAAAGAGTACACCTTTATCTTTGTAAAAAACGAAGGAATGCTCTTTGCGGATGAAAAAGCCGACCTGACAGAAGAAGTGCTGAAGTTGTTTAATTCAAACAGAAAGAAGTAACATCATGACTCATCCACGAACAGTAACCGAGCTTGCAGCGTATCTCGGCGGCGTTGTGCAGGGTAATGGGGCGGTACTTATTTCCGGTCTTGGCTCCCTCGAATCCGCCGGGCCTGAGGCGCTGACCTTTCTTGCCAACCCGAAATACGCGGCCAAAGTGGCTGAGACATCCGCCGGAGCGGTTCTTATGGCACCGGGTGGGGAGCGCTACGGGCGCACCGCCATTGAAGTGGCCAACCCGTATCTCGGCTTTGCCAAACTGCTGGCGCTTTTCTACACGTCACCCCACCAACCGCTGGGGGTACTGCAACACGCCATCGTGAGCGAAACGGCAACTATCGGTGAGGGGGCCAGCATTTATCCGGGCGCCTGTATTGGAAACAATGTGGTTGTCGGTCAGCGCACCATCATCTATTCGGGAGCTGTGATCTACAACAACGTCATCATCGGCGACGATTGTATCATCCATGCCAATGCCGTTGTCCGCGATCGCTGCCGGATCGGCAACCGCTGCGTCCTTCAACCGGGAGCAGTTATCGGCTCTGATGGTTTCGGGTACGCACCTGACGGCAGCAGCTATTATCCGATTCCGCAAATCGGCATTGTCGTACTGGATGATGATGTGGAAATCGGGGCGAACAGCTGTATAGACAGGGCAGCTATTGAGGTAACGCGGATCATGCGCGGTACAAAACTGGACAACCTTGTACAGATTGCCCATAACTGCCAGATCGGCGAAGACTGTATGATTGTGTCTCAGGTCGGTATTTCGGGGAGCGCAAAGATCGGCAATCACGTCACGCTCGCCGGGCAGGTCGGCGTTGCCGGCCACCTCACCATCGGCGACAATGTCCTAGTTGGCGCCCAGTCGGGTGTTCCTAGCTCGCTGCCGGCAAACGCCGCCTACAGCGGGACACCGACAATGCCGCACAAGGATTGGCTGAGATCGGCGATGGTTGTACCACGGCTGCCGGAACTGAAAAAAACAGTTTCGTCTCTTGAAAAACGTATTGCAGAACTTGAAACTATCGTAAAACAGAATCATCAGGAGAGGTAATATGGAACTGAATATCAACGAAATAATGGCCATTCTCCCGCATCGCTACCCTTTTCTGATGATAGACCGCATAATCGAAATGGACATTGGCAAGCGCTGCGTAGGCATAAAAAATGTCACTATCAACGAGCCGTTTTTTCAGGGGCATTTCCCCGGCCATCCGGTTATGCCGGGAGTACTGATTATCGAAGCCATGGCTCAGGTTGCCGGCATCATGGGGTATGTTGCATCCGATGAAGCGACTCGCGCCAAGGTTACCTATTTTATGTCCATCGACAATGCCCGTTTCCGCAAACCGGTATTCCCCGGTGACCAGCTGCGTATTGAAGTGACAACCACACTGAACAGAAGAGGTATCTGGGGGGTAGCGGGTAAGGCTTTTGTCGGCAACGATCTGGTGACCGAAGCGGATCTGAAGGCCACTTTTGCATCTCCACCGAAATAAATTTTCGCTTCCCCCTCTGCGGGGGAATCCCACGGGAGAATATCATGATACACCCGACTGCAATAATTGACTCCACGGCTAAACTGGCCACAGACGTAGAAGTCGGCCCATACGCCATCATAGGCAAACAGGTGACGATCGGCAAAGGGACCACCATCGGTGCTCATGCCGTGATCGGTGACTGGACTGAGCTCGGTGAAAACAACCAGATATTCCACCAGACATCTGTCGGTGCTCCGCCCCAGGATCTTAAATACCGGGGTGAAGAGTGCTGGACCAGAATCGGCAACAACAATATGGTCCGTGAATTTGCCACGATCCATCGCGGTACGGTTTCCGGTCACTCAGAGACGGTTATCGGCAATAACAACCTGTTCATGGCATATTCTCATGTCGCCCATGACTGTATTGTCGGTAACGGCACTGTTATGGCCAATGTAGCGACGCTGGCCGGCCATGTTACCGTTGAGGACAACGTCATTATCGGCGGCCTGGTTGCTATACATCAGTTTTCACGGATAGGCGCATATTCCATGATAGGCGGCGGAACCATGGTCAGTCTGGACATCCTCCCCTACACCATAGCCACCTCCAGCAAACGGGAAGCCAGACTGCGCGGCCTCAATCTCATCGGCCTTAAACGGCGCGGTTTTACGGACGAGGCCATTGCCAACCTGAAAACAGCCTATAAGACTCTGTTCATGGCTGATTTGAAACTGCCTGACGCTATCGATCGCATCAAGATTGAAATCACCAACTGCCCGGAGGTTGATTACCTGCTGGCCTTTATCAATTCAACCCAACGCGGATTCGCCCGAGGATGAACATGCTCAGGACTGCAGTCATAGGTGTCGGCTACCTGGGTAATTTTCACGCTCAGAAGTATGCCGCAATCCCCGATGTTGAACTGGTTGGAGTGGTGGATAATGACCCGAAACGGGCGGCTGAGATTGCCACCGCGCTGGGCACTGTGGCATTCAGCGATCATCGTGAGCTGATTGGAAAAGTGGATGCGGTCAGTGTCGTTGTCCCGACCCAGTTCCATTTCACGGTGGCCCGCGATTTTCTGGCGGCCGGAGTTCATGTTCTCATTGAGAAGCCGATCACCGTTACGATTGAAGAAGCTGACGAGTTGATCGCAGTCGCTGAAAAGAACCATGTGGTTTTTCAGGTTGGCCATTTGGAACGCTTCAACCCTGTGCTGCAGGCACTTGATGGCGTGCTTCAGGATCCGATCTTCATCGAGTCTGTCCGGATAGCCCCCTTCAAACCACGCGGCACTGACGTAAATGTGGTTCTTGATCTGATGATTCATGACATAGAAATCATTCAGCACATTGTCAAATCACCCGTTGAGAGGGTTGATGCTGTCGGAGCCCCGGTCTTTACCGGTGAAGAAGACATTGCCAACGCCCGTATCCTTTTCGAGAACGGCTGTGTCGCAAACGTTACCGCCAGCCGCATCAGCCTGAAGAGCGAACGCAAGATGCGAATTTTCCAGCGCAACGCATATATCACCCTCGACTTTCAGAACCGCAAAATACTGCTCGCCCAGCAGGGAGCCGGCGAACTCTTTCCGGGGATTCCAAACGTGAAGGTGACCGAGCGGGAACTGGGAGAAGCGGATGCGCTCCGGAGCGAGATAGATTCGTTCCTGGCTGCGATTCGTGAAGGAAAAGAACCTCAAGTTAGCGGTCGTGACGGCCGGATGGCACTGGAAACAGCGCTTAAAATAAATCTCAGCCTTGACAGGAGACCTTCATGATACCGATGGTGGACCTTAAAACACAGTACCACAATCTGAAAAGTGAAATTGACCTGGCCGTGCTGAGTGCCATCGAAAGCACCCAGTTTATCCTGGGGCCGAACGTGACCGCTTTCGAACAGGATACCGCACAATATCTGGGCACCAAACACGCCATATCCTGCGCCTCTGGCACCGACGCGCTGCACCTTGCCATTCTGGCGGCCGGAATCAAACCGGGCGACGAGGTAATTACCACCCCCTTCACCTTCATCGCCACCGCTGAAGCGATCTGTTATGCAGGGGCGACGCCGGTTTTTGTGGATATCGACCCGAAAACGTTCAACATTGATCCGGCGTTGATAGAAGCGGCCATCACCCCCCGCACCAAAGCGATTATCCCGGTCCACCTTTTCGGCCAACCGGCCGACATGACGCCGATCGAGGCTATCTGCGACAAGTACAAACTGCTGTTGATCGAAGATTGTGCCCAGTCTTTCGGCGCTGCGATTGGTGGTTCGATGACCGGGAGTCTGGGGGGACTTGGCTGTTTCAGCTTCTTTCCCAGCAAGAATCTCGGCTGCTACGGCGACGGCGGATTGATTACCTGCGCTACCGATGAACTGGCGGAGCAGATCAAGGTGCTGCGCAACCATGGCAGCCGTGTACGCTACCACCACAGCGTCATCGGCTTTAACAGCCGCCTTGATGATATCCAGGCCGCCATCCTGAGGGTCAAACTCCGCCATATTGATGAGTTCAACAGTGAAAGACGCCGTGTGGCTCACCTGTACTCCGAGCTGCTGCGCGACTCGGTTACGGTGCCGTTTGAGGATGGCGTCGGTGTTCACGTCTATCACCAGTACACCGTGCTGACAGACCGCCGCGATGTCATCATGGCTAAACTGTCAGAAAAGCAGATCTCATCCGCTGTGTACTACCCGATCCCGCTCCACAGGCAGGATGTTTTTGCCGCCGCTTACGCCGGGGTACACCTTCCTGTCGCTGAAGATGTGGCCAGTCGCTGTATGTCGCTGCCGGTTTACCCGGAAATGCCCAACGAAGCGGTTCACAGGGTAGCAGAGACGATTAAAGAGGCGCTGCTTGGATAGTGACAGCAGCCATGCAACTCGCACAAGTCGCATACTGATCGTCGCCGGCGAAGCCTCCGGCGACATCTACGGTGCCGACCTGGTGCGGGAAGCAGTGCGGCTTGACCCTGATCTCCATTTTTCCGGTATCGGCGGAGCCCGCATGCGCGAAGCGGGGGTTGAGACGCTGGTTGACTCAGGAGTCATGGCGGTTGTCGGACTGGTTGAGGTCATAAAGCACTTTGACGTCATTGCATCCGCCTTCCGTAAACTCAAACAGATTATCATCCAAAGCCCCCCCGACCTGCTTATTCTCATCGACTACCCCGGCTTCAATCTGCGCCTCGCCAAAGTCGCCAAAAAGGCCGGAGTCAAGGTGCTGTACTACATCAGCCCGCAGATCTGGGCATGGCGCCAGGGGCGGGTCAAGAAGATAGCCCGGCTGGTGGATCACATGGCCGTCATACTCCCCTTCGAAGCACCCTTCTACCGTCAGTTCGGAGTACCGGTCACCTTTGTGGGCCACCCCATGATTGACCTTGTCAACGTAACTCTGGATCGTTCTGCCGCCGCGAACAGCTTCAACCTTGATCCATCGCGCAAGATTGTCGGCCTGTTTCCCGGCAGCCGGCGCAATGAGATTGAACGCCTCCTGCCGGTAATTATCGGGGCAGCGGTGAAATTAAAGGAAAGATTTTCAGATATCCAGTTTATCCTCCCGCTGGCATCAACCCTGGAAAGTGACGATATAGTCCCGCTACTGACCGCTGCCGGCCTTGACGTCGCCATCACCCGTGACCGGATTCATGACATGATCCGCGCCTGCGATGCGGTCATTTCCGTGTCCGGCACCGTTACTCTTGAAATTGCCCTGGTGGGGACTCCCATGGTGATCATCTACAAACTTTCGCCGCTTACCTACCAGCTTGCCAAACGTCTGGTGAAGATCGATAACATCGGGCTTTGCAACATTGTCGCCGGAGAAACGATGGTGCGGGAACTGATACAGGACCAGGCAAACCCTGATGAAATCGCTGCGGAGATCGGAACGCTGCTCACCGATCACACCTATGAAACTGCAATCAGAAACAAGCTTGGCGAAGTACGCTCTAAATTAGGTGGGGGTGGAGCTTCCCGGCACGTAGCCCGGCTTGCCCTCGCACTCTGCGGAAGGTGTAATGATACCGCTGTTGCACAGCCCGGGTACACCAATGAATAAAGGTATCTGGTTACTACAGGCGGCTCTCTTCTATCTCAGTACTCTGTTCATAGCCGCGCTTCCCCGATTCCTAACGGCCCGCATCGGCAAAAATATCGGCAAATTCCTGTTCAATATTCTCCACAGCCGCAGAGAAATTGCCATCGACAACATCAGGCAGGCACTTCCCTACATGAAGCGCCACCCCGCCTGGGCAGGAACTTACGAAACCGCCGAGGAAATTGCCCTGGCTACATTCATGAATCTGGGCATTTCCATTGTGGAGGTGTTTCGGCTGTATCACGGCAAAGGGGCCGATTTAATCAACTCCATGACGGTTCAGGGGCTGGAATTCTTTCAGCAGGCCACCGGCAAGGATAAGGGTGTGATCTGCGTGAGCGGCCACTGCGGCAACTGGGAACTTATTTCGCTTTCCTTCAAGCAGCAGCTGGGCGTGAACGTGTGGGCAATCGTCCGAATGCAGAACAATCCGTACCTCAATACCATTGTCGAAAAAATGAGGATGGGATACGGCAACAAGATAATTTACAGCAAATCGGCCCTGAAACCTATCCTGGGCGTGCTCAAAAACAAAGGTGTTATCGGCATGCTGGCAGATCAGGCCGTTTTTGAAGATAACGGCGCCCCTATCGAGTTTCTCGGCAGAAAAGCCTGGGCGAACAAAGCGCCCGTCATTATCGCCCACAAAACCGGGGTTCCTCTTGTTCCGGTTTTTGGCTATCGCGAGAACGGCTGTCACGTACTGACCGTCCTCCCGGAGTACGTTCTATGCGGCGATCGTACAGAAGCGGGTATTTTGCAGGACACTCAAGCATTATCGCGCTATCTGGAGGATTTTATCTGCGCTCATCCGGCTGACTGGTACTGGGTACATCGCCGCTGGAAACGGGCGGGAGAACCGATATGACAACTAAAACCCGTGATTTTCTACTTCCAATTATCCTGCTTATTGTTGCGACAGCAGTGATTGGCGTAACCGGTGCTGACCTGCGCGTTGCCGCTCCGTTTTTCATCAAAGGCGCGTGGCCGGTCGGGGAACAGCAGCCATGGCATCTTCTCTATCTGCTTGACCGACTGCCATCAATTACACTTGGCTGTGTCGGTCTGGCCGCCGTTCTCACAGGATACTTCAGCACACAGCGCCGCAGCTGGATCAAACCGGGGCTGTTTCTCGTGATTCTTCTGGCCCTCGGTCCTGGCCTGATTGTGAACTCCGTTTTTAAAGAGTATTGGGGGCGACCCCGCCCACGGGAAGTCGTTCAGCTCGGCGGTACAAAAGAGTTCCTGCATCCCTGGCAAAAAGGCATAGCCCACAAAGGGCGTTCATTCCCTTCGGGACACGCTTCGGCCGCATTCTACCTGACGGCTCCGTTTTTCGTATATCGCCGCAGGAAGCCGAGAGTCGCCGCCCTCTGGATGACAGGCGGGCTGATATTCGGGGTATTAATGAGCATGGCCCGCATCACGCAGGGTGGGCACTTTTTAAGTGACAATCTCTGGGCGTGGGGCATGGTTCACCTGACTGCGGTCACGTTGTATTACCTGCTGCGGCTTGACCGCGACGAAGTTCCTGCGCCGGTATCGTAACCAGCTCCATGTTCTTTACTGCCTACAACATATTCTCCATTCTGCTGCTGATTCCGGTTTTTCTGTTCAATATCTATCGATCCGTCAAGCTTGGCTGGCCGCTGGCCATTGCCGAACGGTTCGGCCACGTACCCCGTAAGCTGCTGTCACCCATCGCCGGTCGTCCGGTTATCTGGCTGCATGCTGTTTCGGTTGGTGAAGTGATCGCCGCCAGGCCGCTGCTCAAGTCACTGCGCAACGCCTATCCGGGCCATGCTCTTGTCGTCACCTGTACGACCGAAACCGGAAAAACAACCGCCGCCGGTTTTCCAGAAGTTGATCTGTGCCTCTACTTTCCCTTTGACTTTCTCCCGTCAGTGCGTGCCATACTCGGCGCGCTCAGGCCCCGTATCATCATTGTGATGGAAACGGAAATCTGGCCCAACTTCTGCCGTGAAGCCGCCAGGTGGGACATTCCGCTACTGCTGGCCAATGGCCGTATTTCGGACCGGTCGTTTCCTCGCTATCTGAAATTTTCCTGGTTTTTCCGCCCCGCCCTGCGCTGTTTCTCGTCGATCTGTATGCAGTCGGAAACCGGCCGTGAACGGATCGCTGCCATTGGTGCTGATCCGCGAATCGTTACGGTTTCCGGCAATTTGAAAAATGATATCCCCAGCCGCCAAGTAGCTGAAGAAGAGCGGAAACAGCTGCGTTCCCGCTACGGCATTCCGGCTGAAGCCTGCGTTCTGACCGCCGGCAGTACCCGCGACGGAGAAGAACAGTACCTGATTTCGGCATACCGGGAACTGTCAGCAGAGATCAACGATCTGTTTCTCATCCTGGTGCCGCGCCATCCGGTGCGGGTGGGTGAAATATCTGCACTGCTTGACAGCGCCGGGATGCACTACCAACGGCGCACAGCCCACGCCGACGGACGTATGCAGCAGTGTGGCGAAGTGCTTTTGGTGGACACGGTCGGCGAGATGATGAATCTGTATGCACTGTCTGATATCGCCTATGTGGGCGGCAGCCTTGTACCGTTTGGCGGACATAACCTCCTGGAGCCGGCATCCGTTGGTGTGCCGAGCATTTTTGGGCCGCATATGGAAAATTTCCGGGAGATCGAGGGCCTCATTTTGCAGTACGGTGCCGGTATCCAGATTCACAGTCCGGAAAAAATGGCAGATACCTGGCGCACCATGATTTCCAGCGCCGAACTCCGGAGGATAGTGGGACAGAACGGGCTGAAGGTACTGCGGGATAACGGCGGAGCGACGGAGCGTCACATGGAAGTAATTTCGGGATATGTATGAGTGAATCGTATCATACCTACTGGAGGGGACTGGCTTCAGGCGGTCGAACCTCGCCGCGAGACAAAGTGGTGCTCCTGTTCCTGACACCGTTTTCATGGCTGTATTCCCTGATCCAGCGGCTGCGGGCAGGCCTGTATTCGGTTGGTCTGCTGCGCACGTCCCGCCTCCCCCGCCCGGTGGTTTCGATCGGCAACCTGACCGTCGGCGGCACCGGTAAAACTCCGGTAACCGCGTACATTGCCCGGTTTCTCCTGGCACAGGGATACAAGGTGGCGGTGCTTTCCCGAGGGTATGGCGGAGCATTGGAGGGGCAGACCTGTGTTGTCAGCGACGGCTCTACCATAATGCAGGGGGCCGCAGAGTGCGGCGATGAACCGTATCTGCTGGCTTCAACAGTGCCGGGGCTTATGGTCGTAATCGGTACCGATCGCCACACCGCCGGTCAGCTGGCTATGCAGCAGCTGGCACCGGACATTTTCCTGCTGGATGACGGCTTTCAGCACCTGCGCCTGCATCGTGACCTGAATATTCTGCTGTTGGACTTTTCCCACCCCTTCGGGAACAGATTGACCCTGCCGGCCGGAATCCTGCGGGAGCCGTTACCGGCGCTGCACCGGGCAGACCTGGTGCTGTTCACGCGTGCTCCAGAGGGGGCAGTGATAAGTACTCCCACCGGTGAGATTCCCGCGTGCGTCTCCAGCCACACCATCGCCGACCTGCTCCCGCTGGGCAGCGATTTTCCAGTATCTTTTTCAAGCTGCCACGACACTAGAGTGCTGGCCTTTGCCGGTATTGCCGACCCGGAGTCGTTTTTTGCCGGTCTACGTGAAAAGGGGCTGAATCTGGTGCACTGCATTCACTTCCCGGATCATGTCGCCTATGGGCCGGAACGGTGCACTGAAATTGCTGATGCGCTAAGGAACAGCGGCGCAGATATGATTGTCACAACGGAGAAAGACGGGGTTAAATTGGCGGGGCTATCGGGGGAATTGAGGGCAAAGACATTTCTCGCCCGGTTGGAGCTGACGCTTGGCAATCCCGCGATACTGGAAAAAATGCTGACAGAACTGCTGCACCCTCAGGATGTATAACAAGAACTCCATATTTGGACTTTATCAAGGACGTCCCGCACCGTAATCAGCTTCATACGATCAGGGCGATTTTCCATGGACACCGGATAATCTTCACCCGGCTCACCGTACGCATCAATCATAAGATCGCCGAATTTTCGGTAGGGGCCGACCCGCTTCGGATTGGAAAAGCCCATCAGGGACACAACCGGACGATCAAGAGCGACGGTGATATGCAGCGGCCCGGTATCAAGTGAAATAACCAGTGCCGCACCATCCAGAATCCCAACCAGTCCCCGTAAACCACCATTCCCCAGAGCACTCAGCGGCGCCTGTTTCGCCCGTTCCATGATGATCCGCTCGCACTCCACTTCGACCGGTGAGCGCCCCCCCACCAGAATCGGCTGCAGGCCAAAATCAGCATACAAAGCATCACAGACCTCTGCCCACCGTTCAGGAAACCAGTTTTTCTGCAGCTTGCTGGTCGCCACAACTATCGGCACCGCCGGCCGGTCTATTGCAGAGTAAAAAGAGCGTTGCCAGGACCGTTCCTCCTGGTTCCAGGGCCCAAGCTCCCAGGTAACCGGAGTGATCGGCGCACCGAGCCAGTCGCAGAACTCAAGATACTGATCCTGCACGTGCTGCATGGCATGGGGGGGAATGCGGTGAGTGGTGAACAGCCAGTTGAGGTCGCGGGCGCGGGCGAAGTCGAAGCCGAGCTTCACCGAGGCGTTGATGAATGAGGTGATAATATTGGCCTTGAAATACACCTGCAGATCGATAACCAGATCGAATTTCCGGGAGCGAAGCTGTTCCCGAACGGCCAGGAATCCGCCGATCCCGCGGGTCCGGTCAAACAGAATTATTTCGTCAACCAGATGATGACCGCGTACCAGCGTAGCCGGTCCCGGCTGTAGAATCCAGGTCACCTTCATGGCAGGGTTCAACCGTTTAAGAGAGTGCAACACCGGCAGAACGTGTACCGTATCACCAACAGCGCTCATCATGACTATGCAGACACGGTCTGTTCTAACGTGCATCATTTCTTCTCCTCTGCACCGGGGGCCAGCCGGGCCAGTGAATCCTCAGTGAAATCAAGCCCCCACCTGGTGCGCCACTTCCGTGCCGACTGCGCCAAACGTTTGAAGTTGCGGGCGGCAATGTCACATCCGCCAGGAAAGGTGACCCGATCCACGTCAAGCAGATATGCGGTCGGATCGGTACCACTGCCGGCGATGTAGATGTTTTTCAAATTCAGATCGGCATGCCACCCGCCGGCGGAAACAAGCGCATCCAGCAACCGACGGACCGCCACCAGAATCTGATCCCGCTCTGCATTCCCGGCTTTTTCCCAGACAGCGGGGAAATCACCCCCCTCCGGCAGCCGGCGCGTCATGACATCGCTCCGGGCGATGATCCCGGCAACAGGATAGACCGCATAGGCGATGACTTCAGCAGTCGGCACCCCGGCAGCGGCCAGGCGGAGATAGGTTGCCAGCTCCAATGGTGCCCGCGTAGGAGCGAGAAAGTACTCACCGGTCAGATTACGCAGCAGACCGCCATGACAATTTCTCCGGACAACCACCGCTGTTGCCGGCGATGTCGGCAGATCAACGGAGTGGATGACTCCACGCCCATGCATTTTTTCTTTCACCGGCTGCCGGGCCGCCCATTCGTAAAGGGTTTGGCCATCAAGCGCCTCGGCAACAGCCGCAGCAGCCCAGGTACAGGCAACAGCCCGGCACCACCCCACGTCAAGATGGGCGTAGCCTGATTGCTGTTCATCGACCTTGTTACTGTATGGAGAAATAATGGCAGGGGTCATGGATCTCGGTGGGTTAGGCTGGTGAACTGACTGTTTTTATGATTAGTTTTCCGCCGTTTGTAAATATCATTCATATCAAAGTATCGTCAACATGAAACTGGGAGAATATCAACAGATATCGGTATTTTACTTCAAAAGCGCCGTCAAATATGGCATATTGGCCAATCTCTTGATTACCATGGAACCTATGCTGCCACCTGAATTATTACTGATACTTGCGTGCCCGGTCTGCAAGGGGGAACTGTTCCAGAGCGAAACTGACCTGCCGCTGCACTGTCCACGCTGCAACAGACACTACCCGGTGACTGACGACGTACCCATACTGTTTTCGGAACAAACCACCGTCGATTTACTGGCAAAAGGTGAGGCAGCGTGAAGGAATTACAGCACGAAACCATCAGGAAAATACTGATCCGCTCAGTTAACTGGATCGGTGACGCGGTGATGACCACACCGGCAATCAGTGTTATCAGGGAGCATTTTCCGAACGCTGAAATCACTATTCTCGCCAATGCAATGGTATCACAGCTTTTTTTACACCATCCGGGCATTGACCGCATCATTACCTTTGATCGTCAGGGGCGGCATCACGGCGTTGCCGGAAGATTGCGTCTGGCCGCCGAGCTCCGCAGGCATTCGTTCGACCTCGCCATTATCCTGCCAAACTCTTTCGATTCGGCTCTGGTCCCCTGGCTGGCCCGTATTCCCAACCGAATAGGCAAATGCAGTGATGGGCGCACACTGTTGCTGAGTGGCCGGTTTTACCCGGAAAAGGGAGGGAGCGCCTGCCATGAAGTGGACTATTACCTGAACCTTTTGGCCCATTTCGGGATCACGGGCGGACGCACTCCCCTGCACCTCTCCCTTACTCCCGAAGAGATGGACAACGCCTCAGCACTGTTGGAAGCACATGGCATAAAACCGGATGATTTTGTTATCGGCATCAACCCTGGTGCAAGCTACGGTTCAGCAAAGCGCTGGTATCCTGACCGGTTTGCCC
>Ga0007794_10000184_pt1 | contig 20062 bp, 19 predicted proteins | sample CryBogmetaGMA5M_FD_60365 | JGI IMG/M metagenome (GOLD analysis project Ga0007794, IMG submission 60365) | Freshwater microbial communities from Crystal Bog, Wisconsin, USA - MA5M | ecosystem: Environmental > Aquatic > Freshwater > Lake | place: Crystal Bog, Wisconsin, USA | collected 2009-07-06
TCCTGTTCATGCTGGACATGAGCCGCCCACGGGTGGCTACCAGGCGGGACCATCCCCTGCTGCCACCGGTGCACCCCCGCCCCGCGGCGGAAGAAGGCTACCTGGGCGCCTGGGCTGGCACCCTCGCCATCCTGGAGCTGCAGGGGGTGCTGTTCTTTGGCAACGCCCAGACGCTGGCCGAGGAGCTCCGTGCAGCCGAGGGCGACGCCGACCTGGTAATCCTGGACTGCCGCAATGTGCACACCATCGACAGCTCGGCCCTCGGCGTCCTGGGTCAGGCCGCGAACCGCTTCCGCGCCGCCGGGAAGGGTCTGCTGCTCTGCGGCGCCGGGGCCTCCTGGCAGGAAGCCCCAGCCGGCTTCCCCGGCAGCGGCCTGGGCGCAGCCTTTGAAACCCTCGAGGCGGCCCTCCTCTGTGCCGAGCAGCAGGTGCTCGCCGGCCCCCAGCCTGCCCTGGCGGCCCTGCCATTCCCAGCGGCCTTGCCCCTCGACCGCCGCCTCTCCCAGGTGCTGGAAGCCGGCTGAGGCCGCCCCCTGTTGCTACACTGGCTCCATGTCCGAACGCCTGATCCTGCTCACCAACGATGACGGCCTCTGGGCCCCGGGGATTGCGGCCCTGGCGAAGGCGGCCGCCCCCTTCGGGCGGGTGGTGACCGTGGCCCCCGACCGCAACCGCTCGGCCATCTCGTCCGCCCTGAGCCTGCACAACATCCTCCGCCTGAACGAAGTGGGCCCCGAGCGCGTGGCCTGCGATGGCACCCCCGTGGACTGTGTGCTGCTGGGCGTCTGGGAGGTCCTGGGCCGCCGGCCGGACTGGGTGCTGTCGGGCATCAACCACGGCTTCAACCTGGGGGAGGATGTCTTCTACTCCGGCACCGTGGGTGCCGCCTTCGAGGGCCGCCTGCAGGGGGCCCGGGCGGCGGCCTTCTCCATCCACCCTGGGGGCAGCCTGGACCTGGCCCTGCCCTGGGTGACCCGCTTCCTGGAGCGCTGGGAGACCATGGACCTGCCGGCCAACCGCATCTGGAACGTCAACTTCCCCAAGGACGAGCCCAAGGGCTTCCGCCTCACCGGGCAGGACAGCCGGGCCTACCACGACCTGGTGGAGCGCCGCACGGACCCCCGCAGCATGCCCTACTACTGGATCGGCGGTGATGCGGGGCCCACCTACGCCAAGGCTGCCGGCAGCGATGCCGAGGCCGTCTTCGAGGGCTACGCCAGCGTCACGCCTCTGCGCCTGGACCTGGGCTGCCCCGAGACCCTGGCCCGCCAGGCTGACTTTCACACGGCCTTCAACGCCTAGCACCGCGCCAAGCCCCGCAGACAGGCTGGACTGGGCCGGATGGGTTGTGCCATGCTCGCCTCCCCGCTTATTCGGGATGCGAAGGTAACCATGTCCTCAGCCGCCTTCCTCAGCTCCTTCGTCCGGGACGTGCCGGACTTCCCCATCCCGGGGATCCTCTTCCGGGACATCACCCCGCTGCTGGCCAACGCCGCGGCCTTCACCAAGGCCATCGCCGCCATGGCGGAGCCGGTGCTCAACCTCCAGCCCACCCACGTGCTGGGCCTGGAGAGCCGGGGCTTCATCTTCGGCAGCGCCCTCGCCCAGAAGCTGGGCGTGGGCTTCGTGCCCGCCCGCAAGCCCGGCAAGCTGCCCCTGCCCACCTTCCGGGAGGGCTACGGCCTGGAGTACGGCACGGACGCCCTGGAGATCCACCGGGATGCCTTCGGCCCCGGCGACCGGGTGCTCATCGTGGATGACGTCATGGCCACCGGTGGCACCGCCGCCGCCGCCCAGCGCCTCATCCAGGCCACCGGCGCCCACCCCGTGGCCCTCACCGTCTTCATCGAGCTGGCCCTGCTGCCGGGCCGCGAGAAGGTCGAGGGGCTGCCGGTCTTCAGCGTATTGAGGTACTAGTGAGGGGGGACCGCCCGGGCCGAGCGGCCCTCTGATGTCACCCCTCGTTAAGCTGGTGCTGCTGGCCTGGCTGGTGCTGGGTCCCCTGGGCTTCTGGCTGCGCCGACGAAAGCGGCTGCAGCAGCGGCCCTAGCTCGCCTGCGACATATTGTCGCAACACCAATGTGCTCCACCGGCCTCATGATTCTTTTTTTAAGGAGAATCAATGGGACGCATCGCCTTGCTGCTGGCCGCCGCCACCACCGCCAGCTTGCTCTCGGCCGGGGAGGCCGAGACCGAGGGCCCGAAGAAGCCCGAGGCCACGGTGGTGGTGGAGTCCAAGCCCACCCCGGTGGACATCCACAACCCCGCCCCCACCGAGGGGCTCGACGGCATCCAGCTGCGGGAAGCCAACCTGGTGAACACCGAGGACAGTGCCAAGTACATGTCCAACGTGCTCGTCCGCAAGCGCTTCGTGGGCGACCGCAACGGCGTGATCTCCGGCCGGAACAGCAACAGCATCCAGAGCGCTGCGGCCCTGGTCTATTCCGATGGTCTGCTGCTCTCGAACTTCCTGGGGAACAACTACAACTTCGGCCCCCGCTGGGGCACGGTGGCCCCGGAGGAGATCGAGCGCGTGGACCTGATCTACGGGCCCTACTCGGCGCTCTACCCGGGCAACAGCATGGGGGTCACGGCGTGGATCACCACCCGGGAGCCCCAGAAGCTGGAGGCCAGCCTACGCCTCCAGGGCTTCACCCAGGCCTACTCCGATGAGTACGGCTTCTCCCGCACCTTCAACGGCTTCCAGACCTCCGCCTGGATGGGGGACCGCATTGGTCGGTTCAGCTACAGCGTGGGCGTGAACCACCTGGATAACCTGGGCCAGCCCATGCAGTACGCCACCCTCCTGGCCAGCGCCACCACCACGGGCACCGGCCCGACGGCCACGGGGGCCGGGCACGACCTGGATCCCACCAACGCTCGGCGGCTCGTGCTCGGCCCCACCAACCTGGAGCACACGGTCCAGGACCAGGCCAAGCTGCGCTTCGGGGCATTCATTACGCCGGACTTCCACGTGGCCTTCACCGTGGCCCGCTGGCAGAACCACTTCACCCGTAGCTCCGAGAGCTGGCTCAAGGACGCCACCGGGGCGCCGCTCTGGTCGGGCCGGACCGTCATCGACGGCCTCACCTACAACCTGTCGCCCTCCTCGCCCATCTTCCCCTTCGCCGACGGCACCGAAGCCACCACCCTCATGGGCCTCACCGCCAAGGGCAAGCTGGGGCAGTCCTGGCTGCTGGAGGCCATCCTCTCGGGCTACCAGGTGGACAAGGACCAGCTGGGCAGCAACACCACCGCCGCCCCGGCGGGAGCGGCCGGGGGGGCGGGCCAGGTGGCCTTCCAGGACGGCACCTACTGGCGCACCGGCGACCTCAAGGCCACCGGGGAGGCCATCGGTGGCCAGCACCATCTGGCCCTGGGCCTCCACTGGGACCACTACCGCCTGAACAACCGGGTCTTCAACGCCACGGACTGGCGCCAGGGCACCCTCACCACCCTGGGCAGCCGCTTCGCCGGCCAGTCCGAGACCCAGGCCGCCTATGTCCAGGATGCCTGGCTGTTCAGCCCGACCTGGACCCTGACCGCCGGCCTGCGCCTGGAGCGCTGGAAGGCCTACGACGGCCTCATCCAGTCCGGCACGGCCCTCGGCACCCTGGCGGGCCGCTCCGAGAGCGCGGCCTCACCGAAGCTCTCCACCACCTGGATGGTCCAAGACAGCTGGAGCCTCCGCCTGAGCGTCGGCAAAGCCACCCGCTTCCCCACCGTGAGCGAGCTCTTCCAAGGCAGCCTGAGCGCCGGGTCCATCGTGAACAACGACCCCAGCCTCAAGCCCGAGCGCATCTCCGCCACGGACCTCACCAGCGAGTGGACCCTTCGCAGCGGTCTGGTACGTCTCTCCCTCTACGAGGACGACATCCGGGACCGCATCCTGCGCCAGACCAACATCCTGGTGGTCCCCAACATCACCAACCTGCAGAACGTGGGCCGGTCCCGGGTGCGCGGGGCCGAGCTCAGCGCCCACTGGGTCGAACTGCTGCCGGGTCTCGACCTCCAAGCCAGCCTCAGCGCCACCCAGGCCCTCACCCTGGAGAACCCTCGCTACCCGGCCTACGAGGGCAAGTGGATGACCACCGTGCCCCGGGACCGGGCCTCGCTGGTGGCCACCTGGCGGCCCCGGGCCGACTGGACCTTCGTCCTGGCCGCCCGCCACACCGGCGACACCTACTCCAACCCCGACGGCACCGACATGAACCACAACACCTTCGGCGGCGCCAGCAGCTTCACCATGGTGGACCTCAAAGCCAACTGGAAGCTCTCCCAGCGCCTGACGGCGGGCCTGTCCGTGGACAACGCGGGCTCAGCCCGGGCCTTCATCTACCACCCCTATCCTCACCGGACCTACACCGGTGAGCTTCGGTGGGCCTTCTGAGATGGCCCTGAACCTTCCGGCCCTCCACCGCTGGCACCGCCGCATCGCCCTGGCCTCGGCCCCCCTGGCCCTGGCCTGGGCCCTGAGCGGCTTCATCCATCCCATCCTCAGCAGCCTCCAGCCCCGCCCCGCCACCCAGGCACCACCCCAGGTCCAGGTCTCCGTCCAGGAGGGGGACCGCCCCCTCAGCACCGTGCTACAGGCGGCGGGCGTCCCAGCCTTTCTGAACGCCCGGGTCATCGGCCTCAACGGCACGGCAGTCTATCTCGTCGACCTGCCCGGCCAGGGGGAGCGTGCGGGCTTCCAAACCCGCAACGGCCTGGCCCTGCCGGGGGCCGATGCCTCCCATGCGGTGGCCCTGGCCCGCCACTACCTGGGCGATGCCAAGTCGCCCCTCCGGAGCGTGACCCGCCTGGACGGCTTCACGGCCGACTACCCCTACGTAAACCGCATCCTGCCGGCCTACCGGGTGGTGCTGGACCGCCCGGACCGGGTGACGGCCTATGTGGAGACGCGCACGGATCGCCTCCTGGCCCTGGGCACCCCCTGGCGGACCCGCCTGATGAGCGCCTTCCGCCTGCTGCACAGCTGGCACGGCTCCGAAGGCCTGCCCCTGATCCGCACCTCCCTGATGACTGCGGGCCTGGCCCTAGCCGTCCTGGCCGGGCTGTCAGGTCTGCTGCTCTACGGGTTCCTCTGGCAGCGTATCCAGAGCCCGGGCGTGAGCCGGTGGCACCGCCGCCTGGGCCTGGTCACGGGCCTGGTCACCCTGTCCCTGGCCGGGAGCGGCTTCTGGCACCTGCTGCGGAACAACCACCGCAGTCAGGTGGAGGCCGCCATCACCGCACCTGCGACCCTGCTCGCCCCGACGGAGCTGGGCACAGAGGAGCAGCCACCCCGCTTCTCGGCGGTGGCCCGCACCGCCAGCGGCCTGCGCTACCGCCTGGTCCCCAGCCGCATGGCCAAGGAGGCCGCCGACCCCCATGCCCACCACAACGGTGCGGTGGCCTCCGCCAGCGCCGGTCCCCTGGCCCACTGGGTCAACGCCGGGGATGGCTCTCATGTCCCGGACGGCGAAGCCCAGCGCGCCATTGAGCTGGCGTGCGCCTACTCCGGCTACACCCCGGATCAGGTCACGGGCACCACCCCCATCACCCAGTTTTCGGGTGAGTACGGCTTCGTGCACAAGCGCCTGCCCGTGATCCGCGTGGCCTTCCGCGCCCCCGAGGGCGACCGCCTCTACGTAGAGCCCGCCACCGGAGCCCTGGCTGCCTGGATCCGCAACGCTGACGCCACCGAAGGCTGGGTGTTCTCCGCCTTCCACAAGGCCGACTGGATGACGCCCTACATCGGCAAAGACCCCCGAAACGCCCTCCTCAGCTTCCTCGCCCTCCTGCAGGTGACCGTGCTCAGCCTAGGCCTCACCCTGTGGCTCATCCGACGCAAAAAGCCCCGGCACTGATTCCTAAAGAGACAAAGATCACCGCCAAGAAGCCAAGAAGTGCAAGGCTCACCAGCAGCTGTTTTCTTGGCGCTCTTGGCGGTGAAAGCATTTCAGCCTTTGCCTTACATTGGCCTCACCCACCCGCCACTTTGGGCAGGTGCAGGCTGAAGCGGCTGCCGGGCTGCAGGGGCTCGTAGGCGGCCTCACCGCTGTGGTCCTGGGCGATGCGCCGGACGATGGCCAGGCCCAGGCCCGTGCCCTTGCGCTTGGTGGAGAAGTAGGGCTCAAAGAGCCGCTCGCGGTCCGCTTCGGGCACGCCGGGCCCCCCATCCTCCACATCGAAGCGGAAGGACTCTCTCTCCACGGCCAGCGCCAGGCTGATGCGGCCCTGGCCCTCCACCGCTGCCACGGCATTGTCCACGCAGTTGATGAGGGCCCGCTTCACCATGTCGCCATCCCAGACCGCCGCCTGGGGGCCCTCCGGCAGAGTGAGGTCCCACTGCACGTCCGGGTGGTTGGGCTGGTAGAGGGCCGCCACCTGGCGCAGCAGCTCCGCAGGATCGCAGGGGGCGAACTGGGGGGCGGGCAGGCGGGCGAAGCGGCTGAAGCTGTCCACCAGGCGCGAGAGGCTGGCCACCTCCGTGAGGATGATCTCGACGCCCTCCTGCACCGCCGGCACATCCAGTCGTCCCTCCCGGCTGCGGCGCAGCAGGCGCTGGGCTGTGAGCTGGATGGGTGTGAGTGGGTTCTTCACCTCGTGAGCCATGCGCCGAGCCACCTCCTGCCAGGCGGCGCGCTTCTCGGCCTGGGCCAGCAGGGACAGGTCCTCCAGCACCGCCAGCACCCCACCACCCTGAAGCGGCTCCAGCATGGCGCGCACCAGGCGCCCTTCCCCTTCGCCGCCCAGGCGCAGCTCTTCCTGTGCCCCCCGGCGGGACTCGCGCACCCGGGCCAGCAGGTCCGGCAACCGCCCCAGGCGCGGCAGGGACGCCACCGTCTCCCAGCGGGCCAGGGTGGGGTCGAAGGACTCCAGGCCCAGCCAGCCCCGGGCCGCAGCGTTGAAGGTGCGCAGCTCACCGTCCGGCCGCCATGTGATGACGCCCACGGGCAGCGCCGCCAGCAGCTGATCCAGGTAGGCCCGCTGCTGCTCGATGCGGTCCGCCTGGGTCTCGATGGCGGCCCGGTTGGTCTTGAGGTCCCGGGTCATGGCATTGAAGGTGCGGGCCAGGAAGGCCAGCTCATCCTCCCCCAGCTCCGGCAGCTTCACCTCCAGGTCGCCGGAGCCCACGCGCTGGGCAGCCTTGGCCAGGGCGCGGATGGGCTCGCTGAGGGACTTGGCCAGGGCCAGGCCCGACCACACGGCGAAGAACAGCGTGAGCATGGTCAGGAACAGGAAGGTGCTCTGGGGGAGGGTCTCCAGAATGGCCCGGTTGCTGCGGATCTGCCCGCTCTCCTTGAAGCGCTGCTCCAGGGCCAGCACGCGCTCCAGGGTCGCCCGCGGCATGAAGACGCCCAGCACCCAGGCCCCATCGCCACGGCGGACCTCCTGGAGCAGCCAGAGGCCCTCCGGCGTGTCCTGGCGGTTCTCGCCGGGCAGGGGCGGGCCAGCCAGCACCGGCGGGGGCAGGCCAGCGGCCAGGTCGGGCACCGTCTCGCCCTTGGGACTGCGCAGGGCCACCAGATCGACCCCCGTGGCCGTGCGCAGGGCGGCGGGGTCGGCCGAGGGTGAGACCCGCAGGCGCCCGGCGCCGAAGGAGAGGCGGGCCTGGGCTGCAGCCCGCAGGTCCCCGGCCACCATATGCCCATCCCGGATGGCCACCTCGGTCTCGGGGCTGAACCAGCGCTCCACGTTCTTGTTGATGAAGTTGCGCCCCACCAGGAACAGGATCAGGCTCGGCACCACACTCACCACAAACAGAGTCAGCACCATGCGGGTGCGCAGGCGCGAGCCGAGGATGCCCATCTTCCGCTCGAAGTAGAGCTTGGCGATGCTGCGGGCCACGATGAAGCAGAGCGCCCCGATGGCCAGCACGTTGGACAGGCCCAGGGCCACCAGGGCCCAGCGGCTCGGTGCATCCAGCCCGCCCTCGGCGATGCGGTTCCCGACGATCTTGTAGAGCAGGATGATCATGAGGATCACCACGACCAGTCCCGCCGCCACATAGAGGCGCGTCAGCTCGGGGTGGCGCTTGGAACCAGGGGATGGCATCCCCAGCAGGCTACCTTGGAAGTCCCCTAAAGGGCAGGCAGAAGCGGGACTTCAAGGCCTTTGGAACGGACCTATGCCAGTCCGCCCGCCGCACACCGCTGGGCGCCGCGCACGCGGCCGGTGGCCTGGACCCGCAGGTGGGCAGGCTGATGGCCCTCGCTGCGCAGGGCCAGGGCGTCGAAGCGGACGGAGGTCAGGTAGTCATCCAGCACATGGGTGGCTTCTACCCAGATGGACTGCACGGGACAGGTGGTCGCCATGGGGCACACCCGCCGGTCGCTGACGCAGTGGTTGAGGGCCACGCCGCCCTCCATGGCGTGGACCACCTCGCCCAGGGAGATGTCTGCTGCGGGCCGCGCGAGGCTGACCCCGCCACCTGAGCCCCGGACGGTCATGAGGACCCCGGCCTTCACCAGGTCGCCCACGATGCGCCGCACGAAGTCCAAGGGCAGCATGCGGTGCTTGGCGATGTCGGAGATGGGCACCCGGGCGCCCGGGGCCAGGCAGGCCAGGTGGAGCACCACCCGTGCAGCGTAGTCAGTCTGTCGAGAGATGCCGAGCATGGGGCCACCTGGATGGACTCAAATATGACCCCCGGGGTGCTGTTCGTCAATTCATTCAAGCCTAGGCAGTCAACTATCCAGGCCCGACCCTGAGCGCTGGTAGAGCACCGCATCCTCGCCATCCGGGTAGTAGCCGCTCCGCCGACCACAGGGCGTCCACCCGCAGCCGCGGTAGAGCTGGATGGCCGCAGCATTGGAGGGCCGCACCTCCAGATACAGGTGGACCAGCCCCTCCTCGGCCAGGTCTCGCTGGCAGGCCTCCAGCAGGCGCCTGCCCAGGCCCTGGCCCCGGGCCTCGGGGGACACGGCAATGCGCAGCAGCTCAGCCTCCCCGGCAGCGGGGATGCGGGCCCAGCGGGCGAAGGCCCACGGTGCGATCACCCAGAGAGCCTCGTGGTCCGCAGGGGCCTTCCAGGCGGAGCCAAAGGCCGTCCGGTCCAGGCGGGACACCCAGTCCGGCAGGGGCGCCACCAGGGCCAGGCGCTGCACCTCGGCCTCGGGCCAGGGGCTCATCGGGGCAGGCCCCGGCGCAGGGCCTCGGGCAGGTGGGCGGCAGCCAAGGGGAAGTTCACCTCGGCATCGGTCTCCCGCAGGTAGAAGGGTGAGAGGCGCGCTTCGGGGATTCCCTGGGCCACCCGCCGGGCCAGGGCCACCAGACCCACGAGGGTGGCGGCGCCTTCGTCTTCGAGCAGGACTCGGCCCTGGGGCAGCAGCTCCGTCACCCGTGCTGCGAAGGCCTCGGGCGCCCACCAGGCCTCCGTCCCCACCCGCTCGGGCAGGTCGGCCAGGGCCAGCTTGGCTGCGGGCGCCGTGGCTGAGCCGTCCCAGCGCTGATGAAAGGCTTCACCCCGCTGGCCGTCCAGCAGGACCCAGAACGGAGCAACCACCCCGGCCTGCACCAGTGCCTCGGCCCGCAGGGCGAAGGCCGTGAAGCCCCAGGTGGGTAGCCCAGTGAGGCCCAGGCCCTCGGCCGAGGCCACCCCGATGCGCAGGCTGGTGAAGCCACCAGGCCCCAGGCAGGCCACCACCCCCAGGAGGCCTTGTGCCGTGGCCCCGGCTTCGGCCAGGAGGCCTTCCAGGGCCGGGAGCAGGCCCTCGCTGTGGCTCCGCCCCGGACCCGACCCCACCCGACAGGTCCAGGACCGGCCGCCGTCGATGAGGGCCAAGTGGAGGAACTCGGTGGCAGTGTCCAGGGCAAGCAGCATGGGATGAGTGTGGCATCAGCTCTCGGCTGTCAGCTATCGGCTGTCAGCTATCAGCTATCGGCTATCGGCTATCGGCTATCGGCTGTCAGCTATCGGCTGTCAGCTATAGCGGGGCCCGGATGGGCCGGGCGGTCGAGGCCCGAGCAAGGGCTGATAGCTGACAGCCCCAGTCATGCTGCCCAGACGCCCCGGTCCCGATCAGTGGCTGATAGCCGACAGCTGATAGCTGACAGCCACCCCCAAACGCAGAGCGGCGGCCCCGAGGGCCGCCGCTCTGCGTTTGGGGGCTGAACCTAGCAGGCCTTGAGGACCTTGCCGGCCTGGATGCAGGAGGTGCAGACGCGCAGGCGCTTGGGGGCGCCGCCAACCAGGGCGCGGACGCGCTGGATGTTGGGGTTCCACCGGCGCTTGGTGACGTTGTTGGAGTGGGACACATTGTTCCCGAACTGGGGCTTCTTGCCACAGATTTCGCACTGACGGGACATGGGAACCTCACGATCGGAAGCGGCAAACGGCCAAGACAATTAGTTTATCCGTCCAGGCCCGAAGCGCAAGGGGAAAGGCCTTGCGTGGCCCTCCTACCCGACCCAGGATAGGCTCCCACCCCCCTGGATTCCCCATGGACCTCCGTGTCTGGGCCCTTGCCTTCGCTGTCCTGGACTGGCCCGAACGCCAGAAGGCGGACCTCTGGGCCACCCTCGAGCAGGGCGAGGCCCCGAGCCTGCCCCCGGCCCTGGCCGCAGACCTGGCCGGGGTGGCCACCACCCTGCCCCGGCGCAGGCAGGAAGCCATCCACCGGGGGGCGCAGCTGCTGCTACCCGGCGACCCCGGGGTGGACGCCCTGCTGGCGCCCCTGCCCTACCCGGTGGCCCTGTGGGTGCGGGGCACCCTGCCCCCACAAGGGACCCGCCTGGCGGTGGTGGGCAGTCGCCAAGCCAGCCTCCGGGGCCGGACCCGCACCCGGGACTGGGCCGAAGCCCTCACCCGAGCCGGGGTTGCGGTGGTCTCGGGTCTGGCCCGGGGCATCGATGCCGCCGCCCACGAGGGCGCCCTGCGGGCCGGGGGCACCTGGGGCATCCTGGGCTCGGGTCTGGACCATCCCTACCCGCCGGAGCACCGCCCCCTGATGGACCGCATGGTGGCGGCCGGGGGTGGGGTGATCACCCTGTTTCCCCCGGAGGCCCGGCCCCTCAAGTGGCACTTCCCCCGGCGCAACTGGCTGCTGGCGGCCTGGACGGATGGCGTCCTGGTCACCGAGGCCAGGCTCCGGTCCGGTTCCCTGGTCACCGCCCGCCTGGCCCTGGACCTGGGGAAAGACCTGTGGGTCTGTCCGGGCTCCCCAGAGGATCCTTCTGCAGAAGGTCCAAACTTTTTATTAAGAGAAGGTGCTGCAAGGATTTGCCTATCCCCGGAAGGGCTCCTGGAGGACCTGGGCCTAGGTCCCGCCCCTTGACAACCCTCCGGTTCCAGGTCCCATCCTTAGCCCCCAAGGGAGTTCTCAGTGACCAAACTCGTGATCGTGGAAAGCCCCTCCAAGGCGAAGACCATCACCAAGTACCTCGGCAAGGGCTACAAGGTCATGGCCTCCGTTGGCCATATCCGCGACCTGCCCAAGACTGAAGGCGTGGACATCGAGAATGGGTTCCAGGAGACCTATGTCGTCAGCCCCGCCAAGGAGAAAGTGGTTCGGGAGCTACGGACGGCCGTGAAGTCCGCCACCCACCTCTATCTGGCCACGGACCCTGACCGCGAGGGCGAGGCGATCAGCTGGCACCTGCTGGAGTCCATCAAGCCCCCCAAGGGCCTCCCCATCAGCCGCGTCCTCTTTAATGAGATCACTCCCGCCGGCGTCCAGAAGGCCATGGAGAACCCCACCACCATCAACATGAGCCTGGTGAACGCCCAGCGGGCCCGCCGCGTGCTGGATCGGCTCGTGGGCTACCGGGTCAGCAAGGTGCTCTGGGACAAGGTCCGCCGGGGCCTCAGCGCCGGGCGGGTGCAGAGCGTGGCCGTGCGCATCATCGTGGACCGGGAGCGGGAGATCCTGGCCTTCAACCCCATCGAGTACTGGGTGCTGAAGGCCCGCTTTGCTGCGCCGCTGCCGCCCTCCTTCTGGATGAAGCTGGTGAAGCTGGGGGGCCAGGCCCTGCAGACCGGCAACCGGGCCACCCAGCGCCGCGTGGGCGATGCCGCCCAGGCCCAGACCCTGAAGGCCGCCTTGGAAAAGGCCACCTATAAAGTCACCAGCCTGGAGACCAAGGAGAAGCGCCGCAACCCGGCCGCCCCCTTCACCACCGCCAAGCTGCAGCAGGAGTCCGCCCAGAAGCTCAAGATGAGCGTCAGCCGCACCATGCAGAATGCCCAGCGCCTCTATGAAGGTGCGGACTTCGGTGAGGGCCCGGTGGGCCTCATCACCTACATGCGCACCGACTCGCCCCGCATGGCCCCCGAGGCCATCGAGGCCACCCGCGACTTCATCGCCAAGAAGTACGGCAAGGACTACCTGCCCGCCAAGGCCCGGGTCTACTCCGGCAAGGCCGGCGCCCAGGACGCTCACGAAGCCATCCGGCCCACGGACATCACCCGCACACCGGAGAGCCTGCGGGGCCACCTGGAGCCGGACCAGTTCCGCCTCTACGCCCTCATCTGGCGCCGCACCATGGCCTCCCAGATGGAGGCCGCCCGCTTCGATGAGACCGTGGTCCAGACCGAGGCCCCGGTGGGTGCCGACACAGCCGTGTTCGAGGCCAAGGGCGAGATCGAGCGCTTCCCCGGCTGGCTGGCGGTGTACCGCGCCGACAAGACCGAGACCGAGGCCGAGGCCATCGCCGATGCCACCCGGGCCGACGGCGACGAAGACGAGGACGGCACGGCCCTGCCGGCCATGCAGCAGGGCGAGCCCCTGCGCCTGGAGCAGCTGGACGCCGACCAGCAGCACACCAAGCCGCCCGCTCGCTTCAATGAAGCCACCCTGGTGAAGGAGCTGGAAGAGGACGGCATCGGTCGCCCCAGCACCTACGCCAGCATCATCCAGACCATTCAAAACCGCGACTACGTAAAGAAGCACGAGGGCCGCTTCAAGCCCACCGACCTGGGGATGACCGTCACCGACCTGCTCCTGCAGGGCTTCAAGGACCTGCTGGAGCCCAAGTACACTTCGAGCATGGAGGCCAACCTCGACCGCATCGAGGAGGGCACGCTCACCTTCAAGAAGGCCATGGGCGACTTCTGGGGGCCCTTCTATGAGGCCCTGCTCAAGGCCGGCCAGGACATGCAGAACCTCAAGGCTGGCGTTCCCACGGGCGAGCAGTGCCCCAAGTGCGGGGACCGCAAGAAGCAGTCGGGTCAGCTGCTCAAGCGCATCGGCCGCAATGGTCTCTTCGTGGGCTGCACGAACTACGGCGCCGAGGATGACAAGCTCAAGTGCGACTACACTGCCGACCTCGAGAAGATGGAGGAGCCGGAGGACGCACCCGAGTGCCCCCTCTGCGGCACCACCCCCATGAACCTGCGCAAGGGCCAGTGGGGCCCCTTCTGGGCCTGCCCCAGCTACCCCAAGTGCAAGGGCATCGTGAAGGCCGATCCCAAGGGCATCCCTGTGCCAGCGGACGAGCCCACCGGCGAGCCCTGCGGCACCTGCGGCAAGCCCTTCGTGAAGCGCCACGGCCGCTATGGCGAGTTCGTCTGCTGCATCGACTACCCCACCTGCAAGACCGTGAAGAAGGACATCCTGGCGGTGCCCTGTCCCAAGTGCGGCGGCGGCCTCAGCCCCCGGAAGACCCGCTTCGGCAAGGTCTTCTACGGCTGCACCAACTATCCCAAGTGCGACCACACCGCCTGGGACAAGCCCGTGCCTGTCACCTGCCCAGCCTGCAAGAACCCCAGCATGGGCGAGAAGACCCGCAAGCCCCGCGGCAAGGAGCCCATCCAGGTGCTCATCTGCCCCAAGTGCCAGCACGAAGAGCCCATGGGGTGAGGCGTTCTGGCGAACGCCTCTGGGTATAGAGATAGGCAGGTTTCGGCCCTTGACGCCTATCTTTTGTATATACATTTAAGCCATGGATGTTTCCTTGCGAAAACCCACCCCTGATTTCATCGACTCTGAGAACCCCGAATGGACCGCCGCTGACTTCAATAAGGCCCGACCTGCCAGTGCGGCCCTGCCCCCGTCTCTGGCCCAAAAGCTCGGGGTGCGTGGCCCCCAGAAAGCGCCGACCAAAGAGCTGGTCTCCATTCGCCTCTCCAGGGATGTGGTTGAGACTTTCCGGGCCTCAGGTGAGGGCTGGCAGACCCGCATCGACCAGGCCCTCAAGGAGTGGCTGAAGGCCCATCGACCTGCCTAGAGTCGGGGCCATTCCAAGGACCACGCTGGTGCACGGTAGACCTGTGACCTAGTCGTTCAGGGGCGCCGCCGCCAGCAGAACCGGCAGCGCTGCCAGGCTGTCGAGGACGGCATCGGGCTTGGCCTCCCGGATGTCGCGGCCGTGGTTGTAGCCGTAGCTCATGCAGATGATGCCAAAGCCTGCGGCCCGGGCCGCCTGCACATCGGTCACGGAGTCCCCCACCAGCAGGCTGTCAGCAGGCGGAACGCCGAAGTGGGCTGCCGCGTGCAGCAGGGGTGCGGGGTGGGGCTTCATCTCCGGCAGGGAGTCGCCGCTGAGCACGAGCCCGAAGGCGTTCAGCAGGCCCAGCTGCCGCAGCACCGGCTCTGTGAAGCGCGCGGCCTTGTTGGTGACGCAGCCCAGGGCATGGCCTGCGTCCGCCAGGGCGGCAAGGCACTCCCGCGCACCGGGATAGAGCACCGAGTCCACCAGCGTGTGCTCGGCGTAGGCCGCCATGAACACAGGCAGGGCTTCGGCCACCGCCGCTGCGCCCGGGTCGCCATTCAAGCTGCCCGTCAGCGCCCGGCCCACCAGCCGCGCCGTGCCGTTGCCCACCCAGGTGCGGACAGCCTCCTCCGGACAAGGCGGATGGCCGAAGTGCCCAAGCATCACATTCACGCAGTGGGCCAGGTCTGGCGCACTGTCCAGCAGGGTCCCATCCAGGTCGAAGAGGATCAGCTTGGGGCGGCGCATGGGCCAGGATACCCGCGCCAGGGGCCCTGCCTCAGGGCGTCTGCTGGGCCGCTTCCCACGCCAGCCGCAGCCCTTCGCGCGTGCGCTGGACGGCGCCCGGAGACCAGAGCTTGTCGCCGTAGAGGTGGTACTCGCTGGCCGGAGTGGGCAGCAGATCGCGCAGCCGGGCACCATACTTCTCCCGGAGCAAGGCCAGGACCTCGTCGAAGCGCCAGACGGCCTCGTAGCGCACAGGCTCCCGCCAGACCTCCCGGTCCCCCAGGCGGAGCACGACCTCGTCGCCCTCCTGGTCCCAGAGCAGGTCCAGCACCGGGTCGGGCAGGTCAGGAAGGGCGGCTGCGGACCTCAGCTTCAGGCGCTCGAATGCGTTCAGTGACACCTCGATGGCCTCCACGTGGGCCTTCTCCGCTTCAGGCAGGCTGGCCCAGTTCCGCCGGGAATCCTCCAATGTAGGAAAAGGCAGGATCGCCAACATGGGCCGGGCCAGGGAGCCATGTTCCCCGGGGCACTCGCAGTCCTCCAGCGAATCATAGATCTCGGTCAAGCCCTCCCGGAACGTGCCTGTCCAGCCACAGGTTGGGCAGGTCAGCAGGCGGGTCTTCCAGTCACCGAAGTAGTCCAGGATGATCGCAGTCATGACGTCTCCGTGAGAAGGGATGCGGGGCCCGGGGCCCTCACAGGGTATGTCCCCAGCGGTCTTCCATCCAGGCTGTCGGTGGGGTGCTTCTAGTGTGGCGTCGCCGGTTCGCCAAAACCTGTCCATTGCTCGATGATCCTGGGATACTCGCCGCATGTTCCAGGACACGCCATCCTTCCTCTCCTACTGGCGCAATGCCCGCCAGCGCACGGTGCGGGTGCTGGAGGCCCTCACGGCTGAGGACCTGGAGTGGGCGCCCGCTCCGGGGGCCTTCACCTTTGGCGACCTCTTCCGGCACCTGGCGGGGCTGGAGCGCTTCATGTGGGCGGAGAACGTGCAGGGCCGTCCCAGCAGCTACCCCGGCCATGGCCCGGAGCTGGCCTCGGGTGTGGAAGGCCTGCGGGCCTACCTGGACCAGTGCCACCGGGAAGCCTTGGCCGCGTTCAGCAGCCTCAGTGATGCCGACCTGCTGGGTCCCTGCCGAAACCCCTCCGGCTCAGAGATGGCCACCTGGAAGTGGCTGCGGGCCATGATCGAGCATGAGGCCCACCATCGCGGGCAGCTCTACCTCATGGCCAGCCTCCGCGGCAGGACCGTGGCCCCGCTCTTCGGTCTCACCGAAGAACAGCTCGCTGCCGCAAGCCGTTCAGTAAAAAGCGGAACACCGATGAACACCGACAAAGGCTGATAAAAGCCGAGGAAGACGAAGCAGGGCCTGGGGGTTGGCTTGTTCAATCCCCAGGAATCCTGGGATACTCGCCCGGTGACTGCCGCCCCGCTCCCGCTGCTGGTCCTGCTCCCGGGCATGGACGGCACCGGGCTCATGTTCGATCCGTTTCTGCCGGCCCTGGGGGACTTCGAAGCCAAGGTGGTGCGCTACCCGGTGAGCATGACCGCCTACGCCGACTGCATCAACTTCGCCCGCGAGGCCCTGCCCACGGACCGCCCCTTCCTGCTGCTGGGCGAGTCCTTCTCGGGGCCCGTGGCCATTGCCTTGGCGGCGGAACACCCGGCCGGTCTGGTGGGCCTGGTGCTCTGTGTCACCTTCGCCAAGAACCCCCGCCCGGGCCTGGCCTGGGCTGCACGCATCCTCCACGCCCTGCCCCCGCTGACTCTGCCCCTTCCCATCCTGCGGCGCCTGCTGCTGGGGCGGTGGGCCACGGAGCCCCTCCTGGCCCTGGTGCGCAAGACCCTCGCCCAGGTGCCACCCCCCACGCTGAAGGCCCGCCTCCTGGCGGTGGTGGCGGTGGATCACACGCCCCTGCTGCCCCGGATCGAGGTGCCCATCCTGGCCCTCTGCGGCCGCAGCGACCGCCTCATCCCGCGGTCCGCCACCCGCACCGTCCGGGAGCACCTGGACTGCCTGGACATCACCACCCTGAAGGGCCCTCACTGGCTCCTGCAGACCCGCCCCGAAGCTGCCATTCAGGCCATCAAGGACTTCCTCAAGCGCAGTGGCGGCTGAGGTGGTGACCCCATAGAAAGACAAAGGAACACCGCCAAGACGCCAAGTGCGCCAAGGGGTGTTCCCTGTCATCCAACAGTGCTTTTCTTGGCGTCTTGGCGCCTTGGCGGTGATCAGGTTCTTTTCAGACCTGCTGGCGACTAATTCGGCTTGACGGTCCAGAAGGCGGGGTCGCCGGCGACGGTCTTGGGGCCGGGGTAGCTGAGCTTGGGGCTGAAGGAATAGAGCTGATTCTCGACTGAGTTCACCGTGTCGGCGAAGGTCTTGGTCATGGCCTGCTGGCCGGCCTCGCCCAGGGCCGCCTGGAAGGCCTTGTCCGACGCCTCTGCAGCGTCCATCTCCGCCAGCGACTGCATGGGCCGGAATACCATGTAGGTGGGCCCGCCCGTGCCGGCGGTGATCTGGTAGAAGGCGAAAGAGGCGGGGTAGCGGCTCTTCTCATAGGCCGCCAGCGCGGTCTTCACGCCCGCCTCGAAGGCCTTGTCCTGCCCCTGCTTGACGCGGAAGGTGCGGACGCGGAAGTAGCGCATGCGGGCGATCACCACATCCGGGCCGTAGCTCAGGTCCTTGCGGTAGGAGCCCAGCCAGGTGCGGATGCTCGTGAGGTGCTCGCCATCCTCCCGGGAGATCTTCTCCACCTCAGCCTTGGCTGCGGGGTTGGCGTCGAACTCGTTCTGCTTGGCCTCGTAGTCCGCATAGGAAGCGTAGCCCATGAAGAAGAGCGCCTCCGAGGACCCGGTCATGGCCGTCATGCCGATGTAGTGGTCGGTGGACTTGCCCTTGGCCATGATCTGGGTCCAGGCGGACTCCGTGGCTGCGTGGGCGGCGCCATGGCCCGGCTTCACCTCCTCGCGGACGAGCTGGATGAGGGGCGGCGGCGGCATGGTGCCCTGGCCCAGGAGGGCGGTGGACACCAGGAGCGCGAGACCTGAAAGCAATGGGGGAAGGAATGGATTCTTCATGGCGGCCCACCTCCGGGGGGCGGCCCTGAAGGTAGTCGCGTGGCGGACTCAATACCAGTGAAATAACTGTTGAGACAATTGTGCCTGGTCGAATTTATACAAATATTGAAAACAATGGGAGACCCAAAGCCCCACTGGGCCTGCGGGTAGCAGGTCGGCAAATTCAGCCTCCGTCTCGGCCAGCCTCAGCGCCCGGATTCGGCCCCTTCGGAGGCCTTGAAGCCGCGGTAGAGCAGCAGATCGTAGATGAGCTTCAGCCCACCGGCGACCAGGAAGATCGTGCCAGCCAGGGCGGGCACCGCCAGGAGGGGCCCGGCCAGCACCGGCGACAGCGCTGCGCCGGTGGTGCGGGCGATGCCGGTGAGGCCCGCTGCGGCGGAGCGCTCATCCGGGGCCACCATGGCCATGGTGTAGGCCTGGCGGGCCGGGACATCCATCTGGGAGATGCTGAAGCGCAGCAGCAGCATGGCCACGGCCAGGGGCAGCGAAGGCATGAGGGGCACCAGGATCAGCAGCAGGTTGGACGGCACGTGGGTGAAGACCATGGTGCGGAGCAGGCCGATGCGCCGGGCCAGACGCACCGCATAGAGGGCCGAGAGGCCCGCCAGCACATTGGCCGCGAAGAAGATCGAGCCCAGCACCCCCGGGGCCACACCGTAGCGCTGGTGGAACCAGTAGGCCACGAGGCTCTGCACCACGAAGCCCCCGGCGAAGGCGTCCAGCGAGAAGAGGGCGGAGAGGCGCAGCACCACTCGCTGGGAGCCGTGGAGGCCGAGGCGCCCCGCCCGGCTGGAGGCCAGCGGTGCTTCAGCCGCCGGGGAGAGGCCCAGAAACAGCCCAGCCAGCAGGAGGCCGGCCACGGCATAGGCCGAGACCAGCACCCGGTAGCTGGCCACCGGAGCCATGCCGCCCGCCTGCAGGGCCTGGGCGGTCCAGCCCCCGGCCAGGGCCCCGGCGGCGGTGGCGAAGGCCCCCGCCAGGTGGTACCAGGCGAACACCCCGGTGCGCCGGTCCTCGGGCAGCACCTGCGCGAGGGCCGCCTGCTCGATGGCCAGGAAGGGCCCGACCTCATTGCCCGAGGGGCTGATGACCCCCAGGGTGGCGGCGACCAACAGCACCGTGAAGTCACCGCTGAGGGCGAAGGGGACGCCGGCAGCGGCCATGAGCGCGGCGCCCAGCACGAGCATGCGCTTCCGGCCCAGACGGTCGGCATGCAGCGTGATGGCCAGGGACACCAGCGTGTCGCCCGCCAGGGTGAGCGTCAGCAGGAGGCCGATGCGCCCCTCGCTGAAGCCCAGGCCCGCCAGGTAGAGCGCCAGCACCACGGACAGGAAGCCGTAGGAGAACATGCGGATGATGCGCGCCGTGAACAGCAGGCGGCCATCGGAGCCAAGCGGGGCGGGAGGTGGTTCTGCCATCGGAGCCATGATGCCAGGAGGCCGCCTGCGTCACAGGCTTCGCCAGCGGGGGTCCCTCCTCTGTGATACTGCCCTCATGTCTGCCCTCGCCCGCCCTGCCCTCCGCTGGACCGCCCTGACGCTGCTCTGGGCCCTGGTGGCTACCGTGCTCTGGCTCACGGCCGTGCAAGCCTTCCTGGTGGCCCTCAACCCCTTCTGCCACCTGCAGCGCCCCGGCGTGAGCCACCTGGCCATCACGAAGGTGGAGCCCAACCCCGACAGCCAGATCACCGACTACGTCACGGTGCGACGAGGCGAAGACGAGGAGGTCCTGAACATGGCGAAGAGCGAGGCCTATGACCTGCGCCATGAGGATGAGGCCTGGATCATGGGGGCCTGGTACGAGGACGGCCTGCGACCCACCCACTTCCGCTTCAGCCTGCTCCGGATCCTGCTGGAGTATCCCTCGGTGCTGCTCCTGCCCGCGGCCCTGGGCCTGTGGCGGGTCCGCCGCGCCCGCCAGGTGGCCGAGGCCGAGCCCCCGCCCCCGGTGCGCCGGACCTTTACGGACGACTTCCACCTGAAGGCCCAGCGCTTTGCCAAGGGGAGCCCCGCCACCGAGCCGCCCCAGGAGCCGCCTCAGGGTCCCCCCGCAGGCTGATGCGGACGCTCCCTACGGACCCGGCGGTCCCCACTCAAGGAGGCCCCCATGGAC